>ERZ842401.195-NODE-195-length-83279-cov-5.802653_pt1 | contig 83279 bp, 71 predicted proteins | sample MGYA00521270_ERZ842401 | MGnify/ENA primary metagenome ERZ842401 (study PRJEB31892, sample SAMEA3878208) | bioreactor metagenome | biome: Moose rumen | place: Sweden | collected 2011-10 | study: EMG produced TPA metagenomics assembly of the PRJEB12797 data set...
GTGGACTTTATACAATCTATATGCATGCTTCTGCTTTGTATGTATCGACAGGGCAAGAGGTTACGGCAGGTCAGAATATAGCAGCAGTAGGGTCCACCGGTAGATCTACAGGCCCTCACCTTCATTTTGGCGTACGTCTGAATGGCTCATATGTTAGCCCATGGAATTATCTCAAGTAGTTTGGATTTACAAACCAAAGTTTTCCGATTGTTTTGGAAAAAAGTATTAAATACTTGATCAAAGGAATATATTAAAGCTCATTAAAAACAAGGCTTTTTGTAATTAACTATGGATGGAAAGGTTATAAAAATATGGATAATGGAAATTTTAATGAAAATGAGGTAAGAAGAGATGATTCTTCCTATATGCGGAATGATTCGTTTGGCAAGGATGTCTCTAATAATTATTTAGATCAAAATACGGAATATCATTCCTACTATTCAAGCGATGAATATTATGACGGTCAAACCTCGGATGATAATAAAAATAAATTTAAATGGGGAACATTCTTTTTGGGTGTAGTTGCGGGAGCTTTTTTGAGTACCTGTGTATTTGGAATCAGTTATTCACTGGTACGTTCATCTTCTGCATCTGTTATATCTATCAAAACAAGTTCCGCAAGCGAAGAGTTATCAGAAGATGCAGATACTTCAGGTGATGAAAATGATTCCGTAGTCAATGAGGAAACAATTGAAAAGCTTCAGCTTCTTGAGAAGACTATTGATCAATATTATATTGACTCTGACTTGGTTACGACACAGACTCTTGCTGATGGTATGTATGAAGGGATGCTGGATAGCCTTGGAGATGTATATTCTGTATATTATACACAGGAAGAGCTTGATGCACTTTATGAGGATACACAGGGAATCTATTATGGAATAGGAGCCTATATTGGAACGGATGCAACCACTAATCTTCCGGTTATATCAGGTGTAATAGATGGCTCTCCTGCACAGGAAGCCGGCCTTATGCAAGGAGATATTTGCTATAAGGTAGATGGAGAGCTTACTGAGGGCATGGACCTTGAGGAGTTTGTTAGCAAAGTAAAAGGTCAGGAATATACAACCGTTGTTCTGACTATAATAAGAGAAGGCGAATCTGATTATCTTGATGTAGAGGTTGAGAGACGCCAGATTGAAACACCGACAGTTAATTATGCAATGAAGGATGGCAATATAGGATATATTCAGATTACTGAGTTTGATACAGTAACAAGCGATCAGTTCACTGACGCTCTTGTAACCCTTAAAGAACAGGGGATGGAAGGTCTTGTAATAGACCTTAGATCCAATCCCGGTGGTAATCTTGATACGGTTTGTGAAATAGCAAATCAAATACTTCCAAAAGGAACAATAGTATATACGATTGATAAAGATGGTACAAGAACAGACTATGACTGCGATGGTGAAAATGAGCTTGATATACCTTTAGTAGTTCTTGTAAATGGATATTCGGCAAGTGCTTCTGAGATTCTCGCCGGAGCCATTAAGGATTATGGAATGGGAACGCTTGTGGGTACTACAACTTTTGGTAAAGGAATTGTTCAAAGAATTATTCCTTTTAGCGATGGAACTGCAGTCAAGCTTACAGTAAGCAAGTATTATACTCCAAGTGGTGTTAATATCCATGGAACGGGAATAGACCCTGATGTCGAAATAGAATATGACTTGGATGCAGCGCAGGAAGGCATTGACAATCAGCTTGAGAAGGCTCTTGAACTTGTGGGCAAAGAAATCGACGGCTGATAATCTTTTTGAAAAGACATGGAACTTTGCAGTTATCAAATGCCACCGGTTATTTCATTTAGATGAGTTTTAAGTGACAGCATCTGGTCTCTTAAGCTTGCGGCAGTTTCGAAATCAAGTTCGGCAGCAGCCTTTTTCATTTTCTTCTGAACCTTTCCGATAAGTTTTTCAAGTTCGTCGCGGCTCATGGATTCAGGATCTTTTTCGAATTCAACCTCTTTTTTGGCAACTTCTTTGGTAATTGCGATAAGATCACGCACGGCCTTTTGGATAGTCATAGGAGTTATATCATGCTCCTTGTTGTATTCCATCTGTATTTCGCGGCGCCTGTTTGTTTCATCAATAGCTCTTTGCATTGAGTCAGTCATGTTGTCAGCATACATGATAACATGACCTTCCGAGTTTCTGGCAGCACGTCCAATTGTTTGAATAAGAGATGTTTCTGATCTAAGAAAGCCCTCTTTATCCGCATCAAGGATAGCTACAAGAGTTATTTCGGGGATGTCCAAACCTTCTCTAAGGAGATTAATACCAACGAGTACATCGAAAACATCAAGGCGCATGTCCCTTATTATCTCAGCACGCTCCAAAGTATCAATATCGGAATGCAGGTACCTTACTCTGACACCGTTTTCGGCCAGGTATTCCGTAAGATCTTCAGCCATACGCTTTGTAAGCGTTGTTACAAGAACTTTGTTTTTGTTCTTTGTTTCTTTTTTAATCTCAGCAAGAAGATCATCAATCTGACCTGTAGTTGGTCTTACATCAACTTCGGGATCAAGGAGACCTGTTGGTCTTATAACCTGCTGTGCGCGGAGTAGTTCGTGATCTTTTTCGTATTGACCCGGTGTAGCTGAACAAAAGAGCATCTGGTCAATATGAGTTTCGAATTCTTCAAAGTTAAGAGGCCTGTTATCAAGTGCAGAAGGTAGCCTGAAACCATAGCTTACAAGGGTCTCTTTTCGGCTTCTGTCTCCGTGGTACATTGCTCCTATTTGGGGAATTGACATGTGAGATTCGTCAACGATTATAAGAAAATCTCTTGGGAAAAAGTCCATAAGTGTAAGCGGAGGTTCTCCCGGCGCCATGAAATTAAGGTGCCTTGAATAGTTTTCAATTCCCGAACAAAAGCCTGTTTCACGCATCATTTCAACATCAAAATTGGTTCTTTCGGCAATGCGCTGAGCTTCAATCAGCTTATCCTCACTTTTGAAAAAGCGAATCTGTTCTTCAAGCTCTTTTTCGATGTTATCACACGCTTTGTTAATCTTCTCCTGTGGTACAACATAGTGAGATGCAGGATATATCATTACGTGCTCGAGTTCGTGTGTTATCTTGCCCGAAAGGGGTTCTACTTCACATATTCTGTCAATCTCATCTCCGAAGAATTCGATTCTATAAATATAATCATCCGCATTAGCGGGAAATACCTCTACGACATCACCATGTACACGAAAGTTGCAACGAGACAGATCCATATCGTTGCGCTGATATTGTATAGATATTAGCTCTTTGATAACAGCGTCTCTGTCCTTGGTCATTCCGGGGCGTAAAGAAATAGACATGCCCTTGAATTCATCAGGACTTCCCAAACCATATATGCACGAAACGGATGCAACTACTATTACGTCTTTTCGCTCAGCAAGTGAAGCAGTTGCAGAAAGGCGCAGCTTATCAATTTCATCATTTATGGAAGAGTCCTTTGCGATATATGTATCTGTCTGAGGTACATAAGCTTCGGGCTGATAATAGTCATAGTAGGATACGAAATACTCAACGGCATTTTCCGGAAAAAACTCTTTCATCTCTCCATATAACTGACCGGCCAAGGTCTTGTTATGGGAGATGATAAGAGTTGGCTTGTTAAGAGAAGCAATAACATTGGCCATGGTGAAGGTTTTGCCGGAGCCTGTTACACCAAGTAGCGTTTCGAACTGGTTGCCTTCCTTAAAACCTTTGACAAGCTTTTCTATAGCTTGTGGCTGATCTCCTGTTGGCTTAAATGAACTTACAAGCTTGAATTTATCCATATCAACTCCAAATAATATGACAAGTAGCTTTAATACAACATTATATGGTAGGTACCCAAAGCTTCTTTTGACACATAATGATGACTGAATTGCTCCATTTCAATGAAACTCTCGCGACTTGCAGAAATTCACAAATCCGCACGTTAATTTTATCATACTAAAGGGAAGTTTGAGTTACAAACTTCTAAGTGATAATATTTACATAAAACATCAATTGAGTTAAGACTAGTGTGCTGACTCGTTCATATTTGATCAAATTACGAAGGATATGGATTTATATACAAGGAATAAAATCGAAGGCAATGTAATCATTGGCGAGATTTTATGACGATGTAGATAAATTCATAGACAAGTAATTTAATTAAATATGAATGAGCCAGTACACTAGATATTAGTAAAATGCGTAAGATAAGAGAAGGAAAGCTATGCCAACGAAAAAGACAAAACTAAACACAACTTCTAAAACCAATACCCATATAACTAAACAAAGCACAACTTTCGAAAACAATACCCATATGACTAAACAAAGCACAACTTTCGAAAATAATACCCATATGACTAAAATAAATACAACGGGAAGACGACCGCTTCCGGTTGATATACATGATTATATAAGGGTACGACATGCAAATGAGCATAATCTAAAAAGTGTAGACGTCAATATTCCAAGAGGAACACTTACGGTATTTACCGGATTGTCAGGCTCCGGCAAGTCTTCTCTTGCCTTTGATACTATTTTTGCCGAAGGGCAGAGAAGATATATGGAGTCACTGTCTTCGTATGCCAGAATGTTTCTTGGACAGATGGACAAACCGGATGTTGAGAAAATAGAGGGTCTTTCACCTACAATTTCAATTGACCAGAAATCAACCAATAGAAATCCACGTTCCACAGTTGGAACAGTAACGGAAATCTATGACTATTTTAGACTTCTATACGCAAGAATAGGCATACCGCATTGCCCTAACTGCGGAAGAGAGATAAGACGCCAAAGCGTTGATGAGATGGCAGATCAAATTCTGTCGCTTGGTGTTGGCAGTAAGATTCAGATTCTTTCTCCTGTAGTAAGGGGAAGAAAGGGAATGCACGAGAAGGTTATAGAAAGAGCCAGAAAAGGCGGATATGTTCGTATCAGGATTGATGGCAATCAATATGACCTTTCAGAGGATATAAGCCTTGATAAGAACATCAAGCACAATATAGAAATTATAATTGACAGACTTGTTATCAAAGAGGATGCAGCGAGCATCAGAGGAAGACTTACCGACTCTATAGAAAACGCACTGTCGCTTGCGGAAGGATTACTTGTTGTTGATGTTATAGGGGACAAAGAAATTAATTTTTCTCAGAATTTCGCATGTCCCGATTGCGGAATATCTATCCCGGAAATCGAACCAAGAAGCTTCTCGTTCAATAATCCATATGGTGCCTGTCCGAAGTGTTCCGGCCTTGGTTACAAAATGGAATTCGATGAAGATCTTATGATTCCGGACAAGTCGCTTTCTATAAATCAAGGCGCAATCCAAGTTATGGGATGGCAATCCTGCAACAAGGAAGGAAGCTTTGCAAACGCAACCCTGCGGGCACTTGCCAAGGCATATGGATTTGACCTTGATACTCCATTTGAGGACTATCCAACCAAAATTCATGACGTACTAATCTATGGTGCAGATAAGAGTGTCAATGTTCATTATAAAGGTCAGCGTGGTGAGGGAACTTATCCTATTCTTTTTGACGGACTTATTAAGAATGTTGAACAGCGCTACAGAGAAACTGCATCAGAAGTTGCCAAAGCAGAGTATGAAGAGTTTATGACAATCACGCCATGTACCGCCTGCAACGGACAAAGGCTTAGACCCGAGTCCCTTGCTGTGACTGTTGATGGCAGAAATATTTATGAGATTACATCAATTTCGATAGAAGAGCTCAACAAGTATCTTAAGGATCTGAAACTGTCTAAACAGCAGGAGCTTATAGGGGCTCAGCTTTTAAAAGAGATACGTTCGAGAGTAGGGTTCCTTGTGGATGTAGGACTCGAATACCTATCTCTTTCAAGGGCTACAGGAACATTGTCAGGCGGAGAGGCACAGCGTATAAGACTTGCGACCCAGATAGGTTCGGGGCTGTGCGGTGTATGCTATATCCTTGATGAACCGAGCATAGGCCTTCACCAAAGAGATAATGATAAGCTTCTTAATACGCTCAAAAATCTGCGCGATTTGGGCAATACTCTAATCGTAGTGGAACATGACGAAGATACAATGCTTGCAGCTGACTATATTGTAGACGTAGGCCCGGGAGCAGGTTCTCATGGCGGCAATATAGTTGCTACAGGTACAGCGGAAGAGATAATGGATAATCCCAACTCCATTACAGGGCAGTACCTATCCGGTAAAAAGACAATTCCCGTTCCATCAAAACGAAGGAAACCTACAGGATGGCTTACAGTAAAAGGTGCAAGAGAACATAATCTCAAAGATATAGATGTTAAATTCCCGCTTGGAGTATTGACCGTTGTTACAGGTGTATCAGGTTCGGGTAAAAGCTCTCTTGTCAATGAGATTTTGTATAAACATCTTGCTAAAAGCCTTAACAGAGCCAGATGCATACCCGGAGATCATAAAGGAATAGACGGACTTGAGCAGCTTGATAAAGTGATAGATATAGATCAGTCACCTATAGGACGTACGCCACGCTCCAATCCGGCGACATATACAGGGGTATTTGATCTTATCAGAGACCTTTTTGCAGGAACACCTGATGCCAAAGCCAAAGGCTATGCCAAAGGGAGATTTTCATTTAATGTAAAGGGCGGAAGATGCGAAGCCTGTTCGGGCGATGGTATTGTCAAGATCGAGATGCATTTTTTGCCGGATGTATATGTGCCTTGCGAGGTGTGCGGTGGAAAACGCTATAACAGAGAAACTCTCGAGGTTAGATATAAAGGAAAAAACATATATGATGTCCTTGACATGACTGTGGAAGAAGCGCTTGAGTTCTTTAAGAATGTACCCAAGATTCACAAGAAGATACAGACACTCTATGATGTAGGACTTGGTTATATTAAGCTTGGGCAACCGTCAACAGAGCTTTCGGGAGGTGAAGCTCAGCGAATAAAGCTTGCAACCGAGCTTTCCAGAACGGGAACCGGCAAGACCATTTATATCCTTGATGAGCCTACAACAGGACTTCATTTTGCAGATGTTGCAAAACTCGTTGATATACTTCAGAAGCTTGTAGAGCAAGGGAATTCTGTTGTTGTTATAGAGCATAATCTTGATGTTATCAAAACGGCGGATTATATTATTGATTTGGGACCTGAAGGTGGAGCCAAAGGCGGAAGAATAATTGCCAAGGGTACACCTGAGCAGGTTGCAAAGGTTAAAGAGTCATATACAGGATATTATGTAGCCAAGATGCTAAAATAAAAATCCTAAGTGCACACTAATGTGCCGTGTGATGGACGAATATGATAATGGCAGGTTAATTAAAAACGTATTTAATCCGATATATTGAATGAAAAGCTTGAGACTAAAATTTTTTCAAGTAAAAAAGATGGTGTTTATAATAAACATCGCTACAACTATATATCGGTAAATACGCATGGATGCGGGAGTACAGATAAGAAGGAACTTTGATGGATTTGTAAGTTTTTTCTGTACTGCCGCTATAATTTTTTTTAATTAGCCTGTTTTCAAAATGTGTCTGTTAGTTTATAATACTTTGTGAATTATACGCTTTATGATTTACAAAAGATTTAAACTCGCACAAGCGATAACAATAACAGACATATAAATTGAAAGGACTTATCCATGCAGTATACAGATATCGGAATTGATTTAGGAACAGCAAGTATTCTTGTTTATATAAGAGGAAAGGGAGTCGTACTAAAAGAGCCCTCGGTTGTAGCTTATGACAGGGACACAGATCAGATTCTCACGTTTGGCGAAGATGCTCGTCAGATGCTTGGACGTACACCGGGTAACATCGTAGCAGTTCGTCCGCTTCGTCAGGGTGTTATAAGTGATTATCAGATTACAGAGCAGATGATGAAGCATTTCATTACAAAGGCTCTTGGACGCAGAATTTATCGTAAGCCTCTTATTGCAGTATGTGTTCCTTCAGGAGTTACTGAAGTAGAACGCAAGGCCGTAGAAGATGCAACTCGTATGGCAGGTGCCAGAGACGTTCGTATCATTGAGGAGCCAATAGCAGCAGCTATTGGTGCAGGTATCGATATCATTAAGCCATGTGGCAATATGATTGTAGATATAGGTGGCGGTACATCAGATATCGCAGTTATCTCACTTGGCGGCACAGTTGTATCAACGTCAGTTAAGATTGCAGGTGATGACTTTGATGAAGCTATTGTCCGTTATATGAGAAGGAAACACAATCTTCTGATTGGTGAAAGAACAGCAGAAGATATCAAAATCCGTGTAGGAAGTGCATATCCACGTCCTGAGGCGGATTACATGGATGTACGTGGACGAAATCTTGTTACAGGTCTTCCTAAGACTGTCAAGATCAGTTCCGAAGAAACAGAAGAGGCATTAAGAGAGCCTACGACACAGATAGTTGAAGCTATTCATAGTGTACTTGAGAAGACTCCTCCGGAACTTGCAGCAGATATCGCAGATCGTGGTATTGTACTTACAGGCGGCGGATCACTTCTAAGAGGTCTTGAGGATCTTATAGCATCCAAGACAGGCATTAACACAATGACAGCTGAAGACCCGATGACAGCAGTTGCGATTGGAACCGGCAAATATGTCGAGTTCTTAAGCGGCTCAGGCAACTAAAGTTTATCGAAAGATTCTAATATCTTTTTATAACAGCCTCCTTCTGTTAATAGAAAGCGTTTTAAGTATAGAGCAAAAGTTTTTGCATTGTACTGGCGCAAGGAGGCTGTATTTATGGTAAAAGGACTGTACACTGCATGGACAGCGATGATCAATGAACAACATCGTATGGACGTTGCAACCAACAATCTGGCCAATGCTAATACCAATGGTTACAAAAAAGAGGGTTCTACCCAGCAGACATTCGACGCTCAGCTGGCCCTCAAAATCAAAGATACTTCTGAAGCAGGATATTATCCCAGAAGACTTGGACATATAGTTCCGGGCGTTAAGACCGGTGAAGATTATACAGATTGGTCTGAAGGACCAATGAAGTCTACAGGTAATACATGGGATCTTGCAATTTCGGGTAGTGGCTTTTTCGCCATAGATTACACAAGTGCACACAATAATGTAGCAGGACATACACAGGGACAGCAGACAACCATGTATACGAGAGATGGTAGCTTTACTCTGACAGCTGACGGAGAACTCGTAACACATGATGGAGATTATGTCCTTGATTCTGACGGACAGCATATAGAAGTTGATCCTACCAAAAAGCATGCTGTAAATGTAAAAGGGCAGGTTCTCGAATTCACCGGAGAAGGTGAGGAAGAGACAAGTGAAGTTATAGCAACCATCGGACTTTTTGATTTTGAAGATTATGATGCTCTTGCCAAGTACGGAGAGAATCTGTATGAACCTACAGATGAAGCTGTGCTTTTGGATGAGGCAGACGGAACAATAAATGCAGGATTTCTCGAACAATCAAATGTCTCTGTAGTTGACGAGATGGTGTCGATAATAAATATACAAAGACATTATGAAGCAGCTTCGACTATGATTCAGACAGCGAACGAAACGTTAAATACAGCAACAACTCAGTTAGGGAAACTATAGACATTTAGAATAAGGTAACAGGCACAAAGGAAGTACACAGATTTAGTATTTCGGAAAAGAGGTAATTATGGTACGTAGTTTATGGTCAGCCGCAACAGGCATGAATGCACAGCAGACTAATGTTGATACGATTGCCAACAACCTGGCAAACGTTAATACAACAGGATTTAAAGCTCAGCAGGCAGAATTTAAATCGCTACTTTATCAGGATCTTAATTCTGTGACTACAACAGCTAACGGTGATCCCAAACCTACTACGTCTCAGGTTGGCCTTGGCGTTAGAACAGCTGCGTTAACACAGCTCTTTTCGCAAGGGTCACTCCTTGACAATGCAAGCACATCAGCTTTTGCTATAAGCGGAGATGGATTCTTCTCGTACAATGATGCTGACGGTAATCCTATGTATACCAGAAATGGAGATTTTATCTGGGCTATAGGCAATGAAGAAGGAACAGAACTTGTTCTTACAACATCAGATGGTAATCCTGTACTAAGTACCGAAGGCGAAGAGATAAGACTTGAAGGGGATTATATTTCTAACAGAATATCCGTAGGCTCTGATGGAACAATTTATTATCCGGATGATGATGGAGTTCCCCAGGAAGTCGGCTTTACTATAGGCCTTTGGCAATTCCAGAATCCCGGAGGATTAGAGAGAGTCGGAAGTACGACCTGGAGAGTATCGGCAGCCAGTGGACCGGCTATTAACGAAGCTGAAAGTGACGCGGTTGAATCCAGTATTATCAGACAAGGTTATCTTGAAGGGTCAAACGTCAATGTAGCAACAGAAATGGTAAATCTTATAGTAGCCCAGCGTGCATATGAGATGAATTCGACAGCAATCACAACGACAGATTCCATGATGCAGACAGCTAACCAGCTTAAACGCTGATAGATGATAATCGTAAATAACACAGTATTTTGATTGACCTGAATTTATAAACATAAACAACATGTTTTTTACTGAAGATTTTTGAAAGAAAAGAGGACAAAACATGGCAGATTTTAGTAATTTGAGTGGAATAAGTTCGGCGGCCTATACAGATTATGCAGCTAAAACGCAGTATTCAAATGAAGTTCAGAAGGCTGTTACAAGCACATCTTCCCAGTCAACGGATGAAGAACTTATGGATGCGTGCAAACAGTTTGAAGCTTACTTCCTCGAGCAGGTCTTTAAGGAGATGAGTAAGACGGTTGATGCATTTAAAGCTGATGATAATCAGATGAGCGATGCGCTTTCTATGACATCGTCGAATAGTCTGGTAGACTATTTTAAAGATCTTACCATTCAGGATATTGCATCAAATGCAGCAGATAACCAGAGCACAGGACTTGCACAGATGCTATATGATAATATGAAAAGAACTTATGGAATTGGCGATAGCTCTACTTCCAATATTCCGGCAGATGCTTCTAAAGCACAGGTGGAGGCGGCAGTTCCTTCGATTTTAAAAGAAGATACAAAAATAGATGATTCGTCAAAGGAAGATAGCGTTGATGCTAAAGGGGAAACTGATACGTTGTAGTTTACTGCAGTTTTAAGGAGCATGAGTTAATAATAAGGGGGGAGGTAATATACCAAAAAGTCTAAGACCTTGCCGCTTGCGGCAGGGTCTTTTTCGGGGCATAATATGTTTTATGGAAAAGTTTAAAGGTTATATAGATCATTTTGTCTATAGAAATGAAGATAATGGATATGGCGTTGCCATAGTAATATCAGACGGGGATGAGATTACCTGCGTTGGGACATTTCGTGATGCGGATGTAGGAGATAATCTTGAGATTGAGGGAGAACTTGTCCAGCATCCTATGTATGGCGATCAAGTCAGGGTATCCAGATATACAATAATTGAGCCTGAAGATGCACAGGCTATGGAGAGATATCTTGCGAGCGGAGCTATAAAGGGCGTCGGAGAAGCACTTGCTGCGCGTATAATAAAGAAATTTGGTGAGGATACTTTTCGTATAATTGAAATGGAGCCTGAACGCCTTGCTGAGGTTAAAGGAATCAGCGAAAAAAAGGCTATAGAAATCGCTTCCCAGATGAGCGAAAAGCGCGAAGCAAGAGACATAATGATATTCTTACAAAGATATGGTATATCAAGCACCATGGCTGTCAAAATATACAATACATATGGTGCATCGGTATATACAGTAATGCAGCAAAATCCTTACAAGCTTGCAGAAGACATTGAAGGAATCGGTTTTAAGAGTGCCGATGAAATTGCAGGAAGAATTGGATTTAATTTGGATTCTGACTTTCGCATTAGAAGCGGGATTCTCTATGTGCTTCAAGAAGGAGCGCAGGAAGGCAACACATATCTTCCCAAAGATAATCTTATAAAAAGAGCAGCATCGCTCCTTGGCGTTTACGAAGACTTGATTCTTCCGCAGATAGATTATCTGGCTATGGACAGGCGGATAGTTATAAAAAATAACGACAGAGTTTACAGTTCTCTTCTTTTTGGCAAGGAAAGAGCTTGTGCGCAGCGTCTTTTTGATTTGAATATCCATCTTGATGTAAAAGAGGATTCCGAAACATTAAAAGCGCAGATGGACAGAATCAGATATATTGAAAAGAAAAATAATATAGAGCTTGATGAACTTCAAAGACAAGCAATTTTAAAAAGCGCCTCCAATGGAATACTGATTCTTACGGGCGGCCCGGGCACAGGTAAGACTACAACGATTAATACAATAATCAGTTATTTTGAAGAAGAAGGACTTGATATACAGCTGGCAGCACCAACAGGAAGAGCCGCCAAACGAATGAAGGAGGCAACCGGATATGAAGCAAGAACGATTCACAGACTTCTTGAAATATCCGGAGGAGTAAGTGATGATAATGCAGTCAAACAGACAGTGCATTTTAACCGCGATCAGGATAATCCTCTTGAAGCAGATGTAATTATAATCGATGAAATGTCCATGGTAGATATTCATTTGTTTCATGCACTTCTAAAAGCGGTAGTGCCCGGAATGCATATAATATTGGTGGGTGATGCAAGTCAGCTTCCAAGTGTCGGACCAGGACAGATTCTGCATGACCTTATATCATGCGGGAAGTTTGCAACAGTAGTTTTAAATCATATTTTCAGACAAGCTAAAGAAAGTGATATTGTCATGAATGCCCATTATATCAATCAGGGCAAAATGCCGGGACTGTCTAACAAGAGCAAGGACTTCTTTTTTCTTGAAAGAAGTGATTATAACATAATATATAAGCATATGATAATGCTTATAAGAGATAAACTCCCCAATTATGTTGATGCTGATCCTTTTGATATCCAGATTCTCACACCTATGAAAAAAGGCGCTCTTGGGTGCGAGACATTAAATGGGATTTTGCAAAAATATCTCAATCCATCCGATCCGTCTAAGGCTGAATATATGCATGGCGACAGAATCTTTAGGGAAGGAGATAAGGTCATGCAGATTCATAACAATTATCAGGCGCAGTGGGAGATAATTGGCAAATACAATATTCCCATAGATGAAGGCAACGGAATATTTAACGGTGATATGGGAAGAATAGTCAGCATTACACCTGCGGCGTCTTCACTTATTGTCGAATTTGATGAACGAAGGAGAGTTACATATTCTTTTAGTAACCTTGATGAGCTGGAGCTTGCATATGCGGTAACGATACATAAGTCCCAAGGGTCGGAATATCCGGCTATTATAATACCTTTGCTGGGAGGCCCCAGGATGCTTATGAACAGAAATCTATTATATACGGCCGTAACAAGAGCCAGGAAATGCGTTATGATCCTTGGCAGCAGCAATACAATAAAAGAAATGGTCGAAAATGAGGATCAGCTCATAAGATTCACAGGTTTAAAAGAGCAAATTGAGGAGATATTCGCTTTGGAATGATTAAAGAAAATATAGATAAATTTAATTTATCATTGCATGGAAAAGTGTATGACAGAGCTATATCGATACTTTTTCCGAGGCATTGTCCATTTTGTGATGAGCTTGTAACATACGGTCAGATGGCACATGAAGAATGCGTAAGGAAAGCTGATTATGCAGATAATCATGAAACATGCATAAAGTGCGGTAAACCTTTATTGTATGGTAACGCAGAATATTGCAGGGATTGTCAAAAGGGCACTCATCTGTTTGATTTTGGCTTATCACTTTACAATTACAGAACCGTTTCGGGTTCGATATATAGATTTAAGTATGAAGGAAGGCGCGAGTATGCGGATTTTTATGCCCGGGAAATCGACAAGCATCTTGGCGCAAAGATAAGGGCACTTAAACCGGATGCGCTTATTCCTGTACCTATGTATAAAGGCAAAAAAAATAAAAGAGGCTATAATCAGGCAGAAGTTCTCGCAAAGGCAATTGGAAGGAGAATGGAAATCCCGGTAAGGTGCGATATAATACTAAGAACGCGCGATACGACTCCAATGAAGCAATTATCAGCAAGTGAGCGTCATGTCAATTTGAAAAAGGCTTTTATTATAGCGAAAAATGATGTAAAATTAAAGAATATCATAATAATTGACGATATCTATACGACGGGATCAACAGTTGACCATATGGCATGGCAACTTAGGAAAGGCCCGGCATCGTCTATTTATGTACTGTCTCTGGCAATAGGACAGACAGCATAATCGGACAAAAGCAATGGACAAACACCGTAGGTCAAGCAATCAACAAGGAGGCTGCTTATGAATTTACGTAACTGTTCAAGATGTGGTAAGATGTTCAATTATGTAGTGGGACCACCTATTTGCGAAAATTGCAAAAAGGCAATGGAAGATGATTTTCAGAAGGTAAAAAAATACGTTCAGGATAATCCATCTGCATCCCTTAAACAGATTGCAGAAGACAATGAAGTTAAGCTCAATCAGATCAAAGAGTGGATTCGTGAAGAAAGACTTATGTTCTCTAAGGATTCACCTATTCAATTACAGTGCGAGAATTGCGGCGCTACGATTCAGACAGGACGTTTATGCCAGAATTGCAAGAACAAGATGGCCAATAACCTGACTGATGCATTCCATAAGGAAGCGCCCAAGATTCAAATGCCTGCGCCGAAGGAAGATAAGGGAGGTATGCGCTTCCTGCGTTCCTGACACGGAGGATAGATAAGGGTTATAAGAGTATGGTTCAGGAAGAAAAAGTCATTCTGATGACCAGAATGGCTGCTTTTGCAGCGCGTGAGGGTTCAAACGACAACAGAATAAACGGTTACTTCAGGAGTGATTACATTGGCCTTGAAATAGTTAAATCCGCGATCAGTGCCACGGTTTCGTTTGTGATACTGTTCGCGGTATACGCTGTGTCTGCTTTTGATTCAATTCTCGAAGATATGTACAGTATAGATCTGGTGGCGTTTGGACAGAAAGTTTTAACTTATTATCTGATCTGGTTAATCGGATATTGTGTAGTATCATACATCTTTTTTTCCAGACGTTATTCTAAAATGCGTAAAAGAGTCAAAAAATACTATAACGCTCTCAGAAAACTGAGAAAAATGTATGAAAAGGAATAAAAGATATTATGGCTACATTATTGGAATTAAAGCAGATTCTTAAGTCTTATTATGTCAAATATGAATTCTATATTAACCTTGTTTGGAAGTTCATCCTGACACTGATTACATTGAATACTATAAATTCGGTAATCGGTTCACAGGAGGCTCTTACAAGTCCTCTTATTGTACTTATGTGTGCGCTTTTGTGTGCGATTTTGCCAAAGGCGTTTATTGTGATACTCTCGGGCTTGTTTGTATTGGCACACCTGTTTGCCTTATCAACAGAGACGGCTATTGTTGCATTTGCTGTTTTCTTTGTTATGTATCTTCTGTATTATCGTTTTTCTCCAAATGATTCAATAGTTCTTATCCTGACAGCGTTATGTTTTTATTTGCATATTCCGTATGTTATGCCGTTGGCAGTTGGACTCTTTTGTTCTGTTAACTCGGTTTTCTCGCTTATATTTGGTGTTGTTATTTATTATTATCTTAATTATATATCCCTTAATAAGAGCATATTCCTTTCGAGTTCGGCTGATGATGAAGCATCTTCAGCAGTTATTTCGAGAGTTCAGTCTATAGTAGATGGAGTATTTGCCAGCAAGGCAATGATCTGTGTAATAGTGGTATTTGCAATCACAACGGTAATCGTATATATACTTAGACGCTTGTCTGTCAAGCATTCTTGGGACGTAGCAATTGTAACCGGAACTCTTACACTTATGATAGGTATACTTATTGCCAACGTAATTAACGATGCAGGATTCCTTGTCGTAGGAGTAATAGTTGGTTCGCTTTTGGCGGGGCTTATAATGAAGGTGCTTGAGTTCTTTGCGTTTAATCTTGATTATAAGAGAATTGAGAATGTTCAGTTTGAGGATGATGATTACTACTATTATGTAAAGGCTGTCCCAAAGGTTGCAGTTGCATCTCCCGATAGAAAGGTTAAGCAGATTAATAGAGCGACAACACCTCATACAAAAGAGAAAACGCAGGGTATAACACCTGAAGAAACTAATTATCATTCACAGGCTACAAGCAGTACTACGCGTAGCAAGGCACTTAATAATCAGCGTGGCAGGCAAAATACAAGAAACTATGGGAATGAACAGCAAGTAAGAAATAGAGCCGTAAATGCTGCGCACTCTGCCAGCACCCGTCAGGCTCAAGGGCAGGCTGTATCATCTACTCGCCGCGCACGCAATAATACAGTAACAAGTAGTCAGAGGAGTAACAGATCCGAGTGAATTTTTAAGACCTGAATATGAGGGTAGGGATGGAGACGCTTCAGTCATTACTGGATACCAATTTCACAAATCTGCATATGCCTGATATCAAGGGGACAGATATTGTCGAGATTCTGATAATCGCCTTTCTTGTATATCATATTTTGGTGTGGATGCGTAACACCAGAATATGGTCTTTGATGAAGGGAATTGTTGTCATTGTAATCTTCATTATCATTGCCGCCTTGTTCAATATGAATACAATTCTGTGGATTGTGCAGAATGTTTTGAGTATTGCGGTTATAGCTGTAGTTGTAGTCTTGCAGCCGGAGCTTAGAAGAGCTCTTGAACAACTTGGACGCAAAAATTTCCTTTCGGGAATCTTTCCATTTGATTTAAACAGCTCTGAAGGGAGATTTTCGGATAGAACAATAGATGAAATCGCAAGAGCCTGCGTAGAAATGGCTAAAGTAAGAACGGGCGCGCTTATTGTTATAGAGCAGGAACATTCTCTTGCAGAATATGAACAGACCGGAATTGAAGTTGATGCTATAGTTACAAGCCAGCTTCTTATAAATATTTTTGAGCATAATACTCCTTTACATGATGGAGCTGTAATAGTAAGAGGCAATCGTATAACTGCTGCAACCTGCTATCTTCCTCTTTCAGATAACATGAACATAGGTAAGGAACTTGGAACGAGGCACAGAGCCGGAGTTGGAGTATCTGAGGTTACAGACTCACTTACAATAATTGTTTCTGAGGAGACCGGCAAGATTTCGGTTGCTTACGGCGGAGTTCTTGACAGATCACTTGATTCTGAGAAACTCAAAGAAAGACTCAGAATGATTCAGAACAAGACAGAAGAAGAACATAAACACAGATCAGTTTTTAGAGGGAGGGCCAAGGCAGAATGAAATTCTTACGAGGACTTTGCTCTAATTGGGGACTTAAGATTGCTTCGGTTCTGTTTGCAGCGGTAATGTGGTTTCTGGTTACTAATATAAACGACCCGGTTTCTACGGAAAGGTTTAACAACATATCTGTCACCTTTAGAAATACAAGTGTGATCACAGATGCCGGAGAAGTTTATGAAGTGCTGGATAATTCTGATGTTATCAGTTCTGTAACTATCAAAGCACCAAGATCCGTGATAGAGAGTTTTTCCAAAGACAATATAGTTGCAGTAGCAGACTTTGAGAAAATGACAGATAATAGCACTGTGCCTATAGAAATAACCATAACCAAGGATTCCGGCAAGATAGACTCTGTTACTCCAAGTAGTACTGAAGTGTTGCTTTCAATTGAGAATCTTGCAACAAGTACACTTGCACTTGGGGCTACGACTTCGGGTACAGTTACCGATGGATATATAGTAAGTTCTGTATCAACTGATCAGAACCAGGTTCGTATCAGCGGTCCTCAATCAGTTATCGACAGAGTCGATAAGGCGTCTGTTGACGTTGATGTTACAGGCTTTACATCCAATATAGGAACTGATGTTGCAATCAAGCTATATGATGAAGATGGCAATGTAATTAACGATTCGGCTATCTCGATGAATATTACAGCCGTAAGGGTTAATGTAGTTATTCTTGCAGTCAAGACAGTGCCAATCAATTACCATACGACGGGTGAACCTGCGGATGGATTTATGCTGACCGGAGATATTACAAGTACACCTGACACTGTTGTTATTGCAGGTAAGTCATCGGTACTTTCGGATGTTACGAGCATTACAGTTACAGATGCACTTGATGTAACCGGGCTTACATCTGATCTTCAGACAACGGTTAACATAGCAGATTATCTTCCGAGTGGAATATCCCTTGGAGATGAAGATTTCAACGGAATATGTACTGTCGTGGTTGATATAATTCCTCAATCAAGCAGAACAGTTACAATTGATTCGGGAAGTGTGACTTATGATAATGTTCCCGAGAACTATAAGATTGTACTTGGTAATGGGTCGGATGATATTAGCTTTACTGTTGACATCGAAGGACTTGAGGAGACTATAGAGGCGGTGTCACCGGAAGACCTTAATGCAACGATAGACTTAAGTCAGCTTACATCTCAGCTATCCGATGGAGAGAGCCTTGAGTCAGGTACATACACAGTAACAGTTAGTTTCACACCTCCCGAAGGTGTAGAGATAGACGGAACAGTTCGCGTAACTATCACAGCGACTGCTCCGGATGAAGATGATGAATAGTAGTAATGGAGGTTTTTGAGTTATATGGTTAGTCAGAAAGTAGTCATTATGAATCCCACAGGGCTTCATTTGCGTCCTGCCGGTATTCTTTGCAAGGTGGCTATGAGATATAAATCCCTGATAACATTTCAGGTAAGAGAGAACACAGCAAATGCGAAAAGTGTATTAAGCGTACTTGGAGCCGGAGTGAAGTGCGGCGATGAAATTGAATTCACATGTCAGGGAAGTGATGAAGAAGAGGCACTTGCCGGAATGGTAAAGGCAGTTGAAGATGGCCTTGGGGAAAAATAAAAAGCAGGAAGGTACTAAGTTTTGAAGAAGATAATAGTTACAGGTTGCAATGGACAGCTTGGAAGACAGGTGAATAAAGAAATTGGTGATAAGTACGAACTTATTAACACAGATGTTTGTGAAGGTGATGGAATAAGAAGTCTTGATATAACAAGTGTAGATAGTGTACTTGCACTTGCCAGAGAAGTAAAACCTTATGCAATAGTTAACTGTGCTGCATATACAGCTGTAGATGACCAGGAGAAGAACTGGGATTTGTCCTATAAAATTAATGCTATAGGTCCCCGTAATCTTGCAATTGCGGCAAGTGAAACAGGCGCTAAATTGGTTCATATATCAACAGATTATGTATTCGCAGGTAATGGAACAAGACCCTATACCGAATTCGATCAAACAGGACCTGTAAGTGCCTATGGCACTACGAAACTGGCAGGAGAGAAATTTGTAGAACAGTTTGCTGATCACTTTTTTACAATAAGAACTGCATGGCTTTATGGAGATGGCAAGAATTTTGTAAAGACAATGCTAAGGCTTTCTGAGAATCATGACGAAGTGTCAGTTGTTGATGACCAGCTTGGAAGTCCTACAAGCACAGTAGAGTTGGCCAAAGCTATAAGCTATCTTCTGCCGACAGACAACTACGGACTATTTCACGGAACCTGTGAAGGGTCTTGCAGTTGGGCCCAGTTTACTGATGAGATATTCAGACTTGCCGGAAGAGATACTAAAGTTAATCATGTATCAACTGATGAATATACCAAGATGAATCCTACAAGTGCGCCGCGCCCTGCATATTCTATTTTGGATAATTATATGTTTAGGCTTACAAGTGATTTTACATTTGCTGATTGGCATGATGCAATTGCGCAGTATATTAAGAATCTATGATGCGCTTGTTTATTTACAGTTTATTTTAAACATGAGGACAGTATGACAGAATTTTTTTACGAGCTTTTTCATAATAAAATAATTATGTGTCCGGTATGTGCATGGGTAACAGCGCAGATTCTAAAGACAATAATTTATACGATTACATATAAAGAATTTAACAAGGAAAGGCTTCTTGGCGATGGTGGAATGCCAAGTTCACATTCTGCAACTGTCATGAGTCTTGTTACTATAGTTGCTTTTGAATTCGGCGTTTCAGGTTTTGAGTTTGCTGTTGCAGGGATCCTTGCTCTTATAACAATGCATGATGCAATGGGAGTAAGGAGAGAGACAGGCAAGCAGGCAGTAGTTATTAAGAATCTGGCAGAGCTTTTCGAGGAGATGGGCAAAGATATACCGGATGACGAGAAGCTCAAAGTCTTTGTAGGACATACACCGCTTCAAGTTATTATGGGAGCAATTCTTGGAATTATCGTTGGATGTGTTTTCCACGGCGTTATAGGATAAAATGGGAGAGGAACAAAAAGCAAATGTTAATCACAGCTATTAATTGGCTTTATGTGATTTTTACAACTTATTTTGCAGGATATGGTTTTCACCATCTTATGACCGGCATTTCTTTTTTGCAGCATTCTGTGCCGCAAAAAAGAAATGCCGCTTTGCATACTCAGCCATATGAAATGAAGTTTCGTCTAAATTATCTTATAACAGGAATAGTAATTGTGTCTGTATATGCTCAGTTTATCAGCATATGGGGAGGTATTGGACTTGCTGCCAATATTATCCTTTTAGTTTTTTCTGTGTGCATGTGCGCATATGCAATTCATGATATGTTTTATAATATACTTCTGTATGGAATTGGCAAGAATATCAGCATGAAGATGCTGATTATTTATCTTGTTTTATTTTTTGGAATAGCTTATTGTACGTCACACGGAATAGAACATTATGACACCGGTCTCTACCATGCTCAGGCAATTCACTGGAATGAAGTATATGGAGCAGTAAAAGGTCTTGGAAACTTTAATCAAAGACTTGCTTATAATAGTGCACTATATCCCTTGTCAGCCTTATATAGCTTTTCGTGGGCATGCAACGGGTCACTTCATACTATGTCGGGGTATTTTGCATTATTACTTTCGTGGAAGTGTGTTGACCTGCTCCAGATCAAAAGACGCGGATATTTCACTCTTCCGGATGCTCTTAGATTACTCGCAATCTATTATATCTATACAATACTTGATGAAATTGTATCGCCGGCATCTGATTATGCTGCGATATGTATGATTCTATATATTCTCATATCGTGGCTTGACCTTGATAGAGAGAGGGAGAAGAGATTTTATCCCTATGCTATGCTGTGCATTCTTGTTGTATATGCAATAACACTTAAACTTTCGGCAGCACCTCTTTTGCTACTTATGGTTAAGCCTATATGGAAGATTATGCATGCAAAGCTTATAAACAGAGCAAAGGCGATTTGGTATTTTGTCGGACTTGGATTTGTGGTTGCGATTCCATTTTTCCTTAGAAATATGATTATATCAGGCTGGCTAATATATCCATTTACTGCAATAGACATATTTACATTTGCATGGAAGATTCCAAAGGGGACGGCACAATATGATGCTCACGAAATAGCAGTATATGGGAGAGGCTATACAGATGCGGGGCTTTATAATATTGGCTTTTTTGAATGGTTCCCGAATTGGTTTAATGACCTTACTCTTTTTAATAAGACAATGTTTGTAGCCGATATTGTGTTCTTTGTTGGCCTTGTTATATTTGTAATAATATATTTCTGTCTATTAAATAATAAAAGATTTACCAGAACTACTGTAAATAAATCATCTGGTCGTGCAAACAAAAAGGCTGTTAAGAAGTCTTGTAAAGTTGCAGATGAGAAGTCTTTAAAGAAAAGTGGTAAGGATAATAACAAAAAGAATGTCTTTGACAATGCAGGCAAAGTTGTGATGATGGTAAGACACAGAACTGTCTCTGCACAGGATTTTGTATTTATAGACTTAGTTGCGTATATAGCTCTTGTATTCTTTTTGTTATCATCTCCGTTGGTAAGGTATGGAGCGATATATATATGGCTTCCTGCCGTGCTTGCGCTGGGTAAGCTATTGACACTTATGTTCTACCAAAAAGGTGCTGAGAGAAGGCTCATACCGTTGATTACAGCGTTGATAGTATTGTTTATAGGATATAAAACAGTAAGATTTGTTATCTATGAAGTTCCGAGATTCGATGCAAGATACCTTTTATATCAACAAGAATATGCTAGTTTCGAGCTTGAGGCCTATGAGATAGATGGGATAACTTTTTACTATCCCAAGGAAGGCGACCAAACTGGCTATGAGCCATTTCCGGCTTCTCCAACCAAAGCAAATGTAAGCCTCATAGGAGATAGCATAAGAGATGGATTTATAACTGTGACCAGAGCTTCCGATAAGACAATGGAGTAGAGCCCTCTATCTTACGAAATATTCTGGTAAAATAGTTTGCATCGGAAATTCCTACAGCTGCGGATATGTTCTCTATAGGCATATCGGTAAAGCGCAGAAGATGCTTGGCTTTTGTAATTCTAAGTTCCAGAATATAGGCATTGATTGTATTACCATACTGCTCTTTGAAGATTCTTGTTAGATAATATTTGTTGATATAGAATTTTGAAGCAAGATCATCAAGGCTTATCTTCTCTGTGTAGTTTGTATCAAGATAGGCTTTGATATCCTGAAGGCTTTTCTTCTTGCCGGAATTGTTTGCAGGCGCATTGCCCGGATTCCAGCTCTGACCCATAAGAAGCGTGAGAAGCTTTGTGAGCTGTTCGTAAATCTTCATATCGCGTAGATAGTCATCTGATGCAGCTATGCTGTATATAGCATCTATAATGTCAAGATAGTGCTTGGGAGTGTCTGTATGAAATAAAGCAAGCCCTCCCCTCTCTAGATATTTCTGATAAATATTATCCATATTAGTTCCCTGAAAGTGAACCCAGTCAAGCTTCCAAAGTTCTTTGGAGGTTGTGTGCGAATAAGGCTTTCTGCAATCTATGAATACACAATCCCCCTCTTTTAGGCTATACGTTATTCCGTCATAAATAAGAGTGCCTGACCCGGATTCAATTAAGAAGAAAAGATATGAGCCAAGTCCCTGACGGCTGCTTGTGTGCTGGCGTTTTGCCTTAAGAGAGCCAACTTCCTGAAGGTGAATAAGCGAAGACTTGGCGAATTGAGAAGGAGTATATAGGATTCTGTTTGAGGCAACAAGATTGCCGTGAAATAAATAATCTTCCATTTAAGCCTCTGCTCTAAGTATAGATATAGTGGTTATATATACAGCGAATTATAGTAATTCATAAACAGTAAATCAAAGCAATTAAAAAAGTGAATCATAGTAATCACAAATAAAGAAATATAATCATTTTAATTAGTGATTTATAGTAATTATAGTTAGTCAAATATTGTAAGTCAATATAATGCTATTTTTTGTCAATTTAATGTCTTCGCAAATTGAAATTATAGTAATATAATGCTTGCAGTAAGCGATGTAGTTTATTTGGAAAGGAATTACTTATGGCAAAGAAAGCACTTATTACAGGAATAACAGGACAGGATGGTTCATATCTTGCAGAGCTCCTTCTTTCAAAGGGATATGAAGTCCATGGAATGATTCGTCGTTCATCAGTTGATTTTAGAGAGCGTATCGCACATCTTGAGGGAGAGGAGAACTTCCACCTTCACTATGGTGATCTTAGCGATTCAATGAGTCTTCTGAAGATAATTGGAGCAGTTCGACCTGATGAAATCTATAATCTTGCAGCACAGTCTCATGTTCAGGTAAGTTTTGATGTTCCTGAATATACAGCAGATGTTGTAGCCACAGGTGTTTTGAGAGTGCTCGAAGCGGTAAGAATTGCCGGTCTTGCAGATACATGTCGTATTTATCAGGCTTCCACATCAGAACTTTATGGTAAGGTTGAGGAGGTTCCTCAGAATGAAAAAACTCCTTTCCATCCTTACAGTCCTTATGCTGTTGCCAAGCAGTACGGCTACTGGATTATAAAAGAGTATAGAGATGCTTATAATATGTTTGCATGCAATGGTATTCTCTTCAATCATGAGTCAGAGAGAAGAGGAGAGACCTTTGTAACGCGTAAGATTACACTTGCTGCTTCAAGAATTGCACAGGGCAAGCAGGATAAACTTTATCTTGGTAATCTTTCTTCACTTCGTGACTGGGGATATGCTAAGGACTATGTTGAATGTATGTGGCTTATCTTACAGAACGAGAAGCCGGACGACTTCGTAATCGCGACAGGTGTTCAGCACAGTGTAAGAGAGTTCTGTCAACTTGCATTCCATTATGCCGGAATTGAACTTGAATTCAAGGGTGAAGGCCTTGATGAAAAGGGTATAGACAAAGCTACAGGCAAAGTTCTTGTAGAGGTTAGTCCTGATTTCTATAGACCTACTGATGTTGTTAACCTTTGGGGAGATCCTACTAAGGCCAAGACAGAACTTAAGTGGAATCCTACAAAGACTTCCTTCGAAGAACTTGTTCATATCATGGTTGAGGCTGATATGAAGAAGGTTGCAGTAGAAAGATCAGAAGAGAATATCAAATTCAATCTTGAAGAGTACCTTGAAAAAGGTCTTGTGAAGTAATGTAAGTGGGGCAATAAAATGGAAAAGAATTCTAAGATATATGTTGCAGGTCATCGCGGAATGGTTGGTTCTGCAATTGTAAGAGAACTGGAGCGTCAAGGCTATACCAATATCATAACACGTACACATAAGGAACTTGACCTTACCCGCCAGGATCAGGTTGAAGATTTTTTTGCAAAAGAAAAACCTGAGTATGTATTCCTTGCAGCTGCCAAGGTTGGCGGAATAATGGGTAATGCAACAGCCAAGGCTGATTTCATGTACGATAATATGATCCTTGAGATGAATGTTATTCATTCTGCATGGAAAAATGGTTGCAAGAAGCTTGAATTCCTTGGATCTTCCTGTATATATCCGCGTATGGCGCCGCAGCCTATGACAGAGAAGGTTCTCCTGACATCAGAACTGGAGAAGACCAACGAAGCATATGCTCTTGCCAAAATCAGTGGACTTAAGTATTGCGAATATTTGAATGGTCAGTACGGCACAGATTATATATCTGTAATGCCAACTAACCTATATGGACCTAACGATAATTATCATCCTGAGCATTCACATGTGCTTCCTGCTCTTATTCGCCGTTTCCATGAAGCCAAAGAGCAGAACCTCCCATATGTAACATGCTGGGGAGACGGATCACCTCTTCGAGAGTTTATGTATGTTGATGATCTTGCTAACTTGTGCGTGTTCCTTATGAACAACTATTCGGGTGACGAGACTGTTAATGCAGGTACAGGTAAGGAACTTACGATCAAAGAGCTTACTGAGAAGGTTGCCAAGATAGTCGGCTATGAAGGTGAAATCCGCTGGGATGCATCGAAACCTAACGGCACACCAAGAAAACTCCTTGATGTATCCAAAGCAGCAAAGCTTGGATGGACTTACAAGACGGAGCTTGATGATGGAATCAGACTTACATACGAAGACTTTTTAAACAATCCTATGCGTGCAGAAAGATAATAACTCAAACTTTCCGCTTGCCAAACAGGCTCCACCCTTCAATGAACGCGAAATGCTTTATAAACAGGCTGTATTCGCATAACAGTGAAGGGTGGAGCCTGTTTGCCAAGCGGGAAGTTTATTTTTCTAAATTAGAGAGTATATTATATCTAGAAAGATAGTCGGTATGGCGTTATAATATAAACGTAGGAGTGTAAGCGCAAAGCAGGGAGGGGGAACTTCCTATGCCATTTTTTGAGACTATCGAAAGTGCATCCGACGTTAGAAAAAGGGAACTCGAAAAGAGAAACCCTACAGCTGCGCCGCCTAAAAAGCGCATACCTTCGACAATTCGTGTGTCAGAGAACGTCCCCAAAGCCAAAATTAGAATTCTTCATGTACTAAGTTCTATTGATTTGAGCGGGATGCAGGCACATATAATGAATCTGTACAGAAATTTCGACAGAAGTTATATTCAATTCGACTTTTTGATTCCAAGAGATCCGACTCCCACCGGCAAGGAATTCCCGACATCTGATGAACTGCTCCGCTACAGAAGAGCAGGCTTTTTTGATGCGGAGATAACAAGACTTGGCGGACATGTCTATGCAATTCCGGTCTACAGTAGTCGTAATCTTTTTGGATATACAAGACTTGTTGACAACTTCTTTGCAGAACATGAGGGCGAATGGAAATTCGTTGAAGGACATATGTATTCCGCTGCATCAATTTATCTTCCTCTTGCCAAAAAACATGGAGCAATTACAATAATGCATGTCGGCAGCGTGATAGATGCTGAACTGGTCAGAAGAATACGAAGTGCGAACATGACTGCTCCTATACTAAAAGAAGACTGTGCTGACATATGCTTTGCATCAAGTGTTGGTGCCGCAAGAGCTCTGTTTGGCGATATTACTGTAGATGCAGGACGAATACATGTAATACAGGATGGCATCAATATACAAAATTTCCTCTATAATGGTAAAATACGAGATGCATTTCGAAGTAAACTTGGTCTTGATAATACCTTCGTCTTTGGGTGTGTAGCACAGTTTCATAAGAATCAGAATCATGAGTTTCTTATGAATATATTTGCTGCTATAAAAAGTATACTAAAAGAAGACGTTGTGGGAGAGTATGATACAATTAAGAATCTTCCGATGAAACTCCTACTTATAGGTGATGGTGAAGAACTTAATAATATTGCCAAAATTGCTTCAGAACTAGAGATACTCGATCAGATTCTTTTCCTTGGGACATGGGGCAATGTATACGATTTCTATCAAATTATGGATTATTATATATATCCTGCCAGTGTGAACGGAGCGCCTGCATCCCTTATGGAGGCTCAGGCTTCGGGACTTCCATGTATTGCATCTGATACAATATCTGAAGATATAAATCTTACTGGCCTGATTAGTTATTATTCACTTTCAAATCCTCCGAAGGCATGGGGCTATCTTATACTTAACGAAATGATCGGAATGGGCATTACATCACATTTAAAAGCTTCGGATGACGGATATTATGATTATGATACGCTTATGAATCTTCATCGTCTTTTGTCAGAGAAAGATAATGAAAATGAAAGTCCTCCAAGATTTGATCAAAAGAGCTACCTTCTAAACAGAAGCGCATCGCCTCAGATGATTGAGAGGATATTCGAAAATGCGGGGCTAGGTATTGAACAGGAAGTAAACTTCATGACTAATCTGTATCAGAATATCGAAAAGTAGTATTTAAAGAACGCCTCCCAAGATGTAAATTAATATTACACAATAGAAAAGAGAACCTAACAATATGAGCAAAAAATTTTCGTATGGATTTGTAGACATGCATTGTCACGTAATTCCTTCGGTTGACGACGGATCCAAGAACATGGAGATGTCGCTTAACATGCTAAGGATAGCCTATGATAATAATATACGGACAATCATAGCTACTCCGCATAATAAGGTATATATCAAATCAGTATCGCCAAAAGGGATACACAAGCGGGTAGCCTTACTTCAGGAGGAAGCGGACAAGGCCGGGATCGATATAAAGATTTATCCGGGTAATGAACTATACTATGACGAAACATTGCCTACAAGGCTTGAAGAGGGTAATGCGCTCCCGATGGGAAGCTCCTCCGATGTTCTTGTTGAATTCAGCCCATCAGATGAATACAGTTATATCTCGGAAGGATTAAGGCGTCTGTCATACGACGGATGGAGTCCTATCCTGGCACATTGCGAAAGGTATAACTGCCTCTATAAAGATAAATCAAGAATTGACGAAATAATAGATGGAGGAGTAAGGCTTCAGGTCAATGCTGATAGTGTGATGATGGGAATGCTAAGCCCTGTCGGCAGGTTTGTCAGAAAACTTCTTTCACAAGAAAAAGTCAGCTTTATAAGTACAGATGCGCATAGGGATAGCGGGAGTCGCGTTCCGGACGTTTATGAATGCGCCCAGTTTGTAGCCAAGAAGTACGGAGAAGATTACGCAAGAGAGATATTATACGAAAATGCTATTAAACTCGTCAAATGATATATACTCACTAACGTAAATGTCATGGAGGTATGTATGGAACGAAGTGATGTAAACGTAAGTCAAAGTAATATTTCGAACAGCGCTGTAATAGAAATTGATCTTGGCGAAATCATAGGAATACTGCTTCATCGCCTGTGGCTTATCATACTGGTTGCGGTAGGCTGTGCTATTGCCGGATTTGCATTCAGCAAATTAGTACTTCCGGAAGAATTTGAATCGACTACTAAGATATATGTTCTTGATAAAGACAGTACCGATTCAAGTAATATATATACCGACCTCCAGGTAGGATCACAGCTGACCAAGGACTATGCCGAACTTATCACGAGCAGGTATGTACTTGAGTCAGTTATTGATATGCTGAATCTGTCTGACAGATACGATTACGATGATTTTCTTGAAAAGGTATCTGTTAATACTCCTACGGATACACGTATAGTGTCAATAACAGTAACAGATACAGACCCTTATACTGCCCAGACTATTGCAAACTATATAAGAGAAGTCAGCAGTAAACATATAGAAAACGTTATGGATATCGATGCCGTTAACGTTGTAGAAGTTGCAAACCTTCCTTCGGAAAAATCGTCTCCGAACTGCGCATTATGGACAATAGGAGGATTTGCTTTCGGAACAATTCTTGTATCAGCCCTTCTAATAATTCATTTCCTCGTAGATGATACGGTCAAAACCTCAGAAGATGTTGAGAGATATCTTGGTATCAGTACGCTCGGAATTATCCCGTTCGATGAAAATGTTACTCAGGATATAGGAACAAAAGCTATCAAAAAAAGAGGAAAAAAACATTCAAAATCCAATGATGTTGCCCGTATAGTTTCACAGGCAACTGATGATTCCGACAGTTCTGCCATTTAAAATCACATAGAAATGTTTAAATTAAAGATTTTTTTCATAAAAATGTAAATAATTAAGTTGTTGTAGCCGATATTATTAGTGCTTGGAACCTTGGTTATCTGTAATCAGGTTCTGTATAGGGGAGAATACATGCAAAGAATAATGATAAGGGACAACGAGCTGGACTTCAGAACCAAAGAGGCTTATAAGACTCTTAGAAGTAATATTGAGTTCAGCGGCAGGGACATACGCACAATTGCAATTACATCAAGTACCCCCAATGAGGGTAAATCAGAAGTTGCATTTGAACTCGCAAGAACATTTGCGCAGGCAGATAAAAAAGTACTTCTGATAGATGCGGATCTTAGAAAATCAGTTATGCGAGAGCATTTCAAAAACGGGAAGATAAGATTCGGACTTACCAATTTCCTTGTAGGCCATTGCAAGATTGACGATTGTCTGTGCCAGACAGATGAACCCGGATTCTACATGATATTCTCAGGACCGAACACACCGATGCCATCGGAGCTTCTAGGTGGTGAGGTGTTCGGGCAACTCTTGAAAGAGGCGCATGATGTATTCGATATCATCATAATCGATACGCCTCCGCTTGGATCAGTTATTGATGCCGCTATCGTAGGTAAACAGTGCGACGGAACCGTACTCGTTATAGCAAGCGGCAGAATTAGCTACCGATTCGTTCAAAATGTTCAGAACCAGTTAAAGAAGGCAGGATGCCACGTACTGGGAGCAGTCATGAACATGGTTTCCATGGATGGAAATAAATATTATGGCAGATATTATGGCAAATACTATGGCAATTACTATGGTAATTACGGAGATTATCAGTAGTTTGACCTTTGGAATATCCGCTTAAGTGATGCACGATCACTTTGTTAGCCAAAGATGCAAAGATGATTTCCGGGTGACTATTAACCAGGATGTATGCCGGTATGATGTAAGGCCATATAAAGACTTGGAGGGGAAGATGCGTAGATGCTTCGACTTTAAAATTCTTGGAAGAGCCGCGGCAATTATGATATGCACAGTAACAGCCGGCATGCTTATGGTTGGATGCTCGAATACTAAAAGTGTGCAGATTGTAGATTCTGATACGGCAAAGTCTGACACCGCTACCTACGAAGCTACAGTAGAAATGCTGGAGCAGGGACTTGCAGAAAGCTATGTTACAGAGCTGGAAGATGGCGAAATCTTCGTTGGAAGTACGAGTGATAATTTTAAGTGTCAAGGACAGGTGCCGGATTACAAACCAAATTGGGATACGGTTAAGTCGCAAAATCCGGAAACGGTCGCATATCTTGTGATACCTCAGGCAGGAATAACAATTCCTGTTATGCAAAAAGAAGGCGATCAAACCTATTATGACAGCCATGATGAAAAAGGTAACAGTAGCGAATACGGTGTAGCACATCTTGATATTGGCAACAACGCAGATTATACGGATCCTAACTCTATAATATACGGAAGTGATGAAAACGGCGGACCGCTTGAATACCTTGGAATATATGGAAATCCCGAATATTTTGAAGCTAATCCATATATATATCTGTATGTACCGGGATGTGCACTTGAATTCAGAGTATTTGCGGCAATGAGCGGAAGTGATACGGATATCCTTACCAATACTAATTGTTATGATTTTGATATTTTTGGTAGATATGTAAATGATATATATTCATCCAGAAGCATGGATGCACAGAAGACGGATTATCTTCAGGAAGCAGTAGTTAATGGATGGAGAATGCTTACTCTGTCGGCAGGATCCACAACAGATTCCAGCAATAGATATTTTGTTTATAGTACTTATTCAGGTTCACAGATCCAGTGAGAAATGAGGTAGTTATGAAAAAGAAAATTATGTCAGTCTGGGCAGCAGTACTCCTTCTATGTTATACCTTCGCATTCAGCACAGATGCTGCGACGAGTCCTACGACTACAAATGTCACAATCATAACCAATGTATATAATACGGGCTCTTCTGGCAGTGGCGGGTCTTCTAGTGGCGGAAAATCATCCGGAGGCGGAGGAGGTTCCTCTGTGCCATATAACAGCACAGGTGCTGCATATGTTATTCCTAGAAGCGGCAGCCCTGTTCGCATATCATCTTCTTACAGCGGAGTTACGGATGGCCGAGCTGTTTCGACAGCCATTTCGCCTAAAGCAGGAACAGATAGCTTGTCAGATACACTCATGACATATGTTAACAGCGTATCGGGCGGTAAGACAGTTATAGGACCTTTCAAGCTTCGTATGTATATTGCAGGAGTATCAGTATGGTCTGGATTTGGAACCTTCACCTCAGTATACGGCGTGGGTAATGGATATGAAGGCAGAAACGTAACGATTTATCAGATTCACAAGGACGGTTCTGTCACTGCAGCATCAGCTGTTGTATCCGGCGGCAAGGTTGCAGTTACCATGGATGATATGGGAAGCTTTGCAATTGTTATTAACTGACCAAAGAGATATTTAAGGGGCAAGGGGGCGATGTATCAGTGCAAAGAAAGATGAGCAAATTTTATAAAGGTACATCAGTTCCCAAGGATGATGGTAGCCTCGTAATGGATTACGAGCTGGGCGATGTGATGCTTGGGGACAGAAAACCCTTACCAAGCAGTGATGATTTTGAGTTTGAAGAAATAAGCAGACGTGAAGAAATAGAAAGACGAAATAATGACATAGACGAATGGCTTTCTTCAAAAAGAAACATACAAGAAACTAAAGCTAAGAGACTTTTGTCAGAATCGGATATAGATAACAGGCATCAAAGCAGGACTGACTATATTTCTTTTGCTCAAAAGAAAGAGCAAAGTTCGAAAAAGGTTGATGCAAAAGAAGCATTGGGAAAAGAAAATTCGTCTCATAACAAAACCGCTCTTGAACAGCTTCAACAGATAAGAAAAGAATCAGGTCCGGTCAAACCATTTGCAAGTAGAGCAGAAGAAGTACAATATCAGTTTTCTGAAAAAAAGAGACGAGAAGAAATTCGCAAATTCACGCAAAGCAGGCAATACGAAAACAAGGTCAAAAGTCAAAAGGATGAAGACAGAAAAAGAACAGAGGAATTAAGGAAGTTATTCGACCTTGACGATGGCGATGAGACGCCGATTGATGAAAGAGACGAAAGTGAAAAGTTTAGATCAATAAACAATTTTCAAAAATCACAGATTACTAATAGCCAAAGTCAAAAGTATACAAGTAATTATGAAAATAATGATGATGATGATGACTTTGTAAATATCGGAGTTTTTGACGAAAGCAAAATAAAGAGAAGAACGAGCGAAAAATCAAGTACTTCTAAAGGAGCTTTTGCAGACGAACATCATCATCACAGTAGCCATCACAGCAGCCATAAAAGGCATAAATCCAAAGCAATAAATGCGTTGCGGGTTATAAGAAATGTTGTACTAATACTCATGGCAGTAGTCCTTGGCCTTGCGGGAATAGGGTATGCAACATACAGGCTCATGGATTACACAGGAGGTCTGTCACTATACCAAAGGACAATTGATCAGGCTCCTGATATGTCACAAGCAACTTTGTATGAAGAAGTTGCAATAGATGATAACATGATGCCGCTTACAGCATCATCCTGGCAGCCGGGATGGATCAGATATGATGGTATAACCTATGCCTACAATTCTAACCTCCTCACTTTCTTGGTACTTGGGATAGACAGTTACGAAGAAGTTCACGAAGGCGAAGATGGCATGAGTGGCGGTCAGTCGGATGCAATGTTCTTCCTTGTATTGGATCCTATCAGTAAAAATATTAAAATCATAGCTATTAATAGAAACACAATGACAGATATAGATGTCTACAACGAAGAAGGCGTATATGTAGGCACAGGAGAAGCACAGATATGTCTTCAGCACGGATTTGGTAACGGACTTGAGCAAAGCTGTGAAAGAACCGTCAAGACCGTCAAAAATCTTTTCCACGAGCTTCCAATCAATGGATATATATCTATTAACATGGGAGCTATACCGACGGTAAATGAAACAGTCGGAGGAGTTACACTAAAAGTCATGTATGATCTTCCATCATATGGACAGTACAGATCACTGAAAAAGGGAGAAACAGTGACATTGTCCGGAGATGATGCATACTGGTACACCCAGCACAGAGATATAAATGTTGACTGGAGCGCAAACGAACGACTTGAACGGCAGCTTCAATACCTGATAGAGTTTGTACCGGCTCTGCAGCAAAGAGTAAAAGAGGATCCTAAATCAATTGCTTCGATATATAGTGCCCTGTCCCCTTATATGGTGACAGACATTGAACTCAATGAAGCGGTGTATCTTGGAAATGAAGCTTGTGATTATAGTTTCAATTCCGCCAATATCTACCAGATGAAGGGGGAGAGTATCATAGGGAGGTCTGGTTTTGAAGAATTCATCTATGACGAAGAAGCGTTGTATGACCTTATCATAGATGTCTTCTACACCGAAGTGGATGCCTGATAAAGCACCCATGACTGAAAGGGATGATTCTCTATGAAGGAACTTATACTAAACGGATCGGAACTAACCCTAAGTTCAGAATGGTCATCGCTTGCTCCTTGCAACGAACCCGACAGATATCCCCATCTTGAAGTCGTAGAAGTTCAGAAGGGGCACAGTGCGGATATTATATATCCAAGGAGATACACAAGCCTTGTTCTTGAAGAAAAAAGAGCCTATAGCTTTGTCAAAAGAGCTTTGGACATAATCCTTTCATCCCTTGCACTTATTGTGCTACTTCCTTTGATGTTGATTGTGACTATCGCTATAAGTATAGAAGATGGCGGCTCGCCATTTTTCATCCAGGATAGAACCGGAAAAGACGGAAAAGTATTCAAAATGTATAAGTTTCGTACAATGATCAAGAATGCTCCGCTACTTCATGATAAGCTCCTTGAACATAACGAAATGGACGGTCCTGCCTTTAAAATGACTAACGATCCAAGAGTCACAAAACTTGGCAAAATACTTAGAAAACACGGAATAGATGAACTTCCGCAGCTTATAAATATCATAAAAGGCGACATGAGTATAGTAGGGCCAAGACCCCTGCCTGTATACGAACAGGATAAGTGCGATGATTATCAAAACAAACGCCTTATGGTTAAACCCGGACTTGTGTGCTATTGGCAGAGTAGCCCTCGAAAAAACACTATGCCCTTTGAAGAGTGGATAGAACTGGATTTAAGATATATCACAGAAAGAAGTCTTATAACAGATTTGAAAGTAATATTGTCAACAGTTTCTAGCGGAGTGCTGGAAAATAATTCATGATACAAATTTTCTTCTTTGAAAGCCCATTTGTTGGGCTTTCTTTTTGTTAGTAACTCAAACGATATTTAAGAGGCTCTCAGCCACATTCAGCCAGCGTTTATGCATAGAATAACCTCTGGTAACACTATTCGCGCGGCTAATCTATTCATATCTAACGGAAAAATAGATATTTATCCGATAGATGACTATCGTCATACGATAGTTGTATTATACTTGCCAATGTACCACTCTTGATATATAATTAAGAAAAAAGGAGGTATTACATATGGCACTTTCTACTATTACAGCGCGCGTAAGTGATGTTGATAAAACCAACTTTGATGCATTCTGCACATCTGTAGGATTAACTTCATCAGCTGCTATAAATATGTTTGTAAAAGCGGTTCTAAGAGAACATAGAATTCCATTTGAAATTAAACAAGATGATCCATTCTATAGTCCTGAGAATCAAGCTTATATTTTGAAGTCTGTCAACGAATTACGAGAAGGCAAAGGTGTTGCTCACGAATTGATTGAGGTTGACGATGAGTGAAAAAATCTGGTCTGATGATGCATGGGAGGATTACTTGTACTGGCAGACACAGGATAAAAAAACTCTTAAACGTATCAATCAACTTGTAAAAGACATTGAAAGAAATGGTGCTATGCATGGCATAGGTGAGCCTGAAGCTCTAAAAGGTGATTTGCAGGGCGAATTTAGTCGGAGAATCAATGAAAAAGACCGTCTCGTGTATCACCTTGAAGACGGTCGTATATACATCTCCCACTGCCGTGGACATTATGGAGATAAGTAAATAATTTAGAATTTATTTTATAATCAAAAATAGGAATATGCCTACTAAGAATGCTCCTATTATTGATGTAGCCAACATAGTTGTTTTTTCTAATAATGTATTTGCAAGTATATCCAGTAATTCACGATTTTCTATCAGTAGCTTTTTAACAGCCATATAGTTTCTTTCCATAACAAAAGACACTTCACAATTTCTATTTTCAGCTGCCTTATCATCATGACTAGCTTCTATCCAATTATTAAATCCAAATGAACATGTATTATCTACTATGTAAAACGCATTATCAAAAGCATTATGTAAATTGTTGTTCGTCCCCATATCGAAAACCATGAAACAGGTATTGATTTTTTTAGGGATAACAATTTGATTCGGACGTAACCGACTCGGCAGAAGCCGAATTAAGCTTTACAATAATGCAAGGATAATATATAATAATTTTAGTTCGATCAATGCCGAGTCGAAAGGAATCGAATAAAATGATATTCTATGGCAGAACAAAGCAGTTAGAAAAACTAAATAAAGAAATATCTTCGAATAATATGAGAATGACCCTCATATATGGTAGACGAAGAGTTGGAAAGAGTGAGCTGGTAAAACAGGCAATTAAGGAATCAGGGATAAAAAGCATTTATTATGAATGCAAACAGGTAACAGAAGAAAGCAATGTGCAGAGTATCTGCGATATTATTTCAGAAGTTCAGGAGTTACCCAGACTTGGATACACAAAAGTTGATGAACTGCTGGATTATGTATTTGAACTTGCAAAAGATGAAAACATCATATTTGTACTAGATGAATATCCTTATCTCAGAGAAAATGTAAAAGGGCTAGATAGCATACTTCAGTCGCTTGTTGACAAGTACAGAGAAACATCCAAGTTAAAGCTAATAATACTTGGTTCTTATGTTGACATTATGAAATCGCTCTTGGAGCACTCGAATCCGCTTTTTGGTAGAGTTGATCTTGTTATAGATCTTAAACAGATGGATTATTATGAGTCTGCTATGTTTTACCCAAACATGTCTGATGAAGATAAAGTTAGGATCTATTCTGTATTTGGTGGAATTCCATATTTCAACAGACTTGTAGATGATGGGAAAACTGTGAAAGAGAATATCATAGACCTCATAGCTTCACCAGGAGCACGTTTGGAAAATGAAGTTTCCATGTATTTAAACGCAGAGATTTCCAAAATTGTTAATGCTAATGAAGTGTTTGAAGCACTCGCCAGAGGATTCTCGAAGTACAGCGACATTCTTTCGCAATCTCATGTATCAAGTGGTCCCACACTGATAGATGTTCTCGAGAAACTGATAAAAATGGAAGTGGTAGAAAAGAAAGCTCCGATCAATGATGAGAACAACAAAAAGAAAGCAGGATATTATATTTGCGATAATCTTTCACTTTTTTATTTCAGATATATTTTTAAATACTCTTCTCAGCTTAAGATAATGGATTCAAATGTATTTTATGACAAATACATTTGCAATGATTTTGAGGAAAGATATGTACCACATAAGTTTGAAGAAATTTGCAGACAGTATCTTATAAATCAGAACAGACTTGGAAATATTGAACCCGTAATTGAGAAGATTGGAAAGTATTATTATGATAACCCCAAAACTCGTACCAATGGGGAATTTGATGTTGTTTCGAAGGACGAGATTGGGTATGTCTTCTACGAAGTAAAATTCAGAAAAAGAAAGCTATCTCAGGAAGTAATAGATGAAGAAATCCAACAGGTAAAGAACACAGGGCTTAATTGCTATAAGTATGTTTTCTTTTCAAGATCCGGCTTTGCTGCAAAAGAAACAGATGAGATTAAGCATATCGAACTTGCGCAGTTGTACAAATAAGTATTAGAAATTAGATGACAGTATTTAGTATCGACAAATTTATTTACTTACTCAAACTTCGCACTTGCCAGACTGGCAAGTGCGAAGTTTGAGTTACTTGCTTTTGAGCTTTTTTTGACATCATCAAATAAATCTGTACAAACGGCATAGCTACTATCATATCTGTTTTTTGTAACCTTTGCTTTATCAAGATGATATAAAGGAACAAGAAAAGTATGATATTCTGTTATACTATTTAAAAAGAGAGCTATCGCTCAAACTAGTGTGATAGCTCTTTTACTGGTTGATTTTATTCAGATAATTGAGCATAAGAGATTAAAAAATATTCGAAATGCCGATAAGTGTGATACAATATAAGTAGGGAATTTGACCATCTGGTGGAGGATTGTTCTTTTTACCATGAAGTGTAGTCTATTATCGTTTTATTGTTTTCACCTAACATATAAGAGGAATATATGAATATACTGTATGCATCTGATGATAATTATGCAGAGATAATGGGTACTTCTATAGTATCACTGCTGGAAAATAATAAAGATGAAGATGAAATAACAATATATATAGTTCAAGATGATATATCAAAAGAAAATAAAAAGAAATTAGTCGAGTTAGTAGAGTCATATAACAGAAAAATTGTAATAATAGATAAGCCTGATATCCGCAGGATGCTGAGTGTTGAACTTAAAACTTTACGTTGGAGTGATAGTGCATTTTCTAGATTGTTCTTAAAAAAAATATTTGGAAATAATCCTTCAATTGAGCGTATTTTATATTTGGATTGCGATGTTCTCGTGATAGGATCTTTAGAAGAATTATATAGTACGAATATTGATGATTATCTTGGGGCAGCATGTTTAGAATGTATGGGGAATCTTCACAAAAAAATAATAGGAAGAAATCCTAAAAATAACTATTTAAATTCGGGAGTTCTTCTTTTGAATGTAAAAAGGTGGATTGAAGAAGATGTTGATTCTTTAGAAGGTGAGTTCATTAAAAAATGCGATGGTAAAATAGAATATGTAGATCAAGGCGTAATAAATGGAACTATAAGCGATAGATTTAAACTTGTAAGCCCTAGGTTCAATCTTACGACAATGGCCTATGACATGACATATGAAGAAATGCAGATTTATCGTAAACCTTCATTTGGTTACAGCAAAAATGAATGGGAGGATGCATTAGCTAATCCTGTAATTATTCATTTTACAACAAGCTTTTTGTCAATAAGACCATGGTATAAAGGAAGCAAACATCCATATGCTGATGAATGGATGGAATATCATCAGAAATCACCATGGTACAGTTTAGGGTATAGAAAATATAAAGACGAAAAAAAGCATCAGAATAAAGTTAAGCTGTTCAATTTTTTTTCTAGGACAATTGGTATTCGTATTGCAGGTGTATTACACTGTTATATCAAGCCAATTATTTATCTTATGCTCGGGTAAATATATGAATCATAGATTATTATTCAAAAAGATATTATCCAAAGTATTTGTGGATAGTGAAAAAAGCACAATAAGAAAAATAAAGAAGGAATCAATAGAAGTAGTGTCATTTGATTTATTTGATACTTTGGTTTATAGAAATGTTTCTGATCATGATTATGTCTTTGAATTATTAGAACAAAATTATAATGATTTTTTTTGCAGAAAAGATGAGATACGAAGTATTAGGATAGAGGCAGAAAAAAAAGCTAGAAAGAATTACAATAATGAAGAAATAACATTAGGGCTGATATATGCTGAATTTCCAGACGAATATAAAGATAAGATTCAATGGCTAATGAAAAAAGAAATTGATTTAGAAACAAATATATGTGAAAGAAATTCTATATTGTTTCGAATTTATAATGAAGCTGTAAGAAAACAAAAGAAAATTTATATTATTTCTGATACATATCTTCCCAAAAGTTGTTTAGAAATGATTTTGAAAAAAACAGGATATACTGAATATATGGGGATATATGCTTCAAGTGAATTTGGATATACAAAAAGAACATCAAAATTATACAAGAGTTTTCATCAAGATAATCATTATGCATACAATAATCATTTACACATTGGAGATGCTTTAATTTCAGATTTTTTTGTACCATTTTCATTAAAAATACATGTTTCTTTGATTGGAAAAAGACAGAATAGAGCCTCATTTGTAAAAAAAAATAATTCGAGTAAATTGGATTGCGATATATTACAGAATTATATTAGTAATACATCAAGATATACTGATTATTATCAGAGACTTGGATATGAGGTTGTTGGCCCGCTGTTGTACGGATATGTTTTGTGGTTGCAAAGAGAACTTCAAAAACACTCCATTAGTAAAGTGTTTTTTTTAGCAAGAGAAGGCATATTACTTAATTTGGCTTTTGAAAAGTTTTATAGGAATTCCAAAGAATTTTCAAGTCGAGAAATAACTCATAAAGTTTTAAGGGTATCAAGAGTAGCGACATCAGTTCCGCTTGGTGATTATACTGATTCTATTCAGCAAAAAGAATATATTACTGGGTATTTAAATGACAATGACTTTTGTGGGAATATAGCTGTTGCCGATGTTGGGTGGAGAGGGACTATTCAAAATAATTTGCAAGAAATAATAGGCGATAATGCAAATATTCAAGGCTTTTATTATGGAATTCTAAAGAAGAATAATATCTTGCTGATAACTAATGCTAATGCATATGCGTTTGGACCACGAAAAAATAAATCAAATAATCTTTTTGATGTAGTAATGGCAGCTCCAAGTTTGTTTGAGTTATTTTTTTTATCTACGGATGGAACTACTAAATCCTATAATGAAAAGTTTGAACCTGTTATTGCTCAACCGGACCAAAGAAATGAAATAAACGAAAAAATCAGTAGATTGCAGGAAGCATCTCTGGTTTTTGTTGAAGAATTTAGTAAGATGATTGAAAACTTGGGCGTGAATCTTAAATTTGATGCAGAATGTGTTTTTGAACCATATGACAATATGATTAGAAATAAAAGTGGTGATTTAATAAAATATTTTTCGGATTTTAATCATGTAGATAATAGCAGCATATATTTTCTTCCGGTGCATAATTTGTTGTGGTATCTAATAAGACCTAAGGAGTTCATTAAAGATTTTAAACAAAGTGGTGCGAAAGCTCTCTTTTTAAAAAAAATTATTCGTATTAGGTTTCCATATATTGAAACAGTATCTTTAGTGAGAAAAATATTTGATTGAATAAATATTGAAATGGAGATATTTTGTGGATAAAGATGAATTATTGTTGAAGTACAACAAAGATTATTTAGATATCATTAATTCAGATAGTTATAAATTGGGATATAATCTGGTTTACATTGCAAAGCAGATAAGAAAAGGGCATTTTAGAAATGTTTTTCATGTAATAAATGATAAGGTTATTTCAATCAAAATTAGGAAAATCAGCCGGAAAAAATATGTAAATATAACGGAATATAGTGAAGTGCCTGATAAAAGAGTTGCTGTATATACAGCTATATTTGGCAATTACGATTACTTAAAAGAACCTAGATATGTGGATCCACGCTGTGATTATTATGTTTTTACAGATAATAAAATAGATACAAATTCTATATGGAAAACTATAGATTGCTCTATTTTAAATGCATATGATAAAAGTTATCGATATAAAAACAGATATTGTAAAATGCATCCGTTTCAATTGTTCAATGAATATGATTATGTGATATATATTGATGGAAATTTTGAAATATGTGGTCCGGTAAGTGAATTGATCAAATATATTAATCCGAAAACAAACTTAGCTGTACATAATATGTTTAACAGAGACTGTGTTTATGATGAAGCTAAAGCATGTAAATTATTGAAAAAAGGCGATTACAAGAAGATAAATAAAGAGATTGAAGAATATAAAAAGGAAGGATTCCCTCGTCATTTTGGAATGTATGAATGTCCAATTATCGTAAGCAAGAAGAGCGAGTTGAGCTCTGTACTTTTTGAGCAGTGGTGGCAGAGATATATTGATTCAGGCGAAAGAGATCAAATAATTATGCCATATTTAATCTGGAAGAATGGCTTCTCCTTTTTAGACGTTGGAATTATAGGAAATGATGTTAGAAGAAATTGCTATTTTCGTAAGAAAGAACACGGCCTATTATAAGTAGATTGTAGGAGTATAGTGATGAATTTAACTATAAGAATTTCGAAAGAAAACATATGGTTAAAGATGGCTACTATTTTTTATATAGTGGTTATTATTTGTTTTGAATATGATATGTCTAACTTTAATAAAACAATTACTGCAATTGCATCGATGGTTCTTGTATTAACTGCATTTATGACTGTTATCAAAAATAGAAATTTCCGGAAAATAGAAAATGCTTTTACATACGTAATGCTGCAAGCGATATTTTTAATATATTCTTTGATATCTACAATTTGGTCTTTTTCTATAACTCAATCTTTTTCCATATTTCGATTGCTTGTGATGATAATATTATCTCAGTTTGCGCTAGTTGTTTTGTGTTCATATTATCAGAATTATAAATATGTAATTATTGAACTTATATTGTTTGTTTTGGTTTTGATTATGATTAAGACGCTAATGGTTACACCGGTTAGTGCATATGGCAACGTGCGACGTTTTATAAGATATGCTGGATACAATAAGAATATTTTTGGAATGATGTATGCTATGGGGAGCTTTTTAGCTATATATATGTTTGACTTGAGACAAAAAAGAAAATATTTAGCATATAGTTTGTTGCTTTTGATAATGGCACTATTAGCACAATCAAGAAAATCAGTACTTATGTTATTATTATTCATTCCTTTGTATATAATATTGAAGAGTAGGAAATGGGAAAAAGTGCGTAACATAGTTTTGATAGGCTGCTTTATTGCATTATTTTCATATTTTGTTTTGTACAATAATGCTCTTTATGACATTATTGGGAGGAGGATAGTTAATTTATATATATCATTTACTGGAAGTGAAGCTTATACGGATGGAAGCATCACTGAAAGAGCTATAATGAGAAAAGTAGCAATGCAACTCACGATTCAAAAACCCATTTTAGGATGGGGGGCTAATTATTTTGCTTCATATTTTAAATCATATTCCGTTATGGGAAGATATGCATATTGTCATTGTAATTATTTGGAATTAACGGTTAGTTATGGAATTATAGGGGCTGTTTTCTTTTATTTGCCGTATTTATATATTATTATAAAAAATATTGGTGGAATAAAAGAACATAATAAAGAGTCAATATTTAATATTGTGTTCTTTCTGGTTTTATTCTTAATGGAATATGGTCTTGTATCATATTATGAACCTTTATTTGGATTGTTTAAAATTCTATCAGTTTTATTATTGGATAATCCTAAATCAGCGGTTATATATGCAAATACGGATGAACATCAGAGAGTTATTGGAGCTTGATTTCAAGATATTGTTTTGCGGGCAGATAGATGGATAAGAGAAAAAGTAGATTAAAAAGAAATACATTTTCAGCTCTTATATATCAGATTGTTGCTACAATTTGTACTTTTATACTGCCTAGATTGATATTGGTAGGATATGGTTCTGATGTTAATGGGCTGGTTAACTCAATTACAAAGTTTTTAATGGTGATATCTTTTGCAGATTTTGGAGTTGGAGTAGTGGTACAGTCGGCTCTATATAAGCCTTTATCCAAGAATGATATAGTGTTGGTAAGCAAAATCGTTGCATCAGGGGAACGATATTATAAACAGTTATCAATAACAATATTTATATATATTTTTTTTGTATGTATTTTCTTTTCTTTATTATTCAAGTCTGATTATTCAATTGTATATTTAGTAGAATTGATCATTGCAATAAGCATTGTGTCGTTGTCACAGTATTACTTTGGAGTTATAGATAGATCATTGCTTTTTGCAGCTCAAATGGGATATCTTCAATACAACATTCACACAGTTTTGTTAATTATATCCACAGGACTAAGTGTAGTTATGATCCTTAGGGGGTGTTCTATTCAGGCTGTAAAGATATGTACTGCATTTGTATTTGTATTGAAACCTATAATTATGAGGATTTTTGTTAATGCTAGGTTTAAAATTGATAGAAAGATTGAATATACTGAAGAACCAATTAACCAAAAATGGAATGGAATTTTTCAGCATATTGCCGCTGTAATAAATGATCAAGTTGATATTGTCGTTCTTACAATTTTTTCATCTATAAAAGATGTTTCTATTTATTCTGTATATAACATGATTGCGTTCGGAATAAAGCAAATATTAATGTCACTTGTTAGTGGAGTGCAGGCTTTAATGGGTGATCTTTTAGCTAGACAAGAGACGGAAAAAGTACAGGAATATTTTGATCAATTTGAATGGAGCGTTCATCTTTTTACGGTAGGTATATATGGATGTACAGCTGATTTAATATTGCCATTTGTTATGCTTTACACACAGGACGTAAAAGATACAAATTATTATTCACCGTTATTTGCGATATTATTAGTTTTGGCTAATGCTGCTCATTGCGTGAGATTACCATATAACATTATGATTTTTGCAGCAGGACATTATAAACAAACACAAACTAATTATATTATTGCAGCAATTGTGAATGTGTCATTTTCAATTGTTATGGTTAAAAGATTTGGGTTAGTTGGTGTTACTATTGGGACATTGGTTGCGATGATATACCAAACTATGTGGATGGCAGTATACGTTTATAACAACATAGTTTATAGGTCGATTTTTTACTTTATAAAACAAATCGGCGTTGATTGTGGAATTGTATTGGTTGGAGAAATTATACCATTTTTGAAAGATATAGGAAATTTGACTGTTATGGGATGGTTATGTATAGCTTTATTTACTGTGATAAAATGGGCAATTGTGATTACTGTGTTTGGAGTCATTTTTTATAAGAAAAAAATCATTTCGATGTTTAAGATGGAGAGGAAGATTTTCTAATGAATGATACCATAAAAAAATTTTTATTTCCTTTATCCAGATTACTTCCTGATAAACTATATTTGTCGCTTGCATATAGATATTTTTTTGGAAAAAAAATAAATTGGGATAATCCTAAAACGTATAATGAGAAATTGCAATGGATAAAGGTATATGATCATAATCCAAGATATACAAAACTTGTAGATAAGTACGAATCGAAGTTAGAACTGGAGAAAATAATTGGAAAAGAGTTCATAGTACCTTATTATGGAGTTTGGGATGCATATGAAGAAATTCCTTTTGAAGAATTGCCACAAAAGTTTGTGCTAAAATGTACACACGATTCTGGGAGTGTTTTTATAATAAATGATAAAAATAATATCAATTATATTGAACTCAGAAATAAAATAAATGGAGCGATGAAAAAAAATTTTTATTGGCTATGTCGAGAATGGCCTTACAAAAATATTAGGCCGCGTATTATTGCGGAGTACTTGCTGGAAGATGATCAAGGTATATTAGATTATAAAGTTTTTTCATTTAACGGAAAGGCAAGAGCTCTTTTTGTAGCATCTGATAGAAACAATAAGGACACTGAGACAAAATTTGATTTTTATAATATCGACTTTGAACCAATGAATATAATAAATGGTCATCCAAATTCAGGCAAAGTAATTAATAAACCTAGAAATTTCAGTAAAATGATTGAAATAGCTGAAGTAATCACAAGAGGAATTCCTCAAGCGAGAATAGATTTTTATGAAGTTGATTCAAAATTGTATGTAGGAGAAGTGACCATGTTCCATTGGGGCGGATTTAAAAAATTTGAGCCTGATTGCTGGGATGAGATATTTGGAGATTGGATAGATTTGGGTTGTTTGAGAAAATAGATATTTGATGTGAACTAATATATGATGAAATTTTTTTAGAAGAGGAGTGTCATGAGTGAATTTAGAAAAATAGTCGACGAAACAAGATTTAAACAAGCTTTTCAAGAATTCATAGTACAGGCGGAAAAGAATTATGAATCTGGAAAGGCTAATGGATCAAGAACTCCTTATGGTTTCCCCAAAAAGCCTGCATGCGATGGAGCTGAATTTAAGCAACAATTTGGGCAAGGTGCAGCAAGCGCAACACCTTATATGAATTGGTGGTGTGTCTCAATTTATTATCTTCCTAATATCCAGAATATAATTTTGGGTATTGAAAAAGATAGATATCCACATTTGACACAAATGAAGTTGAAACCATTACATTATTTAACAATTGGAAATAAAAAGGTAGATGTTGCAGTATATTTTTCTTCAGCAAAGGCAAATATTAATTACAAGAAATTATATAACGCTTTTATGGATGTGTGCGAGGAAGTAATGTCATTAGGTTTATATTAGATCATACATAGGTTATGATATAGTAAGAATAATTTGAAGTAAGAATTCAGATATACCAAAGGATTAAGGACAATTATGTCAGAAACAATTAAATATTCCGATGTTGTTAGAGTATGGAAGGCTAAGAAAGTTTTAACAATCAATGACCTTGAAAATATCATGTCGGACTATAAAATTCTTTTTGCCTACAATTCCAACAAAATAGAAGGTGCCGGAGTCTCAATTCATCAGACCAGGGAGATTTTCGAAAATGGCAAAGTGGTTGGATATACAGGCGACCTTAGAACCTTGTTTGAAACAGAGAATCAAAAGGTTTGCTATGAATTTTTGAAAGAGAAAATTATTTCTAAGGAAGTAGTAACAGGCGATTTTATAAAGCAGATACATGAGATGCTCACGCATGGCTGTTACGATGAATCAAGATGGTCCAAAGGAGAACGCCCTGGTGAATACAAGAAGAACTATTATGGCGTTGGCATGTCGGTTGGAGTTCCGCCTGAGGACGTTGAGGAGGAGATTGATTATATTTGCAAAGAACTATCTGATGCCAATCTTGATTCTGATGAGACTGTGCTTAAGGCGGCAGTATGGTTTCATTGCAGCTTTGAGAGGATTCATGCATTTGCAGATGGTAACGGAAGAGTAGGCCGTACTATTTTGAACTATATTCTTATGGTTCATAATCTTCCGCCTGTAGTGATTTTTGATGAGGACAAAGAGACGTATTTTATGGCACTGGAAGTGTTTGATCACTCTGACGAGATTGATGGTTTTGTCCGGTTTATTAAAGAGCAGGCTGTAAAAACCTGGTGTAGGAGAACCCCCAAAGGAAGGGAATTTATAGCCATATAACTCCATGGGTGTCGGTATGATTAAGTAAAGAATAAGTGAAATTCCAAGTTATAACCATCACCACATATTCTTCTCTATCTGCCCTTTCAAATACAGATTGCCCTTCACATCTTCCTTGATTGGTGACAAGTATTTTTGCTTTGCCATATAAGCAAGGTTTTGCCTGGTGCAATCTAGCTTGCGACATGAGTCGGCTGTATCAAGTATATTCGTGTTTATAAAAGAGATAAAGTCTGAATATTTTATAGGTATGTGCTTTCCATATTTGTACAAAACATTGGAAGGTATATCAATTGAATCGTTAAATGTTATAAAGAAGCCATCAGCTCCAACTTTGCAGGATTTGAAAAGAGTAGAGTTTTTCTTTATTTTGTTAAGATCAGGAGAATCCGGTAGTTTATCAAGTTCTACAATTTTGGTGCTGCCATCAGCAAAAAAGCACAAAAGTACGTTATTCTCCAAAGCAGCGCATTCGGTGATGTTTTGGAGAGTTCTTTTTTGGACAAAGGTTGGAAGCTTATCTATTTTTTTGATGAATAGACTATCTTGGCTGCAACGTCCTAAAGATAGTTCCAGGAACTTCATTTCGTCGTAGCTTTTTAGCCCGTGATTAGAAAGAATAGTTCCTATATTTTGGCGGCCACTTGGGATGATGCGTTCTTTTACCCACATAAAGCTTACGTCTCTGGGGATGGAGTAGATACCTTTTTTTACAAATGATGAAAAGAGGATTGGAGCGGTCCATTCATCGAGGCTATCAAGTAGTTCGATGATAAATGTTTTTGATTTTCGATATCGAAATTTATAGCTTCTTCGTCAGATTGGCAGGAATAGAGTAAAGGTATGTTAGGTCTTGTTTTTGTAGGGTTAGAATGGCCATAAAAACTCCTTGATAGACGCTGTTTATTTGACATACGTCAAATATAGATGAGCTTGACCTTTACGCTTGGTTTGTGCCTACTTTTAGTCTATGGTATACCCCTGTCTTTGGTAAGAGAAAGAAAGCTTAGAACCAATCAAATCATATATATTGCTTTTAAGTGACCCTGTGTGGCAGAATTATATTAAGGTGAAAAACATCCCCCTCTGCCTGTGCTTTTAGAGATCCCTCAAATTTATCTACCAAAAGCTTTATACTTTTTAGTCCGTATCCGTGACCCTTGTCCTGACAAGTCCTGACAGGCAGACCATTATCAAAAGAAATATCCCCTCCAAAGTAGTTCCATATATGAATGATTACCGAGTCTCCAAATTGCTTGAGGCTTACATCTATAAGCCTTTTGTCGGGGTCTGTGACTTTATATGCTCCATCTCTTGCGTTATCAATGGCGTTGGCAAATAAAAAATAAAGAGACATACTGTCAAATTCCCCAAGTATTTCGGTATAGCTTACGCAGTTGAAGCGAATATTCTCATTCTTACATAGGGTATGCATATTTCTAAGAAGCACGTCGATAACTTCGTTTCCTGTTTTAACAAGTGGAATGAAGTTGTCGATGGAATTTCTTATGGGGCTAAGATCCGGAATTTCCATATGTTCTTTGCCTGCAAGCTTCTCTACATTATTTAACATATGCTTAAGGTCATGGATGTGGATATTGTTAAGCTGTACCATAGCTTTCCACTGCTCATACTGTTTCTCTGAGGCAGAGAGAAGCTGACTAATGACCGCGGCTTCTGCCTTTTCCTGTTGCCACTTAGATAGGTAGAACTGTATGGTCAGAGCGAATACACAGCAGATGATGGCATATATGGAGGTTGCCAGCTGATAGTTTAGATATGGCCTGGCATTATCTGCTACAAGACGGTTAACACCGATGCAGGTCAGAACTATAACGATTGAGAGAATGTTTGATTGGATGCTGCTATGTTCGATTTTATAGTTGCTGGCAAAGACTACATAGATGAGCATATAGATAATTGCAGATACCACTACTTCCAAAAAAAATCTGTATATGGAAGATAAAAGAATCAGATTATTCAACCACGGAATCAGAAGCAGCATAGTAATTGCTTTATTGGCAATGTGCTGAGTTGCAACGCCGGCGATACAGGATGAAGCAATAAGGAAAGAATCTCCTTCAAAGGAGATAAAAAAGCAAGCAAAACTGATTCCAATGACGAAAAGAAGAGATAGAAATCTTGCAAGAGGGCTATAAAAAGTTTCAAAGCTTAGCCTTGATATTATCAGGCAGGAAATGATACTTGAAGTAAGAAATCTCATTAAAAAGTGACTTCTTTTTTTGAGAGGAAGCAAGAATAAAAGCTCCGCTATAAGAACTTCTATAAAATATCCTACTGATTCAAATTGATAAAGGAAAGGCTGCATAAGATCATCCTCCCAGGAAGGTGTTTAGCTGATCAAGAAAATTCTTTTTTTTGGAGCGACCTATTCTGATTCTCTCATTTCCGATGGCAATCTCATCGCCGTAAAGGCCTTTTACAAAGGTCAGATTTACAAGAATAGAGGCGCTGCATCTTGCAAAGTCATAGGAAGACAGATCTGCCTCTTTTTCACTAAGACCACCGTAGGATTCGATGGTTTCATCCACTGTGTGAAATATAAGATTGTGACCCATTACCTCGATATACATAATATCGTTGGAGGGGACAATCCGTGTCCCTTTTTTATCCTTGATCTTAACGGGAGTTCCCTTTCTTTGCAAGAGAACCTTAACAGCTTTGTCCAGCTTTACAGACAGATTGGAGTAGTTTATTGGCTTAAGACAATAGTCCAAAGCGTTTACATTGTAGCCGTCCGGCGCATACTGAGGCATATTGGTAACAAAGATAAGTAGTACCATGGAATCTAGTAGCCGGAGCTTTTCTGCAGTCTCCATACCATTCAAAAAGCCTTTCCCCAAATCCACATCAAGAAAAACAATATCATAGATTTGGCGATAGTTATCCAAAAAGCTTTCGCCCTTGGTGAAACTCCTTATGGTAAAAGAGATTTCTTTGTCCAGACCATATCTATTCAGACAGTCTTTTAAAAAGTCGGAATAATTTGAATCATCTTCAACGATAGCAACTCTGTATTGCCTCATTTTCTTTCTCTCCAAGCCTATATACATAATTATCGATAATTCATAATTATAACATTTTCTTGCTATCTGTAAATTATGCCAAAAAACATGTAGATTATTCCGGTTTTATTGAACAGTAATTACTAAATTTTGTATTGTAGAAAAAGAAATTAACGAAACAATGTTCAAAATAGGAGACATTTTTATGCGTAGGCTGATAAATCTAAACAAGAATTGGCACTTTTGCATAGAAGGAAAATATGATGAAACGGTGGATATCCCACATACTTGGAATGCAGTTGACGGACAGGATGGCGGAAATGATTATCTAAGAACTGTTGCCACCTATGAAAAGATTTTAAAAAAGCCGGAGCTTTCTGAAAAAGAGGTCGTATATCTTCAGTTCGACGGCGTAAATTCAGAATGTCAGGTCTTTTTAAATGATAAAGAGATTGTCATCCATGAGGGCGGATACTCTACTTTTAGAGTGAATATTACAAGGGATCTTGTAGAAGGGGACAACAAACTCAAGGTTGTTGTTGATAACAGACCAAACGACAGGGTATATCCTCAGAAGGCTGATTTTACTTTCTACGGTGGAATATATAGGGATGTAAATCTTCTTTTGGTGAACGAAAGTCATTTTGATCTTGACTACTTCGGAGGTCTTGGATTGCAGGTAAATGCAAAGCCAATAGAGGGGTATAAAAAAGGTAATGTTGAAATCAAGTGTTTTAGTAATTTAGAAAACAGCACCGTCAGATTTGAAATATTGGATGAAGATAATCAGGTAGTAGCAAGTTTTAATGATAGTAAATCTGATAAGAATTTTTTTGCTACCAAAGATACAGACCTAGAGCTCTTTGAGCAAAAGGTAAGTCTTGAAATTGAGAATGTGCATCTCTGGGACGGAATAAAGGATCCATATCTTTATACGGCTGTTACGACTTTAATAAAAGAGGGAAAAGAGCTAGATCGTGTTTCTGTGCGGTTTGGTGTGAGAGACTTCCACTATCATCCAAAGACAGGCTTTTATCTAAACGGCAGAAGCTACGCACTTCACGGAGTATCAAGACACCAGGACAGAAAAGGTATTGGCAATGCTATTACCAATGAAATGCATAAGGAAGATATGGATCTTATATGCGAGATGGGAGCCAATACCATTAGACTTGCTCACTATCAGCATAGCCAGTACTTCTATGATCTGTGTGATGAAAGAGGAATGATTGTATGGGCTGAGATTCCTTACATATCAGAGCATCTTCCTAAGGCAAGAGGCAATACCATCAGTCAGATGAAAGAACTGATCATTCAGAATTACAATCATCCGTCTATTGTCTGTTGGGGAATATCCAACGAGATAACAATCTCTACCAAAGACAAAAAAGACATGATGGATAATCACAAACAGCTAAATGACCTGTGTCATGAAATGGATAAGAACAGATTTACAACCCTGGCGTGTTTTGCTATGTGCGGTCCGTTTAACAAGGTGGCTCACATCACAGACACCGTAAGCTGGAATTTGTATCTTGGCTGGTATGTGCCGGGGCTTTTCTTAAATGACGTGTGGATGAGATTTTTTCACCTTGTCTATCCCAACAGATGTCTTGGATATTCTGAGTACGGGTGCGAGGGCATGCCTAATCTACATTCTAGAAAGCCAAGAAGGGGCGATCACTCAGAGGAGTATCAGGCAGTTTACCACGAGTACATGCTAAAGTGCTTCGAGAGAAATCCTTACATGTGGGCAACTCATGTATGGAACATGTTTGATTTTGCGGCTGATGCAAGAAACCAAGGGGGAGAACCCGGTATGAATCACAAAGGTCTTGTAACCTTTGACCGCAAAACAAAAAAAGACAGCTTCTACCTATATAAAGCATGGTGGAGCGATGGACCCTTTGTCCATATCACTTCAAAAAGATTTGTGGATAGGACAGACTCAAAGATTCAGATAAAGGTTTATTCCAATCAGAATGAGCTGACCCTTTATAAGGATGGCGAGAAGGTTTCCACCAAACATGGAAAGCATGTATTTACTTTCGATGTCACCTTGGAAAAAGAGCATGAGTTTAAGGTAGTAAGCGGAAGCCTTCGTGACAAGGCAATCTTTAGAAAGGTATCAAGAGAAAATCCTGAGTATTCTTTAAAGGATACAGGAGATAAAGGTGCCAACTGGACTAATAAGGAGTAATAAAAAGCGGGGTGTAGTTAAATGTCAAATTCAAGCGTTGAAGCAAGGACAGGGAATAGAGCCAAGCTCTATCAGCTGGTTTTATTCCCGCTAAATAACGGGGCTACAAATGTCTACTATGTACTGGTTTTATCCTACATAGCGACCTTTGGATCAAATGTACTTAGCCTCGGAGTTTTATTCGCCTCAGTTATGGTTACCGGAATGAGAGTGTTTGATGCTTTCACAGATCCTATAATCGGGGCACTGATGGACAGAACAAGTGGAAAGTTTGGTAAGTTCAGACCATTTATGCTGATAGGAAATATCATAATGGCGCTTTCTATAACAGTTATGTATGTGCTTACGCCGCTCATTCCAAACAGCATGATGGCACTTAGATATGCAGCATTCATACTTTTATATGCAATCTGGGTTATCGGTTACACCTTCCAGACATCTTGTACAAGAGCAGGGCAGACGGTACTTACTTCAGATCCTTCCCAGAGACCTCTTTTCACAATATTTAATACAGTAGGTTCTCTTGCAGGAATGGGCGTAATGCAGTTCCTCGCTCCAATAATCAGGGCAAATGTTGCGGATTACGCCAGCGCTAAGTTCTACAGAGTACTCACACCTATAGGAATTACAGTTTCCATTATCCTTACAATCCTTGCCATCATTGGCATTTGGGAAAAGGATCAGCCAAAATACTTTGGTATCGGCGGAGCAAAGCAGGAGAAGGTTAAGCTTTCAGAGTATATCGAGATCATAAAGAACAATGATCCCATGAAGAGACTCATGATTGCAGGAGCTGGATGTAAACTGGCTCTGTCAGTGGCAACCAATACAACGGTTTTATGCATGCTTTACGGATCAATGATGGGCAACTACGACGGACTTTATCTTCCTATGATGATTCTAGGATACGTGTTCTCGGTACCTTTCTTTCTTTTGACAGTAAGAACCAGTCAGAAGAAGGGACAGAAGACCTCTCTTCTTAGATATGTAACTGTGGCACTTGTTTGTTACATTGGAGTATTCGTTCTTTTATTGATGTGGCGGCAGGACGTTCCCACAAGAAATTTAACACTTATATCCGGCGACGGACTTTCGATAAATCTTTATACGATTTTGTTCATTCTATTCTTCGGAATAGGATATGGAGCGTATTACTCAACAGCGGATATGCCAATACCTATGGTTGCGGATTGCTCCGATTACGAGACTTACAGATCAGGTAAGTATATACCGGGAATCATGGGAACTTTGTTCTCACTGGTGGATAAACTGGTATCATCTTTAGCCGCTACTATAGTGGGAATTGCGGTAAGTCTCATTGGGATTTCATCTCTTCCAACTGCAGAAACTCCCTATTCTTTTGGAATGAATGTGGTTGTAATTATACTATTCTGCGTAATACCAATGATAGCGTGGATTTCTACTCTTATTGCCATGAAGGGATACATCCTGACAGGGGAAAAGATGAAGCAGATCCAGGATGTAAACCAGAAACGAAAAACAGCTATTGAAGGCGGTATGAGCATCAAGCAGGCAATGGAAGAGTTTAAGTAAAGCAAAAAAGGAGGGTTAGAATTGAAGAAGACAGGCATTTGGAGAGGACTGGCAGCGCTTATGACATTTCTTTTGTCCATCTCCGTAATCGTAGGAAACACACTTGAGTCATTCTCATCTACTATCGACACAGCGCTAGGTACACAGAGTGAGATGATGGTGACAGATGATCAGAATGCGGTATATGACAAGTTTACACCGCCGGCTGAACTTTTAAATGAAGACGGAACAGGCAATTCACATGCACTCATTCAGGCAGCTATTGACCTTAATCGTCAACAGGCAGCAGAGGGAACAGTTCTTTTGAAGAATAACGGAGTTCTTCCTTTGAACTCTGGCTCTGCAGTAACTCTTTTCGGAATTAGATCTCAGGTACCTATTCTTGGTTCCAGCTTTGGTGTAAAGGCCTATGGCGGATTCATAAATCTTGACGAGGCACTTTCACATAATGTAACAGATTTTGCAAATCACATAACAACATCGCTTTCACAGAACTGGGTTACCGGCGAGGTTGAAAGAGGATATACAACAGATGGGTGGAGTGGTGATGAGTTTGAGTTTGATGGCGCAGGATTTACAGTTAATCCTACAATGACAGCTATCTACACCAAGCTTAATGAAACATATCTTCATACGGAGAACGCAGGTCCATCAGAGGAGTATGATCCGGGTGAGCCTTCCGTAGAAGAGATTGAGGAGGTAAATGCAAGCTACAAGGATAGCTTTGCTCAGTACGGTGATGCTTCAATCGTAGTTATTGGAAGACCAAGCGCAGAGAGTGAAGATTATCTTCCCGGAGGAATCGTAGCAGGGCTTGGCGCAGAAGAGCCTCTTGCGCTTACAACTAATGAGAGAGATGCAATTGAACTTGCAAAAGAGTGCAGTGATAAGGTTATAGTTCTTATCAACAGCGCATCAGCAGTTGAGATTGGTGAGCTTAAGGATGATCCTGAAATTGATGCGATACTTTGGATTGGTGCACCCGGAAGCTATGGTCTTCTTGGAGTAGCTGATATTCTTTCGGGAAAGACAAGCCCATCCGGCGGTCTTGTTGATATTTTCCCTACATATAACATGTCAGCTCCTGCTATGCAGAACATGGGTGATTTCAGTTATTCAAATGCTGACTTGGTTATTACAAGAGAAAACAGCTCTAACTATATTATTGAGGCTGAAGGCATCTATGTGGGTTATCGCTATTATGAAACAAGATATTATGATGCAGTGCTCGGTCAGGGGAATGCTACAGGGACGGCAGGCACTTACGCTTCTAAGTCCGGCTGGGACTATGATGCAGAGGTTGCTTATGGATTTGGCTATGGCCTTTCATATACAACTTTTGACATGGAGTATGAGTCAGAGCCAGTGATTGAGGTTACTAAGAATGGCGATGTGACAACAGCCACAGCTACCTTCAATGTAAAGGTTACCAACACGGGTGACGTTGCAGGTAAGAAGAATGTTCAGATTTATGGTCAGGCTCCTTATGAGTTTGGCGGAATTGAAAAGAGTGCAATCCAGCTTTTGGGTTATGGCAAGACATCTCTTCTTGAGCCGGGTGAGTCAGAGACTGTATCAATAGAAGTTGATCTTCAATATATCGCTACATATGACAGCTCTTTTGACAATGGAGATGGAACATTTGGAACATACATCCTTGATCCGGGAACATATTATTTCGCTTTTGGTAACGGAGCACATGATGCTCTTAACAACATCATGGCAGCGCAGGGAGTTGATGCATCATCACTTGTTGGTGATTCCAATGCAGATTATGCATTCGTAACAGAAATTACAGAGGATACAATTTCCAGAACAGCATTTGCAGTATCGAAGACAGGTACAAAGATTTCTAACCAGCTTGATTATGCAGATTGGAACTATTTCCAAGAGGGTGAGGTTACATACCTTAGCCGCGCAGATTGGAACGGAACATATCCAAAGAGCTACACAGACATGACTCTTACAAGCCAGGAGCTCATTGATTATCTCAATGGTAAGTACTACACAATTGCAACAGATGAAGATACTTCAGATATCGTCTGGGGCCAGGACAATGGTCTCATGTTCTATGAGATGGCAGGCCTTGAATTTGATGATGAGAAGTGGGAGACACTTCTTTCTGAGATGACTCTTGAAGAGGCTCAGTATCTTGCAACCTTTGGTGGTCCAAGCATTCCCGGAGCATCATCAATTGGAACAGTTGAGACCTACATGACAGAGAACGCCGGAAACGGTATTGCAGTTAACCTTAATGCTTCAAAGGATACAGAGGCACCTTGGAATATCTCATCAGATGATCCGAATGGTAATTGGCATCCTGAAGTATTTGGGTCAAGCCCGCTTACAGCAGCTGCATTTAATCCAGAGCTTTCCAAAGAGCTTGGTGAGTTTATCGGTATTGAGTCGCTCTTTACTGGTATTCCGATTCTTTGGGGGCCCGGACTTAATACACATCGTCATGCATACAACGGACGTAACGGTGAGTACTATTCAGAGGATCCTATTCTTTCAGGTTACACAGCAATGGAATTTGCTATCGGAGCTCTTGAGTATGGTCTTATTGCAGCGCCTAAGCACTACGCATTCAACGACCAGGAGACCAACAGATCAGGAGTTGCTCCGTTCATGACAGAGCAGCGTGCAAGAGAAGTTGAGCTCAGAGCTTACCAGATTGCTTTTGAAGCAACCAAGTATGACACAGAAGATTATGACGCAGGCATGAGAGGTCTTATGATTTCCTTCTCTAAGATCGGTCCGGTTGAGTGTACTGTAAGTACAGGACTAATGACTGAAATCTTGAAGAAGGAATGGGGATTTACAGGATATGCTGTAACAGATATCTATGATGACTTTGATCTATACGGAGCGGTTCTTACATCCGGCGCAACATGTTACGATACAAGAGGTATGTCAGGTTTCTATACTGATACAACTCTTGAAAGCCCTAGATTTGCAAATCAGGCAGATGGATCAACAATCAGCGCTACTGTATTTGCATCAGATGCAAATGCTCAGCTTGCAGTTCGTGAGTCAGCTCACAACGTACTTTATGCAATTGCATCAAGTAACCTTATGAACAGATACAACGCAACAACTCATGTTGTTAAGCTAAGCACATGGTGGAGAACAGCTTACATCGCAGCAATCGGATGCACAGCTGCACTTACAGTGCTCTTCGCAGTTCTCTACATCCTTGCAAAGAGAAAGAAGGAGGAGAATTAAATGGCAGATTTTTTTAAGAAGCAAAGCGTTGGTGCCTACTTTAATTTGATTGCAGCAATTCTTGGAGTGGTAGGCATAGTGGCAGCAGTTATCTGCAGCAATATGACAGTAACCTATAGCCTTGGAAATCTCAGTAAAATTGCGCTTCTTGGTGTTTGTGGAATTGTTCTTGCAGTTTTGGCAATTTGCCTTCCAAACTTTTTTGGAAACCATGACATTCTTGGCACTTGCTCAGTACTTGGCGCAATTGCACTTTTTACCGCAGCCTTCGGTAATGTGCTTTCAGAGAGAATACTTTTAATAGCAGGACTCTTTAGCTATGACTCGGTCAACACCGTTGGCTGGCAGGTTTTCTACGTAACAGTTGTTGCTATTGCAGCTTTCCTTATAGCTGACCTTGTACTTATAATCGGCGCATTCACAAGGAGTGTTAAGTGATGATATGTAGCTGATGATGTGAACTTTTCCAAAATTTCACGCCTAAGCTGAATTTTGAAATTTAAATACTTAGAAATCCCGATCTTCTGCTTTTTTTGCTTGCAGAAGATCGGGACTTTTAATAATAGCGATAATGTGAACCTTTCGAAGAAGCTGCGTGTATGCTGAAACGCCATTTATTCAAAAAGTATAACATGATCAAACATATTCAAAAAATTTTTTCATAGAACTTTTTATCTAGTTTCCAAGAACACAATTGCGAAATGTATTGTGATATCATTCCGAGTATTATTGCTATAACAAAAATTATCGTCCATTTGATGACATCATATATGCCGTTTTTAAAACCGCAATCTATCATTGATTTTATTATGTACGGAAGTGCCGCTATTGCAGCCATATAGATAATATGAAAAAGTAACCTTCCAAATATTTCAAATTTTACAACATTAAAATATCTTTTCATCATAATCCTATTCAGTATTCACAAATAAAAAGTGACTCTTTGAATGGTAAATTATTCAAACTTCCCACTTGTCAAACTGATGTACTCCCTTTTACTTTTTCATTGCATAAGCCTCCTTTAAGATAGTATTATAAATACATTCGAATAACTAGAGAAATATAGTTCTCATTTTAGGAGATTTTAAATGAATGATTATACAAACATAGGCGAAGTTATAAAATATTTACGAAAAGAAACAAAATTTACACGATCATCTCTATCAGAAGGTATTTGTTCAAGGGAATATCTTGGTAAAATAGAGCGCGGAGAAAGTATCCCAACTTTTGAAATAGTAAATCTCTACTCGAAATATATTTATCATCTGCAGATTTATTGTTGATGCAAAGCATTGCTGTAAATTTGTGTAGACAAGAACAACTAAACCTAGCAGATAAATATTTTGAATTTATTTATGAATATTAAAAAAACAATCTTTTTAAAACACGATATGTTATAAACCGAAATATGAGATTTGAATTAAATATACTGGCACATGTAGTCTATAATAAGTATATTTTCTTCCATGGAGCAACAATTGAAGATTATGAAAAAATGACATATTGGGGGGCAGAATATGGACTATATAATAAGCGATTTGCGAAGTCACTTTAGTTACGCATATATGACTAGTTCGGGATATATTGCTATATGTATCATGGTTGTATTTTTTCTTATAGTAGGGGTGTTACTTCCGGGAAGGAAGACTGCAGATAAGATATGTATCGCAATATTGTTTTTGTATATGTTTGGAGTATATTCACTTACGGTCTTGATGCGTGATTCAAGGTATTTGGACAGGTCTGTGGTGGTTGTTCCTTTTAGATGGTTTACCATGTGGAAAGAGACGGGCAAGGTCACCATGGCATGGCTTGCGTTAGAGAATTTTATAATGCTTATTATTCCGGGAGTATCACTTGGGTATCTGTTCAGAAGATTTGGATTTATTAGAAGGATTCTCTCGGCAACACTTCTTATGGCTTTTTTCTCAATGACTATCGAGTATACTCAGTTCGTATTGAATATTGGCGTCTGTGAACTTGATGATATTATATGTAACACAGCAGGTGCTCTTGTTGGAGCATTTCTTTCTTTACTTGTTAGGGATAGATAAGGTGTCTTTTAGTTTTTTATATAAACTTCTCAAACTTCGCACTTGCATAAAAGCAAAGGGGTGGCGCCAGTCTGGCAAGTGCGAAGTTTGAGTAAATTTTTGATTGGAGAAAAAATGGAATACGATTTTACAACACTTTTAGAGCGTCACGGTATGGATGCGATTGCAGTTGACGGAATAGGGAGCGGAGCATGGGGGATTGCGCCAAATGCTCCTATGGATGGATTTGATTTTATACCGATGTGGGTTGCGGATATGAACTTCAAAACCTGTCCTTGTGTTACGGATGCAATCATAAAAAGAGCCGAGCATCCGGCTTTTGGATACTATTATCCGTCAGATGAATATTATGAATCGATAATTAAATGGTTACAAGGCTCTTTCGGATTTGAAGATTTGACCCGCGATATGATTGGCTATGAAAATGGTGTGCACGGAATGTGTACATCTGCTGTGCAGGTTCTGACACAGCCCGGTGACTGCATACTTCTACATTCACCTGTATATGTCGGCTACAGATCGGATGTCGAAGGGCTTGGTAGAAAGAGCATTTACAGCCCGCTTATTAAAGATTCAGAGGGTATTTGGCGTATGGATTATGATGATATGGATCGAAAGCTTAAGCAAAACCATATTCATCTTGCTATTTTCTGTTCGCCCCATAACCCTTCGGGACGTGTTTGGGAGAAGTGGGAGCTTCTAAAAGCGCTGGAAGTTTTTGAGCGCAATGAATGTTTTGTCATAAGTGATGAAATATGGTGCGATATCCTTATGCCAGGCAAGAAACACATTCCGCTTGTTACAGTAAATGATTTTGCAAGACATCATGTAATCTCTGCATATGCTCCTAGCAAGACCTTTAATCTGGCAGGGCTAATTGGAAGCTATCATATAATTTATGATGATTATCTTCGCGATAGAATTACCAAATATGGCGAACTTACCCATTATAATGAAATGAATGTATTGTCGATGCATGCTCTTATAGGTGCATACAGTGATGAGGGTAGAAGTTGGACCGATCAGCTTTGCAGGGCTTTGTATGAGAATTGCAAGTGGGCTGTTGATTACATTCATGAGAACTTTGAAGGCATAGATGTTTCAATGCCGGAAGGTACTTACATGCTTTTTCTTGATTGCACAAAATATTGCAAAGATAAAGGAATTAGTATTAAAAATATACTAAATGCGGGCTGGAAAGTTGGAGTTGGCTGGCAGGATGGTCGCATGTTTGAAGGACCGTGTCATATTCGCATGAACCTAGCACTCCCTAAGGCAAGAATGCAGGAGGCTTTTTACAGATTAAGTAAGCATGTTTTTTGTAAATGACTCAAACTTTCCACTTGCCAAACCGGCGCCAACCATTTACTGATATGCAGGTGCAGCCGGTTTTGCAAGTGGAAAGTTTGCTTATAATCATAAAAAATGTAACATAAGTCAAGAGAAGTGTCCTTGTTAATCAAAAAAAGTCTATACATAATGATATAGGTGAGACTTTGTTTATTGCAAAGATTCCTATAGATGGATAAAATTTAGAACTCAAACTACCTGCACTTGCATAAAAGCAAAGGGGTGGCGTCAGTCTGGCAAGTGCGAAGTTTGAGTTTAGAATTTAATTTATGCAGGGTTTGAAAGGAACGAAGATGGAAGAATACGTTAATAACACTATTGCCGATATGATTAGAGGCGACGGCGGATGGGTTGAGTTTGTTTCCTTCAAGGAGGGAGAGCTTACCCTTCTTTTTAGGGCAGAATGTTCTAAATGCATCGTTCTAGACAGATGCTGTGACTTTATTAAGGCTAGGATTCATGACGACCTTAAGGCTGATGTTACAGTGAAAGCAATTCGTAAAAAACCTTTTTTCTGGGAAACATAGAGACTTTTGCATGAAGGTAGAAGCTTGTATTTAAGGGTGCAAAAAGGAGATAAAGATGGCATTTGTCAAGGTAGTAAGACGTAGTATGAGGCCGCAAGAGTGGACGACATTAAGATATGGATGGATTAAGAAATCGATAATAGCTACAAAGTTTGAAATAACAGACATAGAAATTAGAGATGCTCATCAAATTTCGGAGAATGAGTATCATTTTGATAATGAATACAGACCCCTTAAAAAGGATGATTTGTATTTTACTCCTGACGGAACAGCTTTTATAAGAGGTAAAGGGCAGGTTCCCAAAGAATTGCTTAAGAAAGATGTTTATTTCCTTTGGCATACGGCTGCAGAGATGATCGTTAAGATTAATGGTAAATATGCAGGTGGAATCGATCCCAACAGAGACAGAATACTTTTAAATCCATGGATTAGCCCTGATGGAAGCTTTACATTTGAGATTGAGGGTTTCAACAGATCTAAGCCTGATGATGAACGAAATCCTGATGCGATGGATTCAAGAGGTTGCAGACAGATTTTTGAGGGCGCATATATCTGCACTGTCAATGAAGATATTCTGAATTTATATTATGATCTGACCCTCCTTCTTGATATAGCCGGTGCGGATGAGTTTGACGAGGATTATAGAAACTTTCTTAATAACGAACTTAATAAAGCGCTTAATCTTGTGGATTTCGATACAATGGAGGGTGCAGACAAGGCGCTTGAATATATTGAGGAGAATATCTACCAAAACAAGGATTTTAGATCAAGCGGAGATGTGGCTCTTGTGGGTCATTCTCATCTTGATATAGCGTACTATTGGCGCAGAATCCATGTGGTTCAGAAGAATGCTAGAACGGTCCTTATACAGATGAGGCTTATGGATAAGTATCCTGATTTTAAGTATGCGCACACTCAGCCCTATGTATATGAATTGTTAAAAGAAAATTACCCTGACCTTTTTGAAGAACTCAAAGAGAAAATAAAAAGAGGCCAGTTCGAACCTATAGGCGCAATGTATGTTGAGCCTGATTGTAATGTACCATCTGCAGAAAGTCTTATAAGACAGTGCCTTTACGGACAACAGTTTTATAGAAAAGAATTCGGTATAACTGTTGACAATGCCTGGCTCCCTGACGTTTTTGGTAACAGCTGGATATTACCTCAGATATTAAAAAAATCCGGTGTTGATTTTTTTGTCTCGAACAAGATGTCAACCTGGAATGATACTAACAGATTCCCACATAATAATTTCCTATGGAAGGGAATAGATGGAACAAGGGTTTATGCCAGCGTTCCACCTACGCATTTTATTACCTGGAATATGCCAAGTCAGATAATGGAGAACTGGAATGCGTATCAGGACAAGGAAACAGGTGGACAGACTCTTAGTATGTTCGGATACGGAGATGGCGGAAGCGGAGCAACAGAAGAGATGATAGAGCTCATGCACCGCTTTGATAAGCTTTCTATAATGCCAAAAACAGAACATATGTCTGCTCATGAGTTCCTTCACAGAAATCTTGAAGGCAATGATAATCTTGAGACCTGGGATGGGGAACTTTATCTTGAAATGCACAGAGGTACCTTTACAACCAAGTCGATACTAAAAAGATATAACAGGAAGCTTGAAGTAAAGATAAGAACAGCTGAGATAATGGCGCTTATCAGGATGCTTTCCGGTAAGTGCGATTATCCAGGGGGCGAAATTACAAGATTATACAAAAAACTACTTGTAAATCAGTTCCATGATATTCTTCCGGGAAGCCACATAAATCCGGTATTTAAGGATGCACTAAGAGATTATGAGGAAGTTGACAATGCTCTTGATAATATAATAGGGCAGAAGGGAGAGTACTTCCTTAATACACTTAATGTTCCATATACAGATGTTACCTTTATTTCGGATGATAATGGAAATATACAAAGAGAAGGCATAAAGGGATTCTATGCTTATCCAAATGCTATACCGCTTGAAAGCGTGCAGATTAAGGATTGCAGTACAGATGACGCATCCTGGCTTGATTGCAGGCTTATAGGCGGGCAATTACACATCAAGACACCAATATACGAAGCAATATTAAATCAAGACGGAAGCTTTGAAAGTCTGTATGATAACAAGCTTGAAAGAGAATGGGTAGGCCAAGGCGGATTTAATAAACTTCATTTGTACCAGGATGTTCCGGGTATGTATGATGCCTGGGATATACTTCCTAATTACAAGGATGTAGAATATGAATTTGCGGTTACAAAGGCCTTGGAGCTTTCATATGTTAATGACACTGTAGCAGAGTTTAAGACCTGCCTTACAACTGCGCCCAATAAGGCAAAGCTTTCTCCTTCTAAGGGTGAAAGCAGCTGGGAGATGACTATCAGATTTTTTAAGGACTCTCCATATATAGAAGTGGAGTCAGACGTTGACTGGGATGAAAAACACAGGCTGGTAAAGGCAGAGTTTTCATGTAATATTCTTTCAAGAAAACTTATATGCGATACAAGTGCCGGATATATTGAGCGTGAAACTCATAGAAATACCACCTGGCAGCAGGCAAGATTTGAAGTGTGTTCTCATAAATGGTGTGACTATGCTGAAGAGGGCGGCGGAGTAGCAATCATTAATGAAGGAAAATATGGTCTTGGAGTAGAAGAAAACGGTATGTCGCTAAGTCTTATCCGTTCTAACATAAGACCGGATGTTAACTCCGATATAGGACGCCACAGCTTTAGCTATGTAATAGTTCCGCATAAAGACAGTCACGTAGAAGCCAGGATTAATGAAAAGGCTCTTTGCTATAATACTCCACTTGTAAGAGTTGATAATAAGCTTGATATAAAGAGTCTTGTTCCTGAACTTGCTTTTGCAAATGACCTTATTCTTTTATCTATGAAGCGCTCCGAAGATGGCAAATACATTGTTATCCGTTTAAGTGAGCAGGACGGAAAGAGGGGAAGCATAAGCTTTCCTAAGAAGGTAAAGCTTATGAATATGCTTGAGGATATCGAAGGCGAAGCTTTTACTGTTAACTACAAGCCTTTTGAAATCCTCACTCTTGGGGTAGAGATATCTTGAATATAATCGAATTGCGATAATATGGGATAGAATCTACTAAGGGTTCTACATTATCTTTGCCATAGCTGGTTATAATCCTGTAATAGACATTAAAAAGACCTATGTGCCGCTGCTGTTCATCCTTGCCTTCAAGCATGATAGCAGCGGTTTTTGCAGGATCAAAGCCGCTACCGTTATCGGAAACTTCCAATGTTAGAATTTGTGATGATAAGTTGATAATAATCTCTATCGTAGGCTGTGATACCGGAATCCCATCACTGTCTATTCCAAAACCATGCCTTATGCTGTTTTCGAGTAAAGGCTGTAGAATGGTTTTGGGTATGAGGATATTTTCTGCACCTGGAGATATCTGATATATGAAATTTATATCCTTGCCAAAACGTTGCTCCATTAGGTGTATATATGCATTGGCGTGACGTATTTCCTGCGAAACTGTAATCTGCTCATCTCCGTACGAAAGCCCTATGCGCATATATTCAGATAGATATTGGATGAGGTTGGAAGCATTTTTGCTGTTACCTTTTTGAACCTCTGACTGTATGGCATCAAGAGTGTTATATAGAAAATGCGGATTTACCTGTTCTGCCGTTCTTAAAGTTTGAGCCTTGTATTTTTCAGATTCTTCAGTTTTGATTCTTTCAATCTGAGACTGGATTGTATCATACATCTGATTGATGGCTTTGTTTAGAGTTCCGATTTCATCATTTGTCTTAAATTCCCTTTTTTGCGTATAACTTCCGTTTTCTATTTCTTTGACAATTGCTGCCTGAATTTGTATAGGCTTAGTAATATAGCGAGACAAAAGAAGTGAAACGGCAGCAAGAAAAACTGCCAGAAGTGCAAGGAATATAAGAACAGTGTAAGTGTTGATGCCTATAATTGACATAAAAGAAGTAGGGCTTGTATGATATAAGACCAGAATCCTTGCCTTTTTAATCGGTGCAAGAAACCAATAATTGTTTTCGTCATAGTAGCTATAAGAGGAGGTTATAACGTCGTCATCTCCTGATATGTTCTTGAGCATGCTGTAGATGTATTCAGAATCCGTTTCATCATCTTCATTCAAGAGAATCTTTTTTTGAGAGAATAGATATAGATCACACATGTCGGTGTTTCGATATTCCACATCCGGCATGTCGATTTCCGCTTTTAGCTTAGAGTAGTCTATATATACTATGATATATATGTCGGTATAGTCAATGTTATTGGTGATTGTAACAAAGTCTTTGTAGTCTGTACTAAGCGGATATACAATAGGTATAGTTGTAACGCTTTTATGTAAAGGACTGATTCTTTTGGTTAGATAAGTAATACCTGAAATCATATCAAAGTCTTCGGATGTTAAGAGATTATCTTTGTATGAACCGGTAGACCAGTTATATGAGAAGATATCACCGGTTTTGGGTGATACTGCCATCACACAGTCGATTATACTGTCTGATACCTGAAGATCTGCAAGGTAGGATTGAATATCCTTTTGACGAAGATATACAGTGCTGGTATCATCTTGTTGCCGTAGCAGAAGATTTGCAAAATCATCGTTGGCGAAGATTGAAACGAATCTTCTTGTTATAACCTCATAGTGAGTTTGCAGTATTTCAAGAGCAGAATTTGCCGCAAGCTCTGACTCCTGATAGAACCATTTACTGCTTCTTTTTGCATAGAAGACCAAAGAGATGATTGAAAGCATAACAACAAGAGCCATGATTATGGCAAATAAGGCAATGCTTATTTTTAAGAAGATTGGTTGATCTTTGAATTTTTTTATCATAAAATCACACTTTTATTTGCTTTGAAAATCTGACGGAGTACAGCCGTAGATATTCTTGAAGGCTCTTGAAAAAGACCTGTAATCGCTGTACCCAAGGCAGTCGGCAATTTCAACTACAGACATCTTGTCTGATCTTAGAGCTTTGGCAGCATATTCCATCTTGGTCTGCAGAAGGTAGTCTCTTAAGTTAACTCCTGTCTTGTCTTTGAAATATGTAGCAAAATAAGAAGACGATAGATGTACGCTTCTTGCAATATCATCAAGCCTTATACCCCCGGCAATATTTCCGGTGATATAATTTCTGGCACTTTCTATTATTTCATCATGGACATCACTTATATCTGCTCTCTTATCAGCTTGCGGATTGGAATAGCCATAGATGGCATCGACAAAGTCTGATAGCTTGCAGAATACATCTATAAGCCATGTCTTTATTTCATCTGTGCTTGAGCATTTGTACAGCTCCTCTCCGTTTGCAAAATCCGAAATATTCTCTTTAAGAAAAGAAGAAAACTCTTTCTGAATTTGGGTATAGAGAGCATAGCACATGCTGTATACATAATTGGGTGGAGGCATTTTTACATATAGAAGACTATTGAAAAAGTCCTCGCAAAAACTCTTTATTTCTTCCTTTTGTCTTTTTACGATATGCTGAACAAGTGGCAGGCAGTCAACATCCTGAAGCTTTAATCTGGGAGCTGTTGAGCATATATTTTCATAAGAAAAAATTAATGAGGCATTGTCAAAAATCTTATAGCTAAGTGCAGTAAGTGCTCTACCATAGGAATATGATGCATTTGTTATTGAATCTACATATTCGCCAAAAGCTATATTTGGAAGCGGGTAGTCAAGACTTCTGCACATATCAATGACTTTGGAGGATAGGTGGAAGGCAGTTTCTTCGCAGGAACTGAAAATGGCACCAATCTTCTTTTCATCTATCTGCCAGAAAATATAGCGAAGCCCTTGGAAGTTATGGTTAAGGTTATGTAACATTTCCTCTGAATTATCAATGGCATTATCATATTGAAGAACCATTACAAAACAGCTTCCGGTATCAATCGAAAGGTCAAGAGTTTGAAGGAAATTAGCAACAGAAGAAATGTCATTATATTTGCCGTCTATAAGTCTGTTGAAATAGTCATCTAATAGTTGCCTTTTATATTTTTGACTGGCAGGCAGAAAGCTGCTTCTTGAACGTTCAAAACAGATTCGCCCTATTTGATTGTTGATTTCTTTGGCATTGACAGGCTTTAGAAGATAAGCTTTGGCACCGTGTGCTATGGCCTTTTGGGCATACGTAAATTCACCATAGCCGCTTAATATTATAAAATCTGTCTTAATGCCGTTGTCTCTGGCTTCCTTAATAATATCAAGCCCGCTCATAGAAGGCATGTTAATGTCGACAATTGCGAAGTCCGGTTGCCATTCTAACAGGAGTCTTAGAGCTGATACGCCATCTGTTGCACATCCTAAAAGATTTATCTGGTATCTGTCCCATTCAATTGTTTCTTTTAAACCGTCAAGAACAGACTGTTCATCGTCTATAAGAACTGCGGTAATACTCTTTACATCAGTCATATACTAGAAACCTCCAATCCATATTTTATCATTTATAGTCAAAAAGTGTTACATAGTGAGTGGAAAAAGTCCTATTGCGTATCAAATCAAAATGCTAACATTTTCTATGTAGGAAAGCTTTGCATAAGCAAAAAGGAGGATAATAATGAGAAAGAAACTTATTAGTAGCTTGCTTGCCGCAACAATGGTATTTTCATTGGCAGCATGCGGACAGAGTACTCAAACAGACCAGACTGTAGACGAGACAACTGATCAGACACAGACATCTTCTGATACACAGACATCTTCTGATACACAGACACAGTCAACTTCGGATGACGGAATCACAATTACTCTTTGGACTAATGACCGTCATGACATGGACTACATTCAGTCAGCAATCGATACTTTCAACTCCACAAATACAGATGGTATAACAGTAGAGTTTCAGACTGTAACAGACAATTATGCAAATCAGATTCAGCTTGCATACCAGGGCGGAACAGCTCCTGATATCGTAACCGGTAATGGCTCTGATATTTCCATTAACAATTTCGCTGATACCGGAATTGTTATTCCGCTAAATGATTATATCGCTGCAGACGAGGATTATCAGAAAGTTAATGATCCTTACAATCATATGTATGAAGGATATAATTCTAAGGATGGAAATATCTACAGTGTTTATACAGGCGTTCGTTCAGGTGTAAGAGTTGAATATAACACATCTCTTATAACACAGGAAATTCCTTCGACACTTTCAGATTTCGTAGCTCTTGCACAGGAAGTTACAGATGAGGGCGCAGGGCAGTACTATGGAATCGGTCTTACATCTTCAGGGCCTTTCGGAAGACTTCTTGAAGCATCTGCTCAGATGTCAGGAATATATCCTTATGACTATGTTAACGGTAAGTTTGACTTCTCAGGATTCAAGGAAATTGTAGAAATCGGTAAGGGACTTGTAGATGCAGCATATCCTGATCAGCAGGGTGTTGATAATATGAGAGCTTTATTTGCAGAAGGGCAGTTCGCTCTTTGGAGCAATGCTTCTCAGGAAGTAGCGGTATTCACAAACCAGATTCCTGTAACAGATTTTGAGTGGGGCGTTGCAGAAGTTCCTACACTTACAGGCGAAGTAACAGGTGCTCTTAATATGGTTCCTCAGAAGGGATATTACATTCTTTCATCAAGTCCTAACCAGGATGCAGCATGGAAGGTTATCTCTTATCTTCAGTCTGAAGATGTTATGAAGGCTTATCTTGAAAATGGTTATTGCCTGCCTATAACAGACTATATGTCAGAACTTATCGATACATCTCAGACAGGAAGAATGGCAGATTTCGCAACTCAGGATTATGAAGATGTATATCCGCCAACACCTGCGATCAACCTTACAGGCGATGACTACGGCACAGTTCTTTGGAATGCTGTAATGGGATATGTAGACGTTGACGAGGCAATTGAAGATCTTAACACAAGATACAATGAAGCCCTTGAAGCAGATATTGCATCAGGTACTGTAAAGAGACTGGTTATTAAGGATTATGATCCGCTTCACCCAAGCAAGGGAACAGCTGAGTATCTTTCAGAATAAATAAACCAAAATCACTTTAAAAAGGGGATCTTTATGGTCCCCTTTTTCTTCAGAAAGAAAAGGGACTAAAGGTATGGCTAAAAAAAGTATAAGCAACAATAAAAGAAAGGGGTCTAGGTTTGGTGGTTCGCATGAGGGACTTTCATCATTTTTGATGCTTCTTCCGGCGATAATTTTCTTGTGCGTATGTTCTATTTATCCGTTTATCTGGATTTTCAGATATGTATGCTATAACTATAACGGATTTACAGCCACCTATACGGGTATGGCTAATTTTGAGAGAATGCTCTCTGACAAAACATTCTGGATGAGCGTTGTACATACCTTTGAGTATGCTTTTTACAAACTTATTTTTATAATTCCTCTGGCACTTATAATAGCTGTTATCCTGCATACCAAAATTTCGGGTTCGAATGTATTCAGAGGAATCTATTTCATGCCTACTGTAATTAGTTCATCTATTGCAGGTATGATCTTTACATTTATTTTTGCTACCAAAAATGGAATTCTAAATTCTTTTCTTCAGGCTATTCATGTAATTTCAACGCCGATACCTTGGCTTACGGGAACGAATGTCGTTATGGCTGCGGTTACTATTCTCGCTATTTGGGGAGGCTTTGGTAACTATATGTTGTATTTTACATCCGGTATGGATTCTATTTCGACGGATGTATACGAATCTGCCAAGATAGATGGAGCAAACGGAGTGCAGACCTTTTTCCATGTAACTCTTCCTATGCTATCACCGGTACTTAAAGTTGTACTTATGTTAGCGATAACAGGAGCTTTCAAGGATTATGAAGCTATCATGGTACTCTCTGACGGAGGCCCGGGAAATCGTTCGATGGTTATGTTCCTGTATATATACAGAATGATATTTGGAAGCGCGAATTCGACATCTGCTGTACAGATAGGTTATGGAGCACTTCTTTCAGTAGTGGCTGCAGTAATTGTTGGAATTGTAACTGCGATATATCTTTTTGTATCCAGAAAACTTGATGACGTGGTATAAGGGAAAGGAGATAAGGATATGGAAGGACATGCAGTTTTATCAACTAAAGGGAAAATAATACATGCCATTATCTGGCTGCTTTTGGCAATCCTTGCTGTGCTTACTATTTTTCCTGTTTTATATGTAGTATTTGGATCTTTCAAAGAAAATGCGGAGCTACTGGTAGGCGGAAGTAATATATTCCCTACCAAGTGGGTAATAGAGAATTATATCTCGGCCTGGAATCAGGCGAACTTTGCTGTTTATACCAAGAATAGTATATTTCTGGCTCTTGGCGTAATGATCGTATCACTTATTAATGCGAGTATGGCAGGCTATGTTTTTTCCAGAAGCAGATTTAAGGTCAAAGAGCTTGTATATGGACTTTTTGTAATGTTCATGTTTATAAATGTGGGTTCTGTATCTCTTAGACCTATGTATGAGCTTGCGATCAAGGTGCACTTAAATACATCACTTTGGGCCGTAATACTTATATCCGCAGGCGGTGGACAGGCAACCTATATTTTCCTGTCAAGAGGATTTGTTAATTCTATCCCTAGAGAACTTGATGAGGCAGCCAAGATTGACGGATGTACTTTTTTCCAGACCTTCTATATGGTTATACTGCCGTTACTTAAGCCTGTTATGGGTACGATTGCATTGTTGTCATTCAGACAGGGCTGGAATGAATATATTCTTCCGTTGGTATTCACGATGACCAATGATTCCAAGAGGCCTCTTACTGTAGGCGTTAATATGTTAAAGAACGCCGGTGACGGAACCGCTGCATGGAACATAATGTTTGCGGGAGCGACAATAGCTATCATACCTATGCTTGTTATCTATTGTATATTCAGTAGAAACTTTATGAGCGGTATGACAAGCGGAGCAGTCAAGGGTTAGTATATCAAAAACATATAAATAGCTTAAACTTCCCACTTAGCAAACTGGCACCACCCTCTTTACTGTACTTACATAAAAGTAAAGGGGTGGTGCCGGTTTGCTAAGCGGGAAGTTTGAGCGCTTTATTGAATTTCATATTCAAAAATGTATAATTATTGCTGTATAGGTTTTACTTACTAAAACTTCCCACTTGCCAGGCTGGAGCCCCTTGCTTTATGCAAGTACAGGCAGTTTATAAAGCAAAGGGGTGGCTCCAGCCTGGCAAGTGGGAAGCTTGAGTTATTTGATCGGAGGCATTATGACTATTGCGCTTATTATAGCCGGTGGCAGTGGTGAAAGGATGCACCAAGATATCCCCAAGCAGTTCTTATCAATTAACGATAAACCGGTAATAGTATATACATTGGAAGCTTTTGAACAACATCCCGAAATAGATGAGATAGCAGTTGTATGTATCAAAGGTTGGGATAATGTTTTGGAAGCATATGCAAAGCAGTTCAATATCACAAAACTAAAATCGATAATCCCCGGAGGAGACTGCGGGCAGACATCAATCAGAAATGGTGTATATGAACTTGAAAAGGGTCATAACAAGGATGATATAGTTCTGGTTCATGATGCTATAAGACCTATGGTGTCCGGTGAGATTATATCGGATTGTATAAGGGTTACCAGACAAGAAGGGAATGCCATAGCAGTTATTCCATGTGCTGAAGCTATGCTTACAACTACAGATGAGAAGGTGTCAACCGGTTCTTATCCAAGGGACGGACTAAAGAGAACCCAGACACCTCAGGGATTTAGGCTTGGCGATTTATGTGCTCTGCACAAAAAGGCTCTTGAAAAAGGAATCACCAATTCAATTGCTTCATGTACTCTCATGATTGAAATGGGTCAGCAGGTTCATTTTTCCATTGGTTCTGAAAAAAATGTCAAGCTAACAACTCCGGTTGATATTGATATCTTTAAAGCTCTTTTATCGGCAAGACAAGCGACATAGTCTAGTATAGTGTCTTTGAATTGATTGAACTAAAGAAAATAGGCCTTAAAAGCCGGTAAGCTGTTTGATAACTGCGAAGGATAAATTATGAATCTGTATAAAAGCAAGTTATATATATCTGACCTTGATTATATGATAGAGCGCCTTGATATACTTAAGGAACTTCGGAATAGTTCTTTCCTTATTTTGGGTGCCAGAGGAATGATCTGTTCAGCTATAGCAGATCTTTTGTTTCGTTATAATGAAAAATATGATGCAGGTATTTCTCTATATCTTGTAGGACGCAACAAAGATTCTATCAAGGAACGGTTTTCCAAGTATTGTGATTCGAAATATTTCAATGTGATAGAACTTAATAATGGTACACAAGGAAATCTTATACATAAAATACCGCATTCTATTTCGTATATAATTGATGGCAATGGCCCCTCATCACCAGGTGATATAAATTCTTATCCATGCGATTCTTTACACAGAAATGTTGAAATTCTAAAAGACCTTTTACAGTATGCTCATGATAATAAGGTTAAGTCGACTCTTTATATTTCATCATCCGAAGTATATGGGATAAGGGATGAGGGCGGATCGTTTAAGGAAGATTATTACGGCTATGTTGATATATTAAACCCAAGATCTTCTTATGCTTGCGGCAAAAGAAGCTGTGAGAATCTCTGTGCCTGTTATAGCGATATGCAAAAGGTTCATACTGTAATAGCAAGACCGGGACATATATACGGCCCATCTGCAAGAGTTGATGATGATCATATAGTTTCGGAGCTTTCTTTTGAAGCTGCAAATGGGCACGATCTAAAGATGCATAGCGAAGGCTTGCAACTAAGGTCATACTGTTATATGCTTGATTGTGCATCGGCTATGCTTACTATACTGCTATTTGGCAAGAGTGGAAATGCATATAATATTTCGAATCCAAGTTCGGTATTATCTATTAGAAATATGATAGAGCTTCTGGCAGAGGCCGGAGAAGTTAAGACGATTGTCTGCTGTGGTGACGATGGTCATATAGGAAGTGAGGACGATATTATAATGAAGACTTCCAAAAGAGATAATCCTATGAAAAACTCAAGTCTTAATTCAGAAAAGCTTATGGCACTTGGATGGAAGGGGTATTTTGATGCAAGGAAAGGAGCTTCTCATACTGTTAGAATCATCAGAGAAGCGTTAATGATGTGATGGTTTTAAACTATACAATCATCATTACCATTGTTTAGAAGGGAAACGAATGGAAATAAAAACAGATCTACATACGCATACTATTTATTCAAGACATGCGTACTCTACTATTGAAGAAAATGCAAGGGCGGCGGCACAGCAAGGGATAGAGCTACTAGGAACAACTGATCACTTTAGCAGTATGCTATATCCTGATTATATGGAGAGAAAACATTATCAGTATTTTTTTAATATGGGCTGTTGGCCCAAAGAATGGTATGGCGTAAGACTACTTCATGGATGCGAAGTTGATATAGTTGATCTTGAGGGTAACCTTTTTGGGCATGATATAAGTGCAAGCGATGGGATTGTTGACGAAGACATAAGTGAAGCGGATTCTCTCTATGGACAAGTTACAAGAAGACTGGATTATTGCATTGCCTCAGTGCATGCCAAGGAATTTGCAGAGGGAGCCTCAAGGAGCCGAATCACAGATATGTATATTAAGGCTCTTTCTAATAGAAAGGTTTTAATACTTGGACATATAGGCAGAAGCGGGTTGGATTTTGATGTAGATAGCGTAATTACTGCAGCTCGTGATAGGCATAAGCTTATAGAAATCAATGAACATAGTTTCGGATATGAGGCATCTATTGATAATAGATGCAGGCAGATACTTATGCGCTGCAGGGAACTAAATGTGCCGGTTTGTATTTCTACAGATGCACACATTTCATATGATGTAGGAAGATTTGATAATTGTAAGGAGCTTTTGCAAAGTGTTGACTTTCCGATTGAACTTGTTGCAAACAGGGATATTCAGTCGTTTATGTCATATCTTCCATTATGAGAGGATATATAGATGTCATCACTTACCGATCTTTTATTTATATTTAGATTTGCTTCGTGTTTTATTTTGTTTTATTATATGGTACCTGCATCCATGCGTATGTGGGTACTGTTTTTGGGGAGCTTTACTTTCTATAGCTTTGGACAGCCCAGATGGTGGATGGTGCTTCTTGCTGCCACGATTATTAATTACTTGATTGGCAGAAGAACTTCACTAAAGAGCAGAGCATTTCTTCTTCTTGCAATTCTTTTGGACGTAGGCCTTCTTGTTGTATTCAAAATATTGGGATTTACCATTTCTATAGATTTCCTTCCTATAGGGATAAGTTTCTATACTTTCAAAATGATCTCGTATCAGGCAGACCTTTATACAGGAAAGCTCAAAGAACGTCCGGATTTTAAGGAAACTGCCGCATATTTCTTTTTCTTTCCCCAGATCCTTCAAGGACCTATCATGCGTGCTGACAATATGTACAGCAGCGCTATGTGGATTGATAATAAAGTATCTTCGAGAAAAGAGCGAATTGGGATATATCTATCAAGCATTGAAGATGGCCTTAAATATTTCATAATGGGAATGGCTATGAAAATTCTTATAGCTGACCATCTTGCTATATTATGGAATGATTTGAATACGATCGGATATGAGAGTATATCAACACCGCTTTCATGGATAGGTGCAATTGCTTATTCACTTGAGCTGTATTTTGACTTTTGGGGCTATTCTTTGATGGCGGCGGGACTGGGCGTAATGCTTGGATTTCCTTTTATAAGAAACTTCAATCATCCATATGCTTCGACAGGAGTCAGGGACTTTTACAGAAGATGGCACGAAAGCCTTGGGAACTGGTTTAAGGACTACATCTATATTCCTCTTGGCGGAAGCCAAAAAGGCACATTTAGAAGTATAATAAACCTATTTGTAGTATGGCTTGTAACAGGCTTGTGGCATGGCATTACAGCTAATTTTATAATCTGGGGAATGCTTTTATTTGCGATAATTGTATTTGAAAAGTATATATTATCAAGACATAAGAAAATTTTTGCTGTTGTTTCAAGGTTCAACGTGTTCGTACTTATACCTGTATCCTGGGTTATATTTGCGATAAATGATATTGGAAGACTCAAAGTTTACTTGACAAGAATGTTCCCTTTCATAGCAACATCTGCCTATGTTAATAGAACTGATTATATCAAGTACCTGGTGTTATACTGGCCGTATTTGCTTTTGGGGATTATATTCCTTATCCCCTTTGTGTTTGATTTTTGTGAAAAGAATAGAAAAAATATCGCTGCAACTTTTGCATTTTTCATACTGTTCTGGCTTTGCATATACAGTATAGCCAATACTGCAGGCAATCCGCTTATGTATTTGAAATTCTGATACGGTTATACACCTTCGAATCGAAATAACTTTTGACTCTACGTCATATTTATTTTGGGATTAAGCTTATGAGTGTAAAAAATAAGAATAATGAAAATAATATAGATACAAATTATAAAGCTGATATTGAAAATAATATAGATACGAATTGTAAAGCTGATATTGAAAATAATATAGATACGAATTATAAAGCTGATATTGAAAATAATATAGATACGAATTGTAAAGCTGATAATGAAGATAATATAGATACGAATTGTAAAGCTGATAATGAAGATAATATAGATACAAGTTATAAAGTTGATAATGAAAACAATGTAGATAATGAAAATAATGTAGATAATGATAATAATGTAGATAATGATAATAATGTAGATAATGATAATAAAGACAATAATATTGATAATATGAGTAATGGTAACAATAGGGATAAAAGGAATTTGATTCGATGCCCGCTCTTGATATCCATTGTTGTATCGTCTCTGATTATGACAGCTTATTCTTTTTATCAAAAAGACAGATTGTATTCATATTACGAATATGATTATAAAGTGCCGGTATTGACGCTGGCGCTTAGAAGCCTTGCTGACGGAAAAGATCCTATAGATAAAGAAGAATATTATAATGAAAACTATTTACGATCATCTTCTAATGGTCATGAAGACGGAGATTTAGGAGATTTATCCGGCATCGGAGCATCTAATACAACATCTGACGCAGCATCCGGGTTTGATGAAGTATCTAGTGAAACATCAGGCGCTAATGAATCTGATAACGAAAACGTAAATTCTAGCGAAGCTAACAGCATTGTAGCAAGAAGTGATGAAAGCAACGCCGCTAGTTCAGATAGTTCAAATGGCGCTTCTTTACCAACAAGCGTAGATGAAGCTACGAAAGAGTCTTCTCTTATTAAGACCAATAAGACAGTAGATGCAGAATATTTTGCCGATACCCTTTTCATAGGAGATTCCAGAACTGTGGGGCTTTCTGAATATTGCGAGGAACTTGATAATAAGGCAGACTTCATTGGCAAGATCTCTCTTTCAATCTATGAAGCCAACAATAAAGCTTTTATAAAAACGGGAGGAAGTAAGCAAACACTTGAACAGGCTCTTGATGGTAAGGATTATAAAAAGGTCTATATAATGGTTGGCATTAATGAAATAGGTTATGGTTCCACACAGGGATGGCTTGGAAACTATAGTGAGGTTATTGATAAGGTTTTAGCAGCGTGTCCTGATGCTATAGTCTATCTTCAAGCAATTATGCATGTTACAGGTGAATATGACGATAATAATTCAACTGATGAATCAATTAACGAAGTTATAAATACTAGAAATGAAGCCTTAAAAACACTTGCAGATAATAGGAGGATTTTTTATCTGGACATAAATGAGGCTTTTGATGACGAAGATGGTTGCCTTCGAGAAGATATTTCTTTTGACGGAGTACATCTTAAAGCTTCGGCATATACAATGTGGTATGACTATCTAAAGACTCACGCTGCTGGCGTTGATGACCTGAGTTTTTAAATAAATTTGACAGGTTTTGTAACAACTGTTATAATACGACGTTATGAAAGCAACGAGATTTAGAAAAAGTACAAAAATCAATAAAAAAGTTATCGCTATACCGATTGTTGCCCTTTCTGCTTTTACGGTATCACTTGTTTTGATGGGCGCATATGTTTCAAGAAAAGATGATTCAAGTGCAAACTATGCTAAGGCTGCGGCACTTACAGATTCTTTGATTGCTTATGATAGCGATGAATCCAGTGATTTATCAAGTGCTGATTCTTTTGATTTGTCAGATTTAGATGATACAATGCTTCTTTTGGGAAGAGTGGATGGAGCCTTAGAAGAGGCAGAATCTGAGTCATATACAGTTACTTGGTTCGAATCTGCTATACCTGTTTATGCCAATAATAACGTAAATTTGAGACTTGGTCCTGATACTTCTTATGATATTGTTACAACTGTTGTCTATGGGACGCAGCTTGTCGCTACAGGTAAGACAGACAATGGCTGGTATGTGGTTGATTATGATGGCCAAAGCGTGTATGTAGCAGAGGATTATATGCAGGATACTGAACCAGAGAAGCTTATAATCGAAACAGATACAACTCCTTCTGATATCATATTTGTAGGTGATTCAAGGACTGTAGGAATGGAATACGCTGTTAATGATGACGACAGTACCTGGCTATGCGAGGTTGGTAAAGGCTATTATTGGCTAAAAGAGAATATAGCTTTAATCGATGGCTATGCTACAAGTGGAAGCAAGGTTATTTTTAATCTGGGAGTTAATGACCTTAATAATTCTTCCAAATACATAGAACTTATCAATTCGTATATGGATCTTTGGACAAGTGAAGGTATAGAAGTTTATTATTCGGCTGTTACACCTGTTGGAGATACTACAGTTACCAATGACCAGATAGAGAGTTTTAATAATGCGCTTAAGGAAGGGCTTGACGATAGGATTACATGGATTGATAGCTATTCATTTTTGACAGAAAATGGTTTTTCATCATCAGACGGCCTTCATTACAATAATGCAACTTATGTAAGCCTCTATAACTACTACCTTTCAGTAATCGAATAACTCACTCAAACTTCCAACACCGAGAATTTATAGGACAGGAGAAAAGTATGGCTAAACTTTATTTTAGGTACGGAGCAATGGGGAGTTCAAAAACAGCAAATGCACTTATGGTTCATTACAATTATCTGGAGAAGGGGCAGAATGCAATTCTGTTAAAACCCAAAACTGACAATCGTGATGGAGAAAGAGTTATAAAATCGAGAATGGGACTTTCCAAGGAGTGCGATTTTGTTGAAGACTTTCTAAAAGAGGCCGATAAGTGGAAAGAAGGAAAAGAGGACGGTTGGAGAAAACTTGACTGTGTAATTATCGATGAAGCACAGTTCCTTACCAAAGAGCAAGTTGACAAACTGGCATATTTGGTTGATTCATACGATCTTCCTGTTCTTTGTTACGGTCTTAGAACAGATTTTATGAGCAATTTCTTCCCGGGTTCAAAGCGACTTATGGAGATTGCGGATAAAATAGAGGAAGTCCCTACTGTATGCTGGTGTGGAAGGAGAGCACACTTTAATGCAAGGGTTGTGGGCGGAAAGATTATAAGAGAAGGCGAGCAGGTAATGCTCGGTGGAGACGAAGCTTATGTTTCTGTATGCCGCAGACATTTTAGAAGCGGTGAAGTTACAGGAAAGAGGCAAAGAGATATAGATTGACATAATAACTCAAACTTACCATTTCAAAAAAGTACCCCCAGCACAGTGTCTGTACTGAGGGTACCTTTTTTAGAGTGTGGGTAATAGTAATACCTATTTAAAATTCATCAAAGATGAATCCTACACCATTGTAACTAATTATTTAGACCATACACTAAGCATTTTGACGAGTTTTTCTTTGTCTTTGTTACTTAGCTTTGATACAATTCCAATGATTTTCTTATCAATAGCAGTCTGCTTATAAGCAGGTTCAAGTTCGCCAACAAGAGAATCCAGAGTCTGACCTGTGAGCTGTGCAAAATATATCAGAATGTGGAGAGACATAGCTGTACGGTTGTTCTCTACATTGCTTATATATCCGGGAGTTACTCCAAGCGCTTTGGATAGATCACTCTGTGTAAGCCCGCATGAAAGGCGAAGCTCCTTGACTTTTTTTCCATACTGCTCTTTGGCAATCTTTCTGTCTGCTACAGATACGGATTTCAAAGGATCAGCTATGAGAACTTTCTTGTCAGATGCTTTCTTTGGAGTTGACTTTTTAGCAGCAGGCTTATTTGCAGATATCTTCTTAGCAGTAGTTTTCTTTGCAGCTGCAACTTTTGTAGGTGCCGGTTTCTTAGCCGTAGCCTTTTTGATTGAAGTAACCTTCTTGGTTGAAGTTTTTGTAGCTGCAGGCTTCTTGGAAGGAGCTTTCTTTGTCTTACTTGAAACTTTCGCAGCTGTTACTGTCTTCTTGGTAGCTGTAACTTTCTTTGATGGTGCTTTACTTGCTGTGGTTTTCTTGGTAGCTGTAGCTTTCTTATTTGCTGTAGATTTCTTGTTAGTTGTAGCTTTCTTTACAGCTTTTACAGCTGTTTTGCTGGTTGTTGCCTTCTTGTTTGTTGCCTTTACAGCGGTAGAGGTTTTCTTTGCCGGAGCTTTTTTGGCTGTAGTCTTCTTAGTAGCATTCTTTTTAGCTACATCTTTTTTGGCTGTGGAAACTTTTTTGGCGGTTACCTTCTTAGGAGCAGCAGCCTTTTTAGCTACAGTTTTCTTGGTATCAGCCTTTTTTGCTGTGGTCTTTTTAGCTACAACCTTCTCATCTTTAGAATCCTTTTTGCTGTTTTCCTTTTTAGTAGCTGTTTTTTTTGTTGCGGGCTTTTTGGCGGCTGTACTCTTGGTGGCTACAGTCTTTTTTGCTGTTGCAGGCTTCTTTGCAGCTTTTGCTGCAGGACTTGCTTTTGCCATGATTTTTCTCCTTTTTCACAAAAAATCTAAGGCGCCCTGAAAAATCAGGACACAAAGTTAACAAAAATACGTTTTCAAACCATATTTCGCCATAAAACACCAAAAATATTAGAGTTTACCAAAAAAATAATTACTATTTTAGTAGCTAAGAAAAAAAGAATGTTTCCATTTCTTTGAAAACATTCGAAATAATATTGAACTTTAAGTAATTATAAACTCAAACTTCCCACATCGAAAACAGCGTTTGCTCCATCTATTTCGCGGCGTCTGCCCGCATCCTAGCTGGAGCAAACGCTGTTTTCGATGTGGGAAGTTTGAGTTATAAAAAGAAAGAACCTTTCTTGTTTTTTTGGGGGATAAGGGCTATCATAGGTAGTGCTAAAAAGTTTGATTTGCACGAATATATTAAATGGCTAAAACTTCACACTTGCCAAACTGGCGCCACATCTTTGCTGTTATGCAGGTGCAGACAGTTTATAAAGTATTTCGCGTTCTTTTGAAACTGTTATTAAATTCAGGAGCGAGATAGCCAGAACTTTATATTCTGCCCTGGGTTCGTTTGTTTTGGTGAAGCGTAGTAATAGTGTATCAGCAATCAGGAGGAATAATATGCCCTGTACAACAATACTTGTAGGAAAAAAAGCGTCTTATGACGGCTCAACAATGATGGCAAGGAATGATGATTCCGGTGCCGGTGGATATACTCCAAAGAGATTTGAAGTTGTAAAACCAGAGAATCAGCCGAGGCAATATAAATCGGTTATATCTAAAGCTGTGATAGATCTTCCGGATAATCCAATGCAGTATACATGTGTGCCCAACGCTGTAGAGGGCGAGGGAATATGGGCTGCAAGTGGTATAAATGCAGCAGGTGTTGCAATGACAGCAACCGAGACCATTACTTCTAATGAGAGAGTTCAAGGACTTGATCCATGCCTTAACGCATCCCTCAAGAAGGGCGGAATTGGTGAAGAGGATCTCGTAGTCTTGACACTTCCTTATATTAAGAGTGCAAGAGAAGGCGTTATCCGTCTTGGAGAACTTCTCGAAAAATACGGAACTTATGAGATGAATGGTATCGGATTTTCGGATAAAGATGAAATCTGGTGGCTTGAGACAATAGGCGGACACCATTATATTGCAAAGAAAGTTCCGGACGATGCCTATGTGGTAATGCCTAATCAGATGGGTATAGACAGTTTCGATTTAGAAGATGCGCTTGGTGCAAAAAAAGATCATATGTGCTCTTTAGATATGAGGCAGTTCATAGATAAAGGACACCTTGATTTATCTTTGACAGGCGATTTTAACGCAAGGTATGCATTTGGCTCACGTGAAGATGCGGATCATGCATATAATACTCCAAGAGCATGGTTTATGGAGAGATATTTAAATCCCCATACTTATAGCTGGGATGGACCAACGGCAGATTACAGACCTGATTCCGATGACATTCCGTGGTCACTTGTTCCTGAGAAAAAGATAACAGAAGAGGATATTAAGTACCTTCTGTCAAGTCACTTCCAGGGAACACCTTACGATCCTTATGCAAGCTATGGTGATTCATCTATGAGAGGCGCATACCGTTCTATAGGCGTTAACCGTACAGATTTTATGTCGCTTCTTCAGATAAGACCTGATGCTCCCGCTATTCAATGGGTAGCATTTGCTTCGAATGTATTCAATGTAATGGTTCCTATGTACGTTAACATAGACAAGGTTCCTAAATTTCTGGGAACAACGAATGAAGAAGTATCAACAGATTCTTTTTACTGGAACAGCAGATTAATAGGGGCTTTGGCTAATGCCTCCTATAAGACGAGCCTTAATCTTATTGAACGTTATCAGCTTAAGGTTCATGGAAAGTGCCATGAAATTATAAATCGTTATGATGATGAGCTCAAAAAGGCTAAAGGCGCAAATGCAGTAAAAATCAGTGAAAAGGCTAATGAAGAGACTGCCAAGATGGTTAAAGAAGAGACATCTAAAGTATTGTCACAGGTATTAAAAGAAGCAAGTAATGTCATGAAGAATTCTTATGCAAGATCAGATGCATGATAGAATAAGAGTTTGAGCAAAATAAATAGTAATATGAGGATATTATGAATATAGTTGTATTATGCGGTGGACTTTCCACAGAAAGAGAAATCTCTTTTATCTCGGGAACCAAGGTCTGCGGAGCACTTAGAAGAAAAGGACATAGAGCTGTTCTTGTTGATATGTATATGGGACTTGAAGAAATGGGAGAGGATGTAGTTTCAAATCCGGGTCAGCTCTTTGATGCCCTACCGGAACTTAAAGACGTGACCTTTGACGGAATGACACCTGATCTTGAGAGAGTAAGAGCAGAGCGTAAATTTAGGAGCCCTTCTCTTTTTGGAAGAGGTGTACTTGAAATATGTTCAAAGGCTGATGTTGTATTCATAGCACTTCACGGTCTTAATGGTGAAGATGGGCGTGTTCAGGCGACTTTCGATCTTATGGGAATACCGTACACGGGATCGGGACATCTTGGCGCAGCTATCGGAATGGATAAGATTATGACTAAGCAGATGGTTGCTCCCTTTGGAGTTAATACCCCTAAATGGCATTCTTATACCGGAGTTTGCGAAGAAGATATTCCGCGCATGATGGCTGAAAATGATATTCCGTGTGTTGTCAAAACTCCTACGGGTGGTTCTTCGGTTGGTGTATATATCATTAAGGATAAAAAAGAGTTCGAGCCTGCTCTTAGAAATGTTCTTAATTATGGTAGCGATGTTCTTATCGAGCAATTTGTAAAGGGACGCGAATTTACTAATGCTGTTCTCAAAGACAAAGCTCTTCCAAGCGTTGAGATAGTTCCGGTAGAAGGCGGATACGACTATAAGAATAAATATAATGCTGATGGAGCTGATCATATATGCCCCGGAAGACTTTCAGAAGAGCTTTCTGCGAAAATGGGTGAAATGGCACTTAAAGTTCATGAAATTCTCGAACTTAGAACTTATTCACGTTCGGATTTTATTGTGGATGATGATGACAATATATACTTCCTTGAAGTAAATACTCTTCCCGGTATGACTCCAACAAGCCTTGTCCCTCAGGAGGCGGGTACGGTTGGAATTGAATATGACGATTTGTGCCAACTTATAGTTGAGGATGCTCTTGATAAGTGGCGTCGCAGATATACTACTGTTAGTGATATAATTAGTACAGATTGATATGGCAATTGCAAGGTCTTATATTAGAGCTTTGTTTTAATCTCATTGTTTGCTGTTTTTGACACCTACATCATTTGTATACAATCATTTAAATTTTACAAGTTGTAAAAGGAAGGATGGATATGGAGAATATTACTCTTGGCCAAATTATTTTATCTACAAATGGTAAACTTCTGACACCGGATATTTCTGAAGATACTCTTGTAAAACGTGTGATTTCCGACAATAGAAAGGCAGGGGATGGGGATCTTTTCTTTGCTATAGTCGGTGAAAAAATGGATGGGCACAGCTTTGTAAGTGCTGCCCTAAAAGCAGGAGCTGTGGGCGCAGTTGTTTCTAAACAACCAGAAGAAATGATTCCGGGAAAGTTCTATGTCCTGGTTCCTGATACAATTCTTGCACTGGGAGACCTTGCAAGCTATTATCGCATGCAGTTCCAGATTCCGATAATTGCTGTTACAGGAAGCGTTGGAAAGACAACCATGAAAGATATGATAGCATCTGTTCTTTCGCAGAAGTACAAAGTAGTAGCAACGGAAGGGAATTATAATAATAATATCGGTGTTCCCAGAACTCTTTTTAGAATTGATAATAGTACCGAAGTTGCTGTAATCGAAATGGGAATGAATCATGAAGGTGAGATTAATTATCTTACGCATATTGTTCACCCTACGATGGCAGTTATCACCAATATAGGTGATGCGCATATAGGTAATCTTGGATCTAGGGAGAATATTTTTAAGGCCAAATGTGAAATATTCAATGGATTATCTGTCGGCGGCCTTGCAGTGATGAATGCGGATGACGAATTCCTTTTAAAGCTAAAAGATGATGAAGACCTAAATGAAGATTATAGATTCAAGTGGGTCGGAGAAAATCCTGATGCAGATTTTGGAGCTGTTAACATTAATGATACACTTCAAGATGGTCTTGAGTTCACAATGGTAGTAAGAAGAACACATTCAGGAATAGATGAAAGAGATGTTGTTTGGGTTCCTGCACTTGGAAGGCATATGATATATCCGACTCTTTGTGCTGCGGCTATAGCCAAGAAACTGGACATGTCCTATGAAGAGATTATTGAAGGAATCAGACAGTTCAAACCTACAGCTATGCGTATGGAGACTTGGAAGCTGGGAGTTGGTATCACGATTTATAATGATACCTATAATGCAAACCCTCAGTCCATGAAGGCTGGGCTTTATACGCTTGCCAATACAGAAGGAAGCAGACATATAGCTGTTCTTGGCGATATGCTTGAACTGGGAGACCTGGAAGAAGAGCTTCACAGAAGCGTCGGCAAAAAGGCTGCTGAGCTTTCTATTGATACGCTAATTACAATTGGAAATAGGGCAAAGTTTATTGCAGATGAGGCCAAACGTGGCGGCCTTAAAGATGTCACAAGCTATGATGATGCAATAAGCGCTCAAAAACAGCTTGAAGGGCTTCTCACAGATGGAGCAGTAATATATTTTAAAGCTTCGCATGCTATGGCTTTGGAGAAGCTTGCTGAATATTGCAGGGATAAAATCTAAGAAACTTAAACTTCGCACTTTCCAAACCGGCGCCACACCATTGTTGTTATGCAGGTGCAGACAGTTTATAAACT
>ERZ842401.197-NODE-197-length-83103-cov-8.780067_pt1 | contig 83103 bp, 64 predicted proteins | sample MGYA00521270_ERZ842401 | MGnify/ENA primary metagenome ERZ842401 (study PRJEB31892, sample SAMEA3878208) | bioreactor metagenome | biome: Moose rumen | place: Sweden | collected 2011-10 | study: EMG produced TPA metagenomics assembly of the PRJEB12797 data set...
AGAGCGAAAAAAGTCGGTGAATCTCAGCCGTACAAGTGAGAGCGAAAAAAGTCGGTGAATCTCAGCCGTACAAGTGAGAGCGAAAAAAGTCGGGATAGCGTACCCGTATAAGAGCGCACGAAAAAAGAGGGGGCGGTAGCCCCCCTTTTTTATGGGGGAATATAAATGGCAGAATTATGTTTGTATGAGGTTGATGCAGAGTACACGCACTCCTTATATGAATTTGATGATAAAGTTCCACAAGAGCATGAGCAGACTGGACAACGTAAGTTTGTTGGAGTGGTATTTAGCGTTAATGAATACCAATATTTTGCTCCGATGAGTTCGCCTAAACCGAAACATATGCGTCTTAGCTCATCCATGTTGGACTTACATAAACTGGATGGAGGTAAGCTGGGGGTCATAAACCTGAATAATATGATTCCGGTGCCATTGTCCTGTTTACGCAAGGTGGATGTGAATGCAATACAAGATGAAAAGTACAGGCTGTTGCTAGTCAAACAATTGAGAGAACTGAAAAAAGACGCAGCGGATATTGTGAAGAAGGCTCATAAATTATATCGTATTGTCGTTAATGGACATAGCACTAAGCTGCAGGACAGGTGTTGCAATTTTGCCTTGCTAGAGAGTAAGGCAAGAGACTTCTAAGCAAGAAGCATATACAGCCCGCCATCATGGTGGGCTTTTTGTGTATGAAAAAAATTTTCTGTAGGCTATTAAGAAAATCTGGAAACTGTCGATATAACAGTTAGAGAAATAGGCAAATCTGCACCGGGGATGGTGTGGGCTTGCATTTTATAGGAGAATGGCTGTGTGAACAAGGAGGTTGGCCACTATGGCTATGGTTATCAAAAATAATATGCCGGCAAAGCGCATCCTTAATGAACTTGACCGCAATGCTAAGGCAATGCAGAAGGATCTGTCCAAGGTATCATCTGGGCTTAAAGTACGTAGTGCGGAAGATGATGCGTCAGGGTATGCGATTTCTGAGCGCATGGATGTACAGATAAATTCCTTGGAACAGGCCAATCAGAATACCCAGAACGGCAGTGCTTTGCTCAATACCGCAGAGGGAGCAATGCAGAGTACCGCTGATGTTTTGCGTACGTTGAAGGAAAAAGCCATCAACTCGGCCAACGATACGAATACCAATGAAGACCGGGCGATTATGCAAAAGGAATTTGACCAGCTTATCGATCAGGTGGATGATAATGCACTGACCACGTATAACGGCAAAACCTTGATTGATGGCAGTCATAATGATGGTATAACGGATGTGGCTACGCATATGACCAATCAGAATCTGGCAGAAGATACCACGGGAGCAACCAGTCTGCTGGAATTAAAAGACCGCAATGGTTATCCACTCCCCGTAGAGAGTTCGGATACTATTACGGTATCGTGGGTGCAGAATGGCAGGACAAATACGGTCACTGTGCCGATGATGCATGAAACGAAGACCTATAACGAGGATTTTGATGAGTTTGACTCCAGCAGTCAGGAATATTTCACAGGGACTGCACCATACAATGTTAAAGATTTGATTCAATTAGCTGGTGGTAATTGGGGATATGATGATTCTGTTGGAGCGTCAGTATTATCTGGTTCAGTTGTAGAACTAGTGGAAAATAACGATTCTTCCTATATTGGTCAGAATGGTTTTGGTGTGGATGTTCACACAGCTGATAACACCGCAGGTATTACCTTTAAAACCAAAACAGCAGGTATTGCTGGACAGATTTCAGGTTTTACCATTAGTATCAACGATAGTCAGGGCTATCCTCGCAAAGATGTCAACAAGGCATTGGAATTTACTACGACCATCTTTGCCGAGAATGCTTCGCCGGACAATGCGATTACCTTGCAGGCAGGAACTAAGGCTAATCAGGCGGTTAAGGCAGGCTTTTCCGATATGCGTGCCGAGGCTTTGGGGTTAAAGACACCACCGCCGGTAGTAACGCTCAGTATCGCTACGCAAGCTGATGCCAATGCCGCTATCAATGTTCTGGATAATGCATTGCAGCGGGTACTTGACCAACAGACCAAAGCGGGTTCGATTCATAACCGTTTGGAATATACATCTGCTAACCTGATTAATTCCAGTGAGAATACGCAGGCGGCAAAATCCACGATTACGGATGCGGATATGGCAGCGCAGATGGCCAGCTATACGAAAAATAATATTTTAATGCAAGCCTCGCAGTCGATGCTGGCACAAGCCAATCAAAACAGCAGCAGTGTACTAAGTTTGTTGCAATGAGCTGAAGTTTAACGATAAAAGCCTTCCTCGCACGAGGAGGGCTTTTTACCTAATGTAAGGATTGGGATATAAACTCGGGATGGAGAGAAGATCATGGAGAAGAAAAACACCAAGGCCAAATTAACGGCGCAAATCAGTCTGGCACTGATGGCGGGCATGTTCAGCATGGTGCCGGTGGTTTATGGTGCGCCGGTGGTAGATAAGACACGGACGAATACGGCAAATGTTTCATCGGCTGGTTTCGTAACTGATGTGAAGGGGACGCAGCAGAATAATGTTGTGCATTGGCAGGATTTTTCGGTAGCAAAAGGGGAAACTGTACAGTTTGTTGCGGATAATTCTAATGACCCTAATAACCCTGTTCTTGATACCACTCGTAATTATTTAAACCTCGTTACGGGAGAAAATGTATCTCGTATTGATGGGACCATTCAAGGTGGCAACGATATCTATATTATCAATCAGAATGGTGTTATCTTTGGCAAGAGTGCCAGTGTAGATGTGGGGAGTCTCTATGTTTCCACCACGTCTGCGATTGATTCTGCTAAGATAGATGCATTCACCACCAGCGGTACCAATCCTTTGACCGATACAGCGGCAAGTGCGGCGGCTGATATTGTCAATATGGGTAAGGTAACGGCAGATTCTGTCTATGTTGAGGGCGGTAATATCAAATTTATGAATACGGAAGATATTACGGCTTCTCAGGTAACGGCAAATGCACAGGGAACTGTGCGTTTTGACCATAAGTCTGGCGTGGATACGTCAAATTTTGTAGTAAATACAGGGACTCGTGATGATTACACATTAATTACGACAAAAGATGAATTGCAAAACATTAATACAAATGCTACAACACTTAGTGGTCATTATGCATTAGGTAATGATATTACAAGTGTGGGAACTTTTGTTCCGATTGGAACATCGGGGCAACCGTTTACAGGGGCGTTCGATGGTAATTATTACAAAGTTTCGGGAATAAATATAAATGCGAACGCTATAACAGGATATGACTATGCTGGTTTGTTTGGATATGTGGCTGGCACGGATACACAAAAAGTGGAAATATCCAATCTGGGCTTAACAGATGTACAAGTAAAAGGACTAAAAGCTGCTGGTGGATTAGCAGGGCATATAGAGTATACCGATATAGAGAATGTATTTGTGTCAGGCACTTCAAAATTAGGGCATTATGGCGCAAACTTTGAGTCCGTGGGAGGATTGATTGGTGAAGTTGGAACAGGGGGGGATATCAATAGTGTATATGTAACAGGTGCAGAACTATATCCAAAAGATAATGCTAATTATAAAATTGGAGGTTTAGTAGGCAAGACAACTGGTACAGTAAATGTAAATAATTCTTATACGACAAATATTACCTTTGATGAAACGAGTAGCTTTGGAGGAATTGTTGGTTATGCAAGTGATGCAACAAATATATCCAACGTATATACAACATCTTCTAAAATAGTAAATTCAGGAGGCTCACAAAGTAATACATATATCGTTGAAGATAATCAAATAAATGGGGGGACGCATAATACTGTTGGTACAGACGCTAAAGCGGCAGCCAGCTATGCCTTTTTAGGCGATTCCACCAGCAATGATACATGGCGTATCTATGAAGGAGAATCATTACCTCTTTTACGTTCTTTTTTGCGTGCCAACGGCACAGCCTCGGTAAATTACACCTACACCCGTGATGGCGAGAATACTACCCATAATTCTGCGGATGATACCGTTTGGACATATAACGGCAAAACGACCACGATTAATGCCACATCTTCCGTGAATGGGACTGTATCAAAGGATATACGCAATAAGGGCACCTATAACCTTTTTACCTCCAATCAGGAGGGATATGACTACGTGGGCAATGCCATCATTGTGAAGCCGTATCAGATTAAGACGGGGATTAAACAGGACACGGAGATTAAGAAGGTATATGATGGCACAGCAGATGCCACCTCGGCACTGACGAATCTGTTCCAGGGGACAAGTGGCGGCATTTTTGAAGAAGATGTCAATAGCACTACTAATCCTATCACAATGACGTTTGAAGCCACCAATGAGCCGAAATTTACCAAAGATGGTTCAGAAAGCCCGAATGCCGGCGTAGGAAAAACTGTTACTGTCACAGGTACGGTCAAGCTAACCGGGGACACGTATGGCAACTATGAACTTGTAGATATTAATAATGAGAATAATGTAGGGGTAGTTACCGATAATGTAAACTCCATTTCCTTCACGGGAACGAGCAATAACGGCGTAATTGAACAGCGTGAACTGCGCATTGAACTTGCAACTCCTACGGGAATTAATCGGGAGTATAATGGTAAAGAAACGGTCTATGATGAAGCACAAACCGCTACGGCAAATTATACCCCGGAAAAACAAATCCAGCTGGCAGCTACGCAAGGCACAAATGGCGGTCTGGCAAATGGAGAAACCTTGGATAATCTGGGATTATCCTATGATACCAATGCTTACTATGTGGATTGGGATGCGGATAATGCGACATATTCGCGCACGAAAAATGCTGGCTCCCATGCCGTAGAATATGGGAAAATCAAGCTGAATTCTGCCAATTATAAACTGGTTGACGCAACGGACACCAGTAAGGTTATTTATAGTGCGGCGGTTACGGGCTTAGACGGAACGGGCGTTAATACCACCAATGGCGGCGCTCTGTATGGCAGTGGCACCATTAACAAGAAAAGCCTTTCCTCTAAAGATTTTTCCTGGTACAAAGACGGTATCGCCCAGACCGCAACCAAAGAATATGATGGTTCCACCGGCTATACCGCCCCCGTAGGCAATGTGGTCAAAAATGTAGCCCTTGCTGCTCTGCCAGCGTCAGAGGATCTTACTTTCACCGTGCAGTCGGCAGATTTTGTCACGTCGTCAGAGGGTGCGCTGGATGCCAACAACCATCGGACAGCTGCAACCACGAAGAATGCGGGAACCGCACAGGGGGTTCTCTATACGGTATCGATAACCGGAGATGATGCGGTGAACTATACCCTTGACGGGGCAGTAATCAACACCACCGGCACGAATACCGTAATCGGCGCAGGCACCATCACGCCGCGCACGCTGAATCTTATCGTCAATGCCAATGCCGATATGGATAAGGTTTATGATGGTAATGCCTATGTGACGGGAGCAACAGAGAATAATCCGGCTTATCTTACGGATGCTGTTCTGAGCGGTGCTACGGGCTTTTTGAAGTATCAAGATACGGACGCTGACCATCATTTTTTGAGTAACGATACCAATGCCCAAATCAAGGTTATCGGCAAATATCAGGCAACGGGCAATGACTATGGTGAAGCCAAGAATGTAAATTATGATGCAGCGAATAACACCGCTTTGGCGAAGGATATTGTCTATGAAGCTGCGGTTATGGAAGGGAATGCAGAATCCAGTAACTACAAGTTTGCGATTATCAATACGGGAAATACTGTTGTAGAGGCAACGAATACAGACGCTACGAAGGCGGATTTCAAAGGTACGGATGCCCAAGGTATTATCAATCAGCGTGAGATTGATAAAATCGTGTTTGCTGATGTAGAGAAGACCTATGACGGGAGCAGTGCAGTTACCAACACCACGAATAATGGTAATGATGTGACCTTTAAGACCAATGACCGCATTACCATTAAGGATTTGCAGCTGAATGGCGCTAGTGCCTTGTCGGCTGCGGGCGAGACAGTCGGTGATGTTTTGGATGTGGATGCAAATGGTCAGATTGCCGAAGGTACGTCCGGCGCTTTGATTTCCGGTGTATATGGTGAAGGTGAAGGTACAGCCTGGCAGGCAAATGAGCACGCCGGCGATAAGGTCGTTCATTATACGATAAGTGATGGCCTGTGGAAAAATCACAACTACAAGCTGACTGCGGATGCCAAGTTTGAGGGTAACGGCACGATTAACAAGCTGGCTATTGCCCCGGATGATATTAAACTGGAGCGTAACAACACAGTCATCACCAAGGTTTATAATGGTGATACAGATGTGGCAACCGTGGCAGATAACGTGGGCAATGTCAACAGAAGTGTAACGGACTATCTGACAGAGCGTCAGGCCTATGTGTCCAAAGATGGTCATGAATTGGATATTGCTGTCCAAGTTGATGGGGCAAATTATGAAACTTCCCATCACAAAAATGTCAGCGGTTCAACGGATTTGACCGTCAACTATACGGTGAGTCTGGTCAATGCTGCAGACTATACGATTAAAGACACGGACGGCCATTCGGTAACGCAGATTACCCGTGATGAAGATGCCAATGGGGATAAGATTACTGGCACGATTTCTGCCCGTCCGATTACGGTAACTACGGCAGATATAGTCCATAATGATGCAGCAAGCGGCGGTTTGACCAAGGTTTATGATGCAACAGCTAATGTCAATGGCAGTGGGGAATCTTTGGTCAGTGGGATCAATAGTCAGATTTTGTCTGCTGACCAGACGGACGGCGTTGCTAACGCGACAACAGGCGCATATAACAATAAGCATGTCAATAGCAACGATACCGCTAATCTGGACGCCAACGGGCTGAAAACGGTCACTTATGCTTTGCAGCTTGCCAATGACAATTATGGTGACTATAAGTTCGTGGATGCAAACGGCGGCGATATTACCCAGATTGAGGGGAAAGGCACGATTACTAAGCGCAGTCTGACACTGACCACTACGGCGCATCCGGTTAAAACCTATACGGATGGCAGTGCAGCAGTAGAAACTTCCGATATGCCCACTAGAGCTGATATCAATTTTGGCAGTACAGAGAATAATGATGTGGTAGCCTCGGATGGATTCACGGCATCTGCGCTCACAGGCGCGTATCAGATTACGGGAACAGAGGAAAATGCCGGGGATGTAAACCGGGCGGCAGACCGTACCGTGCTGGATAAGAATATCATCTACAGCGGCGTATTGGCTGCGCTGGGAACGACGAATGCCGGTAACTATGATGTAGCAGATACGTTTACGGGAACAGGCCGCATTGACCCCAATACCATAAATTATCTTGACTTTCAGTTTGTTCTTCAGGATAACATCAGGCAGACTTACAGTGGGAACGACACTGTGGGCGAATACGGCATGGAAGGTGATGCGCTGACCAATTTCCAAAAAGGCTGGATAGATAAAGATAACAGCGGCATAAAAATAGGAAATGATTTGTTCAAGCTGGCAGATGGAGCCTATGGGATTTCCCGTATCGAATCCGCGCGTTTTAATGATGCCAACGCCGGCACAGGGAAGACGGTTACGTATAGGATTCATGTTGACCCGGATACCCTCCAGAATTATGACTATATTGAGACTTATACCGATAATACAGGAACGCATACGGTTGCGAAAGACAGTATCTATCTTGATGCGGTGAATAATACCGGTATTATTGACAAACGTGCGGTGGTGGCTTCGGTTACGCATGATACATTGGAAAAATATTATGACGGCACGGAGAAAATCTACAATGGTGATAATGCGGCCTATTCAGGGGCAGCCAGCGGTACAGAATTAAGCGGTGCTGATGCGGTGACTTTTGCTGATGTTGTGGCAGATGGCACGACGACACAGACCGGCCTGCTTGATGGTACCAATGTAAGCACAGGTGCTTATGACGGTACAGGGGTTGGCACGAACAACAAGACAATTAACTATACGGCTAAGGTAGATGCTGCTCATAGCGGCAACTACAAGTTCGTGGATGCTGCGGGGAATGAACTCACCAATGGTCAGGGAACAGCCCTGACCACTACGCAAAATACCATCAATCCCTTTGGCGTTGTCCTGACAACCGGTGATACGACAAAGACGTATGATGGAACGAAAGGCGTAACGGCAGCTAAATCCACGGCGGCTTTGCAGTTAGGGAATAACTATGACAATTTGCAGCTGACCAATGTTACGGATAACACCGGCGTATATGATAACCCCAATGTACAGAATGGTGCGGCGCATACCGTGACCTATACGGGCTTTGCGCTGAATAATGACAATTACTATCTGGCCAAGGCTGATGGCAGTGCCATGGATACCGATAGCGCCGGTAATAACGTCATTACGGGCAAGGGCTATATTACGAAGTATACGCTTACGGCTTTGCCGACATTTACCATCCATGATGTCACCAAGGAATACGATACGGATGCTTTGGTGAAGTACAATCGCAGCAGCGATGCCGATGCTATTAAACGGAACTTCATCACGGCCACGAACCTGCCGGGCGATATCGCTTATGAATTGGTCAAGGCGGAATATACCGACTCGGCCAGAGGTGTGGGGAAAACGGTTAACTTTACCTTGCAGCTCAGCAGTGATAATTATAATTTCGATTCACTGGTGAATGCTGGTTTGATGAACGCTGATGGCACCTTTGCAGAGAGCGGCACCGGGGATATTACCCCGCGCAAGGTCTATGTATCGCTGGATACCACGCCTGAAATCAAAAAGACTTATGACGGTGACGCCGGTGTAGAGCAGGATGTTACCAATATGATTATTGTTCGTGACGGTGATTTACTGAATGATGGTACCCGTCTCAATCGCAATGCGTCTGTAATCAATGCCCAGTATGAGGACAAGGATGCAGGCGATAACAAAAAAGTAATCTATCAGGTGCAGCTTACAGGAAATGGCGCGGATAACTACGAGATTCACCGTCTGGAGAATCTGGGGACAAATGCCGATAGCGTCTACAATACGCTTGAAGGCACAGGCAAGATTGACAAAGCAACGCTTACGTTTAATCCAGATGACCACGCCTTTGACCGCGATTACCGGAAAGATGATGCAAACGTTGGCCTGAATGCAGGCAGTGTAGTCCTGACGGGGGTAAACGGGGAAACCGTAACCTTAAATGATGGGGCGCTGAACAAGGTCACTGCCGAGTTTGGCAAGGGCACCGGCGCAAATGATTTTACTGCGGATGAAAATGTCAGCTGGAATGGCGATAATGTCGTTGACAAGGATATACGTTTCACGGGCCTTGACAATGCCTTGCAGTACATGGTGGATAACAACGTAGATACGATTTCCAAGAATTATACGATTGATGGTACGGCTTACTTTGCCGCAGCCAAAGCCAAAGGGAAAATTAAGCCCATCACGATTACTCAGGCGGCTACGGAGAATTGGAAAGCCGTTACGCGTGAATACAATGCGGATACGGACTTGCAGGAGGTGTATGATTATAGCGGTGCGACAGCGGAACCTTTGGGCATTAACGATATACTGACGTTTACGCTGACCCATGATGGCAATACCGTGACGGATAGCAATGGCAATGCCTTGACGGTTACATATACGGCTGCGGGCCAATATGATAATCAGAATGTAGGGGATAACCATACGCTGAACTATCATATCAATTCCGTGGAGACCAAAGTAAAAGATGCTGCGGGTAATGCCAACTACATCCTGGATGATTCCGTGCTGACGGCTTTGGTGAACCATGATGTAGATAGCGGCGCAGCCAATAATGCCGGTAATGCGGCTGTGTACAGCCATATAACCCCGCGGCAGTTAAATGCAGCGGTGGTGAAAGACAGCGGCAATCGCAAGATTTATGACGGCAATGATCGTGCAGATACGTCTAATTTTGTGGTGGATGCTGATGATCAGGCGATACTTAGCAAGGATGGTTTGCTCAATGACGTAGTGATTACGGCGAGGTATGGGGATAAACATGCCAGCGTTAATCCGGGTGAGGCAGACAGCAACAGCAAGACCATAACGTATACCTTAGCGCTTAACGATAACAGCGGCAATTATGCGATTGCTACGCCGTCTGCTGCCGCACAGGGCGATATTGAACGCCGTAAGGTTTATGTAGATGGCACCAATGCTGTCGCAGCACCTAAGGATTATGACGGCAATACCGACTTACCATCCGGCACCGATTACAACGCTATGGGCTTTGGTCTGCGGGATGCTGACAGCACTACGGGACTTGTGTCCGGTGATAGCGATTTAAAGCTTGATGCAACGCAGGTTGAGGGACATTATGTAAGTCCTGATGTTAAGCGGGCGGCAGATGGTTCTGTTATCGCGCAGAATATTAACTTCACAGGGTTTACACTTAATGATACGGATACGGGCAATGATAACAGCATCAATGATTATGTGGTGATTGATGCTGATGGAAGCGGCGTAATTAAGCCTTTGCCTGTAACCGTAGGGATTGTGGCAGCGCCCACCAAGACTTATGATGGGACAACGGCGATTGCGGCAGCCAATAACAACGTAGTCGTCACGGGCGGACTGCTGACCGGTGACAGTGCCAATATTCTTATCCATAGCGGCAGCTATGATGATGCAAATGCCGGTACGAACAAGGGCTACACCTACAATATCACGCTGGATAATGGCAATTATACGCTTGCGCAGGGCACAGATGCGCCGACGATAGAAGTCTCGGGCAATGGGCTGAAAGGTAAAGTTACGGCAAGTGACGGCACCATCGACAAGCGTACCATCACCCCCACGGTAAACGGCATCATGACGAAGGTCTATGATGGCACGACAGCCGGCACGGAAAATGCCGCCGCCAATATATCGCTGGGCAATGTGGTAAGTGGTGATAATGTAGGACTTACGGCTAAAGCAGTTTATGATAGTTCCCAGGCAGGAAAATCTGAAGATGGTGACGAACTACAGAACCATAGGGTTACTTATACCCTGAACCTCAGCAATCCGAACTATCAACTGGCTGAAGATACCGTTACCGGCACGGGAACGATTACCCGCAAGGGGCTTACGATTGTGGCAAGTCCGGCAGCCATTCGCAGTGGGGAGGCAATGCCTGTCTTCAGCGGCACGGTTGAAGGACTGGCGGCAGGTGATGAGCGCCTTGCTTCCGGCTTTACCTTCGACACTTTGCCGACGGTAACGAACACCAGCATTGGCAATAATCCTGTCTTTGGCTGGTATCGCAATCAGACGGAGGGCAATTTTGGCCTGAACTATACCTTTAGTCAGGATGCAGGCAATACGACTGCTTTCACGGTGGAAGCCAATAACTTTATGGATAATCCCGATACCAGGATTACACCCAACAACAATATTTACCATCAGATTTCCCATGATATGAGCAGTGGTTTCGGTGACACGGGCGCGGCTGCCATTGAATATCAGGACAAGGGCGGCAATGTGATTGCCACCGAGACTATCGACAGCGGCGAAATCCACGATTCCGGCATAGCTGGCGGCAGGGAAATAACAGGGATTGACACGGAGAGCACCACTTTAGCCAATATCGGCATCGTGGGCGGCGATATCGTGAACCTGGAAGGTGCTGATGCGGCAAGCATGGCCAATATCGAGGTGGATGGTGATGGTTCCATTGTGAATCTGCAAGTATTTGACCTTACCGGCGCAGACCGGTCCGGCAGCGATAATTCCACCGTGCAGATTGCTGGCAACGACAGCACGAATCTGACTGCGGATGAAGACAGCCAGACAGGTATTGCAGAAATTACCAATATGGATACTGCGGGAACCTCCTCCATTCAGATAGTGGATGAGTCCGGCAATGTATTGGAAGAACGTGAGGACAAAGCGGAAAAGCAGGAAAAAGAAGGAGAAATCGCCATTGAATCCCCCGGCAGTCAGAATGATGATGAAATTGAATTGACGGTGGAGGGCGAAGGCGTGAATGTAGCGTAAATGGCAACCAAGGAGACAGCATGAAAAAAATCGTTAACGCTCGTATCGCAGCAGGAGTTATAGCCGCGTGTTTCAGCTTGACTGAAGGGGCGACAGCCGCCCCTTCGCTTTCGCAGCCCGGTCAGAACGTAGCGGAGAAGCTGCCTGCGCCGCAGGCAGAAGTGGTGGATAGTACCCCGGAAAAGCCACAGGGGGAACCGCTGGTGGAGTTTACGATTACAAACTTCCGCTTAGAGGCTCCCGACCTTTATCTCGATAAGGGGGAACTGACCAAAATATTGCAGGACGGCATGGGTGAGAAAAAGACCATGAAAAGTCTCAATGACACGCTGTCGGCGCTCACCCGTTATTGCCGCCAGCATGGCTATCCTGCGGCGGCGGCCTATGTGCCGGCACAGGAGAGCAGTGACGGCATGATAACCATTAAGGTTATTCCCGGACGTTACGGTGAGATAAAAATGGATAACCGCAGCAAGTTAAAGGAACGCGTAGTCAAAGGGTTTATAAACAGTTTGCAATCCGGCGAGATTATCCGCACGGGCAAGCTCGAGACCACGCTGTACTCGATTTCGGATGTGAGCGGTACCAAGGCGGTTGGTGTCCTAAGTCCCGGCAAGGAATTTGGCACCAGCGACCTTACCGTGCGCATCGAGCGGGGCAAGGGCACGAGTACCGTTCTTTATGTGGAAAACTACGGCAGCAAGGACACGGGGCAGTACCGCTATGGCTTGCAGGAAAATCTCTATGACGTCAGCGGCAATGGGGATAAGCTCGCCGTTGGCGGCCTGCTGTCCAATCGGCATATGCACAATTATTATGTCAATTACGAAACGATAGTCGGTCATGGCGGGGCAACGCTGGGGCTGGGCTTTAGCCGTATGGACTATGAGACAGGCGTGCAGAATATGGGCGTGGAAGGTATCGCTGAGACCTTCAGTCTTTTCGGACACCGTTCGCTTTATCACTTGACCAACAGCGGGATGACGGTTCGTTATGGCTATGATTACCGTAAATTGCAGGATGATTACACACAATTTGGCAGACAGGCCGAAAAACATTCTCATAGTGTCTATGTGGGATTGGATGGTTTTGAGCGGCGTAAAGGTTCCATTGTGAACTATAACGTCAAGTTAACTGCAGGAACTTTGGGACTGGACTCGGAATTTGCCCGACAGATTTATGACAGCAAGAAAGGCCGCTATACCAAGGGCGACTTTAGCCTTACGGCAGTACAGCGGCTGGGCAATCGGGCAGATGTGCTGCTAAAGGCCAGCGGTCAGCTATCAAGTCATAATCTGGACAGTTCCGAACGCATGTATCTGGGCGGTGCCAATGGTGTACGTGCCTACCCGCAGGGCGAAGGCTCCGGGGATGAGGGCATTATGGCTACGATTGAGCCAAGATTTTATACTAAGGTGCCCGGTCTGGTGTTCAGCACGTATTTTGATATTGGCCGGGTGCTGTACAATAATGATGGCTCAAGTTATCTTGTTCCCGGAGGGAAAGAGTCTCGCGGCATGACCCTTAAAGGCTATGGCGCAGCCATTTCCTACACCAAGCCCAACGACTGGTTTGCCCGCCTTGACTACGCCCGCCGCATAGGCTCTGACCCCAATATCAGCGAAAAGGCAAGGGCAAATGGCCGGGTTTGGTTTATGCTGGGAAAAATTTGGTGAGTTTTGCAGGAAATTTCCTTTGTGAGCGCGAATAATCTCACTAAACGAAATAAACACGCCCAAGGAGTGAGGAATATGGCTGGAAAAATCAAGAACTGCCCTATGTGTGGGAAACTTTTTAACGACACGGGGCATGGCTGCTGTATGGACTGTTATGACAAGATTCTGGAGAAGGAACACGAAGTGGTGGAGTATGTCCGCGACCATCGGGGAGCAAAGATTCCCGAGATTTGCGAAGCTACCGGTGCGCCCTCCGGCATGATTAAGAAGATGATTCGTGAAGGTCGTTTCGAGCAGATTGGTGTGAAGATGACCTATCCATGTGAGAAGTGCGGTGCGCCCATTATCTCCGGTAAGATTTGCCAGCAGTGCGAGGAAAAGGCGCGTTCAGAACTGCAGAAGCAGGCATCACTGCAGACGGCTGCCCGTCAGATGGCCAAAACGGATCAGAATCGTGGGCAGGGCTTCCGTTCCAAGGATCACAAATAAATAAAGTATGCAATTGTCAATAATAGATGAAAATGGGCGAAAAACAGCGTATTTTAATGATAATCTAATCTAATATCGAATAATGACCGAAAAGCAGGAATTAAGTTTCCTGCTTTTTTTGACGATAGTTCAATCAGAAGATACTTTGTAGCTTCAGCGGATGTAAGGAAAATAATGGATTAACAGGTGGTGAATGAGATGATTATTAATGGCAATGTGCAGGCTGTAGCCGGAGCTTATAGCGTAAGTTCCGTGGGCGGTGTGCGCCGTAGCGCAGGTGTCCGCGAAGTCGAAAAGAGCGATGAAGTGCTGCTCTCACATGAAGGGCAGAGCTTTAGCAGCATGCTGCAGAAACTGCAGAGCATGGACGAGGTGCGCGGGGAAAAAATACAGGAACTCAGTGCCCAAATTGCAGGCGGCAGTTATAGCGTACCGAGCGAGAATCTTGCAGCCAGTCTTTTAAATGCACGCTTCTAAAACCAAAATAGGCAGGGGATAACTTTATGTGGCAGGAATTTGCAACGACACTAAATGATTTAAACAAGACCTATAAAGCGCTTATCGAACTAGGCAAGAAGAAACATAGTGCCCTGGTCATGGTGGATATGAAGACCGTGGAAAACCTCTTGCCCGCAGAGGAAAAACTCACCAGTGAAATCGCCCGGCTGGAAAAAACACGGCAGGGAATTTTATTGAAACTTGCGGCGACTTCGGAAAAATTGGGGCCGGAATCGAAGATGGACGATATTTTAAATCTTGCCCCAGCGGGGAAAATGCGGGAGGTTTTGCAGAAGTTATACAAAATGCTGCAAGCTACCGTACAGGAAGCCAAGGAATTAAGTGAGGGCAATGCCCTGCTTATCCGTGCGGCTATGGATGCCGCAGCTTTTCATTTGAACCGCATCGGCGGCGCCACGGTGGAACCGGCCTACGGGAAAGGCGGCGAAGTGGTGAGTCACCGCAAGAATTTTGACTACAATGCTTGATTAGCAGGAGATACCGAAATGGACGAAGCCATACGCTTGCTGAGAGCGCAAATCCTCATCAGCAGCAGAGCCTTAGAAAAATTAAAAGCAATAAAAGCAACCATTCAAGCAGAAAACAAGGGCGCTGATATCGTGGCAGCGGTGCAGGAAATGGAGCATGTACTGCTGGAGATGGGAAAGCTTGAAAAGCAGAAACAGGAATTTCTGCTCGGCAGGCAAACATCTTCCGTGCAGGCTGTACTGGCGAGCGAGCCTCCTTCGGAAGCAAGGGATATTGCGGTGCATCTTTTGCACCGGGCACAGGATTTTGAGGAATCTTTGGCACGGGAAGTTGCTTCTGCCCGCCTGTTGTTGGAGAAGGGCAAGCAATATGTGGATTTTCATATCAATGTACTGACCCGTACCGTGGCTAGTGATACCTACAGCAAGGACGCAGCGGAGAGCGAAAGCCGGCGGGAAATCAAAATGTTTGATTCCAGCGTTTGAAGGCTGGCGCAATTTTTGTCAGGATAAACAACAGAAAGGATTAATAGGTGAAATATCATGCGTTCTACGTTCTCAGGACTTAATACCATGGTGCGCGGTGTATTCGCTAACCAGCTGTCCCTCGATACCGTCGGTCACAATATCACTAATGCGTCTACGGAAGGGTATTCCCGTCAGGCTGTAAATCAGGCGGCAACCCGCGCACAGGAGGTGCCGTCCCTGTATGGCAATTCGCTGGTGGGTACAGGCGTAGATGCCATGTCCATCAAGCGTGCACGTAATATTTACGCAGACAAACAATATTGGACAGAGACTTCTACACATGAATATTATAAGGCTGCACAGGTGAACTATGACAAGCTCGAAGCCATCTTTGATGATTCGGATAATACCGGGATTAAGGATGCCATGGATGCGTTCTACAGTGCCTGGAACTCGCTTTCTACGGATGCGTCTACCGACAGTAAGCGTGTTACCGTTATCGAGAAGGGCAATATCCTTGTGGATAAGATGAGCACTGCTGCCAGCCAGTTGCAGGATCAGATCAATGCCCAATATGATGATATAAAGGTTCATCTGACTACGATAAATGACGTCAACAGTCAAATTGTTGAGTTAAATAAAAATATTATGGGGGCTGAAGCGGTGGGCGCTTCGGCCAATGACCTTCGCGACCAGCGCGATTTGCTGGTGGATAAGCTGTCCACCTATATGAACATCAATGTCTATGAGGACGACAAGGGGATGTATACCATTGTGTCCAATGGTATCTCCATCGTTAATGGCATCAATAAGCTGACACTCGAGATGTCTGACCCCTATGCCAATGCCGATTATGGGCTGAATGACTATTCCATCCAGATAAAGGAATCGGGAATTGCGTTTATCCCCCAGAACGGGGCACTGAAAGCCGAACTGGACACCATTGCCGAGGACAAGGGCTACATTGACAGCATTGCGGATATAGCGGCTTTTATGATGACCACCTTCAACGCCATGCATCAGCAGGGGGCGGGGATTGACGGCGCTGATGGGAATATCGGCACTTATACGAACAATTCAACCTATAGCGGCCCGACGTATGGCATTAATTTCTTCGGCGACAATAATACCGTCTACACATGGGATGATGCCAATAATTGCGTGGTGGCCACGGAGTATGATGACAACGATATTACCCGCAGTTTATCCACGCCTGCGGCAGCAACGGATACGCCGCAAGTGCTGATTACCGGTACGGTAACAAGTACGACCAATCTCAAAGCCATGAATATTATCAAAGCCCTGCAGATAAATACGAAACTCACCGCAGCCGGCGGGACAAGTCTCGTGGCAGCCCGCAGTTTGTCCGTAGAAGCGGCGACCACATCCACAGGTGCTTATAGCGGCTCCTATAAAATAGTCCCCAATGGCACCAAAGACGGAACGAATGCCGTAAACATCAGTTCCCTGTTTAATCTGGAAGTGGCTAATGTAAAAAGTACCGCTGATGTTTACTACAATGGTACGCAGGTGGATATGGGCAGCCGTGCCATCAGTGATATCTCGATGAATGCGTATTATCAGTCCGTTATGAGCCAGCTGGGCACGGATGCAAAATCCATCGATAACAAGGAAAGTGCACAGGATGATTTGATTACGCAGATTGTCAACTGGCGTTCCTCGACCTCCGGTGTAGACTGGAACGAGGAACTTACGAATATGATTACATTCCAAAAAGGCTACAGCGCCTGCTCCAGATGCCTGACTACCATGGATGAGATGCTCGACAGACTCATCAACAGCACGGGCGTAGTTGGCCGTTAATGATCAATCAAGAAGATAGGAAGTGAATATAAATGTCCATTCGCGTAAGCAGTAATCAAATGGTTTATGGCTATCAGAAACAGTTAAATGATGCCAATACCCGGCAGACGTCTCTCTTAGAACAGGGAGATGGCAGCAAACTCCATCGTCCTTCGGATAATCCGGTGGATTATGCAAAGTTTATCCGTTATGATACGTCGCTCAATGAAAATGAACAATATCAGAACAATGTCAGCACGGCACTGTCCTGGATGAAATGTTCCGATGCCGCCTTGGTGAACATGACGGCCATTCAGACGACGTTCAAGGAAAAGACCATTGCAGCTGCCAATGATACGAATAACACCGGCGATATGGCGGCTATCGGCAAGGAAATGATGGCAGAGATTCAGGAAATCGTGTCTCTGGGCAATACCATGCAGGCTGACAGCTATGTTTTTGGCGGCCAGACCGATTTGACCCGCCCCTTTGAGATGTCGGAAAGTGAGGTATCCCGTGGACTGGCCAAGACCCTGGATGAGACCCAGCAGGGCTTTTTCTCCGGCAATAACGGTGTGGAGGAAACGGGCACTCTGCGGCAGATGCTTTCCCTGAAGGGCAGTGATGGCAATACCTATTATTTAAATACCAAGGATGGCTATATCTATACCAAGGATTTCGTGGAAAATGGCTATAAAGATATTTTGGCATCAGATGCAAGTGCTACGGTAGATCCGTCAACGCAGGCGGCGGGCAGAGTGGATGATTTGCCTGCCGGTACGGCAACCACGTTTAAGGTATCGACTTATTTCAAGAATACCGGGGAGATTATTGATGGTGATGCCTCGTTGTCGGCAACGGTAGACGGTAAGTCTATGACCTTTACCTTTGACACCGTCAATCAGCAGATTGTTTCCTTCACCGGCGATCAGAAGTATGTATCCATGGTCAAGAAAAATGGTACGACGGAACCCACTGCTGATACGGTAAATGTCACAGCATCCGAGATTTTTGGCATGGATATTTTTGATGACCCGTCTTCGGGCAATGCGCCTTCGGGGACAGCTATGCTCAATCAGATGCTCACGGTTCATGCGAAGGTGGTCGGAGATGATCATATCTGGCTGGATACGGACGGCGTGACCATAGCTGATGAAGCCCATGCGCAGACCGTCAAGACGGAAACCAAGCTGGGCGCACGTACGCAGCTTTACGATTCCGTAAGCAAGATGCTCACCACGCAGAATGAACTGATTACCGCCGATATCACGGAGACATCTTCTACGGATGTAGCAAAGCTTGCTGTACAGCTGATGCAGGAGCAGACCATCTACAATATGAGTCTGTCTTTGGGCGGCAGAATTTTACCCCAAAGTCTGGCAGATTATCTGTAAAATTTTAGGGAAATTTTAAGAAAAACATGGTAAAATATGAGTAGGTAAACGGATTTAGCAGGAATTTCCCAAGGAAAGGGTGAAATAATCTATGCTAAGCAATATACCAAGGCTTAATATGCGGTTCACCCAACCCATGATTGGTTTGCGTACGCAACTGGGAAAATTAGAGGCACATTCTACTCCCGCCGAGCTTCATACAGAAGGGCGGCAGGCACGCTCCAACAGGCATTGGACACAGCCAACGGTGGATATTGACCAATATCCCAGCCGTCATGCTTATGGCAACGACAATCATACGGACTTTGCCCGTGAGCATGGGCAGAAGGGCTTTTCGGATTTGGCGCAGACAACATCACGCTGGACTCAGGAGGCCTGGGACAATGTGACAAACGGCGGCAAGCGGGGCAAAAAGCCCGTAGAGCAGCGCTATGACAGCAAACTCAGCCGGGAGATCGAACAAAGCAAAAACTGGCATATTGTAACGGAGCTTATTCCCGATCCGGAGATAACATTCCACCCCATTGAGGCAGTGGGCGAGCCGGACTTAGGGGATGTGTCCGTTAAAATCAATGCCAAGTCCTTTGCGGAGACGAATTTCACTCCCGGTCAGGTGGAAACCTATATGCAGCAAAAGGCCAATGTGGAACGCTGGGTAACCGAAGGCAAGTACGATATTTACGCATGATAAAAGGTTCATGCGGAAGTGGAGGCATAAGAGATGAAAAAGGTCAACACGTTACGTTTTGGTGAAGTGGATGTAGCAGAGGACAAAATTGTACATTTTGCTGATGGTATCCCCGCCTTTGAAGATGAACATGAGTTTGTGATTGTTCCCTATGATGAGGAAAGCCCCTATGTGTTTCTGCAGTCACTTACGACACCGGATTTGGCGTTTTTGATGACCATGCCCTTTGTGTTCTTCCCGGACTATGAATTCGAGATTGATGATGAGAATCAGGACAAGCTCGACCTCCATCGTCAGGAAGACATGCTTATCTACACGCTGATTACGGTCAACAATGGCAAGGTTCAGGACATGACGGCTAATCTCATGGCGCCCATTGTCCTTAATACAGCCAATATGCAGGCTCGTCAGCTCGTACTCGACAAGAGCAAGTATACGACCAAGCATAGATTGTTTCCGCAAAATAAGGAGGAACAATAATGCTCGTACTTACTCGTAAACCGCGCCAACAGATTATGATTGGCGACAATATCGTTATCAACGTGGTGGAGGTGCAAGGCGATAATGTTCGCATTGCCATTGATGCACCGCGTGATATAAAGATTTATCGCGGCGAAATCTATCGCGCGATACAGGAAGAAAACAAGAATGCGGCCGCTCCGGTGCCCATGGATTTGGACTTAAGCGCCGGCCTGCCGAAGGAGTAAGAAGTTAGGAAAACTGGTGTAAATCTACGGAGGGATTAACATGGTAGGAAAGATTCAGGACATTGTATCGGCCTCAATCGTGGCCGGTGCAGCGGAGCGGGTTAGTGACGTCTCGTCACAAGGCCAGCAGGTAAAAGCCCCGGAAGGTCAGGAGCTGAAAATCCAAAAGCCGGATGATGCGCAGAATTTGCAAAATTTGCAGGATGCGCAAAATACGCAGGCAGAGGATAAGGATGCAGCCAAGAAACGCGATGAGCGTGAGCAAATGGATGAAAAATCCGTCAGCTTCATGACCAAGGAACTAAACGAGCTCATGAGCAAGATTAACTGCAATCTGGAATTCCAGTATCACAAGGAGGTCAATATGATGTCCGTGAAGATGCTGGATAAGAAAACCCATGAAGTGCTCAAGGAAGTGCCACCAGAAGAAATGCTAGACCAGATGGCCAGAGCGCGCGAATGGTTAGGCGCCTTCCTCGATAAGAATGCATGAGGAGGTGTGAGTCATGAGTGGTATGGGTATTTATGGCCTTTCCGGGTCAGGTATTGATGTTGATTCGATGGTTCGCATGGGCATGATGAGCCGTCAGAACCAGTATGACAAGATGTACAAGGAAGAAGTCAAGAATGAGTGGATTAAGGAAGCATATACCAATGTGTATAACGACCTCAATACGTTCAATTCTTCGACACTGTACAATTACAAATTATCGGCTACGACCAGCCCGATGAGTGCGACCAGCTCCAACTCAACGGCGGCAACGGCTGTAGCCAATGCTGATGCGGCGGCTATGTCGCATACGGTAAATGTGACGCAGATGGCTTCCAATGCCTATCTGCTGACAGGGGAAGACGGGATTAAGAGAGCCAATACAACAGCATCCTCCAGTATTTATTTGAAGGATGTGCTGTTCACGTCAGACCTGCAGAGCACCTTGAAGGCCAATATGAGTGCTGATACAACGGGAGAACTTGCCAAATCCAATTTGCTTTCCTTCGATATTGCTGATGGCACAGGCTCAACGGCGAATAAGGCGACTATCTCCTTTACCTATGAGGAGATACTGACCAGCAATCTGACCCTCAATGACTTAGCTTCCCGGATAAAGCAGTCGGGGGTTAATATCAAGGCCAGCTATGACAGTGCCAATGATGCCTTCTCGCTTTATCAGAAGGAAGGCGGCGCGGATAACAAGATTCTGCTATCGATTAATGCTTCTGCCGGTGATGCCGGCACCAATGGCAAAAATCTGCTGAACAATCTGAATATGGGTTCGGTTACGCAGACAACGGACAGTAAAAATAATATTACCAGTACGATGTCGAGTGCGCTGACGGTGCAAACCACTGCCGGGGTAAGTTCGGTGGGCGGTACGGCAGCTTCCTATACGGCTTCGGTGACGCTCGGGGCAGACTCCAATCTGAACTCCATCTTTAAGCCCACTACTGAGGGCACAACGGAGCCGATAGCCTTCACCCTGTCGGATGGTACAGATGACCATGATTTAGCGATAGAGGCTGATGGCAGCGATACCGTGCAGAGCCTGATGGATAAAATCAATGCTTCGGCTAATTTCACCGCTACACTTAGTGATGACGGTGCGCTGACTATCGCCGCCAATAGCGGCAGCCTTTCCTTCAAGGTAGACAGCAGTGCGACCACGGTAGCTGCCGAGAATGGCCGCTACTTTGTAAATGAGCTGGGTCTTTCGGGCATTACAGATGAACTATCTGCCGATACCACAGGCCTTGCTGTAGCGACGACAGATACTAGTGGTAACACTACCTATACGCTGGGTGTCAGTGGACAAAGTGCCAAGGTCACCATTGATGGCCGTGAATACACTTCGGATACGGCAAAGCTTACTGTCGGCAATGTCACCTATACGTTGGGCGCTATTGGCTCAACTACCGTTACCGTAAGTCAGGACACCGACAAGCTCATTGAAAACGTCAAGAAGTTTGTCGAAGATTACAACAAGATTATCGATGAACTAAACGACAAATACTATGAGCAGACCTACAGCGATTATGGTGTGCTTACGCAGAACCAGGAAAAGGGCATGACGCAGGAGCAGATTGACAAGTGGAATGAGAAGGCCAAATCTGGTCTCTTAAATCACGACAATACCATTGGCAAAGTCATCAGCGAAATGCGTCAGGCACTCTACACGCCGGTAGAAGGGGTCACGGGCAAGTACAATACCATGATGTCCATCGGCATAACATCATCTACGGACAGAGGGCATATCACACTGGATGAAGATAAGCTCAAGACGGCGCTGGCCGCAGAACCAGATTGCGTGCGAGAAATCTTTAATTCCTCCGGTGACTATACCGATGAGAATGGCAAGGTGCAGACCGACTACGACAAGCAGGGCGTTATCGGGAGAATCTCTGATTCCCTCTACAAGAATTTAAAGACCATGAAATCCTATGCCGGGACTTCCACGGAAGCAGCAGACGGCAGTTCACTTGGCGATCTTATTCGCGAACTGCAGACGAAGATGTCGAATTTCAAGACCATGATGAAGTCCTATGAAGATTTGCTTTACAAGAAATATGATGCAATGGAAATCGCCATTCAGCGTATGAGCGTATCCATGGGGTATATAACCGGACAGTAAGCGCGAGATTAGGGAGGCAACAATATGGTAAATAATGCAGCAGAAGCCTACAAGAGACAGCAGATAATGACGGCCACGCCGGAAGCGCTGACCTTAATGCTCTATAACGGATGCCTGAAATTTATGAATGAGGGCAAAGAAGCGGTGGAAAATAAGCAATACGAAAACGCCAACACCCTTCTGCAGAAAGCCCAACAGATCATTTCCGAATTCCGTATTACGCTCAATATGGATTACGATATTTCCCATCAGCTGATGCCCCTCTACAATTACACCTATGACCGTCTGGTAGAGGGAAACATGAAGAGTGACCCTGCGCTCATTCAGGAGGCTATAGACATCATCAAGGAACTGAGGGACGCTTGGGCACAGGCCATGAAAAAAGCCCGTCAGGATGGTGGAACCAAGAATGTTCAAGGTGACAGCTATGTCGGCTAACCAAACTTTAGAACCCATCAAGCAGGCCGCAGCCAACTGGATGCTTTATTATACGCTTACCCAGGAAATGCTGAAATTCATCGACAAGGATGATGTGGAGCAGTTTTTGGATTTGGAACAGCAGCGTAGTGACCTTGTGGAACGGATGAAAGCTCTGCCGGAGACGGAGGATTACCGCAAGACCGCCGAGTGTCAGGAACTGGTGCAAAAAATCAAGCCGCTGGATATGCAGGTGATTTACAAGGCAAAAGCTTGGCTCAACCGTTCCCGCCAGCAGAATGCCACCGTACATGCCTACGACATCCAAAAGATGAACACGCTGGGGAATATCTTCAACAAAAAATATTAAGAGAAAACCTCTCCTTTAGGGAGAGGTTTTTTATTTATCTTGCCGAAAATATACAGCAAAGGGGGAAACGTTATGGGAAAAATAGCTGTATCGGTATGTTATATCGTGAAAAACGAAGAAAAAACATTGTCGGTTTCCTTGGACTCCGTAAAAGCGGCAGCTGACGAAATTGTCGTGATAGATACAGGCTCGACAGATAAAACCAGGGAGGTAGCGCAAAGCTATGGTGCGAAACTATATGACTATACGTGGCAGGATGATTTTGCTGCGGCGCGTAATTTTGCCCTAAGCAAGGTAAGTGGTGACTGGGTGATTTTTTTAGATGCGGATGAATATTTCAGCGAGGAGACCAGAGCGAATTTAGGGAAAGTCATTGCGCGGCAGGAAGCGGCGGTGAATTTACTGCTCATTCAACGTCAGGATGTGGATGAAGCAGGGAAGGTGATGTTAAATCTCTATGTGCCGCGTATTTTCCGCAGGAAAGAGGCTCTGCGCTATGAGGGAGCAATCCATGAGGAACTGCGCCAGAATGGCGAGGTAGTAAGCGGTATGGTCATGGTGCCGCCCGAAACGTTGACCATAATGCATACAGGCTATGCCGGTGGCCTCGGCAAAGCCAAGGCACAGCGGAACCTGAAGATACTGCTGAAGGAAATGGAAAAAGCAAAAGACCCCGGTCATTATTATGGCTATCTGGCAGAAACCTATGATGGTCTGGGCGATACGGAAAATGCCATGAAATATGCCTATATGGACATTCAGCGGGGCAGGCAGCGCGAAACTTACGCCAGCCGTTCCTATCGCCTGTTGATGACGAAGCTTTCGGCGCGCAGAATGGACTATCGCAGACGGCAAAAAATAGCACAGCAGGCGATAAAGGATTATCCTGAGCTGCCGGAATTTTACGCCGAATACGCCGAAAGTCTGGCCGCAGGCTGGGAATACGGGAAGGCGGCAGCTTTGCTGGATAAGGCGATAAGCCTGGGCAGGGATTATAAGGGGCTGGAACCCACGCTGTATGATGCAGAGATGGGCAGGCTGTGGCAGAAGCGGCAGGCGCATTTCCAGGCACTTAAAAAAACTGCCGCACAAATCAGGATAACGGCCTGTGTAATTACCAAAAACGAGGCGAAAAACATCGGCAGATGGCTGGAAAATGCGCAGGTTTATGCGGATGAATGTATCGTACTGGACACCGGTTCTACGGACGAAACCTGCACCTTAGCGGCAAAGGGCGGTGCAAAAGTCTATTCCTATACATGGCAGGATGACTTTGCGGCAGCCCGTAATGAAGCCTTGAAATACGTGCAGGGCGATTGGATAGCCTTTCTGGATGCTGACGAATATTTTGACCGTCCGGCAGAGGTGCGGGGAGCACTGGCAGAGTGTGAACACAGCTATCCACAGGCAGAGGCGGTGCGCCTGACCATCTGTAATGTGGATGCGGATGACGGCTGGCGGGAAATATCCCGCTTCTGCAATATACGCCTGTTCCGCAACCGGGAGTATTTGCGCTATCGGGGACGAATCCATGAGAATCTGGCACATGTACAGGATAAAGTCCTGTCCCTTTGGGAAGAACCCGAACTGAAAGTCATGCACACCGGCTATTCCACAGGGATTATGCAGCAAAAAAATCAGCGCAATCTGGCACTCCTCCAGAAAGATATCGCTGAACATGGGGAGCAGGACTGGCATTACCGTTATCTTGCAGACTGCTGCTATTCGCTGGGAGACTATAAGCAGGCACAGCTTTATGCCCTGCGTGCGATTGATTCTCCGGTAAAAGGCGTCGGCACGCAGAGCCGCATGTATTATATGGTATTGAGCTGCATGGAAGCTTTGCGGGAACCACAAAGCGAACAAATGGCTTTTGCCGGGGCAGCAGCCCGGCTTTTTCCGCAGCTGCCGGATTTTTGGGCTGTACAGGGGATGCTCTGGCAGCAAAACGGCCAGTATGCAGAGGGTGAAGCATACTTAACCAAGGCCTTGCGTTTGGCACAGCGTGATGATGGACGGGAAGCTTCGGCCTTTGGCGATATTGAAGCGCTGGTCTGCGCCAGACTTGCCGATTGTCAGGCACATCTGGGGAAAAATCAGGAGGCGGAAGAAAACAGCCGCCGCGCGATGGAATTAAATCCCTATGAGGAAGAAGTTCTGGTCGTATTCTGCACGTTAAGGCAGGCGGATAATGAACGATTAATTCAGGAACTGGAGCATTATTTTGCCGCTGTGGAGACGGATATATTATTTTTGTGCCGTTTCTGTGAGCGTAACGGCTTTGGCAGATTGTACGCTTATTATAGCGCGCAGCTTCAAAAACGCTGGGGGAAGGGTTCATCCCGGCAGGAATATTATGAGCTGCTGCAGGCAGGTGACTGGCAGCAGCTTACCGACAAAATACAGACGGGGCTGGCAGAAAATCTGGATATGAGCATGAATCTTTTGCTGCGCCTTAAACGTAAAGAGGGCAAAAACTATCGGGAGGCAGAGCGGCAGTTGTTTGATTTGCTGCCCGCACAAATACAAAACTGCTGGCAGTCTGTTTTTCAAGCTGGTCGTATAGCTGACTGGGAAGCCTATAAAATCATCTGGAAATATATGCTTCGTTACGGTGATGAAAAGCAGATAAGCGAATACGCACAGCGGTCACTCACCGAGGGGAAGACCCGGCAAGAACTGGTAGAGGATCTGTTAGAGCAGGAAAAATGGCAAAGTGCCTTTAATGTCCTGGCGCTGGTTCCACAGGAGAACGCGGATGGCCCGTTTTGGCAGGCTTTAGGACGTTGCCTGTATCACTTGGGAGAATATGCGGCGGCGGGGGAAGCCTTTGACAAGGCAAGGCAGGCGGGGCAGGAGACTTACTTGCTGAATACCTATGAAATCTGGCTAAAAAGTCGGGCTGAAAAAATTTAAAAAAAGTACTTAAGTTATCGCTAAAACTATCGATAAACTTAGTGTAAGGCAAAAGGTAATAAGTGAACCGACACAGGGAGACCGGTGGTCAGCTAGCAGCCATCTGTCAGGTGAAAGTTCACTCATTATATAGCTTACAGCAGTCAGGGATGGCTGTTTGAAGATATTTAGATAGTTTTTTTCAAGGAGGAAAACATCATGGCAATGGTAGTAAAGAACAACATGTCGGCAATCTCGACTCTGAACACTCTGAACAAGAACTCCAGCGCACTGGCAAAGAGCCTGGAAAAAGTTTCGTCCGGTATGAAGATCAACGGCGCAGCCGATGACGCTTCCGGTTACGCAATATCCGAGCGTATGCGCGTTCAGATTCGTGGTCTCGATCAGGCTAATGCCAACACCCAGAACGGTAATGCAATGATGAAAGTTGCTGAAGGTGCCGTAAGCTCCACCGTTGATATCCTCAAGACTCTGAAAGAGAAAGTTATCAACGCAGCCAACGATACCAACACCGACAGCGACCGTCAGACCATCCAGAAAGAACTGGATCAGAGCATTGACCAGATCGATGACAACGCTAACATCACCTACAACGGCAAGTATCTTGTTGATGGTTCCCACAACAACCAGACTACGGCTACGACTACGGCACTGACCAACGAGAGCCTCGATGCTGGTACTAGGAGTACCGATGCATTAACAGCGTTGAAGAGCCGTACGGGTGAATCTCTGAACATCCAAAGCACGGATAATGTAACAATTTCTTATGTACAACAAGGCAAGACTTACAGCACAACTTTCTCCGTTGGCAATACCACTTTGAGCGGTGCACTGGAGAAGGTAGCTTATAATGGTCCGGATAGTGTACAGAATTTGTTGAAACTTAATACGGATGTAACGTCCAAGATTGGTGTGGATGGTTCCGGCAATACTGTTTACACGGCAGATAAGGGCTGTGCTATGACGCTGACGGCTGCTACTGCTGGTGTTACCCATCAGATTTCTGGCTTCACCATCAGCATCACCAACAACAAGGGTGCGATCAACAAGTCTGCTAACGCTGTACTGGATAACTTCTCCGAGTCCATCCGTGCACAGAATAAGTCCGATGACAACGCAATGGTATTCCAGGTTGGCACGAAGGCTAATCAGGCTATCAAAGTAGGTCTCACGGATATGCGCTCCACGGCTCTTGGCCTCAAGGGTGACGATGGCGAAACCCTGAATGTATCCACGCAGGTTAAAGCTAACGCTGCTATCAACGTTCTGGACAATGCAATCCAGAAAGCTCTCGACCAGCAGACCACTATCGGTTCTGTTGAAAGCCGTTTGAGCTACACGAGCAGCAACTTGACCACGGCTTCCGAGAACGTTCAGAGCTCCGAATCCACGATTCGCGATGCCGATATGGCGAAGGAAATGACGAACTACACGAAGAACAACGTTCTTCTGCAGGCCGCTCAGTCCATGCTGGCTCAGGCCAACCAGAGCAGCAGCTCGGTTCTCAGCCTCCTCCAGTAATCGACAGTCTTTCGTTAATAAGAACTACCAAAACCGCCCTTCGGGGCGGTTTTTTTGTTTCTCAAAAAAGTCAAAAGTGCTTGATTTTTGTTATATTTATATGGTAATATATTATATTCAAATAATTAGAGAAGGGGCATGCATACAGATGAAATCTCGCAAGGAATTAATAATACAGGACAATCACAATATTCAACCTGTGTATATGAATGGTATGCGCATAGGGCTAAGTGAGGAGGCAATTCAAGTAGAGTTTGCTTCAATACAAGAGAACGATAGCGGTGAACAAGTTGTAAATGTGCAATCCAAGGTTCGTATGTCGCCAACAGCACTGAAAGGTGTAATAGAAAGATTGGTTTCTGCTGGTGTGGTCTATGAAAAAAAATATAATAAAGACTTAGGTATTAGTAAATTCCAGAAAAATCGAGAGAGTGAGAAAAGTGTACGGAAACAAGATGACAGAATATAATTGGAAATTGTTTGTTAATGATGAAACAAGTTTTGTTAAATATTCCTTCAAAAGAGTAGGGACAGTTATTGCCTTGGCAACCATATTAACAGGTAGCAATATAGAATTTCCTGATGAAGGTCATTTCAAGCCTGTCAGTGAGGTTATGGAATATGATGTATTAGAACATGTCGAGTGTATAAATTTTCATATGACGGATGAGACTAAAGATTATATAGCATCGAAGCCCAAGCTTAAAGAGTTACTCGATACAATAGAAAAAAAAATTCCGGCATTTTTTACATCAAACGAAGTATGGGTTGACCTTATACAATCATCAGGACAAGAGCAACCTACAGTCAGCGTTAATATTGCAAGCACACTTTCACTGGAGAAAGCGTTGCAAGAACTGAGTTCTTTTGATGATTGCTGGTGGTTATCATGTAACGCAGAGGCTAAAGAACTTGTAAATGTAGATGTGATAACGTCATGAGTAAATTTGATTGGTTAAATTATATAGATTTTGCAGACGAACTTTTAGCACAAGAGGATAATAATGAAGCACGGCATAGATGCGGGATAAGTCGGGCTTATTATGGTGCATACAATAAAGTCGTTTCATATATGAAGGAGAAGAACATATATTCAGGTCGTACATGGGAAGGCTCTCATCAAACTGTAATAACTAGCTGTTGTGATTTTGGAAGAAATAATAAAACTAAGGCAGAGAAAGCATGGAGAAGAATAGGTATAAATCTGGGACGGATAAAAGATATGCGGGTTAAGGCCGATTATCGAGAATATTATTTTCCCCAAGGCTATGCTGGCTCAATGAAAAACGAATTAGCCAAGGCCGTTCGATGGGCACGAGGTATAGCATTGGATATTGAAATCATAAGAAAAGAGGAAACATAAGCCAAGCATGTGATGGTCAATGTTTCCTCTTTTTTATGCTCACAGCGTATAATGTATTCTGCAGGCAGGTATTTTTTCCTTTTTGTCGAATTTATAACACAGGGGGTGCGAATATGCCTTATACATCTGCCTGCGTGATAGTACGCAACGAAGAGAAGAATCTGCCTCGCTGGCTAAAATGCATGTCGGCTTTGGCTGATGAAATCGTGGTGGTCGATACCGGCTCTACGGATAATACCGTAGAAATCGCAAGGAAGGCCGGAGCAAGGTTGTTTTCCTTTCCGTGGATAAATGACTTTGCGGCAGCGAAAAATTTTGCCATTGAACAGGCAAAAGGAAAATGGATATTTTTTCTGGATGCTGACGAATATTGGGAAAAAAAGGATTTTGCCATTATTCGCAAGACGTTGCGGCAGTATGATAAACAGAAAGATGTGATTGGTTTTGTCTGCCGTTTGATTAATATAGATGTGGATAATCATAACCGTATTCTTAACGAAAATCTGCATATTCGGATTTTTCGTAATCTGTTACAGCTGCGGTATAAAGGCGCTATCCATGAACAGCTGGTTTATAGCGGTACAGGAAAAAAAGAGATGAAATTGTTGCCGGAAGCTGCAATAATTCATACCGGATATTCGGCCAGTACGGATATCTGCAAGGCAAAAAGAAATTTGCAAATTATGTTGGATTTGCAAAAAAATGGCAAGGGTCAGGAAAGTGATATCTGCTATATAACGGACTGTTATTATAGCCTGAAAGATTATGAAAAGGCGATTGAATCTGCGCGTAAGGCCATTGCGACCCAAGTTATTTTGCCCGGCAGGGAAACGCGGATGTATTGCACGCTTATTCAGTCTCTGCATTTAACAGGGCATACCTGGCAACAGCTTTTGCCTGTTGTGGAGAAAGCGGAGAGAGCATTTCCGCATGTTCCGGAGTTTCGCGCTTTGTTGGGGTTTGCAGCCTGGCAGGAGGGAGATAGAGAACAGGCTTGTAAGTTCTTTCGGGAAAGCAAGGAGCTATATCGGGAATTTTTGGCACATCGACAGGACGTTACCGCGACCTTTGCAGATGAAATGCAGGGATTTTTGCCGAAAATAGAATCCTGTTTGGCAGAGAAAAAAATAAAACTTTCCGCTGCGGTAATTGTGAAAAATGGTGAGGAAGATATCGGAACCTGGATTAAATGTGTGCAGGATTTGGCCGAGGAAATCGTGGTGGTCGATACCGGTTCTACGGACAGAACCGTGGAAATCGTGAAAGCTGCCGGGATTAAGGTGGTACATTTTGATTGGATTGACGATTTTGCGGCGGCTAAGAATTTTGCCATTGACCAGGTGCATGGAGAGTGGGTTTTACTCCTCGATGCGGATGAATACATACTGCCGGAAGATTATGCCGGATTAAAGGCGGCCATTGCTCGAGTTGATGATGATAGCCGTGTTATCGGGTTGGCCAGCGATTGGATTAATGTGGATAAAACGAAAAATAATGCCTATATCAGCAAGGGGTATCAGATAAGGGTATTTCGCAAAATGCCGGAGCTGCGTTATGTGCATATGATTCATGAGCTGCTACAGTACAGCGGTCAAGGTAAAAAGAATATGCCTTATGTAGATGATTTTTGTATTTATCATACAGGATATTCTACGGGGCGTATGTTTGACAAAAATAAACGTAATTTGCGTTTACTGCAAATGTCGGCTGATAAATACGGTAAACGTCCGGAAGATGAGTCCTATTTAGCGGATTGCTATTTTGGCTTACAGGATTATGAGCAGGCGATTGCTCATGCTAAAGCGTATATAGAAGGGGCGGGACGAACGGATGGTGCCGAGAATCGTCCTTATGGATTATGGATTCAGTCGCTTATCTTTTTGCAGCGGCCATTAGCAGAAATAACGGCTGTGGTAGAAAAAGCCCTGCATGAATTTCCTTATGCGGCTGAGTTCAAGATAATGGAAGGTTATGTTCGTGAGAATATGGGGGATTGGGCAGGTGCCGAAAATTGTTATCGTGAAGCGGACAGATTGTATACCTATGCATGTGAACATAATGTGTGGCAACAAAAGCTGTTGTCTGATGAAGCGGGAAATGCAATGCCGGAGGTATATGCGCGCATTTGCAGACTGCTGTTGTGGCAGGGAAAGTCTGTCGAAGCTTGGGAATATTTGCAAAAGGCCTTGGCCATGAATAAATATCAGCCGCGTGTTTGCCGTATGTTGGTTAAATTCCTAAAAGACAGGGAAGATGTGGAGCGGATTGAGGCATTTAATCACATATACCAAAAACAGGATGCGGCTTTTGTTCTGGAGAACCTGCCCCATACAGGCTGGGATAAAGTGCGTTTGTATTATCAGCGGCAAGCGGGGATCGCTGGTAAAGAAGCAGAACTTTATCTGCTTGCAGGCCGTCTGGAAGCTGCCGGCACGGCCTTGGCCGAAGATACGGCAGCACTTTTGCAGATGGGGATTCGCGGTTTTGCCCATGATACGGGTGCTTGGGAAAAGCTGGGGGTATTGCTGCCGCAGAGCTATCGGGCTGTGGCCATAGGCAAGGTCAGGTCGGCAGAGGAGCGCAGGCTGGCGGGCAAAACAGCGCGTGTACAAAGCTGGCTGGCTGGTCTTGATGGGCTGGCAGAGGACATGTGATGAATATTTACGATAAAATTTATGACAGTCTGGGGCGGCAGGATTATCCTGCGGCCTCGGATTATATCCGTGAACTGGAAAAATATGATGAGAAGGAAGCTGCACGGCTAGGGGTATCCTTGTATATTGAGCAGGGGGACAGCCACAAGGCTATGGAGGCATGGCAGAAACTATACGCGATATTGCCCCTTGACTTTTTTACGGGGTTTCTTCATGCACGCATTCTCTTCATGCAGGGGCATTATGTCAGTGCCTATCGGGATTTGACGGGATTAATTGTGCCGCGGGATAAACAAAGAGATTACGGGGAGAAGATAGCAAATCTTCTGGGGCAGTGCTGCCGTATATTAGGCAAGACAACTGAGGCCGCTGCTGCCTACAAAAAAGCGGCAGCTCTGGCAGCCGATACGTATTTGCAGGCATTGGAATACAGCAACTATCTTTTTAATCTCCATTATAGCGGCAGGCATAGCGCAGAATTTCTGCGACAGAGCGCCGCAGGTTTTCAAACGGTGCTGGGAAAAATTCATCCATTGCCACAAAGAGCGGGCGGGGGAGGAGAGTGCCTGCGTATAGGCTATCTTTCTCCCGATTTTCGCCGTCATGTGATGCTGTGTTTTTCGTATGTGCTGTTAACGTCCTATAATCGGGAAAAATTTGCTGTCTTCGTGTATATGCTGTCGGCTGAAGATGCCTACAGCAGACATTTGCAAAATCAGGTAACCGGTTGGCGTAACTTGCGGGGAATGTCCCCCTTAGCTTCCGCGCAGGTCATATATGGCGACAAAATAGATATTTTGGTGGATTTAGCCGGACATACCCGAGGCAACGGCCTGCCGATTATGGCTTATAAACCGGCACCGGTACAGATTTCCGGTATCGGTTATTTTGCTTCAACGGGACTAAAGACCATGGATTATTTTCTGGGGGATGAATATTTGGACGGCAGGCAGGGAGAATTCGGGCAGACGGAATTTACGGAAGAATTACTGGTTTTGCCGCACAGTCATTTTTGCTATACGCCGTTACAAGAATGCCCTTTGCCGTCACAATCTGCATTTCGGCGTAATGGTTATGTAACCTTTGGCAGTTTTAACAATTTTGCCAAGGTTACGGATGAGGTATTAGGAGTATGGGCGAAAATTTTGGCGCGCGTTCCTGCGGCGCATTTGCTGCTTAAGGCCGCTGTGTTTGATGGCGGGGAAACGGAAGAATTTACCCGCAGACGGCTGGCGGCGGCAGGCTTGCCCATGGAGCGCGTGGGATGCCGGAGCATAACGCAGGATTATCTGAATGAGTACGGTGATATGGATATCGCATTGGATACTTTTCCCTATCCGGGCGGCGGTACCAGCTGCGATGCTCTCTATATGGGAAGACCGCTTATTACGCTGGCGGGGAGCAGGCATGGTGAACGCTTCGGGCTTAGTCTGCTGATGAATTTGGGGTTGGAGGAACTGATCACCTATTCGCAGCAGGAGTATATAGAACGAGCCGTAACACTGGCATTGGCGCCGGAAATCTTGCAAGGCTTACAGCTAAATCTGCGCAGCATGATGCAAAAATCACCGCTGATGGATAGCAAGGGATATATGCAGGCGGTAGAGACGGTTTATCTCCATGTTGGGAAAAATTTACGTAAGGGGGCAAAAATGTGAGTCGTTTTGACCAGATGTATCAGGAGATAAAGAAATATTTTGACCAGCGAGAATTTGCTAAAGCTGTGGAAATTGCTCAACTGACAGCCAGAACCATGAATATCCCGCAGGATAAGAAATTCTTGTATCATGAAGCAGTGGGCATGTCTTATCTGATGGCGGGAAAATGGCAGGAAGGCTGGCCTCATGTGCGAAAATGCATGGAATATGGTGATGTGCCCCAATATCGCGACATTAGGCGGCAGGTATTCAGCGATTTATTGGTTTATTTGCATTTTTTGCCGGATTTACCAGATGAAGAACTGTTTGCCAAGCACAAAGAATATGGAACCTTATTTGCGGATATACAGCCATTTGTGCATGACCGCCAAAAACATGCAGTGCATAACAAAATCAGGATAGGTTATTTGTCGCCGGATTTTTACGAGCATATTGTGACCAATTTTGCTGTACAGCTGTATTCGGCTTATGACCGTGAGCATTTTGAGGTGCATTTATATAATACCGGTGGAACACATAATAATGTAACGGACTGGCTGGCTGGAATGGCTGACGGCTGGCATGATTTACATGGACGCAGGGCTGAAGAAATAGCTGCTGCAATCTATGCCGATGAAATCGATATTTTGGTGGACTTAGGGGGGCATACCAAAGGTGGCCTGCCACTAAGAGCAATGGCCTATAAGCCTGCCCCGGTGCAAATGTCAGGGATTGGGTATTTTGATACCACGGGACTGCCGACTGTGGATTATTATATTACAGATAATTTCTGTGACCCGCCGGGAAATGAGCGATTATTTACGGAAAAGCTATTACGGCTTTCCAAAAGTCATTTTTGTTATACACCACCGGAGGCGGTACTGCGCTGCAAGGATAACTGGCAGCTGCATAAACCGGTGGTCTTTGGTTCGTTCAGTAATTTTTTTAAGCTGAATGATGAAATTTTGCGTACATGGCTGAAAATACTCAAGCGGGTGCAGGACAGCAGGCTTTTGCTTAAAAATGTTCATCCCAAACAAAAGGAACTGGATGAGATGCAAGAACGGCTTGTTCGTCTGGGCTTTCCCATGGAGCGGGTGGAACTGCGCTTGGCGGCGCAATATTACCTGCATGAATATGCGGATATGGATATTGCGCTGGATCCTTTCCCTTATCCCGGTGGCGGTACGACCTGTGAGGCCATTTATATGGGTGTTCCGGTAATCAGCCGTTATGGCAGCCGTCACGGCTCCCGTTTCGGCTATAGTCTGCTTTGTAATATGGGACTGGAAGAGTTGACAGCGGCTACGGAAGAAGAGTATATTGAAAAAGCGGTAAATCTGGCTGGTTCGCCGGAGCTTTTGCAGGACTTGCACGCGAATCTGCGTCATATCATGCAAACATCACCGGTGATGGATGCCAAAGGATACCTTGCTGACATACAGTCTGCCTATCGGAGGATTTACCATAGCTGGCTGGAGACCGGCAGGGGATAATCCGCGTGTGTCGAATAGATAATAAAATGTGAATTAATTATGTATATAGGGGGAATGGAAGATGGGGAAAGCAAGCAAAAAAGTAAAACGGCAGGCACAGAAAAGAACGGCAGCACAGAAATTACAGCAATGTCAGCCGCAGGAATTAAAACTGGCGGAAGCTTTTGCAGCCGAAGAATATGCGCAGGTTTTGGAACTTTTGGCAGAGCTTATCAAGGTCAAGGATATAAAACCGGATTTGTTGTATAAGGGTGCCTACAGCTATTTCATGCTGGGGGACTATGAGCGGGCGGCGCAATGGGTGAATAATACCCTGAACTATGACCCGCAGCATGTGGAAGCCCGTATCCTTTTGGCAAGACTTTGCTTTATTCAGGACCGTGATGATGATGGTCTCGCCATATATGAATTTCTGGCGGCGAATTTCCTTGACCGCATGACGCACGAGCAAAAAGAACAGATAAAGGACAGCTCGGAATATTACGTGCGCCGTGACAGGGAAAAATTGCAAAAAAATTACCCGCATCTGTCCGAACTGTTGCAGGTGCAGGAAAATGTGATTGCCACAGAAGGTGGGAAAAACGCTGTAGAACCTGTAGAAGCGGGCGGAGCACTGTCAGCATTACAGCGTTTGAAGGCCAAGTTGCAGGCTGTGCAGGCAAAACATGAGGAAACGCCTGTGGAGAGTACGCCGGTAACAGAGAAGAATGTTGCACAGGTAAATAATGGGCAGATTACCGCAGAAAAACAAATAGCGGAGATACAAGAGCGAGCCTGCTCCTTGCGCGAAAAAGTGCAGATTTTTAATAAATTTGCGGCGGCAGCATATATAGCGGCTGATTACCCGCTGGCTGAATCTTATCTGAAAGCCGCTTTGCAGTTGGATGATGGCGATACACAGACTGTCCGCAATATGGCTATGGTACAGGCAGCGATGGGGAATGGTGACAAAGCACAGGCATTGGCGGCAAGATTACCGGAAGTGGATTTTGCGTTTTTGTATTTGCTGAAGGAACAAACTCACTGAAGGGAGAAAAATTTTGAGTACGGTCTATGCTTGTTTTTGTACGGATATCATTCATGAAGGACATAAAAATCTTATCCGAAAAGCTGCCGAATATGGTGAGGTGATTGCGGGGGTATTATGCGATAGGGAAATGGTACGCTATAATCGCTTTCCTACGGTCAGCATTGAGGAGCGGATAAAGATGCTGGAAGATATTCCGGAAGTATCCCGCGTGGTGGTGCAAAATGAGATTATGTATGATAAGATTCTGGCCGAGTTAAAGCCGGACTATGTGGTGCATGGCGATAACTGGCAGGGAGGCCCTGAGTCGGCTATCCGTGCTAATGTGGCCATCAATCTGGCGAAGTATGGTGGCACACTGGTCGAAATACCCTATACTTACAATGAAGAAATTAAGAAGATTGATGACCGTATGCGGGATAAGCTGGCAATGCCGGAATTTCGCCGGGGGAGACTCAAAAAGCTTCTGGATATCGTGCCCATCGTGAAAACCATTGAAGTTCACAGCGGTCTTACCGGGCTGATTGCGGAAAAGACTGTGGTGGAACATGATGGTGGTCTTGACCAGTTTGATGCGATGTGGATTTCCAGTCTTTGTGATTCCACGGCCAAGGGAAAGCCGGATATTGAACTGGTGGATATGTCCTCACGTATTCGCACGATTGATGATGTGCTGGACGTTACCACTAAGCCCATTATTCTCGATGCCGATACAGGAGGGCTCATAGAACATTTTGTCTATAATGTCCGTACTCTGGAACGTATGGGGGTATCAGCCATTATCGTAGAAGACAAGACCGGACTGAAGAAAAATTCCCTTTTCGGTACAGAGGTGGAACAGACGCAGGATACGGTAGAGCATTTCTGTGCCAAACTACGAGCGGGGAAAAAAGTGCAGCGTACGGATGATTTTATGATTATTGCCCGTATTGAAAGTCTGATACTGGAAAAGGGAATGGATGATGCTTTAAATCGTGCCAGAGCCTATGTGGAGGCAGGAGCAGATGCCATTATGATTCATTCCCGCAAAAAAGACCCGGCAGAGGTATTTTCGTTTTGTGATAAGTTTCGGCAGGAGTTTTCTAAAGTGCCTATTGTGGTGGTACCAACTGCTTACAATCAGGTTACGGAAAGTGAACTATCTGAGCATGGTGTGAATGTAGTTATTTATGCCAACCAACTGACACGTAGTGCATTTCCGGCTATGGAAGGAACGGCCAAGAGCATTCTGGTCAATCATCGCGCCTACGAGGCGGATAAAAATCTTATGTCTATTAAAGAGATTATATCGCTTATTGATACATTGTAAACAAGGGGGACGTATTTATGGAACAGGCAGTACGAGAACAAAACCGAGCTATGTTTCATAAATTATTGGCCTATGTACAGCAGGGAAAATATGATGATGATTATTTGCAGGCATTGATTGATTTTTGGCAGTTTTTACCGGAAAACGAGACGGATGGCAATATCTTTTATGCTAAATATGCCCTGTATCATAAAAATTATGCTGTAGCTTATGAATATGGTCATAAAGCTTATGCCCAGCGTAAGATAAACTGGGAACTTTGGCGTGTCCTGCGGGATGCTGCCTATGGACTGGGCAAAATGGAAGAAGCACTCCTTTATGCAGGTTTTGCTGATAAATTCTACAAAGAATCGGTGCGGCTGGATATTCCTCGTACGCGCCTGCAAGGTGCACTAAATATCTTTTCGCTGGCTATGGGGCGGGGGAATTTTGCCCCTGTGGCTGTTTCCAAAATGGTTATGACGGATAGGGGAATGGAGGAACGATATGCCATTTTTGCCGGCGAATTTCTGCCGGAAGAGGGAGAACCTACCGAAGAATACCAGCTGTTTTCTGCGGCTTTTACCGAACAGGAGATGATTAACCAAAAGGGAAGGTTGTTAGAATATATCAAAGATATACCGGAAATTGCCAGTATCGGAGGTGCAGATTTTGTCTTTGATTTGATAAAAGCAGCTCCTAAGGGGCAAAGCTGCCACATTCCTGTGGGACAGGATGAAGTCTTGGTGGGACTTATCGGGCAAACAGAGTCTCAGCGTGTGGAGTTTCATAGCCGGCATGAAGATACGGCAGATTTTTTGGGGAAATGGGCAACAAGTTTTTTCCGGCTGCGGGAAGACACAGAGATAAAATCGGCAGAGGGAGTGCTCTGTACACCTCCTGTAGTGCTGCGGCATGATAAAAAGCGCTGCAAAGTGGTATTAAATATTCTCTTGGATGCACTATCATGGAAAGCCGTGCAGCAAGAAGATTATGCCTTGGTACCCAATATTTTGAAATTTTTTCAGAAAGGGATTATTTTCAGCAATGCCTATTCGGTATCGGAGTATACTTTTCCCTCGGTGGCTACTATAGAAACCAGTCTTTATCCTTATCATTCACAGATATTTAACGAAAAGGCATCCCATTCACTGAATCGGGAATACAAGAGCCTCTCAGAACGGCTCCATGATAAGGGATATTATTGTGTAAATATCATGGGAGATGGCACCGGTGTATATACCGGCATAATGCGAGGGTTTGACCGATTGATTGTCAATGCTTATGATTGTCGGACTTATCAGGGGGTAGAGCGTACCATTCATCAACTGGAAGCCTTTAAGGAAACAGACCAGTTTATCTTTATGCATACTGCCGATACGCATCCGTGGGCAGCACATACCTATCAGCTGCCCTTGACGACACAGACAGCCTTTGAACTGGAAGAACGTTCCCTCAAAAACGAGCAGAAAAAAGCCAGTGTTTATTTACCCAACCGACCTATCTATCATCACTGGAACAAACAGGGAATTAAGGACAGTGATGCGGCACTGGCTAAATTGTTCACCTATTTGGAAGAAAATTATGATGATGATGAGTATCTGATTACGCTGTACTCCGATCATGGTGTGGCAATATATGACGAAAAAAATTATATTTTAAGCCGTTATCAGACGGGAACGGCATTCATGATGCGGGGCAGAAATGTTCCCCAAGTGGGTTTTGTAGATGAACTGGTCAGCGTTTTGGATATTTATCCTTCTTTGGCAAAATGTCTGGGGTTCCCCGCAGAAAATATTGATGGCAATTTGCCGGAGGTGCTGGGCGGCAGACGGAGGGATTATACCGCCAGCATGTCCATGTTCCCCGGCATACCGTATATACTGTGTATTAGAAATCAGGAATATGAATGCCATGTGATGTTTGCCGAGATTCTGGATGAAGATGGGCGGGCGGATTTGAGCAAAGCAAGGATAAAACTTTACCGTAAAGATACTGATGACGAAATACATAATACGGAGGTCGAGACCTATTTCCGAAAGATTATTGAGCAGTTAACGAGAGCCGTGGATAACAATGGTACACAATGGCCGGAAATGCGCTCTGCCAGAGCAGAATGGTTTGACAAACGTAAAAAAGAAGAAACGCTTGAAAATATTGATACATGGGGAGCAACGGGAATATGATGCTGGGGATGGTAATGGAGGAGGGAGAGACATATGACAAATATGGAGACAGTATTGCAAGGCTTAATTTCCTATCATCAGCAAATGGAAGAAAGCGGTCAGTTTTCCCCACAGGAACTTATGAGAAAAATGGAGCCGATATATAATGCAGTGAATGAACAGCATAGCAGCCCCAGAATTCTCATTTTGTTCGGCGGTGGTGCAGGTGATTTTGTGTTGCTTTCTCCCTGTTTGCGGGAAATACGGCGCCTTTATGAGCAGGCAGGGATTTTTCTCGTTGTTTCGCCCAATGTGGCTCAACTGGCCATCCAATGTCCTTATGTAGATAAAGTCGTTGCCTTTGACTATCTTCACTTGATGGGGATGGAAAATGAACTGTTTTATATCGAGTGTGTCGCTTTTGTACAGAAATATTTTTCGTACACTTTTGATATTGCATTTAACTTTTCTTCATTCTTCACAGGCAGTCTGCTAGCTTATATGTCCGGTGCGCGTGAGCGTTTTCTTTTTTTGTCCGCTGCTGAATGGGGGCTGTTTCATAAGCAAATTCCTTATGCAGCAGCCCAGGCGCTAAGTACGGTATTATATCCCGAAAAAAAGCGTTCACCCCATATGGTGGACAGTTATCTGGCGGTGCTGGATAATCTGTTGCATTTTCCGGTGGCGAATCGGGAACTGGAGATTTGGTTTACTGCTGATGATATTGCCTATGTGCGCAGCTTCCTGCCGGATGTTACCGATAGTGTTTTTATCGCCATAGGGTTGGGAGGACAGGGCAATGGTCACAAATCATGGCCGGTAGAAAATTATCTGCAGCTTATGTTACGAATTCAGGCGCATGATAAGTATGTTCATTTTCTTATCACAGGTGGTTTGGCTGAAAAGGAGTCCGCTGCATTTTTGGCAGAACATTTTGCGCCGGATAAATATACCAATCTTGCAGGGGCGTTGACTTTTCCGCAAACAGCAGCGCTGCTATCCTTGTGTCATTATTATATTGGCAATGATACGGGCACGATGCATATTGCAGCTGCCAATCACATACCGATATTGGTCGTTTTCGCTTATGCAGCTAATCTGCCTTATAGTGAATTTTCTAATCTGGAACGTTATGCTCCCTACCATGTACCCTCTGTAATCATCCAGCCGGATAATGCTTTGCCTGAGTGCATGCAATACCTTGGACATCCTCTGCAAGTAAAGCTTGGCTGTGTTGCTAATCGTCCGCATTGTATTAAACAGGTGAGTGTGGCAGAAATGTATAATGGCTATTTGGCGCTTAGAGGGATTTAGGTCGGACCAATACGTTTACAGCAATTTCATTTTTCCGGGGCAAACCTATAAACTGTGCATGCGAACCAAGAACTACGAATGCCGTCTGGAAACTATTTACAATGTATACATGTACAGGTAATGAGGATAGTTTATGTCGAAGGTAGAAAGAGCGGTATTTCTGGCCGCAGGAAAGGGAACCCGTATGGCACCATTAACGGATACCCTGCCCAAGCCCTTGGTAAAAGTTCATGGCAGGGCGATTATAGCAACACTTTTGGATGCGGTTATCATGGCTGGCATTGAGGAAATATATGTCGTTCGGGGATATTTAGGAGAAAAATTCAACGGTTTATTGCGGGATTATCCGCAGATTAAGTTTATCGACAATCCCGATTATGAAAAAGCCAATAACATTTCCTCCATCGTAGCGGCGGCAGATTTTTTGCAGAATGCCTATATCATCGAAAGCGATTTGTTGCTCAGTAATCCGTCACTTATCACAGCCAATCAGGATTATAGCAATTATCTGGCTATTCCCAAGAAAAAAACGGACGATTGGTGTTTTTTTACGGATGATGCAGGGGTGATTAAGAAAATGGCTGTAGGTGGGGAAAACTGCTGGCAGATGGTGGGGATATCCTATTGGACGGCAGAGGATGGAGGCAAACTGGCACAAAAAGCCAGACAGCTCTATGCGGATACGTCCAATTACCAAATGTATTGGGATGAGGTTGCCCTATCCCGTTTTCTGCCGGAATTTGCCATAAAAACAAGGCTTTGCCGACAGGCGGACATTATCGAAATCGATACGTTGGCTGAACTGCAGGCCTTGGACAGCAGTTATCTTAAAATTGAGGTGTAAAACGATGAACCGCAATATACTACTGAATCCCGGTCCTGCCACAACCACGGACACGGTCAAGCAGGCGCAGGTAATACCGGATATCTGTCCGCGGGAAAAAGAGTTTGGGCAGATTATGGCAGAGATTTCTGCGGATTTACGGAAAATCGTCCATGCTGACCCGGAAAAATATGCTGCGGTACTTTTTTGCGGCTCGGGAACATTGTGTATGGATGTTTGTATAAATTCGCTGGTGCCTGCGGGCAAGAAAATCCTGTTTGTCAATAACGGGGCATATTCTGCGCGGGCGGTAGATATTGCTAGGGCATATGGACTGGATTTTATAGACCTGTCCTTTCCCGCAGACCGTCTGCCGGATTTGGAGCAGGTGGAGCAGGTAATGGCTGCTGACAGGGAAATTGCGGTAGTCTATACCACTCATCAGGAAACAGGTACGGGAATTTTAAATCCTGTTCGGGAAATCGGTGCAATTGCTCACCGGTACGGGGCCGTTTTTGTGGTGGATACCACATCAACACTGGCTATGCTGCCCATCCATATCGAACAGGAAAATATTGATTTTTGCATGGCATCTGCGCAAAAGGGCATACAGGCTATGACGGGATTATCCTTTATTATCGGACGTACGGCGATAATCGAAGCGTCCAGGGATTATCCTGTCCGTTCCTATTATTGCAATCTTTATATACAGTATGATTACTTCCGAAAAAATGGCCAGATGCACTTTACACCGCCGGTACAGACGATTTATGCAGCGCGTCAGGCACTAAAGGAATACTTTGCCGAAGGCGAGCAGGCCAAATGGCAGCGCCATCAGGCGGCTATGGCAGAGATTCATAAGGGCTTGCAGGAATTGGGACTGCATGAGGTGATTCCAGAGGATTTGCAGTCCGGTCTGGTGGCTGCGGTAGCTTATCCGGATAATCCCCAATGGAATTTTGCTAAAGTTCATGACTATTGCTATGAGCGGGGCTTCACCATCTATCCGGGAAAAATGCAGAACAGGGGAACTTTTCGCCTCTGTGTGTTAGGGGCAATAAACGCAGAAGATATCAGGGATTTCTTTGTAGTATTCCGTCAAGCATTGAATGCATAAGGTATAAAGCGAGGGATGAACATATGCAAATCAAAGAATTCATAAACTTGCTCAATGCCGACTTCTACATCGGTGTTCCCGATTCCCTGTTGCGTCCGTTATGCGACTACCTGTACAGCACTTACGGTGTGGATAATGAACATCATATTGTGGCGGCAAATGAGGGAAATGCAGCAGCCATTGGGGCAGGCTATCATCTGGCTACGGGCAAAGTTCCCGTCATCTATCTGCAAAACAGCGGCGAGGGAAATATCATAAATCCCTTGGCCTCGCTTTTGAGTGAGGAGGTTTATGGTATACCAGCATGGTTTATAATTGGCTGGCGTGGTGAGCTGGGCATCCCGGATGAACCGCAGCATGTTCAGCAAGGCAAGGTCACGTTATCGCTGCTGGACACCATGGGGGTGCCCTATGTTGTAGTGGATAAAGAAATGACTGTCAATGACCTGGGAAAAAAATTGGAGTCATTACAGCAGATAATAAATGCGGGTAGGCAAGTTGCGCTGGTTATACGCAAAGGTGCATTGGAAAATGAATTAAAAGTAAAACATACCAACAATAACCAACTGACAAGAGAAAAAATTATTTACGCGGTTGCGAAAGCGGCTGCGGAAAGTCCGATAATTTCGACCACAGGCAAGGCCAGCAGAGAACTCTTTGAGTATCGGGAAAGTAAGGGGCAGGGGCATGGTTTTGACTTCCTTACTGTAGGTTCCATGGGGCATAGTTCATCCATTGCGTTAGGCTTAGCGCTGCAAAAGCCTGAACAAGAAGTTTGGTGTCTGGATGGTGATGGTGCAGCGATTATGCACCTGGGGGCTATGGCGGTTATCGGCAGTGTGCACCCGCAAAATCTTATTCATGTAATCATTGACAATGCAGCCCATGAATCCGTAGGAGGAATGCCCACCGCAGCCAGAAATATCGATTTTAAGAGAATAGCCGAAGGTTGCGGCTATGATAAAATATATCAGGCAGTCAGTGAGCATGAACTGAGCATAGCACTTACCAGCCTGACAAAGGAAAAGGGACTGCGTCTGTTAATCGTTAAAGCGGCCATAGGAGCAAGGGCTGATTTAGGGCGTCCAACGACCACGCCGAAGGCTAACAAAATTGAGTTTATGCAAAGTATATAATCGACTAAGCGGACAAAGGCAGGATAGTATATGAAAAATGAACATGCACGGACAAGTATTATTATTTTAAGTTATAATGCATTGGATTATACGCAGCTTTGCTTGGAAAGTATTCGCCAAAACACAAGACAGGGAACCTATGAAATAATCGTGGTGGACAATGGTTCAACGGATGGTTCCGCAGAATGGCTGCAAAGTCAGAATCATATACGCTGTATACTGAATCGGGATAATAAGGGCTTCCCAAAGGGCTGTAATCAGGGCTTGAAGCTCGCTGCAGGGGAAAATTTACTGTTACTAAACAATGATACCATTGTGACGCCGGGATGGCTGGATAATATGCTGACTGCCCTGCATAGCAGACCCGATATAGGGGCAGTCAGCTGCATGACGAACTATTGTCAAAATGAGCAGTCGCTGAGTCTGCCTTACCAGTCAATAGAAGAACTTATGGAAGTATCCGCCAATTTTAATCAGTCCGCTCCTGCAAAGTGGTATCCGTGGCTGATGCTGGTAGGCTTCTGTCTGCTCTTTAAGCGGGAGGTATATACGCAGTTAGGAGAATTGGATGAAGCGTTCAGTCCCGGTAATTTCGAGGATGATGATTATTGCCTGCGCATGCGCAAGGCCGGTTATGAATTGTTACTATGTGGTGATACCTATATTCATCACTTTGGCAGTGTGGCCTTTACGGGAAAAAATGATGCGGCTCAGCAGAAAGCCAAGGAGGAGCGTTATCAGAAGTTAGTCCTGAAAAATCGCGAATATTTTTTCCAAAAATGGAATATTTTAGGGACATATCGTTCCCATTACGGTATGACCGATTCATTGCTGAAAACACTTGCGCCGGGACAGGATGTTCTGCTTGTAAACTGCGATTTGGGTTATGAACTATACTGGCTGAAGCGAAGAAGGCCTGATGTGTCCCTGTATGGTCTGACCTTAGATAAGCTGGGCACAGAGATAACCGGAAAGAGTTTTCCTTTGTTTTCTTGTGAGGACTTTGGGGAAGGACTGGAAAAGTATTACCCGCAGAAAAACTTTGCACGGATTGCATTGTTAGGGAATTATAAGACCTTGCCTAATGGCGAAGGGCTGATAAAAGCGTTACAGCAACATTTGACCAATCCGGGCATACTGTTTTTCGGTGATGCAGAGCACGTATACCATCTGTCTGTGGGAGATGCAGGATTATAAAAGAAGGAATTAGCCTTTTATTGTCGAAAATCTAACCAAGAATAAAGGAGAAGATGAATGTTAGGAGCATTGCTTGTATATAGGAGAGTAGCGCCATGATGGATCGTAGTATGCAACGGGAGCTTACGAGCTTGTTGTCACAATTGAATAATACATGGCCACAACTGGACGTTCAGGACGGTGAGCAGAGGGGGCTTGTGCGGGATATTATCGATTCTGTGTCTGTAAAATGTCATAATTTCTTTAGTCATGAGACAGACGCAGGTTATCAGGCATTGCTGCATCCCCTGCAGCAACTGCTTGGGGATACGGATTGGCAAACTGTTTCACAGGCAGACCAAACGGAATGTCTGGAGTTGGGACATGAGGTATTAGCACAAATCATATGCAATTTGCGGGAGGAAAAGGAAGTCAAAAAAGATTTCCTGTTCCTTCCTTACAAAGCTTCCATGTGGGACAGTTTGGAAAGTATTTGGCGTGCTGCCTGTGAGGATAAGGAGCATTGCAATGCCTATGTGATGCCGCTGCCCTATGCGGAGCTCAACCATGATGGTACGGTAAACAAATGGCATTGTGAGGCAGACCAGTTCCCATCCTACGTACCAACATTGGATTGGCGAAGGGAAAATTTAAAGGAGTGGCATCCTGATGTAATTTTTATACATAACCCTTATGATAATATGAACAGGACCACTTCTATAGATTCAGCATATCATTCTGTAAAACTGCGAGAGTGTACGGATTTACTGATATATGTGCCTTATTTTGTAGTGGGGCGCCGCTGGCCGGAGCAGCATATCGCATCATTTCCGGTCTATAAAAATATGGATTTTATGGTGGCGCAACAGGAACATATGCAGATTGCCCCGATGCGTTTTTCTGAAATCAAGGAGGGTGAAGAACCCTTTTTAGAGGACTTTATCCCCAACAGAAAGATTTGGCCGTTAGGCTCACCCAAGATAGACAGGATATACTATTGTGAAAAGCATCCACAGGTGCCGCAAGAGTGGTTAGATTATATTGGCGGGCGCAAGGTGATTTTCTACAATACGAGTATTACAGGGATTTTGCAGCAGGGAGAGCGTTTTTTGAATAAGATGCGTTATATCTTTGCTGCATTCAAACAGCATCATGAGGTAGCGCTTATCTGGCGGCCGCATCCGTTATTGGAAGCCAGTCTGCAATCTGTTCGTCCGGACTTATACGAAGAATACATGGCATTAAAAAATGCGTATATTTCCGAAAGGATTGGTATTTTGGATACAACCGCGGATTTGGAAATGACTATGGCCGTTTCGGATGCCTATCTGGGGGAGGCAACATCCTCGGTGGTGAGTCTCTTTGGTTATGCAGCCAAGCCGGTTTTCTTTGCAAATGACTATATGTTGTGGCAGGAACCAAGTTTGGAGGAGCGTGCCGCCTTGCAGATAGGTGCTCATATCGTAGAGAAAGATAGGAAGCATAGCTATTTTCTGGCACCGCTTTACAACAGGTTTTGCCGTATGGACTGGGAAACCGGGGCGATAGAATCGCTGCTGGATTTCGGCAATACTCCTGACAGCAAACGCTATGCAACTTTTATGCGGGACGAAGAGGATGGGAAGTTTTACTTCTCACCGGATAGTGCCAAGGCTATTTGCATCTATGATGTGACTACGGGCGAGCGTCGGGACATTCCCTATGAAAATCCTCTTGAAGGTGGGAACTTTGGCGGCATTCTTAGGTATGAGCATTATCTGTACTTCCTCCCTTCACGCTATCCGGCAATGATACGGCTTGACCGGCATACAGGAGAACTCACTTATTACCGTGAGTGTCTGGAGGAGATATTGCCCACCGTTACAGCAGAGCATATGCAGCTTTTGGGCGGCACAGCCTGGCGGCGGTATCCGAATCTTGTCTACATCGCTGCCTTGCAGTCCAACAAAATTATGACGCTGGACATGGCAACGGGAGAATACTCCTGGCAGGCGGTAGGCCCAGAGGACACGGATTGCTGTGCAATCATGGAGGAAAAGTACGGTTCCGGCATCTTTTGGCTTTTCCCGTGGCGAAAGGAGAAGATTCGCCGTTGGGACACCCATACCGGGGAATGTCAGGTACTCGGCATGGAGGATTATCCGCAAGGGTATGCGTGTCAGACAGACTGGTGGAACCATGAAGATCAGTATAAATTCTCCTGCATAGTCCGGCTGGATGGTTATATCTATCTTCTGCCCAGTTATGGAAATATGGCTATGCGTCTCGATATGGCGGCGAAACGGCTGGAAGAAGTGGATTTGGGGCTGCCCTTTAGCTGGGATGAGAGAAAATCCAATTATTTCATGCATCAGTCTCCGCTTACCAGCGCAGGAGGGCTTTTTATTCCGGGCTTCCGCCCCTGGGATGAGGACTTGCCGGGAAGGGCTATACAATTTACCTTTGATAACCGCTTGTACTGGTACGATTTCCACACCAGAAGCTTTCAGGAAATCCCCTGCCGTCTGACGGAAGAACAGGCAAAATCATGGCCGGCTCCCATGGAGGTGTCTTTCGAGCGCATGGGCAAGGATATTCCCTATGCTACGGGAGAGCATAGAACTTGCCGTTCCATTCGTCAGTTCATCGAATATGTGGCCGCAGGCAGGCATGATCGAGCAAAACAAAGAGCGGCATGGTCGGAGCTTGCCCGGAATATTGACGGTACCTGCGGGGAAAAGGTCAAGGCTGAAGTCCTCAGGAGGCTGGGCTGATGATAAAGACCAAACTGGAAGCTGCTGCCGGATTCGGCTTGAATCCGGAAAATGGCTGTCTGGAGCGCAATCAGCCACGACTGATGTCCACCGAGGGATTTTACCCGGCAGACAAGGGCACGAGACTCCATCTATTGGATAAACGTTACCGTTATGCGGTAGCATGTTATTCATTGGAATGGTCGGACAGATACATCCATACCTATGACTATGCTCCCGAGCAAATCTGGGGAACCTATGACGGATTGTCGTTACAAGGCGGTTTTCGCGAAGAAGATTATACGTTCACCCGGCGCTGTTATTTCAGACTTTGTCTGAAGCGGGCGGATGGAGAAGCGGTGATTGAGGCCGAGACAAAAGACATAGTCAGGATTATTGAATATACACCGAATGTTCCAGAATCAACGCCTAACGTATTCCCAGAGGAAGTTCAGCGCGTAGCAGATACCGTGCACAAGCTCAGGGAAGATGGGGATTTGGTTCTGGCATTGCTTACGGATACCCATGCTACGGTCAACGGTACCTGGCAGGATACAGCAGCCAATCTGCAAGCCCTGCAGCAAAAAGTACAGTTCTCCGGCGCTATTCATTTGGGGGATATGACGGATGGAACAGTTTCCAAAGCCATGACCCGCTTTTACGTTGGGGCAATGCTGAAGGATTTGCAGAAGCTGAAAGTGCCGGTGCATATCGTATTGGGGAACCATGATGCCAATTACTTTCACGGCAACCCCGAGGTTATGCCGCTCCATGAACAGGCGGCAATCTATCAAGGAGGGGCTGCACGCTGGAAGCAGGATGGTGACAAAACGTACTACTATGTGGATGAACCGCAGCATAACCTCCGTTGCCTGTATTTAAGTGCTTATGACAACGAGGCCAGACCGCGCTACGGCTTTGATTTGACCCAGATTGCCTGGGTGCGGGAAGTATTGAAGACTGTGCCGACGGACTGGCGTGTGCTGATATTTGCCCATGATGCTCCGTTGCCGGAACTTGACCCGTGGTCGGAGGAAATACGAAACGGCACGCTCATGATGCAGGCTTTGGATAATAGCAGAGCGCAGATACTGGCTTATATCCACGGACACGCCCATGCGGATTTCACCTATTGGTGGCAGGGGAAAAAAGCGTTTCCCATTATCGCCATAGGCTGTGCTAAATGTGAAGATATGGCAGAACGCAAAGTGGATGGGAGTTTTACCCCGCCAAGAGTGCTGGGGGAAGTTAGTCAGGAGCTTTGGGATGTTTTGCTTGTTAAGGAAAGCGGGAAGCTGCATTTTGTTCGCTTCGGTGCAGGCAATGACCGCGATATCTAGTTGAGGGAGGGCAATCCATGAAGAAGGTCATAACCTACGGTTCCTTCGATCTTTTCCACAAAGGACATTACCGCCTTTTGCAACGTGCTAAAGCACTGGGCGATTACCTTATTGTAGGGATAACCACAGAACACTTTGACGAAGAACGGGGCAAGCTTAATCTTATTGACCCGATTATAAAGCGTATTGAGAATGTGAAGGCTACAGGCTTTGCGGATGAAATCATCGTGGAAGACCATGTGGGGCAGAAAGTGGAGGATATCCAGAAATATCAGGTGGATATCTTTACCGTAGGTTCCGATTGGGTAGGTCATTTTGATTATTTGCAAGAATACTGCGAAGTCATCTACCTGCCGCGCACAGAAGGGATTTCCAGCACCATGCTGCGTGCCGAGACCTATGAACTGGTACACATGGGCATCATGGGCAGCGGACGAATTGCCGGGCGCTTCGTGCCAGAGTCACGCTTTGTCAGCGGCTTGTCCATAGACGGGGTGTTCAATCCCCATATCAAAAGTGCAGAACATTTTGCGGAAATACACAAACTGGACTTTTTTACGGCTGATGAGGAAGAACTTTACAGCAAGGTCAATGCCGTAAACATTGCCGCTCCCCATGCCACCCATTATACATATGCCAAAAATGCCTTGGAGCATGGGGTTCATGTGCTCTGTGAGAAGCCCCTGTGCCTCACTAAGGCGCAGGCGGAGGAACTGTATGCACTGGCCCGCGAGAAGAAACTGGTGCTGATGGAGGCCATAAAAACGGCGCATGCTCCGGGATTTATACGACTCTTAAGTACGGTGAAAAGCGGCACCATCGGTGAGGTGCGGGATGTGGAAGCCTGTTTCTCACGGTTGACACCTGACCATTTGCGTGAACTTACCGACATAGAATGCGGCGGCAGTTTCACGGAGTTTGGCAGTTACTCCATTCTGCCTATCCTGAAGATTCTTGGTTTGCATTATGAAGATGTGGAATTCAAGATGTTTCTGGCAGAAAACGGTGTGGATGTCTATACGAAGGCGTACTTCACCTATCCGAATGCGATAGCTACAGCCAAGACCGGACTGAAGGTAAAATCCGAGGGGCAACTGTTGATTTCCGGCACTAAGGGCTATATCCTGGTACCTTCCCCGTGGTGGCTTACTCATGAATTTGAGGTCTGCTATGAGGACAGGGAGCAGAACCAGAAAATATCTACCCGGTTCTTAGGCGGCGGACTCAGATATGAACTAAGCGACTTTATCTCGACAATCAATGGCTATGGCAAGAGTGAGTTCAAACTCACCGCTGCCGAAAGTATAGCCATGGCGGAAATCATGGAAAAATTCCTGACGGCCAGAAAGAAATTGCAGGAGGCCAGGTGAGATGGCGAAAACCAAAATCTGGGCACACAGGGGCGCCTCAGGATGGGACAAGCAATATGCCCCAGAAAACACCATACCGGCCTTTGAACGGGCTATCAAGATGGGCGCAGACGGCATAGAGACGGATGTGCAGCTCACCAAAGACGGCGTGCTGGTGCTGGCTCATGATGAGACCCTTGACAGAGTCAGCGATGGCCTGGGCTGGATAAAGGACTATACGCTCAAAGAACTAAGGGGGTTCTCCTTCAGTAAAACTCATCCGGAATTTGGTAAAGTGGAGATACCAACACTGGAAGACTTGCTTTGCTTATTGCAAGATACGGAACTGGAACTGAATCTGGAACTGAAAAGCGGTGTGCTCTACTATGAGGGGCTGGAAGAAAAAACAGCCGACATGGTGCATAGGATGGGCATGGATGAGAGAGTAATTTACTCCTCCTTCAGCCACTACGCGGTGAAAAAAGCCATGGCTTTTTGCCGGGAGAAAGGCTACCCTTCCCGCTTCGGCATTCTCTCGGGACAAATAATAGGAAAAGCTGCTGCGTACGTGCAGGGCCTGGGGGCAGATGCCTACCATCCCCCCGCAGCGCAGATGAATGAGCAAGTTTTGGCAGAGTGCCATGCCCAAGGGCTGAACGTTCATCTTTGGACTATTGACATGAAAAGCGAGATTAAACGCTGGTCAGATTTAGGTGTGGATGCCATCATCACCGACTGCCCGGACAGCGGCAGACGCGTGGTGGATGGGGATATGAGCTGGTGGAGAGGATAAGAGGATAGTAACGAGTCGAAAAATAAAAGCAGGAGATAAGCGGTTGAGGGCGAAATATATTAAAAAAGTATAAAAAATTAATGAGCATATATAGGACATTTCCATAATCCTTATGATATAATGGTGACTACAATGAAACTCACGAGAGAAGACAGGTATATCCGCCGCAGGCTTAGGCTGGCTAGAAAACAGGCTTATCCCTAGAAAGGACATATCCCAGCCAATAAGTATAATTAAAAATTTAGGAAATTGAAGATGAAAGAAAAAATAATAAGAGATGCGGTACATAAATGTGGTAAAAGCATCGAAATATATTCGAGGATTAAAGTTCACTGAAGATTAATGTGAAGTGCGATAGAAGGTAAGTTGCGAATTTGTTGAAAAAAAATAGATAAGGGTGGGTTGATGTGAATTATGCGCTTATATTAGCTGCCGGTGTAGGTCAGCGAATGCGAAATGGTGGCCTGCCTAAGCAGTTTCTAAAGTTGCAGAACAAACCGATTATCATTTACACGCTTGAGAAGTTTGCAAACATGGCAGATATTGACAAAATAATTATCCCTTGCCATGGAGCCTATGTGGAATACATGGAGGAGTTACTGGAAATGTATCACATACATAAGGTGGAGCGTGTAATATCTGGTGGCAATGATCGTCAGGCTAGTTTGAGACGTGGTTTGGAGGCTATCCGTCAGTTGGGGGCAACAGATGATGATATTGTCATTGTGCATGATGGTGTGAGACCGCTGATTTCAGAGACAGTTGTTCGGGAGAATATACGTATTGCTAATGAGTATGGCTGTGCTGTCACAGTACATCCTGTGACAGAGTCAGTGGTGGTAACAGCAGATGAGCAGGCAGAGATAGAGGATTTCAAGAAAAGAGCGGATACATATACAATGACTGCACCGCAGACATTCCGTTTTGGAATCTTGTCTGAAACATTAAATGCGACAGTTTCAGAAGAATACAAAGGAATGCCACTTCTGGATGCGGCCATGCTTTATGCTGCTAATGGAGGCAGGCCGTATTTGGTCAAGGAGCAAAATACCAATCTAAAGGTGACAACACCGGAGGACTTTTATATTTTGCGAGCCATGCTGGAACTGGAAGAAAACAAATTTATCTTTGGTCTGTAGGACTGGGGGAGTAATGATGGTGGAGCAGCGTGATATAGATATAATTCTGGCAAATCCCATTGATTGGGAGCAGTTGCGTAATAAAACCGTTTTGGTAACGGCTGCTACCGGCAGGCTGGGCATGTATTTGGTAGCAGCGTTGAGCAAAGCAGATATAGATTGGAACCTCAGCTTGAATGTCATAGCTATGGCCAGGAATGAAACAAAGCTTTACAAGGTATTCGGAGCAACGCTTTCCCTGCCCAACGTGCATATTCTGGTGCAGGATATTACAGAGCCGTTTGTTATCGAGGGCGCAGTTGATTATATTTTCCACACCGCTGGCCCTGCCGCTCCTGTAGACTTCACCAGTGCCCCAGTTGATACTTTGTGGGTGCATGTAATGGGAACGCGGAATGTGCTGGAACTTGCCCGCAGCAAAAAGAGCAAGGTTTTTTATGTTTCCACGGTTGAGGTTTATGGCTCTTGGACCGAGGAAAGGAAAATCATGGAAAGTGATATAGGCCCTATGCAGATGGAAACTGCCAGGGCTTGCTATCCAGAGGCCAAGAGATTATGCGAAACAATGCTGGCATCATATGAGTCACAGTATGGAGTGCCATATGTAGGTGTGCGTATGTGTCATACATTTGGCCCAGGAATATTGCTGAAAGATGGTCGTGCTTTTGCCGAATTCATGGATGATGCGCTATCCGGGCGTGATATTGTGCTGCACTCCGATGGCAGTGCTTCGCGCACCTATACTTATGTAGCAGATGCAGTAGGTGCCATGTTGATAGCAGCTACTAAAGGCATATACAGAGGCACAGAAGAAAGCCATTTTTATAACGTTGCAAATTTGGATAATCTTGCCAGCATACGGGAGATAGCAGAGCTGATTGCCAGCCTGAATCCGAATCACAAGGTTAAAGTGACTTTTGATGAAAAGGCTGTTAAATTGAAATATCTGCCATTCCATCTCGCCATTATGAACGTGGATAGGATTAAAGCTCTGGGCTGGCATCCGCAAGTGGGACTGCGTGAAGCATTTAGGTACACGATGGAATCCTTTATGTGAGGTGTGAGGGCAGATGGAGGAGGAAAAATACATAGAGCAACGCTGGTATGAGGCAGAAGAACAGAGCATAGCCTTTGAGAGGTATCGCCATTTGCCGATAAATCCGCGCAAGATTGTTTTTACGACCATAGAGGGTACGACAGGATTTACCTGCAATCCCAAATATATTGCCTTGGAACTTTTGCGCAGGCTGCGTGATTATGAGCTTGTTTGGTTAGTAAACGATATATCCAAGGAGTTTCCTGCCGGTATCAGAAAAGTGGAAAATACCTTGGAAAACAGAGCCTATGAGCTATCTACGGCGAAGATATGGATAGACAACAGTCGCAAGCAACTGGAAGCAAGAAAAAGACCAGGGCAGTTTTACTTGCAGACTTGGCACGCCAAATTAGGTTTTAAGCCAACCTGCTTTGACAGGGGCGCAAGCTTTTCACGTATAGCGCAATTAGTCAGCCAGCATGATTCTGACCTTATTGATTGTGTACTGTCAAATTCTGACTGGTATGACAAGACACTGCCAAAGGGGATGCTATATGCCGGGCCTGTTCTGCGCACCGGTTCCCCACGCTGCGATGTATTGGTGAACCGTACCGACAAGGAGTGGGATGAGGTTAGGCGGCGCTTTGGACTGCCAAATGATGCGAGGATAATAATGTATGCCCCAACCTTCCGTGGCGGTAGTCAGGGCATTGAGCGCAAACTGGATGAGGATAGTCATTCGCCTGATTATGGCAGGCTTTTAGCAGCGCTTGAGAGTCGTTTCGGTGGAAGATGGTATGTTTTTTTACGTTTGCATCCGCAAATGACGGTGAGGCATATGGAGAGCCATGTTCAGGCAGAACGTCTTGTAGATGTCAGCAAAGTTGACGATATGTATGAAATCCTGGCTGGCTGTGATGCGTTCCTCACAGACTATAGCAGTGCAGCTTTTGATGCGGCTGTGATGGGCATTCCTGTACTCATTTATGCTGATGATTATAGGGAGTATGAAGCGGAGAGGGGAAGGCTTCTATGGAATCTCAGAGAACTGCCTTTTCCGCTGGCGGAGACCGATGAAGAACTGGAACGTGCACTGGCTAACTTTAACGAGCAGACATATCGGGAGAGATTGGAGATGCTATTTCAGGATACGGGCATGGTGGAGGATGGTCACGCCAGTGAGCGGGTGGCGGATTGGATTGAGGAGCGTTTACAGTGAAATATTTGCAGCATACTGAGATAAAATCTATACAGGAACAATATGACCATATCATAGGCTGGGGCACGGGGCCAATTTTTAAAATGAACTACAGGCGTGATTATTTTGATTTTGAATTTCTGGTGGATGGAACGGGCAAGCAAGCAGGACAGACTGTTTTCGGCATACCGATAAAGAATGAAAATGCCTTGGAAGGCTTGATGGGCAGGGTACTTATAATCATTTATGCTATTTATGAAAAGGAAATACTGGGCCAGATAGCGCATCATTTGACGGATAATGTGGATACAATCATTTATCCCTTGCTGGATGTGGAATTGGAGCCGGGTATTGGTGTTCAGCAAATGAATGCCAAGACCTGCGAAGATTTTCTGGCCTTGATGGCTGTGCGCCAGCTGGGGCTGACTTCTCTCAGCTATCTGGAAATAGGTGTCTGCCATCCTGTCATGCGAAATAATACGTGGCTCTTGCGTGAGCAGTTCCGCACGCTTTCGGGGTACCGAGGCGTACTGGTGGAGGCAAATCCTCTTTGCTGGGAGCTTATCAAGGAATATCGCCCGGAGGATAAACTTTGCCAGATGGGAGTCACGGCTGATGTCCACAGGGGGGGGACAACATTCTACGCTTTTCCCGGTCTTTTGGGTCATAGCACTTTTGTAAAGGAACTGGCAGAGGAGAAAATGGCTGCTGGCAAGCGTTGCGAACAGTATGAGATAGAGACCAAGAACATCAATGATATACTGAATGATAATTTTGAGGAAGCACCTGATTTGCTGGCTTTGGATGCAGAGGGATTGGACTACAGCATCCTTGCCAGTTGGGATATGGAAAAATATCCATTTAAGATAGTCATAGCAGAAGCTATGGACACAAATGAGGAACCTATCAGAGCCTTGATGGAAAATCGTGGGTATTATGAGTATGCCAGGACACCGGAAAATGCTATATGGTTGAGGAAAGATTGTAATATTTTTATTTAACGGATACGAATTTCAGAAAGAGAAGGTAAGAGATATGGTCAAGAAGATTTTGATTTGGGGAACGGGACGTATGACGGGCCGTTTGCTCGATGAAGTTGATTTCGTAGGACGTGGTCTTGAAATAATAGGCTATGTGGATAATGATGCAAGCCTCAGTGTCTACGGGGGGACGTCTGTTTACAGGCCCGCTGAGCTGAATTAAGCGGCTTAGATTTTGATGCGGTCATAGTACCAATCCTGCAGTCTGTGGAGGTGCATGAGCAGGTACAGGAACTTGGGCTAGATGAGTCAAAGTTCATATATTATTACTTGAACACAATCCGTCAAGATATGAATAAGGATTACAGGTTGGTGACTGATATCCTGGGAGAGGAGACGGCTGAGAAAATCCGTCACCGCACAACTGAGATACGTTTGCCGGATGACTATATTCTGCAACGCCCGCTGGAGGGTGTACGCAAGTGGTCAAATGATAAGTTTCGTTTCGATTTTGTGCGCATGAAGACGCTGGAATTCATAGTGACAGAAATTATTGAGCGCAGTATCACTGGGGACATTGCAGAACTTGGCGTGTTCCGTGGTGAGTTTGCTCAGTACCTGAACTATGCATTTCCGGACAGAAAACTATATCTCTTTGATACCTTTGAAGGTTTCAGGGAGGAGGAGGCTAAAGAGGAACAGGCTGCCGGCAATATTGGTGAGAGTGAGACATATGCCTATGCTAATACCAACATTGAACGGGTTATGGGCATCATGCCTTTCTCTGACCGGATTGAGGTGAAGCAGGGGCTTTTCCCGGAGTCGCTGGACGGCTTGGAGGATGAGTTTGCCTTTGTTTCCCTTGACGTTGATTTTGAACAGTCCATATATGATGGATTATGTTATTTTTATCCCCGCTTGAATAATGGTGGCTATATTATGCTGCATGATTATAATTCATACCTTCACGGCGTAAAGAAAGCTGTAGACCGCTTTGAGAAGGAGCAGGGGCGGATTGTACGTGTGCCTATTCCGGATGCTGCCGGTTCTCTGATTATAGAGAAAATAAACTAATGTATGTTTTCCGCCTTGGTGTCTCGCAGCATATCTATTATAAGCGGACATGGCAAGGTGGAAAAATGGTGAATGAAAACATAATAAAGAAAACTTATAATCGCTTGCAGGACAATGTTTCTCGTTGCATTTATGAGAAGCGATTGCTTTATAGCCTGACGGGGGACGAGAATTATTTGTACAGCTTGGTTAGACAAAACACCGGGGGGGGTGAACTGTTACAGAAAACACTGCAAGAACATGAGAGTAAGCCGAAGGTGCTTTTTGGAGCTGGTTTTTGGGGGAGAAGGTTACGCAGTTTTTTCTCGGAGGCTGGCTGGACTTGCTTCGTGGATAATAATTTATCTCTCGGTACAGAGGTTGATGGGCTGCCGGTGGTCAGTGTAAAGGAGTTAAGTGAAAAATACTCGGATGCATTCGTGGTAATCTCTACTCGTCTATACTATCAGCAGATTAAGGAACAACTTCTGGAAAATGGCTTTCCTCAAGATAATATCTGCGTAGTCGGTGAGTGGCAAAATGAAATGCTTGCACAGCAGTATTTTGATCCTGATATTATGACATGCAGCGAAGGTGAGGCATTTGTGGATGGCGGAGCCTTTGATGGGCAGACTTCTCTGGCGTTTCACAAGTGGGCTAAAGGCAAGTACGCAAATATCTGGGCTTTTGAGCCGGAGGGCGAAATGACTGTTAAATGCCGTGAGTTGCTTAAGGATTTTCAGAATGTGAGCATTATCAATAAAGGTTTATGGAAAGAAGCAGGATGTGTGTCATTTCAATCGGATGGGGTTTTGTCAACTGTAAATGAACATGCTGACAACGTGAATAAAATTCCTGTAGTAGCATTGGATGAGGTGCTTAAGGACAAGAGAGTAACGTTTATAAAATTAGATGTCGAAGGCTCTGAACTCGAGGCTTTGCAAGGAGCGGAGCGTATTATACGTGAGCAAAAGCCAAAACTTGCTATTTCAGTGTATCATAAGCCACAGGATATATGGGAACTGCCGGAACTGATAATGTCGTATGGGTCTGATTATAAGTTTTATTTGAGACATTATACCTTATGTGAGTATGATTCCGTATTATATGCTGTATAATCATAAAATCTGCATGGCGGTGAAGCAAACCGTTGATTGCTTTGAGAGGAAGCATTGCAGGAGTGTGTGGACTGATCCTGAAGGCTGTTGGTGCTGGTCGTAAAAAGCATATGACATCAAGGGGGGAGTATTAAATGCCACTTATAAATACAGAAACAGTAAAAAAAGTATATGACGTATTAGCAGATGAAATTTCATGTGATATCTATGCTAATAGATGTTTGTACAGCCTAACAAGAGATGTGCGGTATATGCGTAAGATTCTGTGTAACAATAGGGAGAGCAAAGATTTAGAGAACTGTCTTTCTAAGCACATGGAACAACCTATGCTCCTTTTTGGTGCGGGGTTTTATGGACGGCAGATGTTGCGTTTATATCCAGAAATGCCATGGGTTGGATTCTTGGATAACCGAAAACAAGGCCAGGAAATTGATGGCTTATCAGTTTACTCACCGATTGAGGTTATGCAACGATTCTCCAATGCTTACGTCATTGTGTCGGCTAAGTCTCATAATCTGGAAATGGAAAAACAAATGCTGGAATTAGGGGTGTTGCAGGACAATATCCTGAAACTTGAGCCTTTGATTAGCAGTCTGGCTTCTCATCAGTACTTTGCTGAAGATATCGTAGTGTCTGGTGAACATGAAATATTTGTAGATTGTGGGGCATTTGACGGGATGACTTCTATCTATTTCGATGCATGGACTCAAGGTACATATGATAATATCTATATTTTTGAGCCTGAACCTAGTCTGATGGAACAATGTCATCAGAGATTGTCGTCTTTGAAGCGCTGTCAGCTGATAGAGAAAGCTGCATGGTCAAAAAATGATGTACTATCTATTGCCTATGATGCTAAGAATCAGGGAGCTGGAAGTCGTATGATAGACATGTGTGCGGGGGGGGCAGACAAACTGCGGCCGTGGCATTGGATGACGAGCTAAAAAATATCCCGGTGACTTTTATTAAGATGGATATAGAAGGTTCTGAATCAAATGCCATTTGGGGAGCCAGGCATATTATCGGCACGCTGTCTCCAAAGCTTGCAATTTCACTCTATCATAAGCCGGATGATTTTGAAAAGATTCCGGCATTGATTATGGATATAAATTCTAATTACACCTTTTATATCCGTCACCATTCCTTAGCTGATTGTGATACGGTTCTTTATGCCGTACCTAGGGGGAAACGTGATGAGATATACAAAAATAACTTCCGCCGAGGAGTTGCGGAAAAAATATGATGTGTTGATTGGTTGGGGAGCTGGGCGGGATGCATTCAGTAAATGCTATAATCCGTTTGGCTATAAATTAGATGCTATGATTGATACAGCAAGATGTTTGCAAGGGAATATTATCAATGGAATGAAAATAGAGGAACCTTCTCAGGTGATGAAATATAAGGATAAGAAAATATGTTTGGTTATATTCCCAAATTTGGAAGAAGAAATCGTGGCAGAAGCAGAACAGTATCTTTCAGAATTTGATACTATAGTTGGCAGTCTGGTTTCAGTGGATAAAAATCCTCTCGGTCATTTCTATTCTACGGAACGTGAGGATCTGATTATCGTGAATATGCTCGACAAGTTAGGTGTTCAAAATCCAACTTATATGGATATAGGTGTATGTCATCCTGTTATTAGGAATAATACATATTTACTGTATGAGAAAGGACATCATGATGGTGTATTGGTAGAACCTAATCTGGACATGTGTTCTTTAGCGGAAATTTATCGTCCTGCCAATCGTATAGTAAAAGCAGGTGCGAGTCCACTGGGGGGAGACAAATTGCGTTATTATGTGCATCAAAATCCCAGTTATAGAGGGCACAATACGTTTGATGAAGAAATTGCCCGTGAAGAGGGTTCATTAGAAAATTATAGAGAAGTTCCTGTCATTTCAATTAACGAGATTGTAGAGAAAAATTTTGACTCGGCACCGGATTTTTTGGATATTGATACTGAGGGAATGGACTATGAACTTTTGAAGTCACTGGATACGGATAAACATCCCGTCAAGATTATATGTGTAGAAGTCTGGAAGAATGCCAGCTTGTTTGCGGATATGATGGAGAAAAAAGGCTACATACATTTTATGTCAACCATTGCCAATAATATATACATTCGCAAGGAGCTGCTATAGTGTAGGAGTGGTATAGGTGAAATATCTGATTTGGGGAGCTGGAATGCGCGGTGCCAGATATGCGTGGCATTTCAAGAAAGAAGAATTAATAGCTTTCGTTGATAATGACCCTGCAAAGATAGGTGGGACTTATCAGGGACTACCTGTTATCAGCTTTGATGAATATCTGGAAAAGCACACAGATAACTTTCTAATAATTGGAATGATATTTGAAATAGAACCTATACAAACGATAGAGAAACTTGGGATAAAGAATTATCTGCTTTTTTCTGAGTGTCCGGCTGAGTATCACATGTATTATCGACAAAATTATTTATGGGAGTATTTGAAGTCAGTAATAGATGCTAGTAAGAAATATCTGATTTATGGCTGTAATTTTTATGCCATCCAATTAAGTGAGATGATATATGAAATGACCGGACGATATGCGCCTATTGTACCGTCAAGAAATTTCAGGCAAGATCGTTTTCATGCATTTAAGCGAACTATTAAAGGTGAAATTCCTGTATTAAATACAGGAGAAGATGTTGATGTAGATAGTATACTTGCAGCTTGCGAAGATGATTTGGATTGGCTGTCTGGGGAATCAAGGTGTAATTCAATTATAAATGTGTTTGATTGCAGTGATAAAATAGAGGCTTATCATCATCCGGAAATTGAGCAGTATAAGGATAAGCATTTAGGACAAAGCTGCTTTGTGATTGGTAATGGTCCATCATTGCGTATGTCAGATTTGGAATTATTAGCAACTAATGGAATATCTACTTTTGCAATGAATAGCATTTGGCGAATATTTGATAAGACTACTTGGCGGCCTACATATTATTTTGCAGAAGATCCCAGAAATTTTTGGGATGCATATCCGACTAAAGAATTTATTTGCCAATCAGATCATGGCATAGAGATGATGTTCCTTGGTGATGCAGACAAAGATTTTTGGAAAGAGAATAAGCCTGGAGGAAACTACATGGTTTTTCATTCTCATTTTGAATTTTCGGAATTTCGTCACCCTAAGTTTTCCGAAGATTTATCGAGGAAATCGTATGAGGGTGGCACTGTAGCTTATTCTTGTCTGCAGATGGCGGCGTATATGGGATTTAAGAATATTTTCTTATTGGGTATGGATAGAAGTGATCCCAACAAAGGCAATAATGCAATGTATGGTCATGTATATACAGAAGAAAAGCTTACCTCACAGAGTTATGATGAAGGTGTGAGATTAGGGGATGAATCAGCAAGAAAATATGCTGATGAACATGGTATTAACTTGTATAATGCAACGCGAGGTGGATTTTTAGAGATTTATGAAAGAGTTGATTTTGATTATTTGTTTTGTAACGGAAAATTCATATACGAATAAAATCTGAGGGAGATACATATGACGCAACTAAATATATCTTTGGGAAGTGCTGTGTTAAATGATGATTCAGCACCATATTTGATCGCAGAAATAGGCATCAATCATAATGGAGATATACAGATAGCTAAAAAACTTATAGATGGAGCACATGCTGCTGGGTGGAATGCAGTGAAGTTTCAAAAACGTGAACCAGATATAGCAGTGCCGGAGGCACAGAAGTCTGTTATGAGGGATACACCTTGGGGACGAATGACTTATCTGGAATACAAGAAGCATGTTGAGTTTGGAAAAGAGGAATATGACTATATAGATAAGTATTGCAAGGAGAAACCAATAGACTGGGCCGCTTCACCATGGGATATGTCCAGTCTTGATTTTTTATTGCAGTATGATATTCCTTTCATTAAAATTGCATCAGCTACCATTGTTCAGGATGCGCTTTTGAAAAAAGCTGCGCAGTCCGGCAAGGTAATAATCATGTCTACGGGTATGAGTACATGGGCAGAAATAGATCATGCAGTAGCGATTTTGGAAAAGTATGCAGAAGGTGGTTATGTACTTATGCATACCAACTCTACATATCCCGCACCAGATGAAAATCTCAACCTTAGAATGATCACAACTTTAAAAGAGAGGTATCGTTGTCTTGTGGGGTACAGTGGGCATGAACAGGGCTTAGAGCCTACTGTTATGGCGTGTGTACTAGGAGCTTGTGTAATAGAGCGTCATGTGACACTGGATCATGACATGTGGGGGACAGATCAGGCAGCTAGTCTTACGCTGCATGCTATGGATATGCTACAGCGCAGGGTAAGAAATGTGAGAAAAATACTTGGAGATGGCGAGCATTCTCTTAGTGAAGCGGAGCTTGCGGTAAAGAAAAAATTAAGGGGCTGAAGTGGTTTAATACTTGATGATTACTGTATGATAAAGTGGGGATGATGGATATGGAAGATATGGTGGCATTCATTCCGGTGCGCGGCGGCAGTAAGAGCATACCGTTGAAGAATATAAGGGATTTTTGTGGTAAACCTTTGGTCTATTGGACGGCTAAGGCGGCTAGTGATTGTGACTACATAGATAGAGTATACATATGTACTGATTCAGAAAAGATAAAAGAGGTTGTTCACTCCATTGCTCTGCCAAAAGTTGATGTGATAGGCAGAAATCCGCACACCGCTACGGATATAGCTTCTACAGAGTCAGCAATGCTAGATTTTGCTTATCAGTATGAGTTCAAAAATATAGTACTTATACAAGCCACAAGTCCATTGTTGGAGAAAAATGATTTAAATGGAGCATGTAGGAAATATATTGAGGGAGATTATGATAGTATACTCTCTGTAGTAAGACAGAAAAGATTTATATGGAAAGATAACAATGATGAAGTTTTGCCTATGAATTATCAGCCACGCAAGCGCCCACGCAGACAGGATATGAATGGATATTTGGTGGAAAATGGAGCATTATACATCACAAGCAAAGAGGCATTGTTACGAACGGAATGTCGTATATCTGGAAAAATTGGAGCTTATGAAATGCCCGAAAAAAGCTATTTTGAGATAGATGAACCAAGCGATTGGAATATCATGGAAATGTTAAAAAAGAATAGGTAAGGTGTTTGGGGATTTGTTATGAGGTGTGATGCATTTGAAATGGTATGAATATAGAGATTTATTTTCTGTAAAAAAAAAGAATGACATTATAATTTTTGGAGCTGGATATTATGGACAACGTTTGATTTGTCGTCTAATAAAAGATGGGATAAATAAATTTCTAATTTATGATAATGATGAAAGGAAATGGGGATCTGCTGTATTTGGAATGAAAATTTCAAAATTATCTGATCCGAAAGAACTCCCAGAACATGCTATGTATCTTGTCGTAGGCAAAGAAAAAATAGCTAATAGCAGTGCAAGGAAAATATTTGAATTCCTAAAAAAGCATGTGGACGAAAATAAAATATATATGATAAAAGAAGAATCTTTAGCGACTTTACCTAAGAAGGTTATGATATATAATTCAGAGCAATATGTGAATGGATTAATAAAAAAAAGCAAAGTATATAAGCGAGAAAAGCTTGATACTATCAGAAGTTTGACGTATAGACCAATAAACATATCGAGGCTTGGAACTACAGGTGGTCCAGGAAAGATTTTATATACAGAGGCATTGTTATTGGGAAATAAATATAAGGATATAACTCTTTTATATAATTATAAAGAAAGCGAAAATGAAGTATCAATAGATTTGGACTATGCATGCTCAAATATATTGGGGGCTGTGGAATTTGCAAGAGAACTTTCTTTAGAAGACGAAAATACAGCATATATAGCACATGACATATTTTCAGGTGCAGGTTTGGCTGCAAATGGGAAAAAATATATTCTGGTATATCATAATCAAGGAGAGATAGTCTATGAAATGGAAAGATTTGGACACAAATTTGACATAAAAGAAAAAGAATTAATCTATAAATTAGAAAATTTTAGTCTAAAAAATGCTGTAAGAGTAATTTTTCCAAGCAAGGGGGCAGAATATTTTTTTAGGAGGTCTTGGGGGAATTTGAATCCTGAATATATAGGAGGAGAGGTTGCGTACAACACTTTACTTTCAGATAATATGAAAAAAAGTGTTTGTGTTCCTGAAATTAATAGGGATGATGAATGCATTACTTTTTTCAGCATAGGACAAATGACTGAATCAAAAGGAATAGATAGAATACCAGATTTTCTGGTAGAATTATCAAAATACATAAAAAAACAAATCAGATGGGTCGTTGTAGCAAATGGGGTATTAAAAGAAAAGATAGTCAACGAAATGGATAATATTTGTTCCATTAATGATAAGATTAAATTTACCCAGTATGATTTTATGACACATGAGCAAATAAATTATATATTCTCTATTTCAGATGTTTATATTATGTTACATAGAGTAAGTATTTTTGATTTAGCAACACTTGAAGCAATGTATCATGATTTGAAAATTATTCTATCAGATATTCCTGGTAACAGAGAATACAATATCAGGGATAATGTTTTTTTGGTAGATAATGAAATTGATTATAAAATACTGGCAAAGAAACTCCATGAATCAAAGGTATGTAACAGAAAAGTATATGATGAATTTTTTTCAAATGAAGAATTTGTAAATAGATATAAAAAAATGATAGATGAATTAGTAAGTGATTAGGTGATGGTATGGAAACTGTTTCAATTATAATACCTGTATACAATGTTGACAAATATTTGACTGAATGCCTGTCAAGTGTTACGAATCAAACATACCGGAATTTTGAGGTCATTTTAATTGATGATGGCAGTACAGATAATAGTAGAGATATATGTGTGAATTGGTGTCATAAAGATAGTAGATTTAATTATTACTATCAAGAAAATGGCGGACTTGGCTCTGCGCGTAATTATGGTGTAAGTAAGGCAAAAGGCTTGTGGCTGACATTTTTGGATTCAGATGATTGGTGGGAACCAATATATTTGGAGAAGATGATTTCAAAAACAAAAAACAAAAAGATAAATGCAATATATTGTGATACATATGTATGTATACAAGGACGTGAAAAGAAGCCAACTCATGTAAGATCGATGCTTAAATACATACAAGCCGATACGCGGGATCGTATAGCTTTAGGCATTAATGCAAGTGCATGTGGAGCGTTATATAAAAAAAAGATATGGGATGAGATAAAAATAGAATTCCCACATATTATATTTGAGGATACCGGAATTTATGGTGTTTTAGTTCACTATTTCAGTTCGTATGATGTTGTTGAAATGCCGCTATACAATTATCGTAAACGCAATGGCAGTATAATGGATACCAACAAATATGAATATAGAAAAATGATAGTTGCACTTGACAGCTTGCTGACATTAGCAAGAAAACATCAATTGTTTGAAACTTATCGGAATGAGTATTTTGAGTTGTGTCGTTCACAGTTGTATCCTAGATGGAAAGAAGTTAAGGGGATTAGAGAACCAGTAAAGAAGCAAATGATAGAGTTTTACCGACGTAATTTCTCTTTTTATGATAGAATCGGTCGTATTGTGAGTATTGGCAGCCCAATATCTGCAAAGGTGTATGAGGGAATTGTTGCATTTCCGAATGTTGAAAGAGATATTTATTCATTTACAAGTATTGTTAGTATGGTAAGTGAACCACCTGATGATGAATTTAAATTGAATTATACTGGCAAAAATGAATATAGGCTTAGAATGATTCAAAAGGATATAGAAAAGACTTGGTTGAAAAATAGAGAGAAATGCCAGTATATTATATTGGACTTGCTGGAAGAAAGAAATGATTTTATTGCATATAGAGATTGTTTATTTACACTAAGTGAAGCTGTAGACAGTGAGTGTGATATTACAAGTGATGTGAAAATTGTGCATCGAGATTCAGAAAGAAGTAATGAAAGATGGATGGAGGCTTGTGATAAATTTTTTAAGATAGTTAAGCAAAATAATATGAAAGTGATTTTGCTGGAATTATATTTATGTGAACGCTATGGAGATTTGGTAAATCAAAACAAGTATAATAACATAGATGATATTCAGAGGATAAACAAAAAACTAAACCATTATTATAATTATGTAAAAAATCATTATGATGTTACATTGGTGAAATTGGACTCCGAGTATACATATACGGATAGAGAATATAAGTTCGGTTGCTATCCGTGGTATTTTAATGAGTGTGCAATATATTTATTAAGAAAAAATGTAAGAAAGATTATATATAATGATATGGATGGAAAAGAAGAGGGGGCAAGTTGAATGAAGCGAATTGGAGTAGTTATTCCAGTCTACAATACAGTGGAATATTTGAGGCAATGCATTGAAAGTATATTGAATCAAACATATAAATGTCTATCAGTTGTGCTGGTTGATGATGGTTCGACTGATGGGAGCGGGCAGATATGCGATGAATATGCAGAAAAGAATGAAAGGGTATCTGTAATACATCAAAAAAATTCAGGGATAATACAGGCAAGATACATTGGAACAAAAAATCTTGATTGTGATTATGTAACATTCGTGGATTCGGATGACTGGCTAGAATTGGACACGTATGAAAGATTTGTTGACTGCATGAGCAAAGAAATAGATGTTATCTCATGGTATATAGTTCGCTATGCAAATGAAAATGTGCAAGCTGTGATTAAACATGGTGTAAAAAGTGGATTCTATGACAGTGAAAAATTTCAACGTGAAGTCATACCATTTATGATATGGGATTGTAAAAATAATACATTTGGAATTGATCCATCATTATGCAATAAACTTATAAAAAAAGAACTGATAATGAAATCACTGGAAGAAGCTAGAGAGATAAATGTAATGTATGGAGAAGATGCAGCGGTGATGTATCCATTGCTGCTACGAAGCAAGACAATGTTTTTAACAGATGATGCACTTTATTATCATAGACAGCGACCTTTTACAAATAAAACGCCATATTTTTCAGACGAAATGTTTCAGAATAAAATATATGTGTTGTATGATTATTTGAAAAGTAAGTTGGTTGGAAATCCAGAGTTAATAAAGCAATTAAATTTTTATTATGTAGAATCGGTAATTAGATATGGTCAAGATAATTTTGGCATGAGAATACACTGTAATAATTTTGTGTTTCCTTTTGATAAAGTACCTAAGGATAAAAATATAATACTTTACGGTGCATCTAGTGTGGGACAGTCATACTATAGGCAGCTTATATTGCTGAATTATGCAAAAAAAATACTTTGGGTAGATAAAAATGCTCATCTATATGAATACTTAGGAGTAAAAGGTCTAGATGCATTGGCTGAATCAAATGAATATGATTTCGTAGTGATAGCAATAAAAAATCCAACAGTAGCAGAGAATGTGAGGAAAAAATTACTCCATATTCTGAAAGTAAATCACCCTTTGATAGTGTGGAGCATCAAAGAAGTATTGGTGACGGGGAAAAGATTGTGGCTATAATGATTTAGTGAGGGATGAATATGCCTAAAGTGTCGGTTTTAGTACCAGTATATAATACAAGTAATTTTTTAGTTCAATGTCTTGAAAGTTTAAAAAAACAAACTTTGGAAGACATTGAATTTATATGTATAAATGATGGCTCTACGGATAACTCTTTAGAGATTCTGACCAATTGTGCTAAAAATGATAACAGATTTCGTGTGATATCAAAGAATAATTCGGGATATGGACATACAATGAATGTTGGACTTCAAAATGCATGTGGAGAATATATAGGCATAGTTGAAAGTGATGATTTTATTGAACCAGATATGTATCAAAAGTTATATGAAACAGCTAAGTCCTACGATGCAGATATAATAAAAAGCAATTATTGGGAATACAGTGAAGGAAAGGACAAGTTGATAGAACCGTTAGGAAATGGCCCATATCGTAAAGTATTTACGCCTCGTATAGAGGAGAAAAGTTTGTTTTTGAAGGGGCAATCCATATGGTCGTCTATATATAGAAGGGAAATGATTGAGAAAAATAAAATTAGATTTCTTGAGACTCCAGGTGCTTCGTATCAAGATACATCCTTCTACTTTATAACAATGGCTTGTTCTGATAGAGTCGTGTTACTAGAGAATGCTTTTTTGCATTATCGTCAGGATAATCCTAATTCCTCGGTAAAGTCATCTGGTAAGATATATTGTGTTTGTGATGAATTCAAAAAAATATGGGATTTTATAGAAGAAAAATCGGAATTAAAAGAGTGCTTAAAATATGTGTTACCGGAATTTCAATGGAATGTTTACCTATGGAATATGAGCCGCTTAGAAGATGACTATAAGTATTCTTTTTTGGAAAGATTATATGATGAGTTTAACGAAATAAATGAGAAGAATTTGTTAAAAAAAGAATGTTGGAATAATCCTCGTGCGTTTGATAAGATAAAAAAAGTAGAAAATGGCAAAGAAAAATTTTTATATGGATATTATATAGACGAGCAAATGGAACGTATTTATAAAAATGCATTGATAAGCGAAATAAGAAGATTTAAAGAAGTTTGTGTTTTCGGAGCGGGTCATGTAGCAAAGAGCATTATAATTTCTTTAGGGGAATATCAAGTATATCCTAAAAAAATAGTGGTATCTAGACCAGAAGAAAATCCTGCTAATTATATGGATTATACTGTTGTGGGAATAGAGGATATATCAGAGTCTGAAAAAGACGAGTGTCTTTTTTTAGTTGCTGTAAAAGAAGTATCACAATATCATGTTATTAGAAAATTGCAGAAGAGAGGTGTAAAAAATATAATCGCAGTCAGTAAAGAGATGCGTATATCTCTTATGAACTGATTATTCTAAAGTCATTGATTGCAGAGAGGGGATGCAAAATGAAAAATAATCCAAAAGTGTCTGTGATAATACCTGTTTATAATGTTGAAACTTACTTGACTGATTGTTTAGATAGTGTGTTGTCACAAACACTTAGAGAAACTGAAATAATATGTATCAATGATGGCTCTGCAGATCGTTCATTGGATATACTTAAAGAATATGAAGAAAAGGATTCGAGAATAAAAGTACTATCACAATCAAATAAAGGACAAGGTTCTGCAAGAAACCTTGGTATAAAGGCTGCTCATGGTGAATATATTTGTTTTGTTGATAGTGATGATATTATTTTATCTGATTTTCTAAAAAAACTATATGATGAATCAATAAGAAGTCAATTAAATATTTTGAGTTGTGAAATAAAAGTTGAATATGAGAATGAATCGCTCAGAAAAATTACTGAAGAGGATTATTATAATAAGAAAGGCGTATATAATTACGTAACTAATGGGAAAAAATTATTTTCAGATATGATAGATAATAATGATTTCTGTGTATCGGCGAATATTCTTTTTATTAATAGAAAATGGATGTTGGATGAAGAAATTATCTTTCCAGAAGGTGTTTATTTTGAGGATGCTGTTTTTTGTTTAAAGTGCTATATATATGCTAAAAGAATTAAGCAAATTCCTTATAAGGGGTATATTTATAGGGTTCGCCATGCTTCTACGATGACTTCTGTAGTAGACTCCAAACGAGTAATAAGTTGGCTGGAGGTTTTTAGACATGAATTAATTTTTTTATTAGATGAACAAGATGTATTGTTTCAAAAAGCCTTATCTAAGTATATAAGAATGTGGTATTACTATATTCGAAGAATTACTTCTAAATCTAATCTTATATCTGAAATTGAGTTACCACCGATTTTAGCGTTGCTGAGGTTCCTTTTGGGCTTAGAAAAAAGAAATGATATTGAGGGGGAACTTTACGAGGAGAAATTATTGATACTAGGATTTGAGAGAATGATATTGAAAAGTAATGGGGTTATTTTGTATGGTGCGGGAGAAGTGGGGCAATATGTGCTTAGGTATCTTATTTCTCGCAATTTGTATGATTTTGTCAAATATTTTGCAGTGAGTGAAATAACATCTGGCTTGGAAAACATAAAAGGAGTGCCTGTGTGTGATATAGAAAAACTTGCTGGTTCTAAGTATTTGGTTATTTTGTGTGTTGGAGATAAATATCGTGAAGATATGAAAAAGAAATTGATTGGTGTGGGGATAAAACAATATTTTATATTAAATAAACGGTTAAGAAAGATGATTAAATCATCGATTTAAAAAAGTTAGAATTACAATAAAAACTTTGGGGGTGGGAGTTAAGTATGAAAAGCGTTTCTGTAATAATGCCATGTTTAAATGTTGGGAAATATATATCCAAATGTCTAGAAAGTGTATTGAATCAAACTTTGTATGATATAGAGATTATTGTAGTAGATGCAGGTTCCACAGATGAAAGCTTGAATATTATTAAAATGTATATGGAAAAAGATTCTAGGATAAAGTTAATATGTACAAAAACAAGAAGCTATGGTTTTCAAGTGAATTTAGGAATACAAGAAGCAAAAAGCGAATATATAGGTATAGTTGAAACGGATGACTATATAGAACATGATATGTATGAAGTCCTATATTCAAATATCGTTAATACTGACGCTGAATACATAAAGTGTTGTGCTGATAAGTATTTTGAAAAAAATGGATGGGAGCGTAGATATGAATTTATTCCTTGTCCAGAGTTAGAGGCTAATAACATACTTTTCTTAAAGCCTAAGGAAACACCAAGATTGTTTTATTCGGATAATTTTATATGGAATGGAATATATAGACGTGATTTTATTTCAAAATTTAGATTATCAGAAACAAAAGGAGCAGCTTTTCAAGATATCGGCATGCTGTTTAGAATGATTTCTAATGCTAGTAAGGGAATTTACATAAAACATAAGGGGTATAATTATCGTCAAGATAATGTATTGTCATCCTCTTTTAGTCATAATGGTCTAAACTATATTTTTTATGAATATTATGCTATAAAATCATTATTAAATGAATTGGATGAGGAATGGACATATATATATTATCGAAAACTTGCAGCACATATATTGGGATGTTTTTATATAATGGCTTGTGAAAATGTTTTTTGGGAGGAATGTAGAAATAGTATTGAAGAGATGAGGGGGGATATAAGAAATGCAGTGAATAATAACATTTTAAAAAAAGATAGCTTCGAAATAGCAGAAGAGTGGGAATGCATTCTGAAGTTTCTAAGAAATGAGGATGATTTATTTAGATATTGTAAAAATCTTTTTTATCACAAATCAGAAACTATAAAGAATTCATTAGTGATATTTGGGAACCATGATTGGTTTATTTTCGGCTGCGGAATTCGTGGAAAGAAGCTATATGAATTACTAAGAAAATTTCCAATTGCAATCAAAGGGTTTTGTGATAATTCGGAAAATAAACAAAATAAAAGCTGTGAGGGTTTACCTATTTTATCTGTTGGTGATGCTTTAATGAAATATCCTAATGCTCATTTTATTGTTCCTAATAAGATAGGTCGCAACGAAATAGTAACACAATTGTACAACTCTAGCGTAAGTATGGAAAATATAATGCTTGCTTACGAAGAATTATTTGATAAATTTAGATATGATGATATATTCACATTAAGGATGATACTTTGATATAGATGATAAGTAGTTGATGGATATTCACAAGGTGATTATATGGAGAAAATAGGTTTAGTAATATGTAGCTATAATGGTTGTGATGATACAATAAAATGTATTGAATCACTATATAGTCAATCAAGAAAAAATTTTGATATTTTTGTAGTGGATAATGCTTCTACAGACTACACGATGGAAAGATTAGTTCAGCAATTTGCTGATGAAGTGGTAGTGCTTCGCCAGAAAGGAAACTTAGGAGGGGCGGGGGGATTTGGAGCCGGAATTGCTCATGTCGTTTCCTTGGGGTACGAATACATAGCTTTAATGGATAATGATATTATTGTAGATGAAAAAGCTATGGAAATGATGATGACTACGCTCGAAGCTGATAAAAGTTTAGGAGCTGTAGGCGCTAAAATCATGTGGATGAGTAAGCCGGATGTTATATATGATTTTAGCGATGTCATTGATTTAGAACATCAAAAAATACATTCTCCATATAGGGATATTTACGATAATGAGCGCCTGCAAGGTCTGAAGGAGACAGATTTTGTCCCGGCTACAGCAGGAATTTTCCGCACGAAAGCAATTTTAGAGGCAGGCTCTATGCCAGTGGATAATTTCATCTACTACGATGATGTAGAATTGGGATGGAATATGTATCGTAAGGGGTGGAGAATGGTGTGTTGCGGCAGTGCCAAAGTATGGCACAAGAGCAGTAATGCTAATCGTAAGCATGACAACTTTTCCGAGTACTATTTTCAGCGTAACACATGGAATTTTACAGCCAAGTATATAGCTGAGGAAAAGGTGGAGCCTTTTGTGGATGGTTTGCTTGCCAAAACATTTCCTATTCTTTACGGTTGTAGTTTCAAGGAACAATGGCGAAAATTTGAAACCGCATTTTATGTATTTGATGATTTTGCCCGTCATGTTCGTGGCAAGGCTAAGGAAGGACGGATTCAGCTTTTTAGTGCAGGGGAGAGTCAGGTAAATCGTGCCTTAGAGCGGCTGTGTACAGGCAAGTATCGTTCGATACAAGTCATAATAGAGCCTGATGCAGAAAGGGTGTATATGCTCAAAGGCTTATTGCAGCGTATTTGGCAGGCTGCTCCGCAGGTGCGCTTTCAAGTGATGGCTTATAAACGCTTGGACGGAATTGAACAGCTGCCAGTGGGAGAGTATGTCCTTTGTGAGGAGCCAACCCTAAGGAAAGATAGTCTGAAGTGGGGAATAGCAGATTTTTATCCTGATTTGGTACTGCATTACTGTGGGCATGTGAAGAACCAGAGGGAAAATGTACTGCCGGAAATCTATGTCGACTCACATTACAATGTCGTAGATGATGAACGTTCTTGGCGATACTATCAGCGCTATGACGAAGCCTTTGAGGCATTCAAAGGGATGTATCGCCCTATGATACTGGAAATGATAGAGGATCTGCGCAAGCACATACCATAAGACCAAATGCAAATAAGTTGGAATTTTTAGGAGGAATTATGTCACATCCACAGGTGGCGACACGGATGGGCGTGTACGCCTATATGCAAAGAGTGATGAATGGAGAAACTGGTTATCAGAGAATTTCCGGTTATGTGCGGAGAAATTTTCCTTTGCTCCGCTTACATGCAGAGGAATTGGCTCGTTTCCATTATATAAAAGATGGTGTGCAGGATGTGACTTTGGAACAGATCTATGCTGCCTTGCGCATGACCGGGGAATTATCGGCAGACGAGGCGATAGGGCTAATGACTTTGGAGCGGGAAGCTATGGTAATGATGTTGCCAGATGGAGAAAGGGATGAGAATTTCCTACCGATAGAGAAAGGGCTTTTGGAGAGTTATGGCAGGGATTTTTCTGTGCAATTATTGGTTGCTGCCAGCCGACGAGTCCGGTTAGAGCATGAACTGAAAGGGCCAGGCTTGCTAGGTGCAAGCTTTGGGGGCATTATTTTGATGCCTTATGTGGAGTGGCTGCTTAGACGTGCCGTATCGCTGGAGATTAAACGATTGTATTTTATTGCCAGAGATGGCTATCTTTTGCAAAAGATGGCAGATACTCTGATAAAATCTCGTGGCTTAAAGCTGGAAACCTATTATATACATGGTTCTCGCCGTGCTTGGCGCATGCCGTCCTATATGGGCCGGTATGGGGAACTACGTGAACTGGTAGGTTGGTCATATGTGCAGCACATCAAGTATGTTGATGATTTAGCTGATGTCCTGCATATACCGGTGGAGATATTGTGTGCTCATTTGCCAAGGGAGTACGCGGTGTCGGGGCGCCCACTTTCATATCAGGAACTTTCTCTTTGTGTGTATTTTTTGGATAGAGATCCTTCCTTTCGTCAGAAGCTTTTGGAAAGCCTTGCAGATATGCAGAGTATGACGGTAGAGTATTTACAGCAGAGTATAAACACATCTGATGATAATTTTGCTTTTGTGGAATTGGGCGGTGGAGGATTCACACAGCTTTGTCTGGCGAAAATTATGCAGAGATTTTATAAGGGACAGGTACGTACTTTTTTTTATAAGATGGACAGGGTTCGACCATCGGAGGGACAGTGTATATTTTATGATTTCTTTCCCAGTAAGTTGGAGAATGATCTAGTTATTGAGATGGTCTGCCGTGCGCCCGAAGGACAGACAGAAGGGTATAAAAGAGAATGTGGGAGAATTGTGCCGGTAAAGAAGGAAGGGGAGGCAGAGCAATATTTATCTCATGGTTATGACAAATATGTAGCCGGAGTGGAGGCTTTTGCTCGTGCTTATGCAGAGGCTACAGCAAACATTATTCCGGAGCCAAGCATTGAAGCATCTCTTTACTGTATGGAATTTATCAGCTGCCATGCAGATGGGGAAATTATGGATTTTTTTGCCAGTTTGCCCAATACTGTATCTGGTCGAGAAAAGCGTGGCTGTGAATTTGCTCCAGCGTTGACCAAGAAGCAGGTACGAGAAATTTTTATTACTTACGATGGAGGAAATCCATGGGATAATTACAAAGGAACAGATTTTGATTTATCGGTGAAGCGAAGTGACATAAGGATTCAGAGGATGGTGGAAAAATATCGTTGTAAAGGTGAAGATATACGTAGACGCTGGCTAAGATGCTATTCACTAAAACAAAGGAGTAGATGGCGTGTTTATCCATACAGCACTTTGGGAAATAGATTTGTGATTTATGGCGCGGGACAGAAAGGCAGACAACTGTATGAAGAGTTGAAATGTGATAAAGCGATATCTGTTGTGCAATGGCTGGATAGCAATTACGCAGAACTATGTAGAGACTGGCCGGTTAGCGGCGATATTGAAAATCTGGGACAAGTTCCTTATGATTGCATATTTATCGCATTGGGCAAGAAAAGTCCTTGGCAAGAGGTAAGACAGGAGTTGCTGAATAGGGAAGTGCCTAAAGATAAAATATATACTATGCAGGCATTGGATGCATGGAAAGAGAAGTGGGCAGGGATTATGGGCTCTTACATTAGCGTGTGATAATGTTGTTTATTTTTCTTGACCTTGTGTATTCGCATAATACTGAATACAGCCTGCTCATTGTTAAAATTCAATTATTTTATGATGGGATGGTGGAAAATTATGGACAAGAAATATATATGCTTGTCGCCGCCGACTGGCGGTTTTTCCGCAAGGCAAGGCAGAACTTGTTCCCAAAGGATTATGGTGTGAGAATACCACTTTGCATTTTAATAGTCAGGGTGGTCAAGGGTCGAGTTTGTCGGACAGCGGAGAGGTCAGCGTGGAGGTGACTTCTCTGGATGAGGTGTTGCCGGAGCAGAAGGTTTCGTTTATAAAGATGGATGTTGAAGGGGCAGAACTGGCTGCCTTGAAGGGAGCAAAGCAGATTATTTCCCATATGAGAGAGGACATGATTATGCATGAATTGGACAAGGACATATTGAACTACATAAAATCATCCCCGAGCGGGGATTTTGCTTCTGTTTTGGAGCAGGATCCCCGCTTTGGCATTTTCGAGGAACTGTCCGATTATGGTCAGGGAATTTTGGGCTGGTATGATTTCTCAGCGGAAGGCAGTCTTTTGGAACTTGGTGCTGGTTTTGGCCGACTGACGGAATTGTTTTGTCGCCGGTGTGGAGTGGTTACGGCGGTGGAGGCTGCCCCGTTAAGGGGTGAAGGATTGCGGCTTCGCTGCGGGAACAGTGCAAAACTTACGGTAGTGCAGGAGAATTGGCGCGATTATGTGCAGGCTGCGCGGGAGAAGTTTGATTATATCGTGCTGGCAGGAGGCTTGGAAGAGGTAACAGAGGATTTTTCCTTTGAAGGGCTTTGGGGACCTGCCGCCATGGTGAAACGCCTGCTGAAACTTTTGAAGCCGGGGGGCAGGTTTTTTCTGGCCGTGGATAACAGGCTGGGGCTCAGGTATTTCTGTGGGGAGCCGGAGCGGCGTACGGGACGGCCTTTTGCAGGTGTGAACAGTCCAAATGTCCAGGAAGGAATGCGCCTCTTTTCACGGCAGGAGCTGATGGAAACGGTTCGCAATGCGGGAGCCGGGGGCGTGAAGTGCTATTATCCCCTGCCGGACTGGCGTATGCCTCAGCTTATCTACACAGACGAATATCTGCCGGAGGACAATCTTAATGAGCGGTTGCTGATATACCATCCGCAGAACAAGACTTTGCTGGCAGATGAAGCGGGACTTTACAGCCAGGTCATCAAGGGGGGCGTGTTTCCCTTCTTTGCCAATTCCTTTTTGCTGGAGATTGCCGGGGAGCAGGAATCTCTTTCCCGGGCTGTTTATGTTGCTCTTTCCAGCGACAGGGGCAGGGACAAAGCTTTGGCTACGGTGCTTTATCATGATGGCAGGGCTGTGAAACGTCCGCTTTTTCCAGAGGGGCAGGCTTATGGGCAGCGGCTGGTGGCACAGTCGGAAAAGCTGCGTAGCCGGGGGCTGCCTGTTCTTTCTGGCAGTTGGTATGATGGGGCAGTGCAGATGAAACGCATTGCAGCTCCTATGTTGTCTGCTTTTTTGAAAAAAGCATCTAAGGATGAGTTTATCGCTGTTTTTGACCGGTTGTGGACGTATATATTGCAGTCTTCGGAGCAGGCAGCAAAGGAGGAGAATGCTCTTGCAGGTGCCGGTTCCTGTCCTGCGGAACCTTGGGAACCAATTTTAAGGCTTGCCTATCTGGAACTTATTCCTCTCAATGCTTTTTATGACAGGGGAGAAATCCTCTTTTTTGATCAGGAGTATGTGCGGGAGAACTATCCGGCTAAGTATGTACTATTCCGTGCCATCCACTATGCTTATGTCTTTACGCCGGAACTGGAAAGCCGTGTGCCGCGTAAGAAGCTGGCTGAACGGTTTGGCATTACGGATAAGATGTGGCAGATATTTGTAGAGGAGGAGAACGGGCGCTTTCTGCCGGAGGTGCGGCAGCATAAGCTTTATCGGCATTTCTACAAGTGGCTGCAGGTGGACAGAAAGCAGATGCGGCTAAATAGCCTGCTTTTAGGGCTGGATGAGGAATACAGTCCTGAATATGTGGTGTCGGAGAAAATGAAAAAAATCTGGCAGGTGCAGTATGGTCTGTTGAAGGCTTTTACGGAATTCTGCCGGGAGCATGATTTGCGTTATTATGTGTTCTTTGGCACTCTTTTGGGGGCAGTACGGCATGGGGGATTTATTCCGTGGGATGATGATACGGACGTGGTGATGCCAAGGGCAGATTATGACCGTCTGCTGACCTTGGGAGAGAAATTCCCTGCACCTTATTTTTTACAGACTATGGACAATGATCCGGAGACTTTTTTCGGTGGTTTTGCCCGTCTTAGAAATGAGGCGACGACAGGCATAGGAAGGGAGGACTTTGGTCATGATTGTCATTTGGGAATTTGGATGGATATTATGCCCTTGGACTTCTGTTCCTCGGATAAAAGGCAGGTGAAGAAAAAAGCTGGCCGCATACATTTTTGGCAGAGCCTGCTCTATGCCAAGATTTATGGAGAGCCGCGCAGGTATGTCTGGCCGGGGCTGCGTCTTTTGCACAAAGGGCTGGCATGGATACTGCCTCATGGTTTCCTTTGCGGGCGGCTCAAGGCGGCTTTCCAAAGTGATATTGATGAAACGTCCAAGTATCTTGCTATCTTCACCGGTGGTGGCATGCCGGGGATTTATGAGCGGGCGTTCTTTGGTGAGGGAATAGACCTTACCTTTGGCTCTCTGCGGGTGAAGGCTCCCAGGGAATACAAAAAATGCCTGCAACTCACGGCAGGCAGAGATTATATGAAATTTCCTCCCATGTCCAAGCGTAAGCCGCATCACTTGGGCATCTTCAATCCTGATGTTCCATATACGCGCTATAGGGATATGCTGTGGAAACTCTTTGAGGGAGTAAAGGGCAGGACGGTGGTGCTCTTTGGCGGCGGCTTTATGTTCGAGGACTATATGAAAAAGTATGGCCGCGCCTATCCGCCTGCGTTTATCGTGGACAATGATGAAAAGAAATGGGGGACAACCCGACAGGGTGTGGAGATTATCGAGCCGGAGAAACTGCTGGATATACCCAAACGCCAACTTTATCTCATCATTTGCAGCATTCATTATAAGGCCATCAGCAGGCAGCTGGAGGGCATGGGGCTGACGGATTATAAGATATATGTGCAGGAGAAAGAATGGATTTTGGAAGATGAGCAGGAGAGGTGATGACTTTTGAAAAAATATGGACGTGGCTACGTGCAGGGGACTTTTGACCTTTTTCATGTGGGGCATCTGAACCTTTTCAAACGGGCCAAGGAGCGTTGTGATTACCTTATAGCGGGCGTTGTGTCGGATGAACTGAATGAAGTATACAAGGGAGCAAAGCCCTATGTTCCCTATGCGGAACGGGCGGCTTTGGTCGCAGCTTGCCGCTATGTAGACGAGGTTATCAAAGTGGACATTGGCGCGGATGATAAGGTAAAGATTTGGGAGAAGCATCATTTTGACTGCCATTTCTGCGGGGATGATCATGGAAATTGGGAGCCTTTGATAAGTGTACTCCATGAGCGCGGTTCGGAGGTGGAGTTCTTTCCTTATACGGAGAGCACCAGTTCCACCCGCATTCGGGAGGAATTGAAAAAAAGGATTCTTTACCATGAAGATGATGTTATGTCCTTTGATGTGTTCGATACGCTGGTCACGCGCAGAGTTGCGACGCCTAAAGGAATCTTTGCTTTGATGCAGGAAAAATTGGCAGATGCTGCAGTCCTGCCGGGGGTTCCTCTAAGGGTCAGGCGTGGCTTTTTTGATATGCGCTGGTTTTATGAGCGCAAGGCCAGGGAGCGATGGCAGAAGGATAGCAGGGAGGATATAACCTTAGGGGAAATATACAAGTGCATGGGAGAGACCGAAGGTCTAAGCGGGGAGTTGCTTCAAGAATTAATGAAACTGGAATTGGACATTGAAGCACAAAACCTGGTGGGGATTGAACGCAATATTCGGCAGCTGAAGGAACTGCTGGCTTCCGGTCACAGGGGCATCCTTATTTCCGACATGTATCTGGGAGCGAGGGAAATCCGCTCTCTGCTGGTGACGGTTGATGAGGTGTTCCGGGATTTGCCCATCTATTCTTCGGCAGATATGGAAAAGGGCAAATGGAGTGGCAATGGTTATAGATATGTCCGCCAGCAGGAGGGCTTAGATATCTTCCATTGGGTGCATACGGGGGATAATAAGTCTTCCGATATTGAGAGAGCCAGAGAGTTAGGCATTAAAACCGTCTATTACAATGAAACAGCCCTGACCAGGCGGGAACGGGAACTGATGGCCAAACGGGAGGCGGATGTTGCCCTCCAGTTGGCCGTGGGACAGTTGCGCTTGCGCCGTTTGCATGGGGAGGATGTATCCTTGGATGCATTGCCGGGACTGCCGGATGAGGAGGAAGTTCCTTACGGACTAGCTAATAGCTGCCCCGTGGGTGTATTGGCAGATAAGGTGGCTTTGTATGGAGCAGGGCGCTTTGGGCGTGACTTGCATGAGAAAATGCAGACCATGGGGAAGAACATTGTCTGCTGGGTGGATAGACAGTCGGAAACCATGAAGGAGCAGGGATTGCCGGTAGAACCTGTGGAACGGCTGCGGCAGGGTGGATTTGAACAGGTGGTGATTGCGGTCAAGAGTAGAGAAGCAACGCTGGATATAATGGGAATGCTTGTGTCTATGGGAATTGGCAGAGAATTGATTTTCTGTATGTGAAAATTCAGCCTGTGTCAATATCCGCATTGGCGTGGACGACTCCAATAAAACTTAAATTTATTTACAGGCTATTGCAAGAGCGTGCGCTTTCTACTATGATGTAGATGAGAACATGGATTGGAGGACGAAGTTTTGTTGGAGCAGCTTTGTTTTGAAATAGAGGATATGGACTTAAAGGTGGAGCTTTCCGTACGGGAGCGGCAGCTTTGTTATCGTGTGGGGGATGGTGAGTTTGCGGTACTCGACGGCGGGCGGCGCTGGCTGCGGCGGTTGGAGAAGCTGCATCTGGGAACCTGGAGGGCAAGTTATCAGCCGCCGGTGCCGCCTGCGCGGCATAGTTTGTGGCGGCTCTCGTTTAAGGACAGCAGGCTTGGTCTGCGGCGGATTGTGGGGGATAATGCGCATCCGGGGAGCTGGGCGGCGTTTATTGACCTCATGAATGAGATTCCGGGCGTGGAGATTAACCGCGTGCGGCAGTTGGAGCAGGTGGCGCTGATTTTGCATGATACGATTGACAATCCGCGGGGGAATATCTATCTGCCAAAGTCAAAAAAAATCAGCCTGGTGGAAAAGCTGATTATCAATCGGGGCAAGCATATTCTGGTGTTTACGCGGCACAAGCAAGGTTTGGGGACGGAGCGTCATGCCTTTGATTCGGTGCGCAATGTGCCGCTTTTGCTGGAGCGGATTGCCGAGCATGCTGCAGAGTGGCAGGTGCAGCAGGATGGTGTTACGGATGATTTTCTGCCACGGGTGGAATGGACACTCAGCTGGCGTGATGGTTCGGAGGACACGGGCTGTTATGTTTTGCGGGGCGATGCCATGCCGGAAGGCTGGAAGAATTTTATGGAGGAAATCGGCAAGTTCACGGGGAATGTCCGGGGACGGATTTTCTGATTTAGAGGCAGGATTTTGCTCGCCGTTTGTCGAAAAGGAGGTTTAGATGTAAGGCACGCAGATTGGGGGAGATAGCATGTCGGAGCCGATTCAGACGGGACATCGTGTTTTTTCGGGCAACCGTAAGATGAATATGGAAATGCTGGAAATGAAGCCTTATTATGTGGCTACACCCGGCAGTAAACTTTCGCAGGAGGAAATGGAGGCGGAGGCAATGAAAGACGTGAAGAAGCCGGCATCTCCTCCGATGCCCGTGGAAGATGCTGTATCTGAGGCAGGATCGCCGGAGGAGATTGCAGCGCGGATTGCCGGAGACAGGACGAAGAATCAGGCAGATATTTTGGAATTGGCCAAGAGCCAGGTGGATAGTTGACTCCAAGGCCCTTTGGGAGGAATTTTTTTGTATACGTTAAAAGATGATGTGTTTAAGGGCAAGCGTCCGCAGATTGATGAGGAAGCCTTTGTGGCTCCGCAGGTTTTTTTGTCCGGTGATGTGCGGGTGGGAAAGTATGCCAGTCTGTGGCCGGGCGTAGCAGCTCGCGGGGATGTGAATTATATCTCGGTGGGGGAGTGCTCGAATGTGCAGGATTTGGTCTGTCTGCATGTGGCGGATGATGCTCCCTGCATCATTGGTGATTATGTAACGGTTGGTCATGGGGCGGTGCTGCATGGCTGTGAGATTGAAGACCATGTGCTGATCGGCATGAGTGCTACGGTGCTGACGGGGGCAAAGATTGGCAGAGGCTCGATTATTGCCGCGGGTGCTCTCGTGAAGGAAAATGCGGTGATTCCGCCCAATTCCCTGGTGGTCGGTGTGCCGGGGAAGGTTGTGCGCACGCAGGATCGGCTGGAGAGCATTCATGCGCAGGCGATTAAGTATAAGTGTGAATGGGCGATTGAGTATGGTGTGTATCCGGATATCGGGGGAGAACGGTATCACGGAGAGAAGATTATTTGACCGGAATGGCGATGAGCTCTTCATCGCCACTTTTTATTTGGGCACGACCAGCGGTCAGGTTGGTGATATCCTCGCTGATGGTTTCGATTGCGGCAGGGGAAATCAGGAGGTGCAGGGTTACGCCTTCGGCGTAGTCGGCATCGGTGCTGCGGATTTCGTTTTGCCGCATATAGTGTTCGAGGGTGGCGAGGTGTTCGTAGCTGATGGCGACATCAAGCCGGGCAAAGGGCGTCATTTCAAGAACCGTTGCGGCTTCAATGCCGATGGCTGCGGCGTGGGAGTAGGCGCGGATAAGGCCGCCTGCGCCTAATTTAATACCGCCAAAGTAACGGGTGACGACCACGACAATGTTGGTCAGCCCGTTTTTTTTGATGGCTTCGAGGATGGGATTGCCGGCAGTGCCGCCCGGTTCGCCGTCGTCGTTGGATTTTTGCTTGTCGGCTTTTTCGCCGAGGACGTAGGCGGAGCAGTTGTGACGGGCATCAAAGTAGCGTTTTTTGATGGTGGTGATGAAGTCGCGGGCTTCTTCTTCGCTGTCCACATGGCGCAGGTGGGTGATGAATTTTGACTTTTGGATTTCGTAGAGGGTTTCTACGCGGTCGTCTGTTTCTTCAATGGTGCGGTAGCTATGCATATGGCCTCCTGATTTTGCGTAAATTTTTCTTCTTCTAGTATACCGATTGTATACATGGAAAAAAAGGGCGTTTTGACAAAAATTTTTATGGTAATTCCACCGTTTTTGTAGTATTCTTAGCTTATTATTACATGAAGCGCCGCGGATGGCAGCAGCTATACAAATCACAGAAAGCAGCGGTGCTGGGAAGGTTGTGTTATTAAGGTCATGAATGAAGAAAAAATGAACAGAGGGTTGAAGAACAGGCACTTGCAGCTGATTTCCCTTGGCGGGGTCATCGGCAGCGGCTATTTCCTGGGGACAGGGTATGTGCTGGAGCAGGCAGGGCCGGCGGCGGTACTGGCGTATCTTTTGGGCGGTATTATCGTCCTGTGCGTCATGCTGTGCTTGGCGGAGCTGGCGGTGGAAAAACCGATTTCCGGTTCGTTTGTCACCTATGCGCGTGAGCATATTTCCCCAACCTGGGCCTGCGGTGTAGGCTGGGCGTACTGGCTTACCTGGGTGGCATATGTTCCGTCCGAGATGATTGCCGCGGGCATCATCATGAATCTCTTTTTGCCGGCAGTGAGTCAGCTTTGGTGGGCGGTATTTTTCAGTCTGCTGGTTACCTGTATTAACCTCTTTCATGTGGATAAATTCGGGGAGAGTGAGTCCTGGCTGGCGCTGATTAAGATTATCGCGCTGGTGGCATTTAGCATTGTGGCGGGGCTTATTTGTCTGGGGGTTATCGGTGACCAGGGCTTTATCGGCACGAGCGTGCTTCTGGGCAGCGGCGGTTTTGCGCCGCATGGTTACTGGTCGATTGTGCTCACGATGGTGATTATTCTCGTTAACTTTCAAGGGACGGAGATTATCGGTCTGGCGGCTGGTGAGTGCAAAGACCCGGCTAAGAGCATACCGATTGCGGTACGCAATGTAACGTGGC
>ERZ842401.198-NODE-198-length-83020-cov-9.761598_pt1 | contig 83020 bp, 80 predicted proteins | sample MGYA00521270_ERZ842401 | MGnify/ENA primary metagenome ERZ842401 (study PRJEB31892, sample SAMEA3878208) | bioreactor metagenome | biome: Moose rumen | place: Sweden | collected 2011-10 | study: EMG produced TPA metagenomics assembly of the PRJEB12797 data set...
GCATTTACATTGACCCGCCGTATAATACCGGCAATGAAAATTGGATTTACAATGATAATGTTTCTGATGCAAGGTTGCAGAAATGGTTATGTATGATTTTGAAATGTACACTGATGAAGCATTTACAATCAATAAATTTTCTGACGAACCGCAACTTAAAACTCCGATTGAAGAATTGATTGACGAATATAACACAACAATTGACGCCGCTAAAAAATTATCGCACGTTACAGGCAATATATACAGCTTGATAACGCAAAAAGATAATTCCTATTATTATCCGACGGCAGGCTATGAACAGAGACTCGGTAAGGAATATTTTTTGCACGCTATTAACTGGCACCATTGGAGCAAAGTTTTTTAACTACGGCTTTTTATCCGGCGATTAGTATACAAATAATAAACAGTTGCCAAACTGGGAACACCCAGACAAATTAAAATAAATAAACCTAACAAACACTAGCCGCCGTGTAATTGCGACGGCTTTTAGGAGGGATTGTAATGAAAAAAAAGAATAATACTAAAGAATTTACCGAATTTACTGAAGGCACAGGTAGTGGGTTAATATTGATACTGTTCATTGCGTTTGCGGGGATTATGCCCTATCTTTTGTTATTCGGTATGGCTTTTCTTACAGTGTATTTAATTGTCAAATTCTGCCTTGACGACGATGAATAAACGTATAAAATCAGAATATTTAGGAGTGAAAAATATGGAAAGCAAAAAAAAATAAGATTTTAGGTGTGTTACTTGCAGTGATACTGTTTGTAGTAGCTTTATTTTTTTTGAAGGAACAAGACGTAGCAAGAAAAAAAGAACATTTTGAATCGGAAAATTATATGATGGATATTTTTGAAAAGCGCGAGTCTGGAGATATTGATTTAGGTTTTACACCAGAGGAATTTAAAAACGCTTATGACAAATCCTTTATCGATGAACCACAAATAATTAGGGTAAAAGAAAGAAAAAGTAGCGTGGATTACTATTTAGATAACGGTATGACAATAGGTGGAGAAATAAATGCTTACGGCAGAATAAGTTTCTTGATTTTTGGTGGTGATGAAGATTATGCGTACATAAGGTTAGAAAAACCACTAAAAAAATTTTTATATGGTGTTAATAAACTCTATGTTTTTGAATCTTATGGCATTGAAAAATTTTTACGCACTCCTTCAGAGAAGCACTATTTCACATTTATCGGAAATATTGTATTAAGCAAAATTTCAATATCTTCATTGTATGAAGATGACCTAACAACTAACAACAATCAAGGGCAAATATTCGTTGAAATAATTCCATAAGAGTATTTAACAAAATAAAAGCCTAACTAAAAAAAATAACCCGCCGAAAGGCGGGGCTTTTTTAGTTAGGAGTGTTATATAAATGAAAGTTAGTTAGCGTTTTCAAGGCGGCAGTTTGCGCCGTTTGAGAAATTGCGCCTTGCCCATAACAGCGGCGAAGTCTGCAGGCGTCATCGAATTGTTTCCTAAATCCATTGCACATTCTCCTTAAAAAATTCTTTCGATACTGACAAGATTATAGTTGCCGTTAAATTCGTTGATAGTAACGGTAACTATGTGCCGTTCGGGCTTAGCAAGTACTAAAGTTTGTTCCGCAATGAAAACGTGATTAACGCCTTTTACAGGTTGTCCGCCAACGTAAGCAATAGGCTTATAAGTTGCACCACAAATTTCAGTCATAGTAGCGAACCACGCCGACGCCGCCTCCTGTGGCATTGTTGTCATTTCTTGTTGTTCGACAACTTCAATAGCACCAAATTTCATAATTAAAACCTTCTTTCTAAAATATATCAAAGACGCTGTCCAGTTATTCTGTTAGCAATATCTCTAAGCTGATTAAACTGTGCTTGCGTCATTTGTCCAGAGTTTAAAAGTTGTTGTACCGCTTGTTGCGGCGAAATGTTACCAAAGGTACGAGAATAATTTTGCGCAAAATTATTTAGTTGTTTTTGAAATAATTGAGGGTTGCCCATCAGTTGTTGAAGTTGAAACATTTTTAATCGCTCCTTGAATAGAATCAATAAGTTGCTTGAATTGGTTGTCAATGGATTGTTTCAAGTCGTTAAATTCGGAACGAGAAATAAAATTATCGTTGGCTTGTTGCTGAATTTCTTCGGTAAAATTGAAGGTTGCAAAACGTGACTGCATACCGTTAAAATCAGTAGACTTAAGCCAAAACTTTTTAGCGTCGAAGTCAATCAGCAAAACAGTATTACCGGCGGCAACAGGATAAACTCTAGCTCCCGCTTCGCCTTGTACAGGTACAACGATAACATTATTGTTATTAGATTGTTGCTGATATTGGAATTGTGGCGGCGAATACCCGCCAAAGAAATTAGCCATTAAAAATTCTCCTTAGTCCAAAAGTGAATAGGATTTTCATTGCCGCTGTCCCACGCGTCATAATAATTGCCGTCAATGACAGTTACAACGTGACTGCCTGTAGCAAGTAAAAATCTGCCACGAGGATAATCAAAACAAAAATCTTTAACCGTGCAAGTGAAAGGAATGTTGAAACAACTGTAACCTAACTTGCGAAGGTAAGCCGCCCAAACATTATTGCTAGACGGCATATCGAAAAGCATTGCGCCTTGTTCGGCAATGTTCCAATAAACCGTTAGCCAATCCTGCCGAGTAAGTTTTGCAATAGCCCTAATGACACAATCGCCAACGCGCTTGCCGCTAGGATTAGGATTAAAAAATTTGTAACTCATAGCTGAATATTAGCACGAAAGGCGAAATTAAAACGCTACACTTAAGATAAAAATTATCTAAGATAGAAATTTAAAAACCAATTATAATTAACGGTATGATAATAAATTTGGTCGTAAATCTTAGCAAGGATTTTTCTAATACCTGCCTCTGAACGATTAACCTTTTCAGCAATGGCGCAAATAGATAATCCTTGCAGAATGTACAAGCTGATAATATTTTCCTGTTCAGGCGTCAATTTAGAGGAGCGAATGACTGTATTAAATTGTTCGCGTGAACATCGTTTAAGTAACAGGCGAACGCCTTTTCTTGAATCAATCATAATTTTTTACCGCAAAAAGGACAGGCATCAGTAGGAGCAACAATAGCATCAGGTTTAATTCCTAAGTACAAAAGAATACCCTTGCCAATAGCAACAGCAAATTCTTCAGTGTGGTTTTTGAGTAAAAGATTATCTTGCTGATTGTCGATAAAAGCAGTTTCAACTAAAACCGAAGGGCAGTTAGTATTAGCAAGCACATAAAAGCCCGCCTCCTTAATACCTCTATCAACCATTTCTGGAAACGCCTTTAAAATCTGTAAGTGAATGGCGTTTGCAATTCTTTTGCCGGTAGTTGAATTATAAAAATAATAAGTCTCCGTACCTTTAGCATTGCCGTTGAAGGCGTTGCAATGTATAGAAACAAAAATATCTGCGTCAAATTTGTTGGATTCATCGCAGATTCTTTCTAAGCCGTCAAATTGAAAAAGTTTAGTAGTCAAGCCAAACTTCCTTAAATAACTTTCAACCCGTGCGCCAATGCAATATGCAATATCAGATTCTTTCAAGCCAAAACCAACTGCGCCGCAGTCTGTATCGCCGTGTCCGGGGTTAATCATTATTCTCATTGTGTTTAACACCTCCTGAATATTTTATTTCAAAAGTGTTGATTTTAAATTTGAGTTCCTTCACGTCGTCTTTGAGTGCGGAAATTTCTTTAGTATGATCTTCGCCGAGTTTGTTAATGGCGGCAGTAAGTTTATCAAGACTGCATCTGACTTCGCGCAGTGTGTAAAGACAGATAATGGCAGGAACGCCAACAGTACTGACAAATTGAGGAGTGAAAAAAGTATCCATAAAAATTACCTCTTAGCCTTAGAAATATTTTTGAGTTCGCGCAGTCGAAAATTTTTTAAGCCTTCATCGATTATTTTTTGCGGTTGCCCATCCTGAATCAAAAACAATTCGCCGCCGTGAATACCTAACAGATATTTTTGGTTTGAAAGTTTAGCAATAGAAAAATTCCTGAAATGAGAAATATTCCTGCCGAAGTTATTAAAATTCAAAACAAGCTGATTGTTTTCATCAAAAAGTTTAGGAACGTCGCCGGTTAAAATATAAAAGCCGTCTTGAACAGGGATTTTAATTTCTTCCTGAAAATCTTTAATACCTAGACTAATTGAAGGAACAGAAAAATCTATATAATTGCGGTGTACGTAATAAGTGGTGCCGGGATTGCCGCCTTCTTCGTAGTAAAGCTGTGAAATAAAGGCGGAAACGTCAATAGAATAATGGGAGCCGCCTTTATTGCCTGCGGTACCAACACTACCTTCAGGGTCGGTATTCACATATTCAACAAAATACATTGCTGCGTCGTCGGTCTGACTGTTTATGTGTTCAAAATATTTTTTATTGGAGCCGTCGGAATAAAAGATAAAACGTCGGGAATAAGAAACGCCGCTGACAGCAACGCCGTTAACATCGTCTGAAACAGTTTCGAAAGAACAATCAAATTCAGCAGTTTCAATGTGCATAACGGGATGAGCGTAAAGGTCGTTAAAAAGTTTAGGAACATTAAAAGCAAAAGGAGAATGTTTAATCCAATCATACAAATTTTGATCGCCGGTAATAATTCGATAATTAAGCCCTGTATCTAGGATAGCTTGTGTAATTTGCTCGGCAAGCGTGTCTGGGGTTTCGGCGTCTTGAAATGGAATAAATTCATCTTGCCCTGTAGATAAATTAGTAGTTTCTACATAAACATTTGGCGGTACAGGAGTTTCATCGCGCGTTGTACAACCAACCGAAATAAAAGCACTCCAATTACCTAATCTGTCAAATTTAAACAAGTCAAGCGAAATGTAAGCGTCGTAATTACTGCCGCCCGTAACTAAAACAGTACCAGCAAGCGAACTTAAAGAAAAGTTTTTAATTTCTTTGCCGTCTTTTTTAATTGATATAAAACCGTCTTCAATAATGTTGCCGTTGCGAATGTGAGCCGAGCCGCCGAAAAAATAAGCAGTGAATAATTCGCCGCTTTCAGAAATTTCAGCGTCAATGAAAAACTCTGCTCCGTGTAAGAATTTATTTTTGTCGTTGACAATGAAAGAATCTAAGGCAATGTCATAATCTTTGAAAACGGCGGAAGAATTGAAATAACCGCGCAAAGAAATTTCATCATATAAATCAATAGCCAAAACTGGAATACCGCCTTGAACAGGAAAAGTAGGAGCGGCTTTAGGAGAAAGATTGCCGAAAATATATTTACCGTCGGTATAAACAAAGTCGCCTGCCTGACAAGGAAAATTGCCAATGAAAAATAATTTTTTGCCTTGAGTGTCGAAGGCGTAACCTTTACCGGTAGATTGAATTTGAGTTTTGTAATACATTTAACCAACTCCAACAACGGCGGCAGTATTTGAATTGTCTGGAACAAGGCAAACAACTTTATCGCCGTCGCCAAAAGGAATATCAGTAACGGGATTGTAATTTAAAGTTTTTCCGTTGGATAAACGAACTTTTTTGCCGTCAACAATACCGGTTTGAGCCTTGTTAATATCTTTGGGAATTTTAGAATCAATGTAACGAAGAATGGCTTGTTGCATTGAGGCAATAGCAGGAGAATAAGCCATAGAAAAAACCTCCTTCAGTACCAACGAATTAAAGTTAAAGATTGTTTAACAAAAATTTCTGGAGTTTGAGTAACGGTGTTACTTTCAAGAAAATAAACATTACCGGCGAAAATAATTTTGTCGTTGAAGTCGAAAACGTGAGGGAAATTGTAAATATCGAAAGAAACAGTTTCTTGAGTTTTGCGGTTAAGCCATTTAATATCATTAGTAATTTGATGAAGTCTAGCTGCGCCGAGCACTGGAAAAGACGAATCATAAAGTTTTACAGTTTCCAACGTACCTGAAATAGTAGTGTCGGAAGTTTCATCATCTTCATCATACTTTCGCCAAATACGCCCAACGACAGCAATTTTTCTGCCGTCTTGGTAAACGTAACTTGCAAGTTTATCATTCATAAAGCCGCCAAAAAAAGTGTGTCCATCAGCTTCAACTTTGTAAAGCGGACCGAATGAGCCTGCCCAAATACCGCGCTCTGAACTAACTTTATCATCGTAAGGGGTCGGCTTATCAGTATGGCGTGCGGAAGTAGTAACACTGCCATTAATATTTCCATCTTGGTCGGTACTAGAAACGTGTTGCTGTCCACTGCCGGAATAACTGTGAGTAACAGTGCGGCTGTCAACTACTTCAAAAAATCCCTCTTCGTTTGTTTGGTATTCAGTAGTTTTTTCAATCACGAGGCGTTTGTAGCTGTCGTATTCATTTTTAACAACAACTTTAGTATCGACATCGCCGCCGGTGGTTGTAGTTTCAGTGCGCGTAGTGTTGCCGTCTGAATCGTATTCGTAAGTAACAGTAGTAGTAATAGTGTTGTGTTGCGCCGCGCTTTCTTGAGTGGTTGAAGTAGTTTCACTGGTTCCGTCGCTGTAAGTTGAAGTAACGGTTGAAGTGTGCCCGTCGTCGGTAGTTACAGTACGTTCAAGCAAAACGCGGGGCTGTTCTTCGGGTTCGTCTTCGGGGTCTGTACCTTCGGGGTCTGTAATTTCATTGCCCAAAACGTCTTCCCAATAACCTTTTGAACTGCTGGAATTTGAGCCGTTGGAAATAGTCCTTTCAAGGTCTTCAGTATTACGAGTAACGCCAAAACTGGTACGCATTAAAGATTTTTGCACGGTTAATTCTGCAACTTGGTAACCTGATAAATCGAAAATATTTTGTTCGTGTCCGCGCTGAATTACGTATAAAAAATTATTGCGAATGAAAACATTAATAATTTTGTGCGGTATTCTGGAAGTCCAGCTGAAAATTTCAGAAATTAAATCTTGATAAGTGACGCCTTCCTGTTTAATGTCAACGCTAGAAATAAAATCGTCGAAAAGTAAAATTGGGAATTTGTGAAGAATCCCTGCAAGTTTCCAAACGTGCGCACTGGCATAAGCGTGAGGGTTTTCGTTGATGGTAACTTTGTCGGTATCATCTATAACAATTTTGCCGCCTTTTTCAACGACGTTATCTTTGTCTGTAAAGAAATTGCCGCCTTGCCACGTTTCTTTTTGAAGTTTGTAAGCAATTTGGGTAAAAAGTAAATCATCAATGTCGGAGCAACAATGGCAGGTAGTTAAAATACCGCTCTGCGAAGTGGATTCAACGCGCAAACTGAAAATGTAGTCAAGGTATTGTCCGGCAATTTGTTGAAGAATTTGAACATTGGCGGTAGTAGTGAAAGTAATTTGGTCGGTAAGTTGTTGGGGAGAAATGGAAATGCTGAAAGATTGAATGCCGGTAGAATAATCAACGGCTTTATCGATAACAAGATTTTCAGCAGGCGCAAGAATTACTTTGTACGGAATTTTTCTTTGAGTGTCGCAGTAAAGATTAACGGTACGAATGATATTTCTGGAAGTGTCAAAAGTAGGTTCAATGGATTTAATAACTTTTCTGAAAGTGTCGAAGTCAAAATTTGTAGAATGAATTAAATTCCTCTGCAAGTCAAAATCGGAAACAAAATCGAAAGGCTTTAAAGTTTTGCGCATTAAATCAAAATCGACGTTGAAAGGCAAGGTAGTATTTTCATTCAGTGAAATTTGGTAATTTGAAATAATGACGTTGGAAAAAGAAATTTGATTGTTGCCGGACTGCAGATAAAAATTATCAAAGTCATTGCCATTATTAACATTGCCGGTGTAGGTGTAAAGTAAATTCCCGTCAAGCCACGCCTCAATAATTCCTTCAGTTGCGCCGCTAACCATATGCAGTAAAATTGTTTGCAAAGTATTCAAATAAAGCACGTTGGCGAAAGATTGAGCAATATTACTGGCAGAATTACTACTCCAAAAATTAATTGCATAACCATTTGAGCAAATACCATCAACTTTATTACTGTTGTTTGGGTCGTCGTTATAAGCCCGCCAACGATAGGAACTGCTGCCGCTGTCGTAACGAGTGCTGAAAACGTCAAACTTTATCCAAATTTCATCAGTGGCAGGAATATCAAAACATTTGGAAGTTGCAGATTGGAAAAATGAAGATTTAAAAATGGCGTCGTCAAGTTGAACAGTTTCGCCTTCGACAGAAAGTAAATCAGCAGTACCGAAATTTTCATACCGCCAAAGTTGCTTGACTTTTCTTAGCGTGTCAAAGTCGGCTTGAACGTTAGCTGAAAGTTTTCTGCAAGTGTCGAAGTCCAAAGAAAATGAGCCGTCAAGATTTAAGCCCAAATTTTCCGCAGTGATTGTGACGTTGCTAAGGTCGGCGTTATATCCTGGATTTGCTAAACTTTTGCCTTGCGATAAAATCCTAAAATAATTGCCAACAGGATAACCGTTATCAAAAACAATGTCGGCAGTGTTGCCTGTTCCTAGAGTATCAGTCCAAGTGCCTACATCTTGCCACGTTTCGCCTTCATCATAAGAAATTTGGAAAATACCTGCACGCGGTAAACTGCCTCGCGAAGTTATATTTATTGCAGAAATTTCAATGGTTTTTGCGGTAATAATTTGCAACCACGCGCCGCTATTCATTGCGTTTAGATATGAAGTCGCTGAACTGTCAAAAGCTTTCCACGCGGCAGAATCTGCACCGCCGCCGGAAGAAACAATTAATTCTGTGTTTGAATTATTGCTTGTTAAAACAGGTTGAATCCATTGCATAATTACACCGCCGAAATTTTAGTTTGCACTCTCAATTTAACGCTAGAATCGTTTTGCGGCGATTCACTGCTTGAAGAATTAGCCCTAACGTAGAAAATAGAATTAACGGTAGAAATTGTACTAGCAATAGTGATTGAACTGCTCCAATTTGAGCCGTCAAGACTAAGGCTCCAGTGGTTGGAAGTATCGCTGGTAAAAAAAATAGCCGTGTCGGAAAAGGTCTGATAACCTTGTTCACAACGAACGGCTAAAGTATCGCTAGCAACTTCATTTTGAGTAGCATCAAGCGTAAAGGTAAGCGGCGCGGAATTATCGCCGGTAGGAATGTAGCCATAATCTTGAACAGTGTTGCCGCCAATAAGCGGTATTTTCTGTATTCTGTCATCGATAGAATGAGTGATAGATTCAGGGTCCTTGCATTAATTAAAAATTTTTTCAATATCATTGCACCTATTCAGTATATTATTGACGCCGCAGGTTGGTCGGAAGAAAAATTGTTAGAATTTAAAAAATCTCACATTGATTTACAGAATGACTAATTGTATTAATCTCTTATAGCAGGCAAATTTTTTCTTGATTTTTGTAAAAATTTTTATATAATTCAAGCATTTGAAAAACGTCTACGACACAAGCTGAAGACACCCGTTTTTATCTTCGGATAATCGATGCTGTAGCGTTCTTGTGCGAATACTGCAGGGTTGTCGTCAACAAGCCGGACGCGGTTGATTTTTAATCTAACTGCGAAATTCTTTCTAAAAAGGAGCAGTTGACAAATAGGCTCAAAATGATAACGTAGGATTCAAAAAAGACGCAGCATAGGCAGTCCAACGTCTTGTAGTATGTAATTTAAAGACCTTGTATATGTTGCCTCCGTAGTCTAGCATGTCTTACACAACGTATGGGGCAAATTTTTAGCGGTAATAACGGCACAAAGACCTTTGGTTGATAAATCAAAAATGTAAGCAAAAGCCGAATCGCAGATAGACTTGGACAGATAAATCGGGTCGGGGTATTAACCTTTGCAATAGTCATCTTAAAACTTCAATTCATTGGAAGTAATGTTTTATGAGTAGCATACTCCCGAGCTAAATCTTGGAGAGTATGTCAAAGTCAATATCTTCAGTCAGCGGCGGTTTTACCGGCAGGGTAGCAGTTGTTTTATGCAAGCAATTCAGCTTAGACTCAAGAGGTCTTAATTTTAATTCACCCGCAATGCTCCGGCTCTTGAAACCATAATTGCCGCTTTATAGCGCGTTATATTGCGGTTGCCACGAAAAGTCTCTTACCCGTAGCCGTTGAAAATTCCTTTGGCTGTGAGGTTAGTTACGGCAATGTACGCCCAATGCCCGGAAGGTACATCGCTGAAAGGATTTATCGCAGTAAATCCTAGTGCGCTATAGCCCAATAAAATTAATTTTCCAATCGCTTTTATCTTAATAAATTTCAATTGCTTTAAAAATTTTTACTTCTCCAAATTTTATTAAAAATTTGCAAAAAACTTTTTCATCCGCCAATACAATAACTTCAGGCGAAGGTAAAACAGAAAAATTGTTTTCTAAGCGGTTGCCTTCATCGTAAATGCTGAAAAATATAATAACTGATTGAATTGTCGTAGGAAGATTTTTTAAATTTAAGCCAATTCCAGAAGTACCTCCTTTATCTAGCATTACTCCCAAAGATTCGTGCATTTGATTGTTAAATAAAACTGCGGTTCAATTTTCAATCCATTAACCGTGCTAGTTACGCGGTAATTTTCTTTGTTGGAGCACATAATAAAAAATCATATATTTTTGCCATGACGTTATCTCTGTATAAAATCTAAAAGTAATGCATTCGGATTATTATTTGACAGAAAAATAACGCCGTTTTTTAAGTGAACAGTTTTTTCCGCCGGTACAAGATTTCTCTTAGGTGAAAGCATCCCTTATAAATTTTGATTCACGAGATACCATTAACTGTTTTGTTGACTGATAAACGCCTTAATTTCGAGGTCTTGAACTTTTTCGTCTGGAAAAGCATTCGCTAAGCCCGCCAAATTCAGATTAAATTCTGCTTTATCTGAATCACCGTTAAAGAAAAAATTTTGCGGATAAGCGGGGCAAACTATTCCGAATTCTGGCGTTTGAATGAGTGCTTTTGGTCAACAAAAAAGTTTGTAAAAATACTCAGCTGTTTGCTGTTTGAACCATTCGCGCTGTCTTCAGTTTCAGTAATGGTAGGATTATAACTTCTCAAAATTTTTTCAAGACGTTCGCGATTTTTAGGATATTCACCGTCCGCTTTCTTTATATAAAATTGAGCAACGTAATTCTTATTCGGCGTGAAGTACGTATATTTTTATATCTGAAATCTGTAAAATGTCTTATATTACAAAGTTCGCGTTCAAATAAATCTTTGTGGAATACTTTTGAAAAAGATGTGGACAATCGGTTTTTAGTTTCCGCAACCAACATCACGTTTGATACAATCTTTAAGGACGCGCAAGGCTTGTTCAAGTACCGCCGCGTTACCGCTCGTTTGAAAATTCGGCACTTGGAAATTTAAAATTTTTGTTTGCGGAATAATCTGTCGCGCTGAATTATCAAACGTAATAATTGAAAATTGCACTGATTCTCCCAGACATTGCGTTTGAACATTCCACCAAAAAATATATCAGCAATTTATTTTTGAAGTAACTCATAGAAACTCCTTTTAACTATTTGACAGCAAACATTACGTTTGGAGCCCCAAAGTAAAAATTATCCATGACTTTAATCCATTGATGGAGAGGCAAGCGTTGTCCGTTTTTAAAGAAATTTCCTGAAAAGATTCAACATCCATAATATAAACTTCACCTTGCCAACGTTTTAAAAATGCAATGTTTGCGACTTACGCCTGGAATTTGAGGCGGTAAAATCACATTGCATTTTGATGGCTCAAGCCCAATAATCATTCTTTGCGAATCAGAAAAAATTTTGCCTTGCAAAGAACCGGCAATTTCTATAATTGCTAAATTTGAATTAAATTTTTGTTGCGGTTGAGGAGATGTGAAGTTGGGCGGAAGTTAAGGTTGAGGAAAACTTAGCTGCGATTGAGATATAAAATTTGATTGCAGTTGAAGTTTTGCGCCACCGCTTTTAATTGCAAATATCACGTTTGGCGATCCTAAGTAAAAATTGCCGCTAACTTTAACCCATTGATTAGGTTGCAAGGATTGTCCGTTTTGCAAAAATGTTCCGGAAGAAGAGCCTAAATCCATTAAATAAATTCCTCCGGCTGAAGTTCCAAAACGCAATGGCACTTACACCTGAAATATCTGAAGGGAACGAGCGGAAAAAGTGCATTTGCCAAAGGTTCATTCGTTGCCAAAAGCATAGGCGTATTGAAGTAGTACTTGCTACATTAACTACATCCAAAACTTGAAGAACTGCTTTTTGAATTAGTGTGAACGCCAAAAATATCGCTATAAGGCAGAGAGTTGCATGTAGACTGCGGGTAACAAATTCCGCATTTTCTTTAGTAACGGTAATCAATGAAATCATACTATGACATTCAAAAATTCCACCGTTCCAAGCAAAATTTAAAAACATAGCTGAAATCAAACGCGAAGCCAATAAATGTGTTAAACTAAAAAAAATTTTTTTCTTTGCCCCAGACTAAAACTCAACCTTCTATTGCTGCCCAAGTCACGTGTCCGCCAATAGTAGAAAGATCACTATATATGAGCGGATCACTTTCGATTTTATAAAATATTTCGTCAGCAGTAGAGGCAGTGTCAGCCAAAGCATTAATCAACGCATCATTTCCCAAATCATTGTAAACGCCATCAGAGCAAAGCAAAATCTTGTTCCACCTTTCAAGATAATTGGATTGGTATTTCTGTCTACAATTTGAAAACTTCCCATGCCGATATAAGCCGTCAAAAAATTGCGTTTGGGATTTGTGTAAGTTTCCATAGGAGCGACTTCGCCACGTTCAGCTTTTTCCTTAAACAACGCCCCCAAACTATGTTCTTTGTTTAATAAAGTTAAGGTATTATTGCGCATTAGATAAATATGACTATCACCTACAGATACGTAATTCATTTGAGAATTTTCTACAATAAAAGTTACAAGCGTCGACCCGACGTTAATTCCAGTTTGTTTAATATAATTTTCGAGGGCAAATTCTGAAATTTCAGCTGTAAGGTACAAAAAATCGCCGGGTTCAAAACTTACCTGTCTGTTATAGCTGTTAAGTAAAGTTTCTGTGATCAATCTGCTGATAGAGGCTCCACCTTCCATTCCATCAGTCACGACAGCCATTAATCCTTTTAAATTTATATCTGTTTCATTTCCAATATTCGGTATGCAAAAAGAATCTTTCTGTTATTTTAGATTCCCAATTTGTTGCAAATTGTCAACTCTAATTTTTATCGTCTCTGTCGTAATTTGTGAGAAATTATTCAAATTTTGCGACGTAGAATTACTGGAACTTGGTGGGCGGTTATTCAAGTTGTTAAGCGTATTTCGTATTTTGCGGCGATCGTAAATCCTCCAAATAAAAATCAAAGTCAACACGATTAGAGCGGCGATAATTCTCAACATCATAGGGGGGAACGCTCTCCAAATAAATAAAAAAAACCGTCTTGTTTTGAATCAACTTCGTTTTTAGGTTCTGGTGTTACAGTTGAATTTTCGCCTTTAGTTTTAGTTTCTTCAACCCTACGATCAGAATTAGATTTTTTCGATTCAGTTTTAGAACTGATGTTTTTTTTTCGCTAGTAGCATGTGGATTAGTCTGAACATTATTTATCAAAAATAAATTCGTAACGTAACAGCTAAAAATGCAAAAAAAAACGCAATGCCGCCAAAATTTTCTTTTTCATACTTTTCAATTCTATTTCACGTCTTTTTGCTCAAGCGGAATAAAAACGAGTAATTTTCTTCCAACTTTAATTTGGTCGCCTCTTTTAAGTAAGACTCTGCCCCCAAAGAATATTCGTTAATGTGTACCATTTTTTGGCAAAATAGTGATTATTAATCCTGTCATGCGAAACTGTAAAATGTTCTCTTGAAACGGTTTAATCATTCAAGCAAACGTCTTGATATTCTGCGCACCCAACGTGGTTAAAATCTGTGTGAAATCTGAAATCTTTACCAATATCTGAACCTTCAACACAAACAAGCCATCCCACTACAGGTTAAATTAATTATTGTTTGTTGCAGGTGTTGTACTACCTGCGCTACCTTGAATTGGCAAGCAAAACGGACATTCCGATAAAGAAATGTTATATGCATGACCTTTAGGACAATATTTTTGAACATTTGCCATAATAAAAACCTCCAAATCGATAATTCAAGCTCAAAAAATTTTTTGAAGAATTTGTCGCCCTTAACCACATTCCAGATAAGGAAACTGCCGAATAAATCAAGATTATAAAATTAACGAGGGCGTCAGCCGTGTCTGAATAGAAATCTGTATTTAGAAAAATTTCCATTTGAATTTCTGCAATAAAGCTGTTGTCCCAAGATTCACTATAAACGAACGCCAAAAATAAAAAAATTAACGTGTAAACAATTTGCGCTTAAAATGCAAAATCTTGCCAAAAAATATTGTGTAAAAATTTTGGCGGCTGTTTATCGTAAACCTTAAGCAAGTCCCAAACGCAAATGCAGGAATAAACAAATTTTTTTTATCAACGTCCGCAGGACGCATAGCATTCATAAATTTATTGACTGTTTGATAACGTTGACGATAATCCGGCGCAATTCCGTTTAGTAAAGCCTGTTCTTGAAAGTGTTCAATCTTGACACCCAAACTTGAGGGTAATACCAATTAAGCCGAGCCTAAACGCGCAATGGAATTAGGCAGTATTTGTCCCGTAATGGCGCGATAAATTGTAGCTGCTAATGCAATAAACATCAGTCCACGCGCCGAAATCTAAAAGTTTTATTGTATCGTCAACCGCCTACATTATATTTTCAAGGCTTATATCTCGATGAGTTATCCCTGAATGTTGAATCCCTTTATCGTTATAATACGGCGTGTGGTAAATTCTTTCCAAAATGTTGTTATAGGCTTAAGATTTGAAAGTATATCTTGCAAAGTCAACTTTTTATTTAGCATTCTGTCCAAAACCTGCGCGAAAGTTTGACATTCAATAAATTCCATTACGATATAGGTAGTATCATTTGCCTCAAAATAATCCAAAACGCTAACAACATTAGGACTATAATGAAAAAATTGCATTCTCTCGGTTTCCTGATGAAAACGCCGTTTTTGTTTGGCAAGAAAATTGCGGTTAATTTTGTGTTTAGTGTACGAACACACTAAAAGTAGGAAGTACAGGAGATAGCTCGGTAATGAATTAAATTTATCTACTAGTCCAGAAATCCCCGCACCTTTAGTTTTGGGAGATTCAGTAGATGAATCGGACTAAAAACAAATCATTCTAAAAGCATGTTTCTTTTTGCTAAAACATTTCGGAGACTCTCAACATAAACAGACGACGAGAAAGATTGTACAATTTGCAGCCCGATAATTTTACTGTACTCTAAGGCGTACAACATCAAAGGATAAGACGCGAAAATTTTTTGTCTGTATGATTTAATGAATTTAGATATATCGTCCGTCAAAACTTTGCCCATATAGTTTGCCAAAATATCAGTTTTAGTTTTGTAATCTGAAGTAATTGCGGAGCGTTTTGCGCTGTCGTCGGTAATAAAAAATTCTCTTACTTTATTTGTAAATGACGCCAAATTTTCATAGGTATATTGATAGGCAAAATCTTCTTTAATTTTGTCTAAAAATTCTTCAGAAATTTCATCATTCAAAAAACTTGGATCAATATTTAAGAAAATGTGCGGAATACTGGAATTTTGAAAAGTATTTGGCGTATAAAGCGGAATTCTAGTGTTTACTGGTCCTCGAATACTAATAATATTAGCGTTATCCGAATGTACTTTTTGAATCGCTTCAGCCAATAAAATGGAAACTGCAATTTGTCCTGAAATTTTATATTGCTGACAGAAATTAGCGAATTTTTCTGCAGATATTTCAATATAACTTTCCATAGTATTGCCACTGTCCGACAAATTTTTTTCAGAAAAAATAAAATGATTTTTCGCACTGTAATTTTTCGGCTCGTAGTCTTTGGGAAGTGGCAATTCACACGCCATTAAATCAGCCACAAAATCAAATTTTGTTGTGTCTTGGTAAGAAATTTTCTTGCCGAAATAAAAATTTAACACCGCTTGAATAAATTTATTCATTCCAAATCCATCGGTTAAAATATGGCTTATGGTAAAAATAATTTTGTCCTTTTCATATTCAACCGCAACGTAATGAAAATTATTTGTTTCAGTGCCAAATTCTTCAATCGTTCCCGCCTTGCTTACAACAAGCGGCAAATTGTTTTGATGAAAATAAACTATATCGCCTTTTTTTGAAATATCAAAGGCGGCGTAAGGACAAACTTTTATTGCAAAATCTACAGCATTTTGAAGGCGAAGGGGATTTACCTCTTCTTTCAAAATAATTTCTGTCGAAGGACTCATAGAAATTTTTTTTATTGTTTCATCTTTAAGCGCAAAAAAAGAACTGTACATAGAGGAAATTGTACCGCCGGTTAAATAATTTTCATACGCCTCTTGAAACACTGGGAAAATTTTTTCTTCCATTGCTTTAAACGAAGAGAATTTTTCCGTATTTTTTTCGACTGATTTATTATTGTCGCAAAAAGCCGCTAATTTTTCAGGTGTACGATATTTATAAACATCAGCACTACTGATATCAAAGTGGCTCAATTCTGTAACAAATAAAATAGTTTTCAGTGAATCGCCGCCCATTTGATAAAAATCTGCGCGACGGCTTAATTTTTCTATTCCCAAAATTTTAGCCATATTTTGGCAAATTAATTTTTCAGTTTCTGTAACAGGCGGCAAATATTCGCCAAAATCTTTTTTAATTTGAGGCGCGGGAAAAAGTTTTCTGCTGACTTTACCGTTTGCATTTGTCGGAAATTTTTCCAATGTGATGTAGTAATTTGGCATCATATATTCCGGCAAATGTTCTGAAAGTTTTTCACGTAACGCAGGAATATTTTTTTCGTCAAAATTATCTCCAATTTCCGAAGTTAAACCATAAAGCGCAATAAAAGCATTTTCGCCGTCTGAAAATCCTTTTGCGATAATATTTTTCACGTCAAGAATTTCTTTTGCAACAATTTCAATTTCAGTAGGTTCAACGCGGTTGCCGTGAATTTTAATCATGTCATCTTTGCGCCCGATTATGATTAAATTTCCGTCTTCGTCCAAATAACCTAAATCGCCGGTATGAAATACGCCGCCGCTTAAAACTTTTTCAGTTTGTTCAGGCAAATTTATATAGCCGCGAAAATATTCATTTTTAAAGCAAACTTCGCCTTGTTCGCCGTTTTTTACGGATTGTCCGTCTTCGTTTAAAACTTTAATTTCAAGCCCAAAAACATTTTTGCCAACAGGCGTTCTGTGGTAAGGTTTATCAACAGTAAAAGCTGAAACAAAAAAAGCCGTTTCACTCATTCCATAGCCATTTTTGAAAATGACATTTGGAAAATACATATCGCTGACATTATCGCTTCCCGTAACAATCAAGCGCAGAGTAGCGGGAACATTTTTGTAAATTTTCAGCAACGAAGGCGACATAAAAAATTCAGAAATTTTTTCATCAGCAATAAATTTACTAAACGCATTGACATCTTTAATAACGTCATAAGATAAAATGTAAAAGCTGTTGCCAAAATAAAGTTGCGGAACTGTCCACATAAAGTAAACGACAAAATTTAACGGGAAAGCGGCGGCAAAGCGATAATTTTCGCCATATTCAAATTTATCTTCTTTAGGATAACTGCGAATAGCTATTTCAAGTTTGCCGTATTCGTGAAGTGCGCCTTTTGGATTTCCCGTTGTTCCCGAAGTGTAAACTGCGTAACAAGCGTCATGAGGATTAGTTTTTTCATAACCGTTGAGCGATTCGCCCGCCATCATTTCATTATAAATTTTTTCGTCGATAACAATTTTTGCGTTGCAGTCGTTTCTAATGTAGTCAACGCGCTCGGCAGGGTAGCCCTTTTCAGTAATTGTAACTGCCGCGCCTGCTCTCCAAATTCCAATCATTGCAACCGTAATTTTAGGACTGCGCGGCAAATTTATTAAAACAAAATCTTCCTTGCCGATGTTATGATTTTTCAAGTAAGCGTAAACTTTGCCGGACAAATTCCAAAGTTCGCCGTAAGTTACAATTTCTTTTTGATTGTCTAAAGAAAGTGCCAAACGCTCCGAAAAATCGACGCAATTTTTTTCAAGCTGTTCAAGAAAATTTGTCATTAATTTAAATCCCTCATTTCCATAAATCAAGACGCTTTATCAATTCGTCAATATTTTTCTTTTCCAATTCAGCCAAAAAATTTCTGATATGTTTAACGTGATTTTCCAATTTCTCGGGATTATCTTTGTCAGCGTTGCAGAGATCAAGAAGGAAAGTTATATATTTAAAATTGCCGTAAAATTCCACAAGCTCAAGAATTTTATTTTTATTTTCCTGCGAATAATCGGCAAAGTAGCCGTTGAAAAATTTTTCCCAAATTTCATCAGCCTCATCAAATGTAAAGCTAATCATTTTAATATAAAAATCTGCCCAAGCTATTTTACCGGCAATATCAATTAAATCTTCGATCATTTCTGAATCAGCATGCGGTAAAGCTTGATAAATGAAATGCACATTTCCAATATCCCAAACAGGATGCCCCAAGCTAAATTCATCCATATCAATTAAAATTGGCTTTTCGTCCATAACCATTATATTTTTTGCGTGAAAATCGCCATGAACGGCGGTATTTCTTTGCGGCACGGCGTTAATATATTTTTTAATGGTTGAAATTTCTTCCGGCAATAAAAATTTTTCGGCGTCGTCTAACCTTGACAGTAGCATTTCTTTGTAACTGCGGAGCGTGTCTTCTTCAAATTGCGTGTTGGCAAGTGATTTACTCAAATTGACCATATCGCTAACATATTTATCAAATTTTTCGGGATTATTTTTCATCAGTGTTGACATCATTTCAGAATTAAGCAACTCCAAAATCATACCAATTCCTTTTTCAGTGCGGACAATTTCAAATGGAATTATGGTAGGAATATCATGAACGAACGCCGCGCGAATTGTTTTAACTATAGATTGTATGGCGTTTTCCGAGTTAATTCCGTGAAAAACTTTCAAAATTTGTTCTTCATTGATACGATAAACCGCGCCATACATTCCAACGCCGAGTACCTGAAGAGAATCAACATCAACAAAGCGCAATTTTTTCTTTACATTAAGAAACGAAGTAAAGCCCGTATCATCAAAAATGTTATAAATATTGCCGGAAACATTGATAACAGATATTGGCACGTTTTTGAATTTTTTTTGAAGTTTCATAAGTACGCGCAGCCCCAACGAGGAAATATAATTTAATTTGTCCGCGTCAATAATAATTTCTTGCGCGTCGTTCAAATTTGGTACAAGAAATAAATCCTGCTCAAATTGATTCGCGTTATTTGCGTCTATACGTTCCGGCAATTCAATTTTCAAGATACCATTGCAATAATTACTGTTCATTTTAATTCACTCCATTAACTGTTGATGCCAACTTGAAATTTATAGCAACGCTTAAATTTTCCCTGATTGAAAGAGTTGACGACGTTCCAGCCGTGACATTGCCCGCTTGCCATAAAACTTTGACATTCGGACAAAATATAAAGCGCGTAAAAATAATTTACGGTGTTATCTTCAACTAAGCCGCTGTTGTCTTCTTGTTCTTTCTTTTCCAAATCGCTTAAAAGTTTTGCGTTGCCAAAATCACGGACGCTGTGGCGGACTTGTGAAACTACGCGAATCATTTTGCCAAATTCATTTCTCATTCTGTCCAAAATATCTTGATCTTCCGTCGCCAAAAAAATTAAATCGTAGCCGTCTTCATCAATCCATTGGCGAATTGTCGGCAACATATCATCAACCGTTGCCATTTTACGAACGCCGCCCATTTTTGAAACGATATAATCAGTGCCGCGAATCAAAATTCCCAGCGTATTATGATTTCCCAACACGACTTCTGCATATTCGTCCATTTCTGCGCGAAATTTATCAGTCAAAATATTTTTGTCAATTTCCGCCGAAAAATCCAAATAGCGGTAAGTTGCGGTAATTTGCACAACGTCTTGAAGATAAATTGTATTGTCAGGCGTCGAATCCTGCGGCTTTGAATCCAGTTTGAAATATTTTTGCAACATTTCCGGCTCATAGCGCGTTGATTTTGCATTAAGATACGTTGTCCAATTATACTGTTCAAAAAATTTTTTAACTTGGCTGTAGTAGGAAAGAATCCCGCCGACGCCAACATTTTTTGCTATTGAAACTTCGACGAATTTAATATTTTCAAGTTTTAAATCTGTCAAAGATTGACGGAAGAAAATCGAATGAAACGCAGGTACGGAACTGATTTTACGGAATGTCCCCTCAAAATAGCCGCTCCTAAATTTTTCGTCCGTTATTTGCAAAACTTCATTTTCGTTAAACGCCGGAAATTTTTCAACGATATGCAGACGTTCGATTTTATCGAAAAAAATTTTTGCAAGCGAATTTGTAAAATAAATTTCAGCGTCAGTATATTTCAACGCAAGCCGCGCAATTACAACCGAATATTCATTCAGCGTATAGCAAAAAATGTAACGAACACTTTTCAAAAGTGAAATATCCAGCATTTCAGTTGCGTTTTCATCGTATTTCAAATATTGCGGATAAATTTCAATTCCCTTTTTTGCGTTTCGATAATTTTCTGGAACCAAATCGTTATTTTTAACGTAAGAAATATCGTATTCTTCGCCGTCTTCAGTTTCAACGTGATAATAACTTTCTTTCAAACACAGAGCCTCATGAAAAATATTTTCGCTGTGCTTTAAAGTTGTAGCCGCACAATCTGCCTTTGGGATAATGTTAAACATAAATTGAACTCCCTCTGCTTACAAGAATTTATAATTTTATGATAAGGTTGTTTAAATTCATAGTATTTAAATAAGTTACTTCGGGATTCATTGAAAAAACCATACGAATCCCAAAATTTTCGGTTGGATTTTCGCCTTTATGGATTCGATAATATTCCTTCGGATCGAAGTGTATACCGTCATCTCTGAAACGTAAAATAAATTTCGCTGAATCGTGCATAATCTTAATTGTAAGGCGATGCTTTTTTTCATCTTGAAAACCCCATGACAAAACGTTTTTTCCCAATTCCTCCATAAAAAGCGAAAGGAGCATGGCTTTTCTGTCGTCGCCTCCATGAGTTTTTACAAAGTCTGCCGCCTTTTCGCAGTTTTTGCACAGATTATCAATATCTGAAATTTCCCATTCAAGATAATTTTCCTTTGAAATACCGTAAGAATCCGGCTTTAAAATAAGATTCTCCCAATCGAAAGGATTTTTCTTGGTGGTAAATTTTACAAAGAGAATTACGAAAATTAAAGTCAAAGTTACAGAGAAAATATAACTGTACCATATTGAATCTACGCCGAAAGTTAGCGGTGCGCCAAAAGCAAACGCGGCTGCCGTCATTGTCATAAATATTAAAATGACATTCCCCGCTACAAATTCTTTTATTCCGCGCAAATAATTTACGTAACATATAATCAGAGTGCGGAAAACAAACTGCAATGAAAAAATTTTTAATCCCCACGCGCTCATTTCGATAATATTTTGATCTGATGTAAAAAGTATTAACGGCATCGCGCCAAAAATCCATGTGAGTACAATTAACGCCAAATTTATAGTTACAGATTTTTGAGCCATAACGTAAAGGAGTTCTTTAAGTTCGTCTCGCTCCTCTTCGCCGTTGGCAATTCCCGTAACTGTCGCCGTCATTTCGCCCATACCGTAACAGAAACATAAGAGAATATCGCCAATTCTTGCGGCTATAGTGAAAGCGGCTACATACATTTCAGAACCATATTCTAAAAAAGCCCCGTTAAGTGCGGCTGTTGTCATTCCCATACAAAGAGAATTTATAAAAGTAGGCGTGCCGTAAGACAAAATTTTGGGGACTCGATATATTTCAACATATTTGAAGGAAAATTTTACTACCCGTGGCCTGCCGAAAAATCGAACGAGTACCAATACTCCTGACACATAATAACTCAAGGTGGTAGCAAGTGCCATTCCCAATACTCCGCCTTGAAATACGAAGATATTCAGCAAGTCAAAGACAATATCCAAAACAAAGACCAAAACTACCGCAATTACGTTCGTTTTGTTGTCGCCTTCGATTTGCAGTAACGCCGGAAGTATCATTATTACCGCCAATATCGGCATTAACGGAACGTAGCCAATTAAATAATCCATTGTCAGATTAAAAAGCTCTGTTTCAGGTGTCAGTCCTAGAAATAAACATATTGGATTTGAAAAAATTAAAATTAAAATGGTACAAAAAATTGAAAAGCCAAGCGACGTTGAAAGGGTTGTGGAAAAAACCCTGTTAATTTCGTCTATGTCACCTTTGCCGAAGGCGTTACTGCAACTTGTGGAATTTCCGGCGGACATAATGCTTGCAATGGCAATTACAATCATAACTACCGGCGTAACCATTCCTTCCGCCGCTACAGCTTCAGCACCTAAAAATTTTCCCGTTAATGCCGCGTCTACTACCGTGCAGACTGTCATAATAATTTGGCTCATGATAACTGACGGCAACATTCGATTTATATAATCGGATATAAAAGTTTTTTTCATTTAATACCCGCCAAATACTCCGCCGCTTCAACAAACAGCTTACGGAATTTTTCTGCATTTTCGTCTGTGTAAGCATTTCCTGCATAGCGTTCAATTAAAATCAATTTTTCTTCAGAAACGTCATCTACAACGCTTATTCCAAAAAGACTGTCGGTAGCGTCTGAATTATTGGTTTCAAGCTGTATCAATTCTTTTATGAAATTTTTAAAATTTCCAATTTCCATAATATCTTTGTGGTAAATAAATCTTATAATTTGATCTTGGTTAAATTTGATTTTATCGAAATACGGATAATTTAAATGAGCCTCGATAAAATCAACTTGCGCTTTTACTTTGGAAATAAGCGATTTTGGAGTATCGCCGTTTTCTTTTTCCAGCAAAATTGGATAACTTTGGGCAAAAAGTCCAACGGAAGACATAGAAATACTGTTGTCTCTGCCGTAATGGGCAAAACGCACCAACGCACGATTTACGTTGTTGTAGTTGCAGACAGTCATTGCAGTTGCCGTAAGATATGCAATATTTCCGCGCAGTTTTTCCTTCGGTATTGGAAGAGGGAACATTTTTACCGCGCCTTTGAATTTTTCTACTTTGCAGTCGGGTTTTAAGTTTATTTCTTCGTCTTTGATTGAATCAAAATTGCCAAAAAGTTTATCAAATTCTTCGTCAGTTTTTTCTACAATCGCAGATTTTTCCAGCAGATAAAAATAAAAGTCTTGAGGCAAATTATAAGCCGCGTCTTGATAACATTCGTAAATTTCGTCAAGAATTACCCGCAATGAAAAGCCGTCTGTAACAATATGATGAAAATCCAAAAACAAATACGACTCGGAAGGCGTTTGATAAATTCCGCCGCGACAGAAATTTGTATTTGTAATGGCGAAAGGTTTAACCAAATTATTTTTTAAAGCGTCAAATTCGCTATCATTTAACTTGGTAATGGTAACAGGCGTAAAAATTGATTCGTCGTACATTTGGCGATATTCGCCGTTTTCGTCCGCAACTAATTTCAAAGAAAGCGCGGGATGATTTTTTAAAACTTTATTTACAGCGTTTTTCATTCGCTCCAAATCAATGTTATCAGCAAATTTAAACAAAAACGGTTCATTATTGTATACAGCATTTGGATTTTCTTTCATCATTTCCAAAAACATTTTTTGCGAAAAATTAAGCGGTTGTGATTTTTTAATAGCTTCTTCGTTTTTTGCAAAAATATCTTCTGCACTTTCCAAATTGTCACAATAAGCCGCCAACGCCTTAGGTGTACGGTACTTTTGAATTGACGCAATATTTACGCCGGGATTGTTACATTCAGTCACAAGCATAATTGTTGCTATTGAATCGCCGCCCAATTTTATAAAATCGTCGTTTAATCCTACTTTATCTAAATCGAGCGCGTGCGCCATTTTTTCACATATCAATTTTTCAGTTTCAGTTTGAGGTGCCTCATAGTCATCCATATTGTGTTGAGGAAGTGGCAGGGCTTTTTTGTCAATTTTTTGATTCTGATTCAGCGGAATTTTATCAATCTGCATAATGAACGCAGGAATCATATAATCCGGTTTATTTTGCGCTATAAAGTCAGTAAGTGCGTCAATATCAACTTTTTCATCTGAAACAACGTAAGCCGCAATATATTTTCCGCCGGACGGTTTATCAAAGGCAACAACCGTTGTATCTTTTACGCCGTCAAAACGTCTGATAATTTCTTCAATTTCCGGCAATTCAACCCTAAAGCCGCGAATTTTTACTTGAAAATCAATTCGCCCGTAAAATTCCAAATTTCCTTCGTCGTTATACTTTGCTAAATCGCCGGTTCGATAGACTTTAACTTTTTTATCGCCAATTTCAATTTCAATAAATTTTTCCGCCGTAAGTTCTGGGCGTTTCCAATAACCTGCCGAAAGTTGCGGACCGGCTAAGCAAAGTTCCCCAATTTCGCCAAGCGGCAAAAGATTTTTTTCCTTGCCTAAGATATACGCCGCGCAATTATAAAGCGGTCTGCCAATAGGAATAGGATTATAATTTTTGCCTTTCTCTAACTCAAAATAAGTGGCGTCAACTGTAAATTCCGTAGGTCCGTAGGTATTAAAAATTTTTCCGCGAACATTTGGCACTGTTGTCATTGCCTCGCCGCCAACAACCAGATAATCAAGGTCAAGGGATTCATTTGACGCAAGAATTTGCCCAAAACGAGTGCTGTAGCCGCCGCCGTTTATTTTATGTTTAGTAATAAATTTTCTCATTTTCAAAACGTCGTGGCGTTCCTCTTCCGGCACTATAAAAAGTGTTCCGCCTACGGTTAAGACGGGATATAAATCCTCAACCGACGCATCGAAAGAAAAATTGGAATGACAGGCAATTATACTTTTTTCGGTTAAATTCCAACGGTTACTTATAAAGTGAACAAAATTTAATAACGCCTTATGCTGAATCATAACGCCTTTGGGATTTCCCGTTGTTCCCGAAGTATAAATCATATACGCCAAATTTTCAGGAGCAGTATTGCAACTTGCACAGGTTGCAGAGCTTTTTGAAATTTGAGCGATAATTTCTTCTGTAAGCGTGATCTTAGCTTCAGAATCTTTCAGCATGTACTCAATACGAGCGGCGGGATAATCTATATCAATAGGAAGATACGCCGCGCCAATTTTCCAAATTCCAATAACTGCCGCCAAAAATTCTTTTACTCTGCCCATGCTTACGGCGATAAAATTATTCTCCTCTACGCCGTTTTCAATAAGCCACGCTGCTACTTTGTCTGACAATTCGTCTAAATCTTTATAACTTAACGCTGAATTTTCATCAGCCACTGCGATATTTTCGGGAGTTTTAGCGGCTTGTTCCTTAAACAAATCAAGCCACGTTTTAGAAGTGTCATACTCAAAAGTTTCTCCCGCCGACACTTCCAATATTTTTTCTAAATTTTTATTCATGAATTTTCCTCCATTCCCGCAAGATATTTTGCAGAATCAAAAAAGAGTTTGCGGAATTTTTCGTTGCTTTGCTTGTTGTAACAATTTCCGGCGTAGCGTTCGATTAAAATTATATTTTCATCTGCGGAATTGTCCAAAATGCTGATACCGTAAAGATTATCAGTCATATTGCTGTCGTGTGTGTCAAGCAAAATCAAATTTTTTGCCAACTTAGCGAATTTTCCCAAATCAAGTATATCTTTATGGTAAATAAACCTTACGCACCTATCTGGACGAGAAATATTTTCTAAAAAGGGGTATTCTACATGCGCCTCTGCAAAACTAACTTGAGCTTGCACTTTAGCAATTAAAGAGTCCGGCGTATCATTTTCTTCCTTGACGAGCAAAACGGGATAACGGTTGATGAAAATACCGACTGAAGACATTGAAATATTACTGTTTCTGCCGTAATGAGTGAACAACACCATAGCACGATTAGAATTATTGTAAGCGGCGACTGCAAGAGCGCAAGCGGTAATATAAGCCACGTTTCCGCGCAATTTGTCTTTCGGTACGGGAATTGGATTCATGGTAACTGCGCCGGTTCTATTTGGGGCGTCATAATCGGGTTTTAACGGCATATCTTCTTCTTTCAAAGAATTTTCGCCGTGAAAAATTTTATCGCAATATTCCAGAACTTCGCTGTTGTTTTTGTTGTCCTTAGCGTTATTAACAGATTCAATCAAGTAGAAATAATAATCCGGAGGCAACTTGTAATTTTCGTCTTGATAACACTCGTAAAGCTCGTTTAAAATTATTTGTATTGAAAAGCCGTCAATGATGAAATGATGAAAATCTAAAAACAGATAAGAATTAGACGGCGTTTGATAAATTCCGCCGCGCCATATATCGCCGTTTGTAAGGGTAAAAGGCTTAACAAGTTTTGATTTTTTTAATTCCTCAAATTCCGCGTCCGTTGCGCTAATAATTTCAATGGATTTAAAAAGTGCCTCGTCGTAAGTTTGCAAATATTTTCCGTTTTCGTCCTTAGCCAAATTTCCCGTTTCATCGACAATAAGTTTAGTTCTAAGTACAGGGTGATTCGCCAAAACTTTGTTAGCGGCGTTTTTAAGTCGGTTTAAATCGATATTTTCCGCCAATACAAACAGTCTGGGATTGTTGCAGTAAATTTCATTGGGATTTTCCAACTGTAAATTTATGTTTACCATTTGAGCATAAGTCAAAGGATGAATTTTTTTCATAGCTTCGGCATTTTTTGCAGAAATATCTTCCGCACTTTCCAAATTGTCGCAATAAGCCGCCAACGCGCGGGGAGTGCGATATTCGTATATGGAAGAAATATTTACGCCGTCATTGGCGCACTCCACAACAAGCATTATGGTTGTTATGGAATCACCGCCAATTTGAAAGAAATCTTCATTAACGCTCACTGCGTCTAAGCCGAGTACCTGCGCCATTTTTTCACAGATCAATTTTTCAGTTTCAGTTTCAGGTGCCTCATAATCTTCAGAAATATGATTAGGAATGGGAAGTTTCTTTTTGTCAACTTTTTGATTTTGATTCAGCGGGATTTTATCAATTTGCATTATAAATGAAGGTACCATATATGGCGGCTTAGTTTGCGCTATAAAATTTTTCAGTGCGTCAATATCAATTTTTTTATCTGAAACAACGTAAGCCGCAATATATTTTCCGCCGGACGGTTTATCAAAGGCGGCAACTGTGGCATCTTCTACGCCGTCAAAACGTCTGATAACTTCTTCAATTTCCGGCAATTCAACACGAAAGCCACGAATTTTTACTTGTCCATCGCGTCTGCCGACAAATTCTATTTTGCCGTTATCAAATCCCTTTACAATATCCCCCGTGCGATAAATTCTGTCATAATTTGGATTGTTGGAGAAAGGATTTTTAATAAAAACTTCAGCAGTTTTTTCAGGGCGTTTTAAATATCCTCTTGCCACTTGAGGACCTGAAATCCAAAGTTCGCCCTCTGTTCCGTTTTCAACTTGTTCTCCTTTTTCATTAACCACGTAAAGGCGCAAATTGTCCAAAGGATAACCTATAGGCACATTTTTATAGAGACGATCTACTTTAAAAATAGTTGAAAAAATTGTACATTCCGTAGGTCCGTAACCGTTGAAAAAAGCATATTTGGGCGGGGCAATGGGGACGAGTGCTTCACCGCCTACCGACAAATATTTAAGTGAATTGCTTTCAGGATACATTCTGGCGTACTGCCGACCAACTTGCGTAGTTATGAAACTATGGCTGATTTTATTTTCTTCAAAATACTGATGAAGTTTAGGAAAGTTCAAGCGTGTTTCTTCGTCTATAATATGAAGTTGCCCGCCGGTGCAAAGAACTGGATATGTATCCATCATATTGGCATCAAATCCAAATGAAGCATAAGCCGCTACCTTACTTTGGTTTGTAAGGGAATAATAGCGAACGTACCAGTTAATAAAGGCGACAAGATTTTTATGTTCAAGCATTACTCCTTTTGGAATACCTGTTGAACCTGAAGTATACAAAAGAATAAATAAATCTTGCGGCGCGGGCAAATAATTTATTTCTTCTGCATTAAGACTATCAATATCTTTAATGTTAAGCGTTGCACCGTCAAAATTATCAAGGCGCGGCATAAGTTTATCTTCAGTAATAAGTGCCACAGCCTCCGCATCGGAAACCATAAAAGACAGCCTGTCATCAGGATAAGATGGATCTAATGGTTGATAAGCAGCTCCCGTCTTTAAAGCACCAATCGCCGCAACTACCATCATTTCGTTTCGACGTAAGAGAATAGAAACAACTTTTTCTCTGCCTACGCCGTATTGTTTCAAGTAGTTTGCAATTTTGTCAGTGAGAATATCCAATTCGCCGTAGGTGAGACTTCTGTTACCACTTACAACGGCAATTTTGTCTTTGTTTTCAGCCATTGATTTTTTAAGTAATGAAATGACGGTTTGCGAAGAATCGTAATCACATTGCTTAAAATATGTGTACTGCATAAATTATCCTCTCTTTCTGCTTGAAAATGCATGATTATGGAAATCATATTTTAATAATTTTGTATTATAAATAGCATTAAGAATAATTGCAAATTTATGAAAAAAATCGTTTTACTAAACGCTGTCTAAAAACTAAAACCTGTGATACAGTACCTCAGAAAAATAATTAGTGATGAAAATGCAAGAAAAAACACGCCCAAGACAATATGATTTTGTTGAAAATTGAAAGAATCCGGCAAGATAGGTGCTGTATTCATCACTTGCCATTATTGATTCTTGGATAAATGAAGATGTAAAAAGTTTTGAGTGGGCGAGTCTTCAAATTTCTTTGTTCTTCAAGGACACAGTCTGTAATTTTGAAAATTTTACCGTAAATGTCATCGATGGTAGCGGAAATGTCACGAGTACTCATTCAGTGTGAATACATTGCCAAGACTTTACGCTCAATTTCTAAAACGTCACGTTGCTTTTTCTACTTTGGAATTAGACTCATGTCCGAGATAATTTTCCATTTCGGCGTAGTGGTTAGAGTGAATCCGTACAACAAACATTTAATGTTGCACGACTTGATAGAGCATATTTTGTTAATTGAATTGACGCAAAGCGGCAAAGGTGTCAATACGATAATATCGACAGGATTAGTGCGGAGGCACTCAATTTTTTTTTTGACGTAAAAGCGGAATTATGGCAAGCAACGGCAGGATACAGACAAAAGGCAATGAAATTTGTACCGTTGGTAAGTGACGGAATTTAGGCGCGTTGGAATCCATTAGCAGAAATAAATTTTCGTACAGCGGAAGAAATAAGCGATGTAGCAATGATTGTAGGAATAATGATAAAACCAGACGGAGAAAAATCAAGCGGCGATTCAGCATTTTGGGACAATTCGGCGGCGGCTTGAGCAAAGGTTAAAATTCAGAATCATTTACAGGGCGATAATTAATGACGCCTGATGAAGTAAGCAATATGAGTTCAGAGCGTGAATTTGTATTTGTAGCAGGACATCGCCCAATATACGGCAATAAATTGAGATATTATTTGAAACCGTTTTTTTACAGAAAGATTGAAAAAATATCAAGAAATTTACATTAAAGAACACGGCTACGAAAAAGAATGCGCCAAATTTAAAAACGATTGCGAAAGGTGCGTCAAAGAATACAAAGAGCTTTAAGGCAAAGTAGCGATCCCGTGTCCAACGTATCCGCTATATAGTGAACAGTGTGACAAAAGTTTTGTAGTATGAAGATTTATTCAAAGTCAACGCGGGAGAAAAATTTGAAAGAGAAGAAAAGGCGCGGGCGGTTCAGCTTGAAAAAGCATACGAAGAAAAAAAATTAAATTTACAGAAAAAATCGGAGGTAAAAAATTTTAATGAAAATATTGAAACAGTTGAAGAAAATGGAGAAAATGCCGAATTTGACAAACAAAATTCAGAAAGACTTGAAATCGCAGAAGAAATTGGAACAGGCGGAAACGATATTGACGAAAAATTTGGAGAGAGTCAGTCTGAAAATCAATCAAAGAATATGAGGAAAGCTGGGAAAAATATATAAATGGAGACTGAAAATAACGAGACCTTTAAAATAACGCTAATGACGTTGGTCAACTGTATGAATGAAATAATACCGTTGTTGCAAGATTAAAATATTTTTGAGGTGTATATAAATCCAGACGGGAAAATATGGACAGACAGTTTTAGAGGAAGAGAAAATGCCGGGCTGGTAATGTCGTCATCGCAAGTAAAACAAATAATCTTGAATGTATCGGCGTTGACAAATCAACTTGTAACGGAAGAAAAATCAGCGTTAGATGCCGAAATACCGCAAAATGAATATTTTGACAAGTGCAGATTTAAAGGAAATTTGCTGGGAATAGTTTTATCGCCAACTTTGAATATCAGAAAACATCAAAAGAAAATATTTACACTTGATGATTATGTGACTCAAGAAATTTTAACCGAAAGACAGCGAAAGATAATAATACAAGCGATTCACGACAGAAAAAATATAATAGCGGAAGGAGGCACGAAAAGCGGCACAACGGACGATACAATTTCAGTAATAACGCAACCATTATCACGAATGGAAAATTTGATGTCGGAACCTGTACCGAAGGCAATAGTAACAATCGGAGCGGCAACGGGCGCGGCGTCGTGGGCGTTAAATATCGAAAATCAAATTACAAAAACTGCGATGCGCGTAGTTGGCGGCGGTTCAGTAGCACTAAGTCAAACAACCGGCTTTTTAATTCCGTGAGGATTGAAAAATGGGCAACGAAGAAAATAAAAATGTGGCGTGGTATGAATTACCGTTTTACCGTTCATTGACGGAACAAATATTATTTCTGGGTGCGCCGAGAAGTGCAATAATGATAAATACGCTGAGAAGTTAGATAAGGCGCAAAGTTGAAGAATGGCTGGCGTGGGTCGGTATAACGTTACCTTCGTAATGCAACAAAAAGATGGAAGTTGTTTCAGCGTCATTGAATATGAGCCATATGAAAGAAATTTCCAAAATAACACAGGCAAAATTACTTGAATATCAAGAATTGATGAATTTTTTAACATTCAGTCTGGCGATAGAAGAAAAATAAATTGAAATGCCGTCAGTGCCGTTGCATATGGACGCCTTATTATCACAGGATATAAAATTTGAATATCGTTATGTGCGTCGAATTTTAATTTTTGATGACAAAGAATAAATACGCGGGCAAATGGTGTCCAAATAGAAAAATAATGCTGAACGCGATAGAAAAAGAAATTTTATCGAATTTTAACGGCTACTTTTGGAACGGATTTATTTTTCTGCTGGATAATGATAAATATGAAGAAGTCCGCACATATTTAGAAAATTATTTGACGTTGAAAGAATCAGCGTTTGTATTTGAGAAATACAATTTGAAAGATGTATGGTGGGGCAGTTTGGCGGGAACATATTTGGCGAATATAACGCCGCCAATAGTGGGATTTGATTCAGTTGAAGAATTTATTTTAAAGAAAGAAAAATTAGAGGCTGACATTCAAGAAAATAAATTTAGAGAAATTTTGGAAGAAATGGAGCCAAAGGCAAATATACCGAATGGACAGATTTAATCGCAAAAAAGAATATTTGAAATACACGTTGCCATATGCACGAATAGTTCACGAACCGGCAATAGTCTTGAACAAAGACGGGAGTTTACAAACGACGTGGAAATATAGAAGATCGGATTTAAATTCAGCGATAAAGGAACAACTTGCGATAATAACGCAACAACTGAATACAGCGTTTCAGGGATTAGATACGGGCTGGGTATTGTATTTTGAGGCGCAGAGAGTAGCGTCAAAGTCATAATGCAACAGATGTACATTTTCCAGATATGATAACAAAGGCGATGGACGAGGAACGCAAAAAAAAGAAACATTCTAATTTTTCATAAAAATGTTTCTAAGTACAATTTTGTGTTCACTGAATTTAAAAACCAATTCGATCTCTGATGTCATTAAGCCACTCGCCTTTGTATTTAAAATAACGCGGTCCGGCAACAGATTTATTTCCTGTAAATTCAGAGGCAAGTGCGGATAATGACCAAAATTTTCCTTGATATTCAACGTGTCTGTCATCAATAACTTTAAAAGTTTGCCCGGGTTTTTCATCGGCGGGATTGCAAAATTCAATTTCTTCCCCAAGTTCAATTCCACAGAGTTTGAATGTAAAGTTCCGAGCCCGCTTTGTTTCAGCCGCATCTACTTCGTTATTTTCTTCTTCAGTCAAAGGAATTATTTTTAATTTTTCTTCGCAATCATGAATCAAAGACATTGCCTTAAGAATTTTACAAGCAAATTCCGGTTACATTCGATAAAATTCTTTATTGAACGCAAATTCGGATCAAGTGTATCAATGAGTACATTCAGTTCTATTGAGTTCTTGCAACCATTGACAATATCGGGAGCGTATGGAGAAATATTTGACGCAGATACAGACAGTTTACAGTTATCATCGTGGCAAGCGTTTGAAATGGAAAAGTTAATGGGAACACCGGCGGTAGTCGGCTCAACATTGATGTATATTTTCCACAGAATCGAACAAAGTTTAACGGGCGATCCAACGTTAATAATTTTGGATGAATGTTGGGTATTTTTTGACAACGAACAATTTGCCCAAAAAATTCGAGAATGGCTGAAAGTATTGAGAAAAGCGAATGCGTCAGTAGTATTTGCAACACAATCTTTGACGGATATTGTAGAAAGTCCAATATTTTCAACAGTGCTTGAATCGTGTCCGAGCCAAATATTTTTGCCGAATGATAAGGCGTTGGAAGAATCGCTGAAAGAAAAATATTTTATGTTTGGATTAAATCAGCGGCAAGTGGAAATAATAGCGGGAGCGGTGAAGAAAAAAATATTATTATGTGTCGCCGCTAGGTTGCAGACTTTATGATTTAGCGTTGGAAAATTGCCTAATTTCTTTAGCATATGTGGCAGTAAATAAAGCGGAAAATAAAAAGGCAAGTGAAATTTTGGAAAAATACGGGTAGGAAAATTTTAATAAGTATTAGCTGGAATATAGGAATGTTTCATTGCCTGAAGTAGAAACAGAAAGGCGGAGATTTTTTTGATAACAGGATTTTTGATACTGGTAAATTTCTATTTGGCGTACCGCTTGAATAGAGACGAAGGAATAATAGTAATGTTACAGGAACGAGTGGCGGGACTTGAAAACGTTTTTAGAGACGTTTCAAGTGAAACAGATAAAAAATTTCCTGAATCAGAATAAAAGTATAGTCGGTCGGAAAAAATAGACCGGCTTTTTTTAATTGCAAAAAGATAAGATTTTGAGGCACAAAAATTAAATTAAAATTTGTAGGAAAAAATAAAATTGATTAGGGGGAATAAAAATGTCGTGGATTAAAAAGACAGCGTTAGCAAGCGCAATAGTGGTAGGAGTAGCGGCAAGTTTTGTAACAATGTTGCCGACAAGTCACAGGACAGAGGCGGCAATAGCGGTAATTGACCAAAAAAATATTGAAGAGGCAATAAAAACCGCAATTCAAACGGCGAAAATTTTAACAGAGGAACAAAAACAACTTGCGTTACAAATTTTGAATATGAAAAAGTTGGATATATCAATGTTGGAAGATTTAATGAAAAGAAATGAGGAAAAAGAAAAAGTACCGCTTTCCGGCGATATGATTTTTCCAGAAAGTTTAATCAAGCAGAATGAATCAGTACAAAAAAAGCACATATGGCGGCATCAATGGCGGCGTAGTTTGATTCCAAAGTACAGGAACAAGCCGAAAATCAAAGAATCTTAAAAAATTCGACTAATATTTCCAAAAACTGGGTAGAAAATTCAAAGTGAGTGAAAAAATGAAGAAAGAAAAAATTTTGTTGCCGGTAGCATTGCTGACAGCGATTTTTATTTTAAATTTCAATGGCGTAGCAAGCGCGGCAGATAATAATTCAGCAGTGAATCAGATAACAAACGGATTAGCGGGTGGAGGAGCGGGCTTCGGGACAACATTTCAAACGCAATTAATTGCGCCATATGCAATAAATTTAACGTTGATATTGGCAATAGTAGACGTAGCAATAAAAGTATCATTCGATTTAATATCATGAGACAAAATAAAATTTTTGGTAACAACGATTTTGAAAGTTGGCTTTTTTATATTTCTGATACAAAGTTGGGTCGGTACAAATTCCAGTTATCAGTTAATGCCCGCGTTAAGTTCAGGATTTGAAACAATGGGCTACAAAGCGGGCGGCGCAGAAGAAATGGTAAAGGAATACAGCAAAATAAATCCCGATTCAAATATAAAAGTGCAGTCAAATCAAATAGTGACAAACGCGCTGAATTTTTTCAATATCTTTTGGGAACACGCGCAACAACAAAATTTACTGACTATATTTACGGGACACGCTTTAGCCGCCTACGATACAGAATATGGTGATGCTTATAGTGCATTGCTTGTAATGAGCGTATTGAATCCGCTTGAAGGTTCTTTAATGATAACGTCATTCTCATTGGTATCTTGAATTTTATATAACAATGGTAACGAGTTATGCAACATTTTTCTTGTCTGACTTAAAGCAAACGCGCAAACACGCGGCAAAGGGAATAAATGCAATATTCGCAGTGTCAATCAAGTTAATGTTTTTCTGTATGTTTTCGCTGATGATGCAGATGAAGATTAAAAATATAGTGTAACGGATATTATGTGGATAATGGCTTGGGCTATTTTGGAGCATATCAGATAGACTATGAAAATTATGACAACTGGTCGCATTAGACAGCGGATTATGTAACAAATGGCGGCGTTTTGGAAAAATCGCCGGTAATGGCAGAAGAACCACATTCACCGGATTGTACGCCAAATAATCTAAAGTTTAACTGAAATATCGTTGCGAGATAGTCGCCATTCAATATTTGCATTAACCGATTTAACGGCAAATTTAGGAAATGTTTACGATTATACGCGGCACATAAAATCAATTTTATTTGGCGAAAAATTTGCAAAGGCGGCGAAAACTGCCGAAAAGAAAAGCGAAAATGAAGAGAAAAATAGAACGCCATTTTCAGAAAAAATTTTTGAAGAAACTGAAGACGCTTTAGAAAGTATCAATGAAGGAACAGAAAAAATAACCAAAACGGCGAATATAAGCGAAACAAATATATATTTGAGGCAAGGTAACGATGATGATTGGGAGTCATACAATCCTAATTTATACAGTTGGCAGGAAAAATATAAATGGTTAAGTGACACATACAGAAATTTTGCAGACGGCTCAAAGTTGGAAATTGAAGAAATAGAAAAGACGATAGATGCGGCGAAAAAAATATTTCAGCATACGAATATAGCGGAAGGTGAATTGCAGATGTATCAAGCGTAAAACGAATTAAAAACGCTGTTGGCGTATGAATTGGCAAGACAAAATGTGCTTGATTCAAATTTATGAAAAAGTAGAATCAGCGTACATAGATTCAATAACGCAATTTGAATTTGTCGATTCGTATGACGAAATAAATTATAAAATGCTCGGTGAAGAATACGGCTACGAAAAGCCTAAGTTGGCGGGAATGCCGGACTTTAAATGAGGCAAAGCAATGAAAATAGGATTAGTAGATTTAGACAGCCATAATTTTCCGAATTTGGTTTTAATGAAATTGTCAGCGTGGCACAAAAGACGCGGCGACGAAGTAGTTTTAATGAGTGCAGAAAATTTAATTTACAGGAACGGGACGTTCTGAAATATTGTCAATAAGCGTATTGGAAAATAAATGGACAGAAGAAGAATTTAGAACCGAAATATCGAAAATACAAAGATCAATGTCAGAATACGATTTTGACTGGAAAAATAAAAAATTCGGGGAAAAAATCGAAGATTATATGCTGATCTATCAGAAACTTGGACACAGAAAAAGTTGTTCGTCATTAACGTTTTTGGGAACATTGAATTTGCCGCCAATAGCACTATCTTTGAATGGAAAATTAGGGTTGGCGTTTGGAGCAAGGGGCAGAGGCGGAAAAAATACGCCGCTGCCCATTATGAATCCGCAAAAGTAGTAATAAATTTGACGAAAAACAAAGGAGCGGGAAATTTAGGACACGAATGGTTTCATAGTTTGGACAATTATTTTGGAAGACAGGAGAGAAATATAACAAGTGCAATGGCAACGGCAAATTCAGAAGGTAAATCCGTTGAAAAAATAAGTCCAGAAGTGCAGGAAACATTTCAGTTAGTCAGGAGAGTAATAAATCAAAGCGGTATATTGGAACGTTCCAAAAAATTTGATGGAAGGCGAAGTAAGATATATTGGACGTTGCCGGACGAAATAGCGGCGCGGGCGTTTGAAGTTATTTGAAGTCAAAATTGGAAGAAAAAGGTATTCGCAATGATTATCTGGTAAATTATCGAACAGATGAATCGTGGTAAAAAGCCGCTGAGGAAGGTTATAAAATGGATTATACATATCCGTATCCGACGGCGGCAGAAATGGAAGATATAAAAATGGCGTATGAATATTTGTTTGATTCAATCCGCTTTAAAACGCACGATAAAAATTATGAACTTTATTCAGCGTCAGAGAGGAATATAGAAGAAATGCTGAAAAAATCAAGATTGTTGTTTGAACGTGAATTAAATCAGCAACAATTAGTAATACAAAAAATGAGTGAAGAAGTTTTTGACATTGACGTAAAATATTTTGAAGGGTCGGCGAAATTGCACGGCAGGTACGATGAAGACAGGGGTATAATGTATGTGAACAGTAAGGCGGAAACGTCGTTAGAATGGACGTTTTGGCACGAGGCGTTTCACATAATGAAGAAGTCAAGGAAATATTAGCAAAAGAAATTCAGAAGTAAAAAAACACCACCGTTAATTTAAACAGTGGTGTTTTTAATTTTGAAAAGAGAATTACTTTTCAAAAGTTATATTGGTTTGCTCGTATTTAGAAATTTCTGTAACGTCATTCTCGAAAATATCACTGACAGAATAATTTGTATCAGTAACTTTCAACGAGGAAGAAATTTGAGTGTCGGCTTTAATAAAATTGGGGGCTACCGTCAAACCAGTAAGAAATTTTATTGTTTGAATTAAGCAAAGTAATTTTTTTACCTTTAGCATTTTTGACAGTCAACTTATTATTTCCAACTTTAAAAATAACATCATTGCCGGTGACTGAAGATGTAAAGTTAGAATCGATAACAATTTTGTCATTTTCTGCGTAGTCTGTGATAATATCTTTACCTGCGCTGTAAACGAAAACATCAGCACCATTACCGCCGGTTAATGTGTCATTACCCGCGCCGCCAATAATAGTATTCTTTTAAGTGCCGCTACCAAGAGAAATAAAATCATCGCCTGTGCCGGTGGTAATTACCGCGTTATTTCCTTTTTGATTGATCGTATCTGAAATTTTGCCGCCGACAACTGAAACATTTTTATAATTTCCCGTGCCAAGCGTGAGCGAAAAAACATCAGTAATTGTAACTTCGCCTTTATTGACTGCAGATGACGAAATTGAAACATTTGTGCCGTTAAGTACAAGGTCTTTCGCTTTTGCAGAATTTTTCAAACCTGTTACAGTTACCGAATTTTTACTTTCAACTTCTTCAGTGTAAACAATTTTATTTTCATTCAAAAAGTAACCTTCACTGCGTCCGCCTTGTTTGCAATTTGAAGTTCCGCCGGAAATATTCCAAAATACGCTGTTAATTTTTGAAATTGGAACATCTTTACCGAGTGCCAAAGTGTAGCCGTCAGAAATTTCAACAGTTTTTGTAGCGTCAAGCGCGTTTGCCGAAATTGTAGCAGTTTTACCACTCAAAGAAATATCTTTAAGTGTTGCATTTGAGTTTAACCCTGAAATTGTAATTAAGTTATCGCCGGAAATTTCATCTTGATAAATAATCTGATTGTTTGAAATAGCATATCCTGCAGTTTTTCCAACGCCGATATAATTTGCCGTCGTCCCTGAAATTTCCCGATGAATTGGCGTTGTTGAAGGTTTAGCAACATTATTTGCAAGTTTCAATGAGTAACCGTTTGTAACTGTAACAACATTGCCGGAAACTGAAAGACCGTCTGTATTTTTGACGCCGGAAATTGTTGTTAAAACATTGCCGCCCGTTGCCGCCGTGTATGTAACTTTATGATCGCTGTTGCTTGCCGTCCAACTTGTCGCAGTTTTATCTGAAATATAGTTAAAGCCTTCCCAATGCGCTTTTACTTCAGATTTTGTAGACAACGCCGAATAATCTAGCGCGTAATTTGTTGCGTTTGTTGATGAAATAGAAATTTCTGTTGGATTTTCGGGCAACATTGAATCCATCAGTTTTAAAGTAATTTTCCCGTTTGAACGAGTGAAATTATTTTCCGTTAAAGTTAAGCCGCTCTTTAAGCCTGTAATTTGGAAAGATTCGCTGTGAGATTGTGGATTGTAAGTAACGCCGTTTGAAGTTTTGGTGTAATGTTCGCCGACGCCCGCCGCCGTATAATTCAAAGTGCCATTATTCAAAATTTTTGATTCGTTGATAGATTCGGCAGTAGTGTCAACATCTTCATCAAGTGCAACAGAAAAATTATTGTCGCCGGTTATTGTAACATTATTTTTATTAAGAGCCGCCGCCTTAAATTTAAAATTAGTAGTATCGCCGTCGGTAACAATAACATTAGTACCGAGTGCCGCCGCGTTGCTCAAATTCGTAATAGTAAATTCTTTGGCAGTGGTAGCAGGGTGGAATGTCAAAGTAGTATCGTTAGTTTTTTCGGTGTAGGTGCCGTAAGTTTTCGAAGTGTATGTGCCGCCGCTCAAAGTTGCCGCGTTTTCAGATTTTGAAGTTTTGCCGCTGAAATTTTCATCAAAAGCAAAGTTCGCAGTTATTTTTGAATCAATATCAGTCAAAGTTATAGTTTTTTCTTTGGTTAATCCTGCAACTGCAGAATCAGCAACTTTTACTGTGTAAGCATTTTCATTTTTGGAAACAGTAAAGCCACTGTTACTTTCAACGCCGCTAAGTTAAAATAAAATGGTCGGCGTGGTTGTGCCGGTGTAGTTAATGTTGTTGCCGTCAATTTCCCAACCTTCCGCGCTGCAATATTCAGTTTGATAATTTAAGCCGCTCCAATTTTCATCAGTCAAAGTTGCCGCGCTTACGCCGTCAAATTCCATTGTGAAATTGTCACTTGTTGTAAGTGTAGCGTTGCCTTGTGCAAGCGCGTCTTTGGAAATTGTAATTTTATCGCCGCTTACTGAAATATTTTGGTTAAGTTCAGCATCCGTATCTAAACCGCTGATTGTAAAAGTTTTGCGGTCGTATGTGAAATATTTAATCGTTTCATCAACAACGCGATAACCTGCAGTATTTCCGGCAGAAGCATAACTGAAAATTCCGCCTGTCATTGTGCCACTTTCAGTTTTTTCTTCACTCGGTACAATTTCGCCGCCAATTTTCAAAGTGTAACCTGTTGGCGCAATAACAACTTTGCTTGAATCAAGTACAGTATCAGAAGTAAAAGTTATTTCTGTATCTTTAACTGAAACCGCCGCGTTTATTTTTTCATTCGTAATATCGGCGGCTAAATTTTCAAGCGTGAAAGTTGCCGCGAAGTTGTCAGGCTGATAAATAATTTTTGCGCCGTCAATTTTTGCGCCTTTATGAATTTCGGTACCGTAACTTGCAGAAGTGCCGCTAACTGACCAAGATTTTTCAGTTGTACTTTAAAAACTCAAACCGCTGATAGTTAAAGCCGTGTTGTCTCCAATTTTCGCCAAAATGTTATTGTTGCCGTCTTTTTCAAAACTTGTAATAGCATTGTCAAAAACAATTTCGCCCCTGTAAAGTCGCTGATTGTAATTGTTGCGCCGCTTTGTGCGTAATATTTATTGTTAAATTTTTTTGCGCCGCTGACTGTGACATTTTCAGGAACATTCAACTTATAAACTCGCGTGAACCCGTTGCTATTCGTGCCGCAACAATAAGCGTAGCTGATTGTGCCGGTTGAGCCGCTGAAAATCACACTCGAAGAGACAATCAATTTGCTGCCGCCGTCATATGTGCCCTTAAAGCCCGTAATAGTTGTAAAATCTTTGCCGCTTAAGTCAACGTTGGCTGTCTGCCTAAATTTCAAGCCTTCGCAGTTGTTGTTCTTTGCATAAGCCGCAAAATTGAGAAAATCGCCGGTGTTGTCGATAATGTAAGTGCCATTTCTATAAATGAATGTGTAGTCCCCGAGCTTTTCAGTTGGAGTTATTAAAGTTTGAACATCTTCCACTTTGTTTTTAGGAATGTCAATATTGTTATCATCACTCGGTATACCGTATGAATTTTCGCCGATTTTTAATATAGTGCCGTTATAACTTTCGCCTTGACCGAGTGGAACAAGTTGGACGGGATAGTAAAACTTTTTTGTGTCATTCACATAATTTTTATCTATCGATCCATAAGCAGCGATATTGGAGTAGTAATAGTTATTGTCAAACTCAAAATTCCCTCCAAGATGACCACCTAATATTGCGCCTACCTTACTTCCTCCGCTGATTTTAGTAACGACATAGCAGTTATTTATAGTGGCTGTACCTACACGTCCAACCAGCCCGCCAATCATATCACTCGAGATACTTTCAATAGTGGTACCGCTAACAATGACATATTCAATGGAAATGCTTCCATTAGAATATCCGACGAGTCCGCCGACCCTGCTGCCGGTCAGTGTATTTTTAACATTTATGCCGCTCATTGTTATATTTTCAATGGTAGCATTATTGGCTTTGCCGACCAGTGCGCCAAGTGTATTAACATCATAGTTATAACTCTGATCCGTAACATTAAAATCTTTGAGCGTTAGATTTTTTACAGTACCTCCATAAATAGCACCGAAAAGCCCGCAGTTTTTGGCGTTCGCATCGATTTTTGCGTTGCTGATAGTTTTGCCGTTGCCGTCAAATGTGCCGCTGAATGTGCCAATAGGCGTCCAGTTTGTGATTGTGCTAAGGTCAATATTTGCGGTAAGTTTGAAATTTTTGCCCTCGCAGGTGTTGCCGTTGTTTACATATGTTGCCAACGCTTGCAAGTCTGCCGCTGTAGAAATTAAATAGGGCTCGAATTCAGTGCCGTTTCCTCTGCTAAACAAGGTTGATTCGCCTGTGCCACCTGTGCCGGGGTAGTTCGGATTTTGAGGTTTAGTTCCTCCTGTTCCTACAGTACCTGACGGCGGATCGTCAAAACGTTGCAGATCAAATATCAATTCCCCAAAATGGGTGGGTATTTATTGGCTCAGTTACGCCAAAATTTTTCTTAATCATAAAAGTTACCTCCTTTGAGTGTAACTGCCGTTTTTATTTGTAAAAATTTTCTAAGCAAAAGATAAATCGCCGAGTTCAGATTTATTTTAGCCGCAACAAGTTTCATAACGCGCTTTCAAAATTCTCAACGCTTATCATATCTTCGTGCGTGAAAATACCTTCGTCGCCGGTGTTAGGATACAAGCCTGGAATATCGACAAAAATTTTTTCGCCTTTGTAGGAAAATTCAATGGGGCGAATATCACGGCGCAAAATTTCGCCTGTTTTAGGGTGTATTCTCATTTCTTCCATAATATCATCGCCTTCCCGCCCATTTTTCATCAGTTAAAATTTTTACAAACTGCAATTCTTGTTAAGTTTTTATCATAGTATGATATATCACGCGGCGGCTGTTTTATCGCTGTATTTCGGCTCTAAAACTTTATAGAAAGTGGTACGGCGTTCTGTTTTCAGTTGCAATTCTGCAATATCCATTTGCGCTTTTGTATGTTTGAGGCGTTCGGAAATATTTTTAATTTTTTTATCGACTTCAGCAACTTTTTCTACAAATTTGTGATTTTTACGGAGAATACCGGCGGCAATAAGTTGGATTTGTTTAATAGCGTCGGGAGTATTACAAGCCGTTTCCAATTCTGATTTTTGATTATCGAGAGAAAATTTAAAATTATTAAGGCAATTTTTTCAGCGTCAAGCAATGTTTTTTGTTTTATCATCAAATATTTTTCCTGTAGAAAATCAGCTTGATTATCAGCTGTCCATTTTGTATTTTGGAAAATTTTTTCGCGCTGATGAAAAGAATCCATATGACGAGAGAATTTTTCTTCATATTTTTTATATTGCCTTAACGCCAGACGGAATTTTTTCAAGCCTCCCTTGACGAAAATATTTTTAGCCATTGCCACTGCGCGTAATGGTGAAATAATTTTCTGTCTGTAGCAGTATTTCAAGTTTAATTGTTGTTCGTGTTCTTTTTTCAAAGGGAAGTACTGATGACGCAAGATATTGTAAACTTCTCGCGTTTTGTAATAATCTTTGTCGGAAATGGATTGATAAAAAATAGCGTCTTTGAGTTCGTCAACGGAGCGATCCAATTTCTTACTTGCCAACATTAACATTTTTCTTGCGTAGGTATTGGCTTGTAAAATTTGATGAGTGACAATCAAAATATTTTTCCTGCAGTCTGGAGTTTCCAGTTTTTTATTTATTTCGTCAATAGATTTTTTCAAAGAGGCGGCAGAAACTAAAAGGCAAGCGATTTTAAAATTAACGCCGCTTACCATTTCTTCATAAGCGTTCATCGCATCTTTTGGAGATTCATCAGGCTTTTTGAGAGTAAGCAAAAATTTTTCCAACTGATTTTTCTGCGCCAACATTTCAAAATATTTGCGCCAAATTTCACGCTCTGCAGGCGTCATATATTCAAGTTTTGCTTTTTGTTTGGCGTCGTGTTGTGAAATAATGGAGCGTTTCCGGCGGTGTACTTTTTCTATTTCAAATAATACTTTTGCTTTCAATTCCTGCAATTTTGGCGTATCGAATTTTTGAGAAAATTCCTCTGAAGTTATAAATTCTCGCGCTTTTACAGAGGCAAGTTGTACTTCGTCTTTTGTTTCCAAATCTTCGATTTCTTTTATTGCCGAATCCGTCTTAAAAATTAAATCAAAATGTTGGTTGCGTAAATTACGAAATTTTTTCAAGCGTTCAAGTTTTGGGTCGTCGTCTTCCTTACAAGAAATGACGCCAATATATTCTTCGGGGATTCTGTTAAAAAGTCTGGCAAGGGACGTATCGCAATTTTTTTCTGCTTCTTCTTTTTGTGCTTTCAATGTTCTGTGGTCAACACGAATAGAAAAGCCATTTTTCGCCAATACTTCATTTTGAATTTTAGCAAAGTCCGCGCGAAGAATGGAAAGAAAAGATTTTTCCACCCAGCACCGATTTTTAGGTGCGCCGCGTCTATATTTTTCTTCAAAGGAAGGTTCAGAGCCGTCTTTTTTCTTTCGTGCAGGATAGCTGAAAAAATATTTAGCGGAGCGTTCTTTTATTTTTTCCACTTCGTCAATAAGTCGTTCAGAAAACATTATATGAACGTGCGGCTGTCTTTGCTCTTCTGACAACGTTCCGCTTTTCTCGTGAATTGCATAAGCGTAATAATGATTTGACAGATGTTTAGCTAAAAAAGCGTCAATAATTTGTCGGTATTCTTCCATCGTTTTTAATTTATTTGGCAACGCAAATTCAATTTCCATATAACGGCGGTTTCCTATTCCTTCATATTTATCCGCCATCTTAAAAAATTTTTTCGGATCGTCTTTAGCCCATTTGGGTAATTTGTGGGAATGGAAAATACAACCGCCACGATTCTCAAACGCTTTTTCACGGTTAATGTATTCCACGTGAGATTCAGCATAAACGTGTTATCTAATTTTTCTTCGATATTTTTCAATATTTGTTGGGTTGTCTGTTTTTCAAGGTTTAAGAATTGGATAGAAAAATCCCATCGCACATTGTTATTGATTCTTTTTGAGAGTTTGTCCAACTTACGAGATTCATCATTTTGCGATAGCACGTCAGATTTTTCTGATTCTGAATGAACCAAATTGAGTTTTGGCAGTGTTGGCAAGCAAAATCCTCTTTGGGTAATATCTGTGAGTTTTCGCGTTTTAACAGTTGAAGTAATGGACTTGAAATTTGCTCGTTCGGTAAAGATTTTTCCGCCTTTTGCGATAAAGTTTCTGCGTTTAATGTCTTTTTTCTCCTTTTGTCGTCTAAATTCATTTTGTATTCTTTTGTCAGCGAAAGAAATAGGAAGATTGGCAAATATTGCCGTGTCAAGCACTTTTTTTACAAATTCGTTTGAGCCGGAAATTATCAATGGCTTATGATTCATAGTTTCATCGGCAAGCATTAAAGCAACTGCAACAGTTGTTAATGATGCTTTTTCTGTTACTTCTATTCCTTTCGCCGTACTTCTGATTGAGTCAAAACTTTCGGTTTTTATAGAGGAGAGAATTTAAATCTTTGCAAGCATTTTTTACTTCTGCTGAAGTAATGAAATTGCCAACAAATTTGTTATTTTCTTGCCATTGCTTATATTCCGCAAAATTACCTTATATAATCAACGTGTTGCACAGGCGAAATTCTTGTACCGTCCGGCTTTTTGTCCGATTTTAATCTAAAGTGAAACATCGTCATGAGTTTTTCTCTCCCTTCAAGCCAACCGCAGGTTCAAAAAGCGTTAGCGATTGACAATTTTTTTACTTAAATTTCGCATGTAAATGGCGTCCGTATTTACAAAATTTAGCGTTTCACAAAGTGAAATGCGGAAGTGAACATCTCAAAAAAATCAATGCTTGCATATCTTACACAAAGCCAAAAAACGCGATGCACTATTTTTGCACAATTTTTTGTGCATTTTCAGCAAAGTAAAAAAACTTATGATATATTAAGCGACGGTGAGCGAATTTGAGGGAGTTAGTAGTTAATCAGTTGAAAATGGAATGTAACAAATTTCAAGGAGAGTTGGAAAAAGAAATTTCAGTCTTAAGTGGCGAATTTTTGGAAGAAAAGAAAATTAAAAACTGGCACGAATGGCATACGCCGAAGAATTTAACATACAAAATTTAAATGAAATTTCAGCGGCTAATAAGTCAAAACAAAAAAATAACAGATAGGAGAAAATATTATGAGACAAACTAATTTTCAAATGATAGATAAAAAATTGGCGAAGAAAAACGCCGAATTACAGGAAATTTGTGAAACACGCCAAAAGTTGGCTGACAAGGAAAAAGAAATTTGCCCGTCGATAGACAAGTTGCAGAATCAAAAAATTGAAGTGATATTTGAGCAGGTAAAAAAAGAAATTAAAAGTGAAAATTTAAAAGTTTCTTCGGCGTCGATTATTCCGTTGTTGGAAGTTTTGAGAAACACTCGTCAAATTGAAGATTATAACGAAAATGAAGAATTTGCAGACGAAAAAGCAGAAATTATTTCAACCGAGAATCTAGCGTCAGAAAGAAACTACAGCGATCCGCGCTGGTATTCGGCTGAAGATATTCAACAAAAACATTGGGCGTTAAAAGAAAATGCAACGCCGGAATTATTGGAAGAAGGATAGAAAAACCGCCAGAAAGTATCTTTCAAAAAATTCAACAAGCTAACGATATTTTAAAAATATTGAAAATGGAAAGAGTAAAACCAATAGCTGAAGAAGTTAAAATCGAAGATTTATTTCAAGGCTTGAAAATAATTTATCACGGTAGCGAAATTGAAATAGCAGACAATCTGGGATTGGCGTATTCTGCGGAAACAATTTAAAGCGGCGTTTCTGCCTACGAATTTTTATGTTCGTGGAAAATGCAGGAAGAAAAATTTAAAACGTGGATTGAATTTTATTATAAGGACTACGAACACAGAAAATTTTTACTTACCAATAATAGCTGTGAATCCTTAGTATCAGAAATTTTAAAAAAACGGTTAGAAAAAAATCGCCGTGATCTTTTGAAATTTCCTCAAAATTTACCTTTGTACATTGTCAGCAATACCGAAGAAAAAATTCCAACTGAAAAAATTATAGAAATAATAGAAAAAGAGTCGGCAACATTTCAAAAAGTTTTTTCTGAATTTGAAACCGAAGAAAAAAAATATTTGGAAAGTCACTCTATAAATTAAAAAATTTCGGCGTGTAAATGTACGCTAAAAATGTTATAATTTTCAAAATAATTATGGAAATAATCATTCGTGAAGATATTGAATTTTAGATAAAGGATGAGTAGATTGAAATGCTGTTAAGCTACAAATTCAAAAATTTTTGTTCATTTAAGGAAGAAGTAGAATTTTCTCTGCTGGCAACCGAAGATAAACGCACCGATTTTCCGGAAAATTATTTTCACGGTACGGCTGATGTTTTGAAGTCTGCCGTTATCGTAGGTGAAAATGCGGGCGGTAAATCAAATTTTATTAAAAGTCTTCAATACCTGAAAAAATTTTTTAAAGATAATCAATCTGTTGAAACAAATCTTGAATATTTAAATGATGATTACACCAAAACTAAAAAAAGTTTGCGGTATTGTGATACTTTGCAAACATTTTCGCTTGAAGTGCTTATCAAAAATGACATTTATGCTTATGATTTGAACATTGATTATTTTGGAATAAAGTATGAAAAATTAAGTGTCAAAAAACAAGCCACGAAAGATTATATACCAATTTTTATAGTTGAGCGTTCGGAAGAAGATGACTTGTTGCAAAATTTAGTAGAAAAAAATTTCAACGAGTTTAATCTTTTGAAATTAAAATTTCTAGTAAATTTAAATCCAAACTATGAGCAACTCAAAAATTTTCTGCAGTCTAAGTCGGCGCAAAATGATTCTATTGGACTTTATCTTTCAAAAATAGCTTTGTTAAATGTTCCTGAAGCAGTAAATTTCAGCAACTGGATAAATAACACGCTTTGTTTTGAATTTGCGCCTTATTCCGGCTATGAATCTTCTGACGAAGGATTAAAAAAATCCGATATTTTAAAGATAATCACTGACAGACGTTTTATTGAAATTTTGAAAATTATTGATTCAAGCATTGTAGAGGTAAAGCCGGACAATAGTTTTCCTTACAAAAGTACAATTATTGTACGCGAAAATTCGGAAGGACAAATTTTTGAACGTGAATTACAATTCGATTCGGCAGGTTTACGCGATTATTTCAGATGGGCAATTCAAATTTTCAAAGTAATTTATGAAAATAAGGTTCTTTTTGCTGATGAAATGGATAGAGCATTAAATCCTGTACTTTCAGATAAAATTGTTTCACTTATTCACGGAATTGAGCATCAAGGGCAATTTATTTTTACAACTCACAATGTGTTGCATTTAAATTTAAAAAAACAGATGAAAGAGCAGATTTATTTTGTAACTAAGGATTTATCTACTCTTCACTCCGAATTGTACTCACTGGCTGATTTTTCCGATATTGATTATGATTCTGAAGAAAATATTTATGAATTTTATTTGCGTGGCGTTTTAGGAGGAATTATTCGTGGCTAGAGTCAAACGTCAATGCAAGAAAACTTTTGTAATTTTTTGCGAAGGAAAAACAGAATGTAATTATTTTGGAGCTATTACGCCCGCAAACGTTGACATAGTGTTAAAGCCAATGGATATGAAAGGTGGCGGCTATACGGCTTTTCTGGACTATGTTCTGGATTATGTAAAACAAAATGGTTCTATGAACCGTTTGGCAACTTTTATTATTATCGATGGCGATAGGGCAAAAAATATTTCAGGAGAATTATCCGCATTGCAAAACTTGCAAAAATACTGTGATAATCAAAATAAGCGTGACAATAAATCGCCTTATTTTCTGATTGTAAACTCTCCAGATTTTGAATATATCGCTTGTTTACACGATCCAGAATATTCCGACGGCGATACTACTCAGCATATTAAAAAAATTTTTAATTTTAAAAGTTTATCAGATTTCAAAAAGAATCCCGATATTTTTAATTTTCTCAACAGTAATTTCAGAAATTATCAAAATATGATTAGTAAGATAAGAAATAAGCCTAAATTACTTTCCAATACCTTTGAAAGAAAGGGAATTTTTATCATCTTTTCAAATACAATCGTGCATTGGGAATTGATTAACCAGAAAAACTCGAATATTGAAGAATTTTTCGATATTGTTATGAGCGATTAGTGCTGTTACAAAAAATTTAATATGAAGTATGTTCAGAGAAATGAAAAATTATCTTGAGTAAAAAATATTGTAAAAATAGGGAGTAGCCTTTATGAAACTTTAATGAAAGTCTTTTATGAAACGGCGTTATCTGTTAATTGTCAAGTTATTATGACTTCGCACAATCGAGATTTTATTGAAGCTACTCTCCGAGCGATGGAACAACTGGGAAGATTAAAAGATTTAAGTTATCAACGCTTGGGCTTTTACAAAGGACAGAGAAAAGCATTTTTATTTTCTGGCGATTCACTTTACTCCGCTTTTGAATCAAATATGGAAATGAGGTAAAACAATGGAAGTGAATAATCGGAAATTAGAAACTCAAAAATTTGAAATTGAAAAGCCATATGTAATAGTTTGCGAAGGCAAGGACGATTTTGGATTTCTCAATGAATATTTAAATTATCTAGGTAAATTAAATTTTATCGACAAAAATTCTTTTAAAATCATAATAGCTAATGGTGTTGACAATATCGCAAAAGAAATGAAAAATTATAAAAATTACTCCGACTATGACGCTATGAAAGGATTTTTATTTGTCCGTGACGCTGATAATAATCCTGAAAGTGCTGTAAATTCTATGATTGGCAATATCAAAGACGTTTGGCACATCAAATTAGAAAAAAAACGGCGATTTTAAAACAGATGCTGAAGGCGTCAAAATTGGATTTTTTATTTTTCCGGGTCTTGATGATTCCGGCAATTATAAAAAAGGAACGCTTGAAGATTTTTGCAGTGAAATTTTCAATTTTTCTGATGGAAATACACAAGTTATTCTGTCTTTAGTTGAAGAACATATGAAGAAACTTAACGACAGTGATATTACATTCAAGACGCCACATAAAAATAAATTGCATCTTTGCCTTGACAGCACAAATGATTTTCTTGGCGATAAAATTGGCGAATCTGCGCGGAAAAATGCTTTTGATTTCTCAAGCGATAAATTTTCAGTTTTGAAAGCCAGAATAATTGATTTGGCAAAGTAAATTATTCCGGCTACAGGTAAAAATTATGACATTTGAAAAAATTTTAGACAAGTACCGCAAAATTTCAACTTCTGAAGTTGAGAAAGGCACACGTTTTGAAGTGCTGATGAAAAATTTTTTGCTGACTTATACAACTTACCGCCAATTATTTTCTGAAGTATGGCTGTGGAAAGATTTTCCATACCGCGCAGAATTTGGCGGCAAAGATTTAGGTATTGACATTGTAGCCAAAAGTTACAGCGGAGAATATTGGGCGGTTCAATGCAAGTGCTACGCTGAAGATAACAGAATTGATAAACCCGCTGTAGATTCTTTTTTGGCAACGTCGGGAAAAACTTTCGACGGCGATAAAAAATTTTCTGCGCGGCTCTGGATTTCTACAACCAATAATTGGAACGCCGAAGCAGAAATTACTATCAAAAATCAAATTCCGCCCGTTACAAGAATCGGCTTGACTGAATTGCAAAACGCCGCCATTGACTGGGAAAAACTCGACGCGGGAATTATCGGCGATGATGCAGTTTTAAAAGTTAGAAAAACTTTGCAACACCAACTGGACGCAATTAACGCCGCGCAAATTTATTTTCAAACGCACGAACGCGGCAAGTTAATAATGAGTTGCGGAACGGGCAAAACTTACACAAGTTTAAAAATCGCAGAAAAACTTTTTCCACGCGGTAATATTTTATTTTTAGTGCCGTCAATATCGCTGTTAAATCAAACGCTTGCAGAATGGTCAACTTTTTCTGATTTGCCGCTTGATTCAATTTGCGTTTGCTCTGATGAAACGGCAAGCAGGGGACGCGCTGAAGATTCTACCCAAAATATTGATTTGGCACTGCCCGCAACTACTGACACTGCAGAAATTGTTAAACGCCTTCAAAATAAAAATCCTCAAGCAGGCTTGAAAGTCATTTTTTCAACTTATCAATCGCTGGAACAAGTTGCAGACGCACAAAAAATTTTAAACGGCGAATTTGACTTGATAATTTGCGACGAGGCGCACCGCACTACAGGCTATGGCAAGGACGCCACGCCCTTTACTGCCGTTCACCAAAATAATTTTATCGCCGCAAAAAAGCGTTTGTATATGACGGCAACCCCGCGCCTTTACACTTCAGAGGCGAAAAAGAAAGCCGTTGACAAAGATTTAATGCTGTGGTCTATGGACGACGCCGAAATTTACGGCGAAGAATTTTTTCACATAAAATTTGGCGAGGCGATTGAAAAAAATCTTTTGAGAGATTACAAAGTTATAGTTTTCGCAGTTACTGAAAATGACGTTCCCGCCGCCGTGCAAAATATTATCGCCAATGACAGCGAAATAAATATTGCGGAAATTGCAAAGTTAATCGGCTGTACAAACGCACTTTCTAGACATTGTGCAAGCCGTCGGGCGCGTTATGCGTAAAGCCGCCGGTAAAAAATACGGCTACATTATTATTCCCGTTGTCATTCCCATTGATAAAAATCCTGAAGACGTTTTATCTGAAAGCGCGGATTTTTCGACTGTTTGGGATATTTTGAACGCCCTCCGCGCTCACGATGAGCGAATGGATATTTTTATTCAGAAAATTTCACTGAACAAAGTTAAAGGCAACGGGCGCAGCGAATCTGACAGCGACGACGAACATATTTTTATACAAGGCACTTTCGATTTTGGCGAATTGGAAAAAGTCATTTAGGCGCGTATGGTGGAGCGCGTCGGCAACCGCCGTTAATGGGAACAATGGGCGCAGGATATTTCTAAAATTGCCGAAAATCACAAACAAAAAATTTTGCAACTCACCAACTCAAAAGAATTTAGAAATTTTATCCTTGACCTGCGCGAAAATATCAATCCAACAATCACCGAAAAAGACGCCGTTGAAATGTTGGCTCAACATTTGATTAGCCGCCCCGTTTTCGACGCCCTTTTTGAAAGTTATTCCTTCGCACAAAATAACGCCGTTTCTAAGTCGATGCAACAAATTTTAAACATTCTGGACACTGAAACTGATTCTGAACAACTTGAAAAATTTTATAAATCTGTCAAGGAACGTTGCAGTATCGCCAAAACTTCCGAAGATAAGCAGAAAATTATCATCGAACTTTACGACAAATTTTTTAAAATCGCCCTGCCTAAGGAAGTTGAAAAACTCGGCATTGTTTACACGCCCGTTGAAGTTGTGGACTTCATTTTAAATTCGGTTAATGACGTGCTGAAAAAAAATTTCGGCAAAACGCTTTCAGATAGAAATGTTCACATTCTCGATCCGTTTACCGGCACGGGGGCTTTTATTGTGCGCTTGATTCAAAGCGGCTTGATTCAACCTAAAGATTTACTCCGCAAATATCAAAATGAATTTCACGCCAATGAAATTGTTTTGCTTGCCTATTACATTGCCGCCGTGAATGTGGAGAACGCCCTTCACTCTGTCTTTTCAGTGGTTAGCGGTTAGGGATATGACGGAAAATCCCCCTAACACCTAAAACCTAAAACCTATATTCCTTCGGTCAAAAATCCGCCAACGATAACGCTCAAAATATTTGGTATGGAAACCTTGAAGATAGAATAACTGAAACTTATGCTGCCGGTACTGACGCAGTTAGAAAAGCTGCTCTTTATGACAGCTATATAAAGGCTTTTCGCCGGGCAAGTGACAGGATTGGCGACTGCGGAATTATTGCATTTGTGACTAACGCAGGCTGGCTTGATAAAGACGCTTTCACAGGCTGTAGAAAAAAATTTTTTATTATGAAGTTGCTGATTATCTTAATCGTGATTACTTGGACAGCTTTAACAAATAACGTTATTGTCAAAGTTGGTAATGGAAGTATAAGTTTAATCGGTGCAGCAAGTCTCCCTGTAAATATTGTTGGTACGCTTTTAGGTGGAAACACTAATGAAATTGGTAAAAATATTGAAAATTAAACTTCAAACACGTTATTAAGCGGCACCAACGGCGATGGTAGCATTAGCAACAGCGGATTCAACGTCAAAATTAATGGCGAAAATGGTAACGATAATATCATAGTGATAATTGTGCAATTCCGTACTATTAAGATAACAGCAGCGATACAATTTTGGGTATGGATGATGGTACTTTACAAAGTATCGGTACAACTTATATTACAACAACACTTGGAAACGATTATATTTTGTTAAAAGATGCGGCAACCATTGATGTTAATATTGAGAATCTGCTCTATAATATCGATAATCAAGACGAATTGATTATAATATCTCAAAGAGATACTGTAGTAAACGGAACTTCAAAAAATGATATGATCATAATTCCAATATAAAAATACGAAAGGATTTTAAATATAATATGGTATTATATTTGCGTCTCTATTGAAGCTCAAAAAATTGACCGACAACTAACGGCTTACAATAAAGCAGATTTTATTTATATCAATTAAATGTACGACGATTAGGATCCATTAAATTGAATGGCGACGCACTCAAACGCTTTGTCTACTTCTACAATCTCGGTATGAATGTTATCAACCTTGCCAAAGAATTTAATACCTATCGCCCTACTGTTTATCGTTGGATTGAGGTTCTTAAATCTTGTGGCATCATTAAGTAATTTCTGCTATAACTTTACTTTATTCAACGTAAAAAATGGCTTTATAAACATCAGCTTATATTGTTCCCTGCTCCTAAAATTTTCGTTTTTTACGACAGCAATAATCAATCTGAATCTACTCACAGAATTTTAAAACTTTCTGATTCTTTCAGGGGCGATTCTTCAGCTCTTGAAATTATTGTTCATTCTCTCAATATCAATCTTGCCAAAAATTCTGTTATTGTAAAAAAATGTTCTTATCTTCAGGAGTATTCTAATTTAATTTCTTACGTTAAATTTGGGATTTCTAAAAATTGGTCGCGCCGTAACTCTATTTTCTACGCTATTCAGCGGTGTATCGACGAAAATGTTATGAAAGATTATTTACTTAAAAAACGCGAGGAGTTTTTTTCTATGCTTGATCTTCAATGGAATTTTGACGACGCCAAACAGACTTGGCTTGAACAAGGCATTGAACAAGGTATCAAAACTGGCGTTGAATTTGTTGCTATTAACATGATTCAGGCTGGACTTCCCTTTGATCAAATTCAAAAATTTACTCAACTTTCTTTAGATAAAATTTCTGAATTAGCCAAACTTAATCTTAAAAATCCGTAAAAAATTAGGCGGCTTGAAATGAATTCTATTATTCAATTTGTTAATGATTGGTCAAGGCGCGGCTACGAAAAAGGCGAGGCGCAAGTATTTTGGTTGAGTTTTCTGCGCGACGTACTGGAAATAACAGAGACTGAAAAAATCATAAAATTTGAAGAACCAATCCCAAACGGTTTCATTGGTGCTTTAATTGAAGATAAAAAAGTTTTGATTGAACAAAAAAGCTCGTCGATAAAACTTGAAGTGGAAGTCTTTCGACAGACGAAAAAATATAATGACACGCTGGAATATTCACGCAAGGCGCGTTGGATTGTTACTTGCAACTTCAAAGAAGTTTTAATTTACGATATGAACAAACGCAAGCCGGAACTGGAGCCACTAAAAAATTTCGGTTGTTTGAATTTCTGATAGACAGACAAAAACTCAAATTGCGGCAAGAGGAAGAAATTTCTGTTGCCGCCTGTAAAATCGTTGATAAACTTTACGACACGTTGAAACAAAATTATCTGAATCCCAACGATGAAAAATCTTTGCCGAGTTAATGAATTTGTATTCACTTAAAATATAAAAGATTATGTACTTATAGTAAAAATCAAGGAATAAAAGAATTTTCCTCCTTAAAAAATTCAAATTAGTGAATCAATGTAATTGTATGAATTCTTTCCACATGTTAAGCAACTTTTTGACTATATCCCGACGTATGAAAGAATTAATTACTTTATCAATTTTGACAGTTCGTCTGCATAGGAAACGCCTTCAATTTCTTTCTTGAATGTAGTCATAACTTCATAGGTTTTGCTTAAATAATCATCCTGTGTTTGACAACCGTCAGTAAACTGTTCGTACATAACCTCAATTCCGCCACGAACGTAATCATGAAAAAGCTCCAAATTTTGTTTGAATTCTTCTGCTTTATCCGGTTGCGTATCATAACGGAACGCCATATTTACTCTTTCATTCGGAGTGCGCTCTGTGGATTTGTCAAGGAGCATAACCATTCGATAAAGAAAAATGCAGTTTTCGCGCTCATTAGCAAAAGCATCTGCGTAAATACGTGCGCGGTCGTCGGAAGTTGTATCACGTTTTGCTTTGCGGTTATAGAGCAAGCCAAATACAGCTGCATTCATATACACATCAATATACCGCTCAAACAATCTAGTCGCAGTAGGATTATCAGAATTTTGTTCATCGCGTGAATTTTTCTTTGCAAGAAATTTAAGATATGTGGCGTGTTTGCCGTTAATTGTATAGTCGTTTTCAAACATGGTACCACCTCTTTAATCAATCCGAGTGTAGGTTTCACTAATTTTATTCAAATGATACTTTTTGCCTACACGCTCATTCATGACAGGCTCTGCATAGTTCCAGTCCTTTTGCATGACGAACATAATAACCTGTTCAGCAATTTCCGGAAGAACTTTTGAAATATTAGCAGTATGTGTCTCATCAGCATTAGAAAACGGGGCATCCATTACCAATGGATATGGTTCAGAAAAAAGATTGATTTCATTTGAAGAACTATTTGTAACAATTTTTCTTTTAGCTAAAGCAACCAGCCCTGCAATAAATGCAAAATTTTTCACTCGATTTAAGCCTTCAGATTCACCTGCAACAATTTCACGATCTGAAATGGTAGTCATTAATTCAACATGATAATTGGCATTAATTGCAACGCGACGATACCCGTGATACATTCTTTCAAATATTTTGTTGACTTTAGTTTCAAGATCGTCTCTAATCGTACGTTCCTTTTCTTTATAAGAATCAACAAGCCATTCTTTTATTGTTTCTGCATATGCAATAAGTCTCATAATTTGTTGATTTTTTTCGGAAACGGCTGTAAAAGAATCGTAATTTTTTTTATACCTTTCGATATCGTTCTTTTGTGCGCCGTATTCACGATTTAAGCAATCCTTTTTTTCATGGAGTTCACGGAGTCGCCCTTTAATATCGGAAAGTTCCTGTTCGTATTGACTCATATTCTCTTTGCCGGAAATTTGATCACTGATACTCTGAATTTCATCTTCCCAATCTTGAATAAGATTTTTGGAACGAAGAATAGCTTTATAGCGATTGTCAAGGCTACTATAAATGTTTTCTGCAGGACGTAAAAAACTGTTCAACTTTTCACGATAATGACGTACGGTGTTACCGATTGATTCCGGTGGAACATAAGCCAGTTCTGCCATAAGATGTTGATATGCTTCATTGCCTTCACAAATTTCTTGTCCACATATACAACGACCTCGATTTATAAGCTCCATGATTGTAGGTTTTGTCAGATCACGTATTCCCTTATCGTCTACTTTCACTTCTTTTAAAAAGTCAATAGCCATATTAATTAACGGTTGGGCAAAGAAAGAAAGTGCCCCCGCGCTAAAATCTCGGAAATATAGGGCAGTCGTATCTGAAAGTGCTTTACGTTCAGTTTTAATTTTATGTTCAATATCTTCCTTTTTATTCTGGAGCTTAGCTGTAGCCTGATTGTCGCGCAGAATGGCATCAAGCTGTTCTTTTCTAGTTTCATACTGTTTTATTTGTGAATCGCACTCTTCCAGTTGTTTAGCAATTTCATTACGTTTTACCTCTGCCGTCTGAATATGTTTTAATGCTTCTTGTGCCCTAGCATTACCATCAATATCCATGCTTCCATAGAATTGACCAATAACGCTTTTCTTTTTAGATCGGTCTCCAAGATGCTTAATGGCATTGTCAATAATAGCCAATCCTAAAAGACCTTTAACAGCCTCTGCAACGTCTTTTCTCGTACTAATACTGCTGACACGTTCAGTATCGAAGAAAAAATATGTAGACAAATCTTCGGGCAGAATGTTATTGATGACATTTTCAATTTGTACAGCTTTAACTGATTCAGTTTGTCCATCTTCCTGCTTGTAGGAAACTTTCACGGTTGGAACACTTTCGCCGCGAACATTTCCATTAGCACAAGTATAGCGTTGGGTTCGTGTAATTACATATTCTGTGCCGTCATGCAATACGGTAATTTCAACTTCTACAATTTGTTGATCACCATTTCTCATTTCTTCGGAAAGTTCATAGTTGAGAAGAAAATCCGGTTTTTGATCAAAGTGGACTTTTTTATAGAAACACCAGTTAAACGCTTGCAACAATGTCGTTTTGCCAAAGGTGTTATCTCCAAGTATAATTGTAACATTTTTCTCCGAATCGCAGGAAAAATCAATTTTTGTAGTTCCACGAAATTGCCGGAAGTTCTCCATTCGTAATGTTTTTATCAGCATATCACTACCTCAATAATTTTTCGTAGCTTCGTCCTTGATAATGCGGCGAATACTTTCAACCATCTGTTCAGTTGTTTTTTCACGAGTTTTCAGGTTTTTTTGTTCAGCTTTAAGTATTTTAACCTTCATTGCGTCTATACGTTTTTCCTGAACAGTATCCTGTTCGTCAAACATATTCTTCTACCTCCTCTGCCATAGTGTCAATTTCAATATCATAACTTCTTTGTATTTCTGCAATAAAAGAATCAGAATCAAATGGATTCTCCGCAATAGCAGCAAAATCTTTCATTCTTAAAATTTCTCGTTTCGCAAGCGATTTTACACCTGCTATAATTTCTGAATCATATTCGCCAACTTGATCCAAAGGAATTGGAAGTGTAATAAAATCAAAAATCACTGCATGAGACTTGCCGGGAAATTTTCTTAACACTCTGCCGCGTCGCTGGATATATTCCTTAGGATTGGTACTACTTGCCATAATAAATGCAGTCCGAATGCTTGGAATATTTACGCCTTCGTCAAGGCATCGAATGGCAACTAAAGCTTGCAAATGTTTTCCTTCGGCAAAGTCCGCTTTAATACGTTCGCGTTCGTCTGTATTTTCTTCAGATGTAAATTTTGTTATACGCATACCAAGTTCGTTGCCCAACATGTTTGCAACAATGTCAATCTGTCTTGCTTCATCAACCGGCGGCTTATCCTCTTGATAATCAACATCGTGCATGGTTGTTGCTCCACAGTAAACAAGTATATTGTTATCATCTTTGTAGTTATCCATGATTCGACGTAGGGTAATTATCTTTTCTGAAGCTCCGGCAACAATTCGCGCTCTTTTAATAAGCAACATTTTTACATATTCATTGAGTTGAATTTTGCCATATTTGTCTGTATAAATATTTTTGATTATTTTAGCTGTTAAATCAAGATAATTTGAAAGCTCCGTTTCATTCAAAGATACGGGAACCGGATGGTAATAATACGGTGTAAGCATATTGTTATCAATAGCATCCTTTAGGGTATATTCAATGCACTTTTTACCAAAATAATTGTACAGTTTTTGAGTTCCTTCAGAATCTCCATGACGGTCAATCGTTGCCGAAAGTGCAATACGAAATGGAATATTAGAAATTAGAGTTTTACTAAGGTTTTCAGCTCCAAAATTATGTGCTTCATCAACAACAATAACAACATTTCCGGTTAGTTTTGTTACAAGGTTCTGTACATAATCAGTGGAAAATGTTGCATTCGTTGATACTATGCAAAAATGTTCCTGTACGCCGAGATTAAAACTGGTTACTGCAGTTTTAAGGCGTTCCCGCCAATTCTTTTGAGAAGACGCAGAGTAACAAACAATCGGTTTCATTCCGAAAGCAACAATATCTTCTTTCCACTGTTCCACTAAATGTTGATAAGGACAAACTATTATTACTGCAAGAATATGATTCATATCAGTAAACAATCTTGCAATCGCAGCCAGTGCAGTATATGTTTTACCCGTACCGGTCGCCATATCAAAAATACCTACATAATTTTGTTTTGCCCATTTTTCTATGGCAGCCAGTTGATATTGTCTCATATTGACATGCGCAGGTATCATAGGAGCAGTTGGAAGATTCGGTTCGTTGATGTGAATAATTTCATTTTTTGATATTTCTTCATCAAGTTTCGTATCTATGCTATCGTTTAATTTGTAGCACTTTAAAATTTCTGCATTTATTTCAGGAAATTCAATAACCTTTATGCTGGGGTCATAGTCTAACCACATTGCATTGAAAGCAGACTGCTTAATATTTACTCTGTCAACATCTTTAGTCCATGAAGTAAAAACATCTATAGATTCATAATTAGCAGTAAAAGCATTTGTACTTTCATTCATAGAGCCGGAAAAAGCAATAATATTTCCATCGCTGTCGTACATCAGCCCAAGTTTTTCATGAAACATACCTACTGTATTATTGTCTTCCAAAAATGCAATTTTAATTACCAACCTGTCTGCAGCTATCAAATTACTAAGTAAGTTTAATCTTGCTTTTTCAAATTTTCCTCTTGGCTCACGAAGTTCACGCAGAAGCGATTCTTTTATTACATCATCACGGCGACGAATACCATCGTTAATAGCCTCAATATCTTCCGGAGATAAACGGGGAGAAGCTATCATTTGTATTGAACCGCCATTATTAATGAGTCCACAAATACCGGCTGTCAACGACAAGAGCGCGGAAGACGAGAAAAAACCTACTGCGCGTTTATAAACAGTAGCCTGTTTCAATACCGGAATATAGAAATCACGGATCACGTTATCTAATTTAGATCTATATTCCGGTTTCAGTTCAATATCTTTGAAGCTCATTCTTTTTCCGCCTTTACAAATTTATCTCAATATCATCAAGAGCCGTTTGTAAATCTTCAAAATCTTTATCAGTTGTCAATGCATTTACACTAAATCTGATTGTTCCTGCCGGATATGTTCCAAGAAAATGGTGTACTTTAGGCGCACATTGCAAGCCCGTTCTTACAGATATTCCTCTTTCGGAAAAGATATTTCCGGCACTGTCACTGCTAATTCCATCAATCAAACAAGATACAATTCCGACATACTTGCGACCATCAATAATTCCAACTGTTTTAATAAAATTGTATTTTTCCAATAATGAAAGTAACCTTTGCCGTTTTTCTTCTTCGTCTTTGAAAAGCTGTGCAATAGTTTTTTCTGTGATCCATTTTAATGAGGCGTTTAATCCGGCAATTCCTAAAATGTTTAAAGTTCCCATTTCATACTTTTCCGGCAGTCTATCAGGCATAAACTGATTTGCAGAATCATACCCTGTGCCACCAAAAAGAACAGTCGGAAGATCAAAATTATTTTTCATGATAAAACCTGAAATTCCGGTTGGTGCAAGTAGTGTTTTGTGTCCTGCAAAAACGGCAAAGTCTATAGTTTCTAATCCAACATTCAAATTAACTAAACCGGCAGTTTGAGCCATATCAACAAGTGTTATTGCATCATATTTTTTTGCTAACTCAAAGACTTTTTCAACAGGAGACACAAGCCCTATTACATTACTGGCATGACTAACAATAACAAAATCCGGCTTATCATTGTCAAATTGATAGCGTATCCTTGAAATATCGTATTCAAGATCATTGGAAACTTTTAATTCTTTAACCGTAATTTGTCCCAACATTTCAAAATAATGCAGTGTTCGAGTTACGGCATTATGTTCAAACGGGCTTATATAAATATTTTTAACGCCTTTTTTTAAAATTCCCTGAATAATCATATTCAAAGCTACTGTGGCGGTAGGAGTAAAAATAACCTGTTTTGACGGACAATGCAGCAAATTTTGTAATAATATCCGAGTCTCGTCAATTATTCTTTTTGAATTGCTTGATAAAGCATAATTTCCTCTACCGGCATTACCTCCATTATTTCGATAAAAAGAATCCATAAAGGAATAGACAATTTCCGGCTTAGGATATGATGTTGCAGCATTATCAAAGTACGCCATTATTTTCCTCCAATTAGCAAAGTTTTTTCAATACTTCCATGAGCACTTGCCGCTTTTCCTGTTCAGATATTGAATGTCCCATTGCATCAAGTGAGGCTGTGATTTGGTTAAATAACAATTTACCTTTTGCAGAAATATCAACTTTATCAAAACGCCTTGTAGTGTTGTTTCCGTCTTCATCAGCAAAAACAATTTGGTAACTTGATGTATCGTTGATAGTTTCAGTAACTATACTACTATGAAAATCCTTTGCAGTTTTCATAAAACGTGCAAGAGCCTCTGTATATAATGTAAAAGTTTTGGCGTTCCAGTCCTCTAAGCGTAGCCCTGTCGCAAGTTTGGCAAGACGAGTAACAAATAAATCTTCATCATTTGTTGCGGTTTTTATATGCTGAAGAAAACGATCTGTACCATCAGAAAAAAGTTGTTCAAAGTTTTTTGGATCAAGTTTATCACACCATTCTTTTACAGCAGCTATCAATGAAATATTTCTCATAGACGCTTCATCATTTTCAGGAATGAAGGCATTTTTCGTTTTGTCAATCAGAGTTTGTTTCAATTCTTCCAAAAGTTCGTCGAATACCATTTTTGTTTCAATGATATTTGTTGCGGTATCAGCGTATTTATCTCTGCAGTTAAAATTTTCGGGAAGTTTTTTGAATAACAATTCTGAACCGCTAATATTTTGCCGTAACAATTTTATCATTGCTAACTGACACTGAATTAATTTTTCGCCGGAAGGTCGTTCTGTAGATTCTCTAGAAAATTTTGGAAGAGACATATACCAACGATGCATTGCATTTGCAACGTAATCATAGGAGTTACCAACTTTTTCAGTATTTATTACAAAATTTGAAAAACTTTCAGCTAACCGAGAAATATATTCCGCTTTTTCAGAATCCCAGTCTAAATATTCAAGCGTAAAATTACCCGGCTCACTGTTAATTTGAACAAGGACATCAACGCTTGTTTGAACTGTTCCAAATCTATCACTAATCACAGTTTGTTGACGATAATGATGCATAACTACAGCAATATAAATTGGAATTAATCCATAACGCAAACCTATATGATATTCTGGAGCTGTCAAACGTTCATAAAGTGTAGCAAAACTGACTTTACCATTTTGACGCGCTTCAAGAATAAAATTTTCTATAGTTTCCAGTAAATTACACATAGCAGAATTTGCCGGACGAAGATTAATTTGCGGTATACCGCCCTCTTCGCTCCAAATACCTGTCCTGACAAGTGTACTTCTCATTATAGATATTTCCTGCCCCGTACCGGCAAGACCAAGATTAGATTCAATTTCACTTCTAAGCAATGCACTAATTATCTTGTTTCGGCTATTTTGTGCAACGCGGGTGATAATGTTTTTGTTTACAGATTCATTGTTAATTATCGGAGTTAGACAATAAACTTTATCGCAGATTTTCGACATAATTTCTGTTAATTCGGATTTTCGGCGAATATTAAAAATTTCTCCGTCGTGTATGTAAGTCGAGTGATAACTTTCGGGATGCGTGTATGCTGAAATAAAATTTCTGATTATCTCTTGAAGGTCTTCAAAAACTACTTCATATTCATCAAACAAAACAGGATCATCTGCAGCGTTGTCTCTTAGTTGTGCAACTGCATCATATTCTCGAATTGACATACTTATATTATTAAAGCGTTTAGGAATTACAAAAATGCACCTAGACTCACCTTTACTGGTATTTTTAATAATATCGGTAAGTGTTTTTATTTGTTCTTCATTTTCTGGGATAATTCCATAAATAATTCCGTCAGCATCGATATTTTCACTTTTGACGCTCCAATTAACATCTGCCGTAATTTCTACGCCCGCTATAAATTGAAACGAAAAAAATCTAGTCATTTCATGTTCTTCGTTATACCGTGAAGGATACATATAATTATCAAAATTCGAGGCGTTAAGAATTTCTTTTTCTGCAATTTTTCCATAACGTATTTCTATCATGTCGTGAATTTTCTGTTGAATATCTACGCCTGAAGTTTGTTTCAATCGCAAGTAATCGTTACTGCGCTTGATGTAAATCACAAATTTTTTGTCAATCAATTCAGAAATGGCTTGCTCAATTTCGTCAACATTGTATGAGCCGGAATATATACCAATTATTTGTTCCCTTGTAGGATTTAATCTTTCAAACTGCTCAAGAATATAAATTAAAGAAATTGTTTTGATAATCTTGCTGCCAAGCGTATTTTCATCAAGCTGATTTAAAATCGTTCTTGTCAGTACAAAAATGTCATGGATTTCTCCGGAATATACTTCCTTTTTAAAAAGCGGCTCAAAATAATCGTAAATTAAATCCGGCGTAACAAGGCTAAAATCATTTTTATAGTTGTCTAAAAAAGTTGCAAGCGTTGATATTCCTTTAGCTGATAAAAATGTAAAAAGTGTACGTTCATTCTGTGCAACACGTTCAGAAAGTCTTGGCAATATAAAAGTTGACACAGGATGGAGCGGAAAACAACCTTTAATTGCAGTTTCAATTTCGTCTTTGGCGTCTTTAAACATTTGATGATTTTGATAACGAGTAAACAACGAATTGAAATCATTAATATGCCTATTACAAAATTTTTTCCATAAAGGTTCTTTGTGTTGAATTACAGATGAAATTATTTCGTAAGTCTGCGAAAAATTATTATTCAAATGAATGTGCGTGAAACGTTCCGAAACGCCACGCCAACCGTCGGTTTTTTCTTTTGGCAATTTGTCAATGTAGTTAGAAATTTCTTTGTGAGAAATAAGCATAAGATGAAACTGTAACGCACCACTGCGGCAACATTTTTCTGCGAAGTCTTGGAGCATTTTTGTATCACTAACTGACGCATCTACAATGTTAGATTCTAAAAATTTGCTAAACTCATCAAAAACAACGTAAATACCGGAATAGCCGCTTTCCTTTAAACTTTTAGCTACACTCTCATAAAGTTCAACTACATCAAATCCTAAAAAAGGATTAAAGACACTTCCGGCGGTTAATGTCGGGTAAATGCGTTCAAATTTTTCGTAAGCTGCCACATCATAATTATCTAAACGCTCAATAAAAAAATTGACTGATTCCGCTATTTCGTCTTGAAATTTAGAAAAAGTTTCTGGGAAATTTTCTTTCCAACGGTTGATAACTTGAATTGCAGCTTTGTAATTTGTTTCCGGCATAGCGGATAAAAGATTATATTCGGAAAGAGTCCGCTGTAATGAAATTAGAAACGCTTGTGTAAGACTCGTATTACTTCCATTAATCACAACGGGAAGTATTTTTTCTTTGCTCTCATAGTAATTTTTTACAAGTTGATACAGCTTAGGATTTTCCGCCTGAATTTTTGGAATTAATTTCTCAAATAATGACAAATCACGCTTTATAAGAATAGAAAGTATTGTCAGTACAATGTGAGATTTTCCCTTACCATACGCACCGATTAACACTCTAGCGCGATCTTTGGAAGTCGGATTAACGCTTAGTAAAATACTTTCTAACAGATTTATTGAAGATTTAGTGGGAATAAAATTTTTAAGTTTGTCATCACTTCCAAAGTCATACCCGATATTTACAGAGTATTGAAAACCTGAAGCAACAGAAATCATAGCTTTCATTTAGCGTCCTCCTGAATTTGTTTATCAATGGACGCGTAAAAGTACTTAACACATTTTATAAAATCGAGGTCTTCGGTAATGTTAATGACATCTAATCCGGCAGTACGAATAATTTTTATCAATCCCTTTTTTTCAATGCGATAAAGTATATCAAGCATCGTAATTGAATCCAAATTGAATACCTTTCCAATATTGCAAGGCGCAGTCAAAAGTTCATTCAGATTAATTTCTTTTCTTCCGGCAGCATTGTCAACAATCACCGCAAGAATTACATAGGGGTTAAGCATTTCGCAGGTGGGTATACTTTTTTTGTAGGTCTTTTTACGCCTGTTCAATATGTCCAAAAGTCCAAGCTCTCCAAACGGACAATCAATATTATTTTCTGGAGACACTTTAGCGGGATTTATTTTATAACGTGGAAGATAGGTATTGATAATACATTGAAAATCTTCATTTAATGACCGAATTGCATATTCCGTATTATTATCTCGCATTTTTATGTACTTCTGTAATGCATCTACAAAATCTTCTCTGGAAAATTCAGACATCGTAAATTCATTGAAAAAGAAATACCACGCTGTAGCTTCATCTTGTTGAGAGGCAAGCCGGTATTGCAAAAGGTAAAGTGTACCAATTTCTTCAATGTATTTATCATTGTCATAAATCAACTTGCCAAGATCTGTAAATCGGTGGTTTCGTTTTCCCTTTTTTGACTCTTCCGTAATTCCAACGGCTTGAATCCAGTATCTTAATGCTTTTACCATATTTGCGCCAATTCCAAGCACATCCATAGGGTTTTCGTCTCGGGCAGTAAAAACATCCGGTTTATTATCTATACAGCGCATGCCTTTGCTGAGCCAGCCCTTCCTTATAAAAAATGTTTCATGTGCCCTGAATTTCATAGGCATTGCTGTGTCCTCCAAACTTCATTTTGTTCGTAGATACCGTTCCATCATACAGCCACCATCAAGATACTTAGCAGTCATACACATTTTGCAATGGACGCATTTTTCAGGCTCAATATAATAAGTGTCTCCAGTTATAGAAATAGCACCTTGCCTGCAAATGGATTCACATTTAAGACACTTTCTACAGGCATTAAACTTTCTAATTTGATAACTAGCCATTCGCTGTAAATCATCGTGGTTAGATACATTCATAGTCTTGACTTTAACAGCATAGTCATATCCGTCTTGATTAAACGGCTGTATTGACAAAATTGGTACATTCGTTTTCGTGTCAAGAATAATAATTTCTCGAAGTAGTTTTGCTCCGAGTCCAGGTGCTATTTTCCCAAAAGGAACAAACATTCCAACCAATTCATCGTTAAACGGTCTGACTAACCGATAGATTTTTGAATGATTTTCAGCGGTGCAATTTGTAAATCGAATTTTCACATCTTCAGCAGAAACAAGCCCATTTCCGCCTTGCCGCGCTTTCCATTTTCCACTGTCCACATATACTTCAGGATCAGGCTTTCCGATTTTTTTAGCAAAATTAATAAGAAATTTTCTCCACTTTTGAAATTTATCCGGAATATATATCCGCGACAGGAGTTGCGCACGCTGATTATTGTTGGGACAACACCAGCAACCAACTCGATCATATCCGAGCCTGTAAGCCAAATTAAAATCAAGTTGTTCCGCCAAAATATAAAGCCATACATCAATATCTTTCCAGAAAAAAATTGGAGACGCCACTGTTTGCTGTTGTATTTTGATTGATTCAGAATCGTCTTCAATTCGATTGTACTTACTCCGGCTGACAGATTCAGATTTTCTAACGCCATAAAACGTTAAAATTTGTTGACTACGATACATACTATTTATAACCCTAGTAATTGGACCGGTTTTGAACATGGAACAACACCAGCGCATCATTCGGGAAGGAGGTCCGATGTCCTCACACACTTTATAAAAATTTTGTTCATCATTCTTTGCAATTTGAAATATCGCTAGCGGATGAGATTCTCGATAACGTTTAGCATATTCTATAGTAGAGGGAAATTCAAGGGTAGTATTTCCAAAAATATGCACTAAACTAGGATTACTAAGTGCTTTAATCACTATATCAGCTGTGGCGGTTGAGTCTTTACCGCCGGAGAATGAAATAACAATATTTTCATCTTTATACTTTTCAGCTGTATTTCTAACAAAAGAAAATGCCTCGTCTTTGAGATATGCTAATCGATTTTGATTCGCTTGAATAAATAAATTAATATTTTTCTCAAAGAATGAATAATCCGTTTTATAAGACAATTCGTGTATCTTTTTGGAAATATCAGCTGTATCTGCTTCAGCAAATGCTTTAATTGGAATAGTTATGGCTTTACCATCAATATAATATTTATTCTTTAATGCCCAAATTGAGTGATTCATGTAGGGTTCAGTTTTCTTGTCTAATAAGATTTCCAAAAGAAGGCGTTCTTCCGGAAAAACAGGTCTCAAATCAGAAGAGAGGTAAGTTGCCTTTTGATTGCATATTGGACAAATTCCTTTGTTTGAATCGTTGGCAAGATGAATGATTGGAATTAAACAGTTTTTGCACCAAAAAATTTCTAAGGGTACATCTTCCACTGTTTTATTAGCACAAATAGGACAAAATAATTCATGCGTTTCTAAATTGCAATTTTTGCACCACATTTTGGCTAACTTCTTCTCCTTCATCGTATGATTTTATATGTTGTCAAGTTAAAGATTTCCAAATATTATATTACTGACCTATCAAAAAATCAATTTTCAATTGAGTTTTTTCAATGGGAGTCTCTTTTTTGAAAATTTAGCAAGTTGCTGAACACGTTCAACAGTAAGGTTAAAACGTGTTGATAAACTAAATTTGAATCATAACCGCCACTAAAATACAAAATTAAAAAAGCAAATAGCTAATTTGTCATAGCAGGTAGCTATTTGCCGAAATTTTTTAATGCGCTGAAAAATTGCGCGAGTCCACGTAGTATCACAAGCAATTATAGCAAGTAAATTTTTCATTTGCGGTGTACTCGAACTCAAATTCAACAAAATTTCTTAGTCCGGAAAATCTTTGTGAAGTTGATAAATAATTTGTGGGAATATGTCAATAAATTCATCGTAACGTTGCGGGTCGGTAAATTTTTCTTCAATTTCAATTTCGGGAGCTAATGATTTTATTGCTCGCGTGTAGGACTGATATGCAAGCAAGCCCCGTCATAAAAATCACAAATTGGATCTGTCATTCCAAGTGGAGAAAATAAAATTATTTTGAATCCCTCCTAAAAAATATTTCGGAAGAAACTGCACCCATCCCTAACGCGGTTTTAATTCCAATTCCTGCGAACGGCGCAAATTTCGTAAGCAGTGCAAGAATTTTATTTACCATATCATTACCGGCAAAATAAATTGAAAGTTTTCCCGAAAATCCAACAATATTTTGATGTTCCAATGAAAATTTTTGCGAATGCAGATTGTACCTTGAAATTTTGCAAAAAGTTGAAAGTTTTTCCGCCAAATTATTTTCTTCAATTTTTATTTTGGGTGAAAAAGTATTCCAACGTTGCAACAAACTTTGTATTATCAAAAAATTTTCAGGAAAAATTATATAGCCGCCATCACGCTTAAAACTTGTCGGCGTCAAAAATTTAAAATCTGCGCCGCGTGGAATTTGGGAATTTGGAAAAATTTCATCAGCCAAATTTTCATAACTTGTATCAATCAAAATTTTAAAATCGCGCAGAAATATCTGATAACCTTTTTGCTTGATAAAAATATTTTTTCTGTCTAAAAGTGGCAAAATAATTGATTCATACGCCGCCAAATTTAAAATCCCAATTCGCCAAACAGATTTATTTTTGTCTTTGTCGAAGTAAATACATTGACTGAACGGGCGTAAATTTTCTTCGTGAAACTGCGCGGCAACATTTGAAGAAACTGTTTCCATTAAAACGCCGTGCATAACCGACCCCATAGAATTATTAACTTTTTCATTTGGCGGCAGTTCCAATTCAATCTCTACAAGTTTGAGCATTATTTAACCACCCGAATTTTACACATTCCAAAAATTTGTCGTGCTGAAGAAGTCCGAGTTACTTTTAAAATTCGTGGCGCAATTTTTTTACTGAATCTTTTATGCCAATGCGCCGGTTCCGTTATTCTTTTGAAGCGATTAAATTTTTGAAAGGTTTGATCAAAATATTCTGCTGCAAAAATTCTTGCTTGTTCGTGCTCAGGTGCGAGTGCGTATAACAAACTTTTTGACAAAAAACCAACTCCGCCGCCAATAAAAATATCAGCCGTTTCAGCTTCTGCAAATTCTTCAGGAAAATTTTTGCCCCAAAATTCTTTTTGCAAATTCAAAGTGTAGTCTGTAAAATTCCGCGCCATTTCAATAATTTCATCAATCGAAGAAATTCCGATAACTTTCAACATATCCAAATCAATCGTCACACTGAAAGAAAATTTTATACCGGCGGGAATACATTCACGGAAAAGCGGCAAAGTTTTCGTTCCGCCTTTAATGTGTCCGTCAAGTTTCTGCAAAATTACCGTGTTGAAATTTTCGGCACAAGTTGCATCGCTAACCATAAGCCCGCGCAAAACGTCTTTTACTTGCACATTTATTTTTTTGTTTAAAAGTCTTTCGGCGTTGCTGTAGTCCAGTTTGGCTAAAATTTCATTTTCAAGTTTGCGAATAATTTTGGCGCACTCGGAATTTTTTCTCTTTAAATCCCACGTCAAAGTATTTTGAATTTCTTCCCAATAGTGTCTGAATTTTTCAGGAGATTTTTTAATAGCGGCGAAAAGAATTGCCAATCGAAACATTCCCTTAATCGAACTGCCGGGAATATAAGGCACACCGTTTGAAAGTGCAATGTGGCAGTTAATGTCATTCAAAGTTTCTTTTTTGGCAACAACGATCGTATTTGTGGCGGCGTAAGCCTTGCGAATTGACAGCTCCTTAATTTCGGCATCAGAAATTTTTTGCCCGTTCAGCCATTCCCACAAATTTTTACCTCTGAATTGATTGCCACTTTTGAGAGTTGTTGAAATTGCCTCAACATACGCGGCGAATTTGTCAATTAAATTGTGATTGTACAAAAATTTTATCCACTTTGACTCGTCTAAAAAATAAACCTGTTGAGCTTTTCTGTCGTACAAATATTCAAACGCCTTTAAAGTTTCGCCGCTGCCAATGTGAATCGGAGAAACGCACTCCAACTCCAATATTTGATGTTCAAGTTTCATATTGGTAACCCCACAAAAATTCCCTTGCCGAATCTGAAAATTTCATTGCCGTTGATTTTATCGAGAATGACTTTGCGCCCTTCAATTCTTTTTGGCAGACAAGAACCCGCGCCGAGCATATAAATGCTATTTTTTTTGCGGTCATTTTCTCCCGTTAATGCAGTTATAAAGCCGCCGCGCTTTTTTAGATGATAGTAAGAATTTTTCAGAATCGGAATATCTTCAGCTACCGGTAAAATGCTTGAAATGCACATTTGCCAATTTGAATTTTCGGCAGTCAACATTTTTTGCAAAGCGTTTAAATCTTCATTCGCGCAGGTTTCATCTAAAATTATTTCTTCGGAGATTTGAAATTTACCAAAACCGCTGCTGCGCTTGCCGCCAATTCCTGAAAGTCCGAGCGAATTTAAAAAATTTTTGAACGTGGCAGAATATTTTTCACTGTCAAAAATTGCAATTAAATAAAGTCCGCTGTCATTTTTGAAAGAAAATTCGGCGACGTAATACGGCAGTGTTTCACTTTCACGGCAGGAAACTTTTTGAATTAAATTTGTAACGCCAAAATCTGAACTCTCAATAAAATTTTCGCCAGATTTTAACGCTGAAAAATATTTTTTTAAATTGGAGGCGCGCAGATATTCCATTTTTTTCTGTTTCTTGCGTTGAGTCGATTGTTTACGAACTTCTTCAAGCGAATCACTTTTAATTTTTTTATCGCTTTCTACAAGCAATACCGGCTTAGGCAAATAAAAATTTTCGGCAGTGTATGGCAACAAATCAGACAAAAGAATTTTACCCTGCGCGACGGCGTCAATAAAATATGTAAAAAATTTGCTGTCAGCCAATTCACAACACAACGCGCTGTACAAAGTATCAGAAGTGTAACAAAAATTTATCGCCTCAAGCTTGCCGCCGAGTTCAGCCGCGCCAAAATGTACCGGCGTTTCAAATTTCAATTTATAAGCAAAAACAATCATTGCGGCACGCTTACGCCTTCAAATAAATTTTTAAATTCCGGCAATTTTTTCTTAACTTCAGAAATTTTTTCTTCGTTAAGTGAAAAAGTTTCAAGCTCAAAATTTTTAAAAGAAATGCGCCCGTAACCACGTGAGCCGGAACCGCCCAAATAATCCATTTCCAAAAATTTTAAGCCGTCCGACAAAATTTTCATATCAGCTTCAACTTCATCAGGATTTTCAATGTTGTAGACAAGCTGAAAATTAAATTCTGTACCTGCAGGAACGCGCTCAATTTGGCGCGGAGTTGCCGTAGCCGTGATTCTGTTAATGGTATTTTCCCATTTTATTTCGCCAATGTAAGTATCCAAATCCATTGCGCTAAATTTTTTGAAAGAATCATCAGTCATTTTTAAATCAAAAAATTGCAACCGTGACGGACGAGAATCTGAATTTTTTCCTGCGCCCAGCCCAAAAAGTCTCTTAACTTCTTTAGTGTCGTCTTCAATTTTGTTAAGCGTATAATCTTTAGCGTAACTTTTGGCTAACAAAGTGCGAAGTTTGCCTTTTAACGAACTGCCGGGAATAATTGGCTGCTTTGTAAGCGGATCTCTTATAAATGGAGAATCAACCGCACCAATGGGCGCAAAATCACTAGCCGCGCCAATGTGCAAGCCGGTTTCAAGTTTAAGTATCGCCGTAATTTTAATTTTGCCTTGAAGTGAACTTTGCTCCTCCATAATTAATCCTTGCCTCCGTAAAATTTATGATACGCTACCAACGCCTCAATATAACGCGCAAATTTTTCGTATTCAATCAAACTATTTTTTATATTGTCAATACGATTAAAAAGGTCTGCTTCTTTTACAAAATTTTTAACCGTTTCATTGCGGCTGTTATCGCGTCCGGCTTGGTACGCAACTTTGATCTTGAGATATTTAATTTCCATAGCAATATCTTCCGGCAAAGTTTCAACTTTTTCATTTTGCGCCTTGTAAACTTCAATTTTGTTCGTCAATGAAGTAACGGCGGTAAGAAATTTTCTAATTTGCCCGGTCGTCAAATCAATTTTAGTGTAAGTGACGTTTCTACCGTTTACTGTTTGAACAAATTTTTTGATAACAGATTCAGCCTTTTCTACGTCGTCCATTTAAATTACCTCCTTTTCACGTATACTGTAAATCACAAGTTCAATTGCCGTCCGCAATTCTTGTCTATCTTCAAAATTTTTGTACCAAAAATAAAATTTATCACGAATAATCGAATAAACTTCAAAGCCGGTTTTATTTTCGCCAGGATTCAGACGCGCCAACACATATGCAAAACGCGCCAAATTTATAGACTGTCGCTCGGAATTTGTATCTGCCAAAAAATTTAAAATCCTGTACAAGCCGCTTTTTCCAATAGCCAAACGTCCTTCAACTTGTGTTGTTGTATCGAAGTTAAAATTTTTCAGCAAGAAATTAAGTTTTTCGCCGCAAACTTTTTCGGCAAAATTTTTCCACGAATAGCATTGCGGTTTTTCAATTCCTTGATCTTTACATTTAATCGTAGTTGGTGCGCCGAAAAGTGCAATACTGTTTTTACCGGGATTATCTTTGGCGGCGTCTTCCAAAATTCCGGTTGCGCGTGCCAATTCTCCAACAGGTAATTTAGGTTGAAAAAATCCAATTCCCGCCGAAAATGTCAGCTTGCCATTAGTGAACTGCTCAAAGATTCGCCGAATGTCTACCGCCAATTCAATTAAATCATCCCACGCGCCAACTAAAAATACGTCGTCCCCGCCGCTGTAAACAACGTGAATATCGCGCAGATTTTTTTTATTGCGATTGAACAGTTGAAATTTTTCAGGTATTTTACCTTCACAAATAAAAATAATTATGTGCTTGAAAAAATGAGCCAACTGCCTTGAAAGTGTTGCCAAACGTGTCAAGGTAAAATAATTTTTTTGAAAACCTGCCCTAAACGCCGCGCCCAAATTATCAACGTCTGCCCGCAAAACGCCGAGCCTTTTAATACCTTCAGAATTTTTATCGCCGCCGCTTAAACTTGCAATTTCTTCAAAAGTTAAAACGTCCTTTTCTCCGCGTGTCACATAATCAGCCAGCCAAATTCCAATGTTACCAATTTTTATATCGCCGCGCTTTTTTACGTAAGTGCGGACAATCTGCGCGACGGGTTTTTCTGCGCCATCAATCAACGGATATAAATAACAATCGTTCGGCAGCGGCAAGGCGTTAAGGTAATCTGTTTCAAAAATTTTTTTTATGACAATAAAGCCCGTGCCGTTCAACATTTTTTGTCCCATTATGTATAAGTTGCGGCAAGATTCACAAGCCAGCGTATCGTCTTCATCGTTGTAATAAAAAAGTTCCCGCGCCGAATTATGACAAATTCCACATTCCCGCGTACCGTCCAAAGTTTTATTGATTGAACTTTCAGAGTTAAACATTTCGCGTAGTTGATCTTCAGTGTAGCGTTGGAGTTTATTTTTTGAAAGTAATTCGCTGACTCTGTGAAATGGTGCGCCCGTTCCCGTTTCAGTTTTTCCAATAAATTCAAATGCAGTGCTTGGAGTCCACGCCATCGCCAAATATAAACGGCTGCCAAAATGTTTCAAAAACCAGTCGTTAATCTTGTCTGAAAACTTTTTTAAATTTTTTTGAACTTCCGCAGTATTTGGCAGTAACAAATAAAAATGTCCGCCGCCAGTGTACAACAAACAATTTCTTGAAACGCCTTCCGCTGTCAAAATTTCGTCCGCTATATGTTCCAACAAAATTTCCAGATAAAATGAACGCCCGCGCAAACTTTTTAACGCGCCCTTGCTCGGTATAGTGTAAATAAATTGTTGAATCCCTGAAATATCGCCGGATACCAACAGAAAAACTTCTTTGTCGCGCAGGTTCTCAAAATTTTCAACTTCGCCACGCTCTAAAATATATTTGTGCAGGCAAACTGCATAAGCCGCCGTAAGTTTTGCGTGATCGTATAACGAAATATCCGAAAGTTCATTTTCAGCCGTTCCCGCCGGTACATAGCTCCAGACTTTTTCTAAAATCTGCGCGATGTCATTTGGCGAACATTTATCAAGCGAAAATTTTTTCAAACAATTTTTAAATGTTGAAAGAAGTTCAGCGTATTTATCTGAAAGATTTTCGTTGTTGTCAGCAACCGGTAAATTCATTTCGTCATTGTTAAGCGGGCGTAAATCAAAAACTGTATTTTGACCGGGATTGCCAAAAATATTAAAAATATTTTCAAGTTTCTTGCTAACTTGCCTATCAACAGTGCGGCTGTCAGTACCACTTGCAAGCGCGGCAGCCTCAACCAACAGTGAATCATTGGCATCAATGTAAGACAAAATTTTTTTGTCTGCGTCATCTGAAAAATAAAGCGATAAAAAATCTGCGCCTACTCTTTCAAAGTCGTTTTCAAGTTTGCCTTGAGTACGCAGGATAAATTTTCCAACATCGTATAACAAAGCCGCTTTTTCAATTTGAACAGAATCCAGTTCCGTCATTTTTCAACCTCCTTTCAAGCCTTCCCCTTGCGGGGATTTTTTATTAACTTTTACGATTCAACTGCGATTTTAGCAAGTTTAAAAGCATCCTCGAATGTATCTGCACCTCCTATAAATCCAGCCGGATGGCAAAAATTTGCAGTTTTAACGCCGGTTACAGATTGAAGTTCCTTTCCGGTAAGTCCTTTCCATTCAGTAGGCACAGACTTTCGCTGTCCGTAACTACCAAGTTCATCCGGTACACATTGCCAGTTAAATCCACCTCTATTGGAAGGAAATATAACGAATTGAATTTCTGTGGCTTTCTCATTTTTAGAAGAAAAGATAACTTCTTGCCACGGAACAAAATGCTCAAGAACCATAATATGTCCTTCGGAGTTTTCAACTGCTTTTTCAACTATACCTTGTGCCTTTGCCTTAGAAATAGTATTTGCAATAGTGTTATCAAACACAATTTCCGCAAAAGCTACTGCTTTAATGAAAGCGGTGTCAGATTCTTCTGTATCGTCCCATCTGGGATTAAAACTACAAATCATCTGTGAGAATTGCATAATTTGAGCCGGATAGTCAACCGTAGGCATTACACCATTATCTACAGCATCTACACCTTGAATTAGATCCCTATCAACAAGATTCCAGACAAATTCAGGGTTACATGTACCGGCAACAAGATTATATCCAAATTTTTTCCAAATCAAACCTGCCGCTGCATAAGGTACGCCATTATTGCGAGTACCATTTCCACCTTTTTGATGATGGTCAAATTCTCCAAATCCAATATCGTAAACAATAATTCTATCATCAAGATTTTCAGGCACTTTAAATGTTCTCAATACATTAATATCTCCTAAAACTTTAGACAAAATTACAGTTGCCAATACATCATCTGAATGAAATCTTCCACCATGTGTTATTACGTCTGCTTGTTCTAAGATTTTTGTTGTTTTAATCATAAAATTTATCCTCGTTTGCGTCCCCTTGCGGGGATAATACTTTTTAACTTTGTGAAAAAAGACGTGTTTATCTGCTGGGAGATTTCCGTTTCCGACCCCTTGCGGGGATAATACTTTTTAACGGTGGTGCTTATCCTATTCACTATTTTGATGAAGTAGTTATTCCAGACGTTTCCGACCCCTTGCGGGGATAATACTTTTTAACTTTTCAGTTGAAGAAAATGCAGATAAAATCCTTGATAAAGTTGTTTCCGACCCCTTGCGGGGACAATACTTTTTAACAATGAAAAAAATGACAGCTTTGTGTTTACTTTTTTTAGCGTTTCCGACCCCTTGCGGGGATAATACTTTTTAACTTTGAGGATGCAGAAGAATTGTATAACAATTTGAGAGAAGTTTCCGACCCCTTGCGGGGACAATACTTTTTAACTCGAAAAAAGAATTGGCGTATTTAAAATGACAAAACTGTCGTTTCCGACCCCTTGCGGGGACAATACTTTTTAACCCTACCCTTCACAGAGTAAGATACAATGCGGCTCAAAATGGCACTTTGCGGCGCGGAAATTATTTTCTGACAATTTCAAGTCATTTTCACCTCCAAAAGTGCTATAAATGGCGTAACGACGCTTGCGGCGCGGATTTCTATCAATCTGCTTTTTTAGTATAATTCAATTATAAGTATTTGGCAATATACTTTTTATCGTGATAAGTTGAAATATTTTAAAGAAAAACGCTCGGAGTAACTACCCTCCTTTCAATCCGAGCGCACATTACAAAATTTAACGACGATCACGCCCAATCAGACCATCGCGAACACGGGGCAACATTGAAAGTTCTACAATTTCGACTTGGGAATTAACGGAAGTTACAGATTTATAATTTGAAGGAGAAGAATGGCGCGTACCTGAGCCAATTAACATAATAAGGATAAACGCGGCAAAAGCGATGCAGTCAATAATATCAGAATAAAATTTTGTCATGGTGAACATCCTCCTTATTCTAAAAAACATTCAGCTTGCACCGACAATTTATCCTCCTTTCTTATTGTCGATAATTTCAAATGAATCATTCTTTAAGCGTAGTTTATCATAATCTGGAAAAATGACAGACAAAAAGTGTGCAAAAATTTTTACAGGAAAAATTTTTTGATTATAGAATTTTATTCAAAAATGAGTGGAGTAATTCAAATGGCTGATAAAAAGTTCAATATATTTATTGATAAATACGAAACTATCAGAAAAATGTTGCGTCAGATATTTGTATTTGGTTGCTACAATCGAATACAAGGCGCGGAATTTCAAAAAATTTCCAATAAAAAATACAGCAATGAAATTAAACGTATTTTAAGTTTCTTTCCTGACGAAATAGCGCGTAGCAAAAATTTTGGGGGCAAAAAATTAAAAATAAATCATTTCCCTTTTAGCAGATATTCCGGCAACAAAAATTATTTGTGGCAGTCGTACTGCGTCAAAACTTTCAGTCCGCAAGATTTAAATTTGTACATTGGTATTCTACAGATTTTGGACAGTAACAAATTTCAACCCGTAAATGACATTAAAGAAAATATCTTAACGAATGTCATTGGCGATAGGGAAATGGAATTAGATATTTTTGAACCGATGCTTAGAAATCGCCTTCAAGATATGGCGGAGCTTGATATTTTGGAACGTCAAGAAAATCAATACCGCTTATCCAAAGATATTTTTGAAGAATTGACTTCAGAGGAACTTTTGAAAATTTATAAATTACTGGAATTTTATCAGGATGCATTTCCAATTTCTTCACTAGGATATAATTTACGATGGTTAATTGGAGAATACATAAATTATTGGCGTAATGAAGAATTTGAAGAATTTGAAAATTTTTCAATATTTGGCGTAGAAGATTTTTTTCTACAAAATATTCTCAATGACGAAATTTTTTACAAGTTAGTTGTGGCGATTGAGCAACACAATTCAATAAAAGTCAAGTTTGCTTACGATGAGGAAAATTTTTCAATTATACCGTTAAAAATTATTTTGGATAGGCAATATGGCAGCCAATATCTTTTTTATGTTGATGATAAAACAAGCGCAGCGTTTGTTAGACGTTTAGACGATATAATAAATTTAGAAATTGTTGAAGACACATTCAACGAGCATTCAAATTTTGTTGAAACTGAAAAAATTTTAGATAATGTTTGGTGCGCCGATTTAAATTTTTCTTACGGAAATGAAAATAAAATTCTGGTTGAAATAGATTTTAATATTGAAGAAAATTTAGATTGCGCTGAACCCTCTTTAAAAGAAATCATGAAAAAATCTAAGCCGGAACGCATTTTTAATCGTTTGGAATGTGAAAAGCACATTGGAAAAATAAAAAAGCTGAACGAGAAACACCGGCTTTTTTCGGTTGAAGTTATTGAACCGTGCGAATTAATTCCCTTTATTCGGTCTTTCGGCAAATATGCAAAAGTTCGCCCGAGCAAAGATCACAATTTGGCAGAAATTCTTGACGAAAATTATAAAAATCTGGAGACAGCTTATAAGAATTTGGGATTGTGGAAAAAACAAAATGTTTCTACAGAAAAATCTGATGTAAAGATAAAATCTTTTCTCGTGTCAAACAATCCACCAAAATTTTTTTGCGAATATAGGAACAAATTTTTTGTGGCGGTACAGGAAATTTACAATAGCATTCTGATGAAAGAAAAAAGCTATACGCAACAAGAATTTATTGATTTTCTGTATGAAAGAACTTTTACAGGCAAATCAATAAAAGAACTTGCCAAGCAAATTTCAAAATACGGCGGACAAACTACGGAATTTTCTTTGTTCCAAAATATTGACGGCAAAATAATTTTAAATTCACAAATGAACAACGAAAAAAATTTTGAAAATAAATTGCCGCTTTTATTGACAACGCCTGAAAAACGTTATCTGCGAACACTTTTAGAATATCCGCTTTTCTCACATTTAGTCGGAAAAGATTTGAAGGCAAAACTTTTAAAGCTACTGGACGTTAAAGTTTTGCCATTACACGAAATAATTATTGAGAGAAATTTTTGGAATGAATCTTTTGAACTTAAAAAACTTTTGACGAATTTAAAAATAATTTTTGATACCATTTGCGCCAAAAAATTTTTGAAGTACACCAACTGCGCGGCTAATGGCGTTGAATTTTCCGGCGTCTGCCAACCCCAAAAAATTATCTATTCGCCATACATGCACAAATTTTATCTTGACGCCGTAATTTTGAATGGCTCTGAAAATTCTTTAAAGCGAATGGCTATAGCAAATTTAAAAAATCTTGAATCAGTGAACAGCTCCGAAGAAATTCAAATATCTTTTAAAGATTTGCAGGAACAAAGCCGTAAAACAGAGAAACTGAAACTGCTGATAAAAGCTGTGAGCGGCTACAACGATATTGAGCGTTGCTTTATGCTTTTCAGTACACACGAAAAAAGCGGCTGGTACGACGAAACGCAGAATATTTATCATATGGAAATTTCGTTTTATTCGTTTGAAATTCCGGCGATAACGAGAAAAATTTTATCGTTGGGCGCGGCGGTTGTCGTCGAAGAACCTGCTTACATTAAAGATTTTATCTTGTACAAAATCGGTATCACGCCTTAAAAATTTTTTATTTTTTCGCATTCTATTTAATGATAGAAATTATCTTGCAAAATTTTGAAATTTGAATTATACTGAAAATGGCTAAGGGAAAAAATCCGCGCCGCAAGCGTCATTACGCCGTTTGTAGCACTTTTGGAGGTAAAAAAGCCTTGAAATTGTCAGAAAATAATTTCCGCGCCGCAAAGTGCCATTTTGAGCCGCATTGTATCTTACTCTGTGAAGGGTAGGGTTAAAAAGTATTGTCCCCGCAAGGGGTCGGAAACGAATGCAAGCACACCAGCAGAAGCATTGTCCAATGCTAAAGTTAAAAAGTATTGTCCCCGCAAGGGGTCGGAAACCTTTTTTATGTTTTTTTCCCTAATAACTTTTAATTTGGTTAGTTAAAAAGTATTGTCCCCGCAAGGGGTCGGAAACTCTTCAAGTATTGTCATTATAGACATCTCCTTATAAGTTAAAAAGTATTGTCCCCGCAAGGGGTCGGAAACCATGTCGTCACCATCGTAACGACCTGCTTGAACAGGTTAAAAAGTATTGTCCCCGCAAGGGGTCGGAAACCTTTAGTACTCATACATAATTCTCCTTTGTTTTTTTTGTTGTTAAAAAGTATTGTCCCCGCAAGGGGTCGGAAACCCATCTCTCCTGTTTCCATGATTGATGAAAAACCAGTTAAAGAGTTAAAAAGTATTGTCCCCGCAAGGGGTCGGAAACTAAAAAAAATAACCGCTCGAAAAGCGGCTTTTTAATTTTTATGAATGAAAATTCACCTTGACAAAAATTTTTGCATACTTTTTGTCTGAAAGTTTATCAAATTTTTTTGTATAATATAATTGTAAAGATTAATATATTGAAATCTTGAAGACGAACTACTTGAAATTTAAAGTTTTGATTTTAAAATTTTCATCAAAGTTGAATTGGTTCTTCTAAATTGAAGGGAGCGAATAACTGTGAATAACATTGCAAATAAAACTAATGATACGATTGTAATTGCTACTTCCAACGCTGATTCTATTTCCAATTCTGCTGAAAATGTTACAATCAACGCTGCAGCTGGTAATGACGCCATTTTGAATGGAAGTTTTACAGGATTCTTTTTCGGTCAAGGCGTTAAAAATGTAGTCATAAACGGCGGCGCGGGAAATGATACAATCACAAGTAACGGCGATAATGTACAGCTTAACGGCGATAGTGGAGACGATTTAATTTTTAATGGTTGTTATTCCAGCGTCGGTTATAATTCGGCTGAAGACGGATATTATAACGAAAACAAAAGTTCCAATGTGACAATTACCGGCGGCGATGGTAACGATACTATTTTTAGCTATGGTGATAATGTTACCATTAATCCCGGTCAAGGAAATAATTATATTTACGCAAAAGGTACTAATATTTTTGTAGATAATTCAGCCGGTGGCAACAATATTATCAATGAACAGAATATTACAATTCTTGATAACACAAACAATCAAACTTTGTATGGCAGTAGAAATGCAGATACTTTCCAACATCATCAGGGAAATAATGACGTTATCATAAATTACAGCGGTGAAGACACTATCAACATATCTCAAGGAAAAGTTGACAGCTATTCTTTTGACGGTGGAGATTTAATTTTTTACGTTGGAAAAGATACTATTCGGCTGAAAAATATGACTAACCACGCTGTTACCGTCAAAGATTCAACCGGAATTTCTACACAAATTTACAGTAATGGCTATTCGCAACAGCAAGTTATTAAAAACTTTGTTCAATCAATGGTAAACACTAAATTGGATTCAAGATTGAAACTTGATGAAGCTATTAAAGCCTGTTCAGGATTCAATTCATTGCAAGAAGTTATTGATAAAATGGTGGCAGATTGTCGAACGGTAAATGACGCTGAAACTTTTTTACGTGATTATTGCGGAATATTTACAGAGAATAATGATAACGGCGCAATTATTGGTTGGGATGTCGGCGGTTTGAAGATGAAGTCTCACAATGATTTAATGCCTGAAAAGTCTTCCGCTATTTATCCTGAATCTTCAATTATAAGTAGTAATGGATTATCGCTTACAATTCCCGAAAAATCTTCTTTAAATGAACAGGAAAAACTTGTTATTCAAGGTCTCAATAGTTGGTGGCTTCAAAATTCACTCAAACTGATTGAAGAAACTTACGGATTAAGTTTTAATGACAAGCCGTATACTATTCCTTTCTTTTTTGAATATAAGCCTAATGAATTCGGTTGGGCGTGGGGTGGTCCATCTGTTTCCGTCAATATGGCGTATACCAGTTTCAATGCTTCAGATAAAACCGGCGGTGGACTTGACGGAGCATTAGTTCACGAATTTACTCACGTTATGCAATGCAATTTCAATATTTGGTCGTATATGCCCAATTATATGGTTGAAGGAATGGCGAACCTTACTGCTGGTAGTGATGAATATACTGCTATTGCCGGAAATGCTGATAGCCTTGCTGCCTATTTAAACATTGATAATAATTTTAGTGAAGATTCTAATGTTTATACCGTTGGTTATTTGTTTTGGCGTTATTTGATGAAACAAGCATCAGATAATTATGATAGTCTCGGCTCATACTCTTGGAAAAATAATTCAAATATTGTCGGTACTTCAGGTGCAGAATTTTTAACAGGCAACGGGGAACATCAAACAATTTCCGGCGGTAACGGCAACGATACTATTACTGCCTACAGTAAAAATTCTAAAATTTATGGCGATTCAGGCAACGACTATATTATCATAGGAGAAAATGCAAAAAATTTGACTGTAGACGGCGGAAATAATAATGATACTATTGAAAATTTTGCATCTAATGTAAAAATTTATGGCGGTAGTGGCGAAGATCATATTCACAATGAAAATACCAACGTTGTAATTGATTCAGGTGCTGATAACGATAATATTAAAAATTATAATAACTCTGTTACAATCAATGCTAACACAGGGAATGATATAATTATTAATGGCGAATTTTTTGCCAAAGGCGGTACGAAAGTTTCAATTTCCGGCGGCAACGGCACGGATACTATTACAAACAGTGGCTTAAACTCCGCACTTGAAGGCGGCGCGGGCAATGATTTAATCCATAATGGCTATTACTACTATGAGCCGTGGGACACTTACTACGAATCAAGCGGCGATGGCGTCTACGACGACAGTTTAAAAAGTTCTTACACTACAATTTCCGGCGGTACTGGCAATGATACCATTTATAATCGTGGTTCACATTCAATAATTGATGGCAAAACTGATGATGACAATATCAAAAATTATGGTGATTTTACAACAATAAATGGAAACGTTGGCAATGACTTGATAATTAACGGTGAATTTTTTGCTAAAGGCGGTACTAAAGTTTCAATTTTGGGCGGCGACGGCGCGGATACAATTACAAATAGTGGCTCAAATTCAGTACTTGAGGGCGGCGCAGGTCATGATTTAATTCATAATGGCTATTATTACTATGAACCGTGGGACGCTTACTACGATAACAGCGATTCCAACAAATATAACGACAGTAACGGAAGTTCCAATGTCACTATAATTTCTGGTACAGGTGATGATACAATTTATAATCGTGGAGAAAATGTAATCTACAAATATTATAAAGGCGATGGTAATGATTTTATTTACGGTTACTTGAATTCTAATAAAATTCAAATTTCAAGTGACAGCTATACAACAATGACTAAAGGAAATAATGTAATTATCAAAGTTGACTCCGGCTCAATTACTTTAGCAGATACAAAAGACACTGCCATTAATATTGAGACTATTTCAACTGATACAATTCCTCCTGATACTCTACCTATTGGAATATCAATTAAAAATTCTGTTTTAACAGCGTCAACATCATTTACCGAAAATAGAATAGATTTAGCAGATTATCCTACAGCAACAAAAGTCAATGCTTCGGCACTTACAAAAGGTATCAGCATCATTGGTTCTTCAGTAGCTAATTCGATCAAAGGCAGTAAAGGCAACGATACAATTTACGGTAGCAATGGCAATGATACAATTTCTCTAGGCTATGGCAATGACATTTATATTTATTCCGGTGGTAATGATTTAATTCAGGATTATACTACCGGACAAGATAAAATTAGCATTACAAGTGGGGAAATTTCCTCAGCTTCGCTTTCAAATTCTAACGTCATTTTAAATGTAAGTAACGGTGGAAAAATTACTCTTCAAAATGCTAAGAATAAAGAAATTACCGTCATTAATTCTAATGGAAAAGAAACTAAACAAATTTATCCTGAAAATGATAATCCAAAACCTAATGACAGCTTACAGACAGGAATTTCTGTTAAATCTTCAGTTTTAACCGCGTCAGCAAAATTTACCGGCAATAAAATTGATCTTGCAGATTATACCGGAATAACTAAAGTAAACGCGTCGGCAGTTTCCCAAAATTTAAATATCGTAGCTGATGATTCTAACAATTCCGTTCAAGGAGGAAAAGGCGCAGATACTATAAATGGCGGTAACGGCAACGATACTCTCACTGGTGGCACAGGCAAAGATATTTTTGTTTACGAAAGTGGAAGCGATATTATTACCGACTACAAATCCGGCGAAGATAAAATTAAACTTAATATCGGTTCCATAACTAAATCAAGTGTAAAAGGTTCGGACGTTATTTTAACTACCAAAAATGGAACTCTTACAGTTAAAAGTACAAAAGATAAGATTATTACTTTTATTGGAAGTAACGGCAAAACTACTGATAAAATTTTCTTCGCTAATACTTCATACGCTCCACTTGCTACTGGTTTATCTTACGACTCAAAAAGGACGGTTCTTACTGCTGGCAATAAATTTACCGGAAAAACTATAGATTTGAATGAACATTTATCAACCGTAACAAAAGTAAACGCCTCCGCAGTTTCTCAAAATTTAAATATCGTAGCTGATGATTCTAACAATTCCGTTCAAGGAGGAAAAGGCGCAGATACTATAAATGGCGGTAACGGCAACGATACTCTCACTGGTGGCACAGGTAAAGATATTTTTGTTTATGAAAGCGGCAGTGATATTATTACCGACTACAAATCCGGCGAAGATAAAATTAAACTTAATCCCACTTCCATAACTAAATCAAGTGTAAAAGGCTCGGATGTCATTTTAACTACCAAAAATGGAAATCTTACAGTTAAAGGTACAAAAGATAAGACTATTACTTTTATTGGCAGTAACGGCAAAACAACTGATAAAATCTTCTTCGCTAATACTTCATACGCTCCACTTGCTACGGGTTTATCTTACGACTCAA
>ERZ842401.199-NODE-199-length-82521-cov-25.204666_pt1 | contig 82521 bp, 88 predicted proteins | sample MGYA00521270_ERZ842401 | MGnify/ENA primary metagenome ERZ842401 (study PRJEB31892, sample SAMEA3878208) | bioreactor metagenome | biome: Moose rumen | place: Sweden | collected 2011-10 | study: EMG produced TPA metagenomics assembly of the PRJEB12797 data set...
TGCAAATATGTTGTATGTTTCTTTGGCTTCGTATTCATTGACGACACTATCTAGAAAAGGAGACTTCAATGAGAGCATTAATAAAACAGTATAAGAATCTCATTACATTGGTTACGATAATCTTGGGGCTTCTGATTGTATTCTCAAATAGCTATATTATTCCAACCGGGTATACTGGAGTCCTTGTGCGTTTTGGCCAAATTGATGATAGACCGGTTCAAAGTGGTAGATTGACATTTACGACTCCATTTATGGAACACATTTATAAGGTTAATAACAAGCAGCAAGATTTCACAGTTCATAATGAGGTTTGGGGCGAGACTTCAGACAAGACACCGATTTACGCGAAGGGAATAATTGTAACTTATCAAATTTCTGCGGAGCGTTCTACGTGGATTTATGCGAATGTTCCAGATTACGCAAACAGCCTCCTAACTGAAAGACTTGTAGCTTCTGCCGTCAAGGCGGCAATAGTTGATCTTACTCCCTTTGAAGTTACTAATCGTGCGAAGATTGAGCCTTTGGTTCTGACGAAGCTAAATGATTCGCTAGTTAGTAAATACGGCGTGGATACGGTGAATGTCTGTAAGGTCATAATATCGGATATGGATTTCGAACACGAATACAATTCTGCTATAAGAGCTAAATCCATAGCAGCACAGGAACAGGCAAAGGCTGAAATCGAGAATCAAACCGCTATATCCAAGGCCAGAGTTAAGAAAGAAATAGTAATGTTGGAAGCGCAGGCCAAAGCTGAACAAATCAAAATCGCTGCAGAAGCTGAAGCCGAAGCTAACCGATTAATCAATGATAGCCTGACTCCAGAACTTATAGAAATTCGCAAGATTGAGGCATGGGACGGGAGACTCCCTACTGTAACGGGAGAAAATTGTGTCCCTTTCCTGGAAATTAAACGTGATGCTGACTCTAGGTAGTTTGTTTTCTGGTTCAGGTGGCTTTGAACTTGCGGGGCTTTTAACTGGAATTAAACCTATCTGGAATGCTGAAGTGGCGCCGTTTCCAATATTAGTAACGCATAAGAGATTACCACAGGTTAAACACTATGGCGATGTGCGTACCTTGAAAGGAGGAGAGATTGAGGCGGTCGATATTATCACATTTGGATCGCCTTGTTGACAGGACCTAAGCATAGCTGGAAGACGTGAAGGTCTTGTTAATGGTAAACGGTCAAGTCTTTTCTTTGAGGCAATCAGAATTATTAAGGAAATGAGGGAAGCAACAAATGGTAAATATCCAAGATACGCCCTCTATGAGAATGTTGAGGGGATTTACTCCTCAAATCGGGGAGCAGATTTCAAACTCTTGCTTGAAACGATCATTGGCGTTAAAGAGTCCGGAGTGCAGGTGCCTGCGCCTAAGAAAGGGAGATGGCCTAGAGCCGATTTATACTTGGGAGACGGATGGAGCGTGGCTTACCGAACTTTCGATGCGATGTATTGGGGTGTGCCCCAGCGTAGAGCGCGTATCTACCTTATCGCAGATTTTGCAAGCGACCGTGCCGGAGAAATATTATTTGAGCGCAAAGGCGTGCCAAGGGATTCTTCGGAGGGCGTTTTCTCGTGGCAAGAAATTACCCGAGGTCTTGAAGATAGCATTGGAGAGACAATCGCGTATGGAATAAGTCGTCCAGGGTTTGCTTCTGGCGAGAAAGCAAATTTTAACTTCGCAGTTGATGAGGAACTTTCCCCAACAATAACAGCTACTGGCCCCAACGCTGTTGGAATCATGAATAAGCCCTTAACATATGACATTCGCTTCACTTCTGAAGGAACAAGAAACGCTCGAGGACATTGTTACAAGACGGAAATATCACGATGCCTTGATACCAGTGAGTCTAACCCTGATAGCAATCATGGCGGTATTTGTGTTTTGCAGGGTAGTATGATCGGGCGAAAAGATAAGAATGGGCCTAGAAACGGTTTCAGTGAAGATATATGTTATACCCTCAACACTATGGATACTCACGCAATTTGCGTTCCCACCTATTGTGCAACGACTGGTAGCTTTATGTCAGTATCTAAGGAAACGGCGAACACGTTAAACGCACGGGACTGGAAGGATCCTCAAATAGTGAATATTCCAACATACATTGTACGTAGATTGACTCCCATGGAATGTGGCAGACTTCAGGGCTTTCCTGATACATGGTGCAAAAACTTAGAAACGCTTGACCCTTCAGAAGATGAGATGAAATTCTGGCGTGAAGTTTGGGATACATGGGCCAGTCTTAACGGTAAGAAGCCGAAGTCGGATAAACAGATTCTGAAATGGCTGGCAAACCCATATAGCGATACCGAGGAATACAAATTGTGGGGAAATGGCATAGCTCTTCCATGCGCATATTTTGTCCTGATCGGAATAGCCACATATAGTTAGGAAGGAGATTGAAATGTCGCATTTTGTTGTTGCAGTTATTCATGCGGAATATGAGCCAATCGAGGAGCTTCTTGCGCCATATGATGAATGCCTAGAAATGGAGCCTTACATCGAAATCACTAGGCAAGAGGCGATAGATTACATGAAGAAGAATTATCCCAAGAAATACAAGACTGACCAGGAGCGCTTGGAGTTTATGTACAAAGGTCGTGATGTTGATGAAGACGGAAATATTTTATCGACGGCTAATCCTGATGCTAGATGGGACTGGTGGGTAGTTGGTGGCCGATGGAAGGGGTATTTGCGTGCTAATGGTGAACGAGTTGATTCTGCGCCGATTAAGGACGTAGATTTCTCACTGGATCAAAAGGCTTACGAACAAGCGCTTCGCTTCTGGAGTGTAGTTGTGGATCATGAACCTATCCCAGAAGACATTGAAGGCGAGTACAAGGATTTCTGGGGGCCTCAATACTACACTGACACGTACGGAACCAAAGAGAATTACGCCAAGCAGTGTGCACAGTTTTCGACGTGGGCAGTGATTACTCCTGATGGTGAGTGGCATGAGTGCGGACAAATGGGTTGGTTTGGGCTTTCAAGCGAGACCAAGGAAACTCGTGATGATTGGTATGACAATTATTACGATAGGTTTGTCGCGAACGCTGACCCAGAACTGTGGATAACGATTGTGGATTGTCATATCTGAGGCCCGCTGAATAGCTGAAATTACTTGCTTTATCTCGAATCTAGAGCAAATATAGCCACACATTGAATAAAGGAGAGAGCAAGTAGTGAAGTACAATTTGACCATCGACAGAAAAGAAGCAGTCGCAAGAATCACAGAACTTACAGGTGAAAAACCTTTTTATGTTGGGGCGCCAAGATTTGCTTACGTAATTCGAGGCATAATTCTTGAAACAAATTTTTCAGTTGTCATTTCTGAATCAGCAGACCTAGAACTTTTGGAAAAACTCATTTCCGCAGGCATCATTGAGTCGAACATTCAAGCAAGATTTCCAATGCCACAGATACCAACATTGCACAGTATTTTCGCAACAATCCATTCTAAGGGAAAACTTATCAGCAAAGCAACAGGGGGAGACTTCTATATTTCCGATGAACTCATGGAGCAGATTAAGCAATGCCACATGGTTGCAGACCTTCAAAGCACTATCGAATCTGCTAAAGAAGGAGCATTAAGGGGAATTTCGCTGACAGAAGATGAGATAGTCTTCGATGGTTTCCCACCAACAAGCGACCCTATTGAGGTCAGAGCAAATGAGGAGCTTGCTTCAGCGATTGTGGGCTTCTGTCTTTGCCACAGAGTTTCGCCAAAAGTTGTTGATGAGACTAACGAAAAGTTTTCCTTCCGCATTTGGTTGGTAAGACTTGGACTCAATGGAGCTGACTATAAGAAAGCGCGCGAAACATTTTATTCTAGACTGACTGGACACACAGCATTTCGCACGGAAGCAGTGAAGGAGCGATGGATAGTGAAACATCAGAAGAAAAATTTAGCATAGACAAGGCAGAGGAGGAGACTCCTCACCTATTTTCAAGAGGAGATGATTTTATGGCGGGACGGAGACCGAAGCCGACGGCGATAAAGCTGTTGGAGGGGAATCCAGGTAAACGCGAATTAAATAAGTATGAGCCTAAGCCCGATAAGAAACTTCCGGTTTGTCCTGATTGGTTAGAACCCGAAGCAAAGAATGAATGGAGACGTCTAGCAAAAGTCATGGGAGACATGGGAATCCTTACGGATATTGACCAGAAAGCCTTTGCTACTTATTGTCAGTGTTACGCGCGTTGGAGAAATGCCGAAGAGTTTCTTTCGCAGCATGGTACAGTTTTCAAGACTCCTTCAGGTTATATTCAGCAACTTCCACAAGTCCGTATAGCCCATGATTACGGTAAACAGATGATGAGAATTGCTTCAGAATTTGGTTTGACGCCGGCTTCACGATCAAGAATTATAGCTGGTGAAATTATGGGGCCTCGAGATGAAATGGACGAATTGTTAGGTGATTAGACGTGAGAAAGCAGGAGAGGCCACCAAATTATCCTAAGTTGAAGAACTTCAAGCCTACAAGATTTATGCTACCAACATCATATTACGATGAAGCAAAGGCCGATCGCGCTGTACGTTTTATTGAGATGTTGCCACACACTAAAGGCGAGTACGCTGGTATGCAATTCTGGCTTTTGCCTTGGGAAGAAAAGTTAATTAGGAATGTATTTGGCATAGTTAAGGAAGATGGCACAAGGCAATTCAAGACTGCATTCGTAGAAATTCCAAAGAAGAATGGAAAATCTGAATTAGCTGCGGCGATTGCTTTATATATGTTATTTGCTGATGGAGAGGCGGCACCGGAGGTTTATGGAGCTGCATGTGATCGTGCTCAGGCGTCAATAGTCTTCAACACAGCTAAAAGCATGGTAGAAATGACACCGGCTCTTAGAAAACGTTGTAAGATTATGACTTCCACCAAGCGTTTGGTAAATTACCATAATGCCGGATTTTATCAGGTGTTATCTGCGGACATTAAGAGTAAACATGGATTGAACGTTTCTGGCTGCATTATTGATGAGATTCACGCGATGCAGGGTTCACAGGGACGAAGCCTGTATAACATTCTCACCAAGGGAGCTGGCGATGCTAGACTTCAACCTCTGACAACCATAATAACGACAGCTGGCGACGATCGAGAATCAGTAGCCTATGAACTTCATCAGAAAGCACAAGATATTCTTGACGGTAAGCGAGATGATTACACATTCTACCCTGTTATCTACAGCTTAAGTATCGATGAAGACTGGACTAACGAAGAAAACTGGTACAAGGTCAACCCTTCATTAGGATACACAATCAAGATTGACGGAATGCGCGAGGCTTTTCACGAGGCCCAACAAAATCCAGCCGATGAAGTTACATTCCGTTGGCTCCGTCTGAATCAGTGGGTAGGCAGTACTACATCATGGATCGCTGATTCTATTGTAGCGAAAGGTTTGACGAGAATTAGGGACGCTGAGCTAGAAGGCCGTGAGTGTTATGGCGGTTTGGATTTGTCCAGCTCTGAAGACGTTACAGCATTGTCGCTTCTGTTTCCACCTCAAGACGATAACGGGCAATACATTTTGAAGCTCTTTTGCTGGATACCTGAGGAGACTTTGCCAAGACGGGAACGTCAGACAGGTTTTCCATACAGTACATGGAAGGCTAGAGGATTTCTCGAGACCACACCAGGTAATGTTATTGATTATGCCTACATTCAGAACAAGATTAGCGAATTGGGAGATCGGTACAACATTCGTGAATGTGCTTACGATCCTTGGGGAGCGATTCAGATAGTGGAGCAGTTGTCGGAAATGGGCTTCACAATGGTTCCTATGCGTCAGGGCTTTGCCAGCATGAGTGCACCTACCCGAGAACTTTTCGAGCAAATGATGAAGGTGAATCTCTTGTACGACAATCCCATTTACCGTTGGATGGTGAGTAATGTTGCGATTGAGACTGACGCTGCCGGAAACTGTAAGGTAACGAAGAAACGCTCAAAGGGAAAAGTTGATGCTGTCGTCGCAACCATAATGGCCTTAGACCGTTGTGTGAGACACCGCATGGAGCATAAAGGCAGCATTTATGACCGCAGAGGACTTTTGACAATATGAGCAGATTAGATAGAAACGTCTACTATTTAAATATAGCTGACGCTGTTTTGGAGCGTTCAACCTGTTTACGCAGGAAGTACGGAGCTGTGATTGTTCGCGATGATGAGATTATTTCCACGGGCTATAACGGAGCGCCTAGGGGTTGGAAGAATTGTTGCGACATAGGATTTTGCAAACGAGAAGCTATGAAGATCCCTCAAGGAGAACGATATGAATTTTGTTCGTCAATTCACGGGGAAGCGAATGCAATAATTTCAGCTGCTAGACGGGACATGATCGGAGCGACGCTATATTTAGCAGGCAGAGAAGTGGACGAGAGTCCGGTGTTCAATGCAACTCCTTGCATGATGTGCCGAAGACTTATCGCCAATGCCGGAATAACAAAGGTAATTTCACGAGCTCCGGAAGGTTTGCAGATAATCACGGTGAAGGGGGAATGTGATTGGGATTTATAGAGTGGCTGGGGTTTACAAAAGATGTACCGAAATTCACGAACAACGTACGAGACTCTGGAACAACCTTCGTTTTTGGAACTGCTGAAAGTGGTGAACGAGTCGATGAGAAATCGGCCTTACAGATTGCAACGGTTTATGCTTGTGTGAGATTACTGGCGGATTCGGTGGCGCAGCTTCCTCTACATTTATATAAGCGTGAAAGTGAAGACCATAATAGCAAAGCTGTAGACCACCCATTGTATAAAGTCCTATACAGACAGGCGAATCCCGAAATGACCAGCTTTTCATTCAGAGAAGTTATGATGACTCACTTGTTACTTTGGGGAAATGCTTATGCTCAGATCGTACGAGACGGCCGCAATAACGTCTTAGGGCTTTATCCTTTACTCCCTGAATACGTTGAGATTGATCGAGACAGCAGAGGGAGACTTTACTACACGTACCATGCTTACACTGATGACACTCCTAACATGAAGAACAGCGATGTGCACTTTAGACGAGAAGATATTCTTCATATACCTGGATTAGGCTTTAATGGTCTTGTTGGCTTCTCACCTATCGCAATGATGAAGAATGCACTAGGGGCTACGTTGGCTGTAGAGAAATACGGAAGTGTCTTCTTCAAGAATGGTGCACAGCCTATGGGAGTCCTTGAACATCCGTCCGTTGTGGAAGACCCTGATCGACTTCGCCGTGAATGGTCAGAGAAATACGGAGGTACGAATAACGCTCATAAGGTCGTAGTGCTGGAGGAAGGCATGCATTTTTCGCCTATTAGTCTGCCGCCAGAGGATTCGCAATTTTTATCAACTAGAGAGTTTGGAGTCGAGGAAATATGTCGCATATTTAGGGTCCCGCCACACATGGTGCAATCCTTGAAACGAGCCACTTTTTCGAATATAGAGCATGTGCGCCCAGATAGGGCGATACTGAATGTAATTTAGGTATTACTCCACACTACAGAGTGGAAGTCAACCCGTCTTACTTTGCAGGGAAACTGAAGCAAAGGAACATAGCACTACGGGAAAGCGAATAACGCGAAAGGATATTTAGCGAAAAAGGTTCGCAATGACAAGATGACATGAGGGTAAAGCTGGTATTGCTAAAGCAAAGGTTAGTTCCTCTTATGTTGAGGACACGGGAATTATCCTTAAACCGTGTTTGCGGCTCTTTACAGTTATGGTGTTCGACTGTAAATCTGTTATCAAAGTCGTAAAACAGTCACGAGAGCGTGTACTTAAAAACCGAAATGCTACCCGACAGTCGTCAAGCCTGTCAGTATCGTTAACTGGGGATTGCCTAAACGGAAATGCCAATTCCTTTGGCTATGACAATGGTCTGAATATTCCGCATGGCAACGGAGCCTGCGTAGTAGTCTGAGGTGAGCAATACTCACTACGTGGCAAAGGCAGGCAGTTTGTTAAATTCAAAATAAGATGATAAAAGGGAGGAGAAACCTCAATGAAACCAACATCAGATATTTTGGAGCGTATTTATAAAAGTTCTGAGTTACACCCAAGCGGTGTCTTTACAAGGCTATACCGCTATCTACTAAGGGAGGACATTTATTTCACGGCATATCAGAAGTTATACGCCAACAGGGGTTCGGTAACAACAGGTGTTGACAATGACACGGCAGATGGATTTGGCATTGATTATGTCAATGTGCTTATTGACGAGTTAAAAAGCGGCAAATATGTTCCTAAGCCAATAAGACGGGAATACATCAAGAAACCTAATGGAAAACTTCGATCGCTTGGTATACCGTCATTCAAAGATAAGCTGCTTCAGGAAGCAATACGCATGATACTCGAAGCCATATATGAGCCAATATTTTTAGAGCAATCTCATGGTTTCCGTCCAAAACGGAGCTGCCACACGGCACTATTTCAGGTTAAAAGAGAGTTCAAGGGCGTAAAGTGGTTCATAGAAGGCGATATAAGAGGCTGCTTTGATAATATCAACCATAGCGTGTTACTTGCGAGCTTAGAAGACAAGATAAAGGACAGCAAACTTATAAACATCGTCCGCATGTTTCTGAAAGCCGGATATGTTGAAGACTTCGTATATCACGGTACGATTTCAGGGACTCCCCAAGGTGGAGTAATTTCGCCGATACTTGCTAATATCTATCTTCACGGTCTGGACAAAAAGGTTATGGAACTAAAGGAGCAGTTCGACAAACCACAATCCAGAAGTCAAACGCCAGCTTACACGAAGCTTCATTATCAAAAAGTGAAGCTAAAGAAGCAAATTGACAAAGCAAACGAAGCGGAACGAGAAGCATTGATTGCCGAGTATAAAAATCTCAGTAAAGAAATGCAATCAATCCCTGCAAAATATGAAGACGACAAGAAACTTGTATATTGCAGGTATGCAGATGACTTTTTTATAGGCATTTGTGGAGACCGCACAGATTGTGAAAAAGTCAAGGCAACCCTGAAACAGTTTCTCAAAGAGGAATACTCACTGGAACTTAGCGACGATAAAACAAAAATCACGCATAGTTCTGAAAAAGTGAGATTTCTCGGTTATGATGTAGCTGTCAGGCGAAACCAGAAAATTAAACGCAGAAAAGACGGTGTGAAATCAAGAACCCTGAATAACACCATTGAATTAACAGTCCCTTTAGAAGATAAAGTAACAAAATATCTGTTCAAGCACGGGATAGTAGAGCAAAAGGAAGATGGTAGATTATGGCCTATTTCTGTTCCCAAACTTCGCTACATGTCAGACGTGGATATTGTACGTCGATATGATGCACAGTTTAGAGGAATATGCAACTATTACCGAATGGCAGCCAACTACAACAGGCTTATATATTTCCAGTATCTTATGGAATATAGCTGTCTGAAAACGCTGGCAAGTAAGCATAACAGCACCCTCAGTAAAATGAGGAAAAAGTACAGACTGCAAGATGGCTGGGGAATTTCCTATCAGACAAAAGTAGGAAGTAAAATTGCTAAGCTATCAAAGCTGGCAGACTGTAAGAACGGAAAATTGTGTATAGACAGAGACCCGTGGGAATACAGACCAATAAAAAGGCATGACCTAACTATAAGGAACGAATAATAAATATGTTAATAACAAGCAGAGAGCCGTATACGCTGAAAGGTGTAAGTACGGTTCGGGAGGGGATATAGGTAAACCTGTTGCCGAAAGGTAATAAGGCGGCCTATGTCTACCTCACCAATCAATAGATTTTGTGGTACATACGCTTGACCCTTGGTTAGTGAGAATCGAGCAGACAATTACAAAGGATTTGTTATTGGAGAATGAGAAGGACTCATACTACCCAAAATTTAACGTTGATGGACTCTTACGTGGGGATTCTGAATCGAGAATGAAAGCCTATGCGCAGGGGATTACGAACGGATTCTTATCTCCGAATGACGCACGACGTAAAGAGAACTTGCCTCCGATTCCAGATGATGAGGGCGGAAATTTCTTTGTGGTTAATGGTAGCTATGTTCGCTTGAAGGACGTTGGAGCAGCTTATATTAGGTCTCAAACTCAAGACGAACAGCAGGAAGAATCCACCAAGCCTCAAGAGCCTACTCAAGAACTAGAAGAGGAAGAACAACCAAAGCGCAGGCAACGAAAACGACATTAAGCAGGAGGTGATACGCATGAATAAATTTTGGAATTTCATGAATGATAAGAGCGGTAGACGAGTATTACGTATAGAAGGCCCTATAGCTTCAGCAGCTCCAATCTTGGGTGATGAAAAAGTACTTACCCCTAAGGAATTTCGTGAAGAGCTTGAGGCCGATACAGGCGACATCACTGTGTGGATAAATAGTCCAGGTGGATCGATGTTTTCTGCAGCTGAAATTTACACAATGCTTTGCGATTACAAAGGCAAGGTTACGGTGAAGATTGACGCTCTTGCAGCTTCGGCGGCTTCAGTTGTGGCAATGGCAGGTGATGAGGTCCTAATGTCTCCAGTCGCGTGCATGATGATTCACGATCCTATGACAATCGCAATGGGAAACGCTAAAGACATGGAGAAAGTAATCATAACGCTTAACGAGCTTAAGGAAAGTACTATTAACGCTTACACCAAGAAATCTGGATTAAGCCATAACAAAGTCGCAACCCTCATGAGCGAAGAGACCTGGTTAAATGCCAAAAAAGCTGTGGAATTGGGGTTTGCGGACGGAATTTTGTTCACTGAATCGAAGGGCGGTGATAAAGATGACGGACAACCAACAGCCAAATGGGAGCCGGAGTGGCAGCCTTTCGCATCAAGAACGATGGAGAGAGAAGTTATTAATCGGCTCATTTCTACCGCCGGAGTTTCTACCAAGCCAAATGAAGCAACATATGCCGCCAATCAATCAGAGGTTTTGGTTATAGGAATGGACGGTAAGGCGCAAGACGGATCAATGCCCTATGAGTTGCTAAGACAGCAGCTTGAATTTTTACGATAGGAAGGAAGTATTTATTTGAGTAATATTATGGATTTGCGCAATAAACGTAACACACTTTGGGAACAGACAAAGGCTTTTTTGGAGGATCATCGCGCTGATAACGGAATGGTCGAAGCCTCTGCCGTGGAACAGTATACAAAAATGGTAAACGAGGTAAAGGCATTAGGTACTGAAATTCAGCGTCTTGAGGAACAAATGGACATTGAGAATCAGCTTGCCGCTGCAACTTCTGTCCCTGTTCAGAATGCTCCGAATATGCGTTCAGGCAAGCCAACATCAGTAACGGACGAATACAGCAAGGCTTTTTGGGAGAACATGCGCGGAAATTCGACTCCTGAAATTCTTAATGTGCTTTCAACTGGAATAGGCGAAGGAACTGGCAACGGCGGCTATACGGTCCCTGCAGAGTTCGAGAGACATCTTGTAGAAGCTCTTGAGGAAAATAACGTAATCCGATCTCTTGCTCATGTTATCAGAACAAGCTCGGGTACACGTACAATTCCTGTGGCTACAGATTCTGGTGAGGCCTCATGGGTTGAAGAGGGTAACGCCATTGCGGAGAGTGATGTATCGTTCGGAGTCGCAACTCTCAGCGCTTATAAATTGTCCTGTATGGTCAGAGTATCAAATGAACTCTTGAATGATTCTGCCTTTGACATTGCCTCTTATATTGCGAAGAGATTCGGTGTTCGCTTTGGAAACGCAGAGGAGAACGCATTCATCAATGGCACCGGACCTTCCAGTAATCCTGGCGTAACTCCTAGCCAGCCTACAGGAATCCTTACCACATTGGCGACTCCGTCAGTATCTACGGCAAGTGCAGCAGCAATAAGCTTTGATGACGTTTATAAACTTTTTTACACGCTTGGTGGGGCATACCGCAGGAAGGCTAAATTCTTATGCAATGAGACCGTGATGCTTCAGTTAATGCTCCTCAAAGATGAACGCGAGCAGTATATCTGGAAACCTGGTCTTGAGGTTGGAAAGCCTGATACGATTCTTGGTCATGAGATTCTAACGAGCACTTATATGCCTGCGATCTCAGGGACTCCCTCAAATGATGCCGGTAAAAAGATTATGCTCTTTGGAGACTTCTCATATTACTGGATCGGCGATCGTACGACTCGAACTCTTAAGCGTCTTAATGAGCTTTACGCTGTGAATGACCAGGTGGCCTTTATCGGAACTCAGCGTGTGGACGGAAAACTGGTACAGCCTGAAGCTATGAAGGTTCTTGCGTTAGGGGCGAACGGATAGTTTTTTGTCCTATGGTTACGCTTGAGAATGTGAAGAATTATTTGCGGGTGAGTTCGTGCGATGATGACGAGCTTATCCGCGGCTTGATTTCGTCTGCAGAAGCGATTGTCAAAGCTGTTGGGAGAGTCTCTGATGAGAATTGGGACGCGGCTAAGACTGAAGCAACGCCAGATTTAACGAGTCTACGTGCTCAAATTGAGATAGGCATGTATTACACGATAGGTTATCTCTATGAACACCGAGACGAAGCCGATCACCATGAACTTATGATAACTCTTCGAAATCTGTTGTTCTCTGTTAGGGAAGGGATTTTATGATAGACCGTCTAAACGAGAAAATCACGTTCCAGAAAAACGCAATAAGCTCTGATGAGTTCGGGAATCGTATTCAAGATTGGGAGGATTATTTCACGTGTTGGTGTTATGTCGATACTCGTCCCAAAAATGAATCAGGCGATGTTGTAATCAAAGATGAGCGTTCGATCACATTTGAAGTGAGATTTTGTTCAGCGCTTCAAGCAATTACATCGACAGAATATCGGGTTAAATTTCACGATGAGCTATACGGGATCGAGTCTGTGGATATGATGAACTGGAGTAGAAAGTCCATAAAGATTTTGTGCGGGAGATGGCGTCCATAATGGCTAGGATCGTTTCTGTATCGAATGTGGCGGACGAGATTAAGAGTCAGTTAAACCTTTACGGCAAAAATGTGGAGAAGAAAGTATCGAAGGCTGTTCGAGATTCAGCAAAGCTCGTGAAGAAGGAAATCGAGGCACATGCTCCTAAGAGATACGGATATTACTCTAAATCATGGGATATTGAATACTCGGGTATATCGTTGGGGGGCGTATTTGCCACAATCTATTCATGGCCTCATTATCGATTGACTCACTTGCTTGAATTTGGGCATGTGCTTAGAAATGGTAATCGCTCCCGTAAATTTCCTCACATAGCTCCGGCTGAGGCTAAGGGTATTAAGAAACTTGAAGACGATATTCGGAGTGCATTAACGGAATGATTTATCAAGAAATTATGTTGATGATGGAGGAGATGGGCTTGCCATATGCTTATGACCATTTTGCAGAAGGTGAATCCCCTGAACCTCCATTCTTAGTATTTCTATTCCCGCGTTCAAATAACTTTTCAGCAGACGGACGGGTTTATCGGAAGATTAATCAGCTCCAATTGGAACTGTACACCGATAGAAAGCAGCCTGACTTGGAAAAACGAGTTGAGGCAGTATTAGATAGCCATGATCTATTTTATGACAAGAGCGAAGTATGGATTCCCGATGAGAAGCTGTACGAAGTGCTCTATACCACTGAAATTATTTATGAGGAGGATAATTAATGCCTACAAGCAACAAAGTTAAGTACGGTCTGAAGAATGTTCATTATGCAATAGCGACAATAGCTTCGGACGGAACAGCAACATATACAATCCCTGTGGCCATACCTGGCGCGGTTTCATTGTCCCTTGATGCACAAGGAGATCAAAGTATTTTCTGGGCTGATGACATTCAGTATTACATTACGAACTCAAATAGCGGTTATCAGGGAGACCTGGAGGTAGCGTTAATTCCTGAAAGTTTCCGTAAAGATGTGCTTGGGGAAATACTTGACGATAAAAACGTCTTAATCGAAGATGTTGATGCACAGCCTATACATTTTGCCTTGCTCTTTGAGTTTACCGGAGACATTCATCAAGTGAAACATGTGCTCTACAATTGTACAGCTTCAAGGCCGTCGGTTTCATCACAGACGAAAGAAGACACAGTTGAAGTCCGTACAGAGACACTTACTATAACCGCAACCAGCATTAAAGATTCGACACTTGGCAAGAACATTGTGAAGGGTAAATCTACACCAAGTACTGACTCTACAACATACGAAGGTTGGTACACAGCGGTATATCTTCCAACAGCAGGCGGTGATGATTAATGTACCGAGAAATAACCCTAAAGACAGTACACGGAGACGACAAAATTTTCAAGTTTCTTGCGAGCGGTGCAACGGCTTATCGATATGAACAACTTTTCCATGAGGACTTAATGACCAAGCTACAAGGCATGGAGAAGAGTACGGACTACACGGTCGGTGATAAGCTGGCTTTTATCATGAATGCTCAGGCAAACGGTAAAGATATGAAGAAGCTGAATTATGACTCTTTCATCGAGTGGCTTGAACAGTTGGAAAGCTCAGAAATTCTTGCTCACATGGAAGAAATCGTCGGACTTTATCTGGGAACCAAAATCACAAGCTCCGTACCAAAAAAAGAGTGAAACCAACTGAACGCATGATGAATACGGCGATATTCGTTTTGCGTGCTAAGCAGTTGGGCCTCTCACTGGATGAATTAGACGAGCTGGAAGAAGGGTTTGTGCTGGACATGATTATTGAATCGGCTAATGACAATGAGATATACGACCATATCGCAACCCAGGCCGACTTTGACAGGTGGTAATGGGAGGAGGCGAGATCGTTGGCTGGAAACATAAAGGGAATCACTGTTGAAATAGGTGGCTCAACTACTAAACTTGTTGCAGCGTTGAGAGATGTTGACAAAGAAATCAGGGGAACCCAGAAGGAACTCCGTGAAATCGAGAAGCTGCTTAAACTTGATCCGAAGGATACGGAACTGTTAGCCCAAAAGCAGAGAGCTCTTGGAGATGCCATAACCGAAACCAAGGATAGACTTACAAAACTCCAGGAGGCTCAAAAGCAAGCGAAACAACAACTTGAATCGGGAAAACTTGGTCAAGATAAATACGACGCCTTACGACGCGAAATTATAAAGACTGAAGATAAGCTCAAAGATTTAGCCACGGAAGCCGCTAATGCCAATACTGCTTTAAGCAAAATTGGTAATGTAGGAAGTGTCATGCAAAAAGCAGGCGGAGTTATGAGCAGTGCTGGAAAAACTCTTACCACTTATGCTACTGTTCCTATTATGGGGTTAGGTGCTGCGGCAGTAGCTGTTGGCGCTGACTTCGACGAGTCTATGTCTAAGGTTAAAGCTATTAGCGGCGCAACTGGCGAAGATTTTGAAAAATTGCGTGATAAAGCCCGCGAAATGGGTTCGAAGACGAAATTTTCGGCAAAAGAAGCTGCTGATGCAATGGTTTATATGAGTATGGCAGGATGGAATACCAATAAAGTACTTGATGGTATAGATGGTGTCATGGCACTTGCGGCTTCTTCAGGTGAGGATTTAGCCAGGACTTCTGACATTGTCACTGATGCCATGTCTGCGTTTGGTTTGGAAGCTAAAGACGCTGGGCACTTCTCCGATATTTTGGCGGCAGCCTCGAATAACGCTAACACGAATGTAGGCTTACTTGGTGAGTCTTTCCAATATATAGCAACGTCAGCCGGAACTTATAAATTCTCCGCAGAAGATACTGCTGTGGCTTTAGGGTTAATGGCGAATGCTGGTATCAAGGGTACTCAAGCGGGTACAAGTCTGAAGAATGCTTTAGTCAATTTGACGAAGCCCACAGATGCACAAATTGAAGCTATGCAGCAGTTAGGCCTGATGACTACGGAGTATGTTACGAAAATTGATTCGAATAAAGTGTCCAAAGCTCAGAACGCTGTAGAGAAAGCTACCTTAACACTTCAGACTGCTCAAGCAAGATACAACGAAATTCTCAAGCAACAAGGCCAAAATAGTACAGCGGCTATCACGGCTCATAATAATGTTGAGAAAGCTCAAGTTAAGGTTACTGACGCCACGAAGGCTCTAAAAGATGCCCAAGATAATTACAACAAAGCTGTCAAGGAATACGGAGCTAACAGTAAAGAAGCCCAAACTGCCCACCAGAAAGTAGAAGCTGCTCAAAGTAAGTTAAAGACTGCAACACTAAATCTCAATACGGCTCAGGAGAAATATAACAAGGTTCTTCAAAGTGGTTCTGCGGATAGTCCCAAAGTTGTGGCAGCCCGAAATGCTGTTGAGAAAGCGGAAATCTCATTACAGGAAGCTCAAGACAAATTAACCAAGGCTCAAGAGGGAACAACAAAAGCTGTGGCGGGTCAGAATCTTTTAATGTCTGATGCTGATGGTAATGTTCGAGACCTAGATTCAATAATTCGAGTGCTTCGAGCGGCTTTGGGTGATACAAATGTGGAACTGCTGGATTCTGAAGGTAATCTCAAGGACTTTGATGCAGTACTTCAAGAAGCTGCCGATCATGGAGCCGACCTGACACAAATCCAGAAACTTCAAGCTGCTGCAACGATTTTTGGGAAGCAAAATATGTCTGGAATGCTTGCCATAATCAACGCGTCCCAAGAAGACTATGACAAACTCTCAAATTCTGTAAAAAACTGCACCTATAACTACGATGCCATGTCGAAGGGCTTGGAAGATGCTGGAATAGCGACTGACGAGTGGATGGGGGCTTTCAAGGATCAGGGGCTGAGCGCAAGTGAGGTTTATCAATCCTTAGCCAAGGACATAACCAAATATTTAGCAGATGCCGGAGGAGACGCAGAACAGGCTTTTCAACGTCTAATGGGTGTGATCTCTCAAGATGGCGATATGACTTGGCACTTGAGCGAGGAACAGGCTAGACAGGCTATCGATGTGGTTAAGTGTGAAATGGACAGCTTTGCCGGAACTGCTAAAGAGACTGCCGAAACCATGCAGGACAACTTGAAGGGACAGCTTACGATACTAAAATCTGCTTTACAGGAATTGGCGCTTCAGATTAGTGATGCTGTAACTCCCAAAATCCGCGGGATCGTTGAGACTGTTCAGTCTGTTATTGAAAAGCTGCAGGGAATGGACGAGAGCACGAAAAACTCTATAATCCGGTGGGCATTATTTGCGGCAGCGGTTGGGCCTCTTTTACTTGTGTTTGGGAAGTTGACAAGTGGCATTGGAGCTGTAGTTACAGGTATTGCAAATGTCGGTAAAGGCGTCTTAGGACTTGTTGAGCAGGCTAAATTAGGTGTTGGTGCTGGAGCTAAAATTGCCTCCGTATTCCAAACTCTTACATCAGGCCCCATTGCGGCTATCATTGTTGCTGTGGCAGCGTTGGCAGCAGGCTTCATCTACCTGTGGGAAACTAACGAGGACTTTCGCAAAAAAGTTACCGAAATTTGGGAGAAGGTTAGAGTAGCTTTTCAGCGGCTATATGATTTTATCGAGAAATTACTGACTGCGCTTGCTCCTGTATTTGAAGCGGCGGTTGCAGTTCTAAAAACTATCTGGGACAAATTTTGTAATGCCCTTGCGCCTATTATTGAAGGCGTCTTTACTGCTATTGCGGGAATACTTCAAGGTGCCGTTGATGTGCTTTCGGGGATTCTGGACGTATTCATAGGCTTATTCACTGGCGATTGGGATACTTTCTGGAATGGCATTAAGAAAATTTTTGAGGGTGTTTGGGAAGCTATGAAGGGAGTCTTTGAAGGACTCAGGACTATATGGTCTGGCATTCTCAATAATTTCTTCAGAACTCTTTCAACAGTTTGGGAGACTGGCTGGAACGCCATAAAAGCTACGGGCGAAATGATCTGGAATATGATCAGCTCTGTGTTTGAGAATATCTGGTGGGGACTCTCAACCATTGTTGAGACTGTCCTAAAAACAATAGTGTCAGCGATTTCTTTTGCGTTTGACGGAATTGCTACAGTGTTCTCCACAGTGTGGGGCGGAATTAAATCAGGATTTACAGACATCTGGGACGCCATTAAAGATTATGTCGAAGTTACACTTCTGGCCATTGGATCATTAATTGACGCTGCGTTCAAGATTATCACTGTCCCATTCATGCTTATCTGGGAGAACTGCAAGGAAGGCATCATTGAGGCTTGGGATAAAATTAAATCCGGCGTCAGTGAAAGCCTTGACCTTATTGCAGGTTTAATTGAGAAAATTTGGGACGGCATAAGTAAGTGGCTCATAAAATGTGTGAGCGAGATTTATGAGAGCGTTACTTCATCATGGGAGAAAATCAAAGATGGCGTTAATGAGACTTGTGAATTACTCTCCGGCCTTATCGAGAAAGTTTGGACAGGAATAAGCGATTGGCTATCATTATGTGCGGAAACAATCTGGAAAGCTATCACCGATTCATGGAATAAAATTAAGGACGGTATCAACAATACATGTGAATTAATCTCCGGTTTGATCGAGCGAATCTGGACAGGGATTAGCAATTGGTTTTCAGGTTGCCTCGACGGGATTTATGGTTATATGTCAGGTTGCTGGGATAACATTAAGACATATACTTCCAGCGTTTGGGACGGCATAAAAGATTATTTTCTGGGTATTTGGGACTCAATTAAAGACGGTGTCACAACAAGAGTCTCGAATATGTGGGAAGCAATTAAGAGTCCGTTTACAACTGCCTACGATTGGATAGCTAACCAACTTCAAAGGATTAGAGATTTATTCAGTTTTGAGTGGTCATTGCCTAAAATTAAGCTGCCACATTTCAAGATTGAAGGTAAATTTTCATTGGCTCCTCCTTCAGTGCCAACCCTATCCATAGAATGGTACAAGAAAGCTATGGACGACGCTTATATCCTTAATTCTCCTACTATTTTCGGAGCAGTAGGAAATAAATTATTAGGCGGCGGAGAAGCTGGATCGGAAGCTATCGTTGGAACAAATAAACTTGCTGATATAGTTCGAGATGCTATTTTGTCAGTGTCAGGCAATAGTGGAACAACTATTATTCCTGTCTATATTGGGAATGAGCGTATCGAAGAAATTGTAGTACGTGCAAATAATTCTGTTAATTATAGAAGTGGAGGGAGATAGTGTGCTGAGTTTGTATCCGATAAAATTTGACAATGAAGTTATCTTTACGCCTGAAAGCTGGGACGAAAGTAGTGAAGTTATTGAAACTGTGAATCAAACGGAAGCCGGAACGGATCAAATAGCGATTATTCGTTATGACAAGCTCTCTATCTCCTGCTCCTTCCAATGTTCAAGCGTTTGGGCTAAGAAGTTCAAGGAGTACAGCAAGCAGGATTCTATAGCTGTGAGCATTTATGATTTAATTGACCAAGATTATAAAGTCCGTACCATGCGCATTCGTGATTTCAAAGTCAGTCTCGTTGATAATAGCTGGAAAACGCCTAACACAAATGGCCTCTGGAATGTCTCATTCAACTTGCAGGAGTTCTAATTATGTATTCAGTCAGCAACGCTTATAAAGCGGCAATGCATAACCGTGTGCAAAGTTTCAGAGTGCGAGGAACGGTTGGTAATGTACCATTTACAGATGATAATATCCTAGCTGGTTCGCTCTCAATCTCTAATCAGTGTTCCGGCTCAGAAAATATTGACATTGGGCAGGTATATGTCGGAGAGCTTAATTGTACGTTTCTTGATTTAGCTATTGATCGTAATAGTTGGTATGGTCAAGAAATCATTATTAACTTCGGGCAAAAGTTAGAGAATGACAGCTATGAATACATTCCGCTGGGGATATTTACTGTCGCTGAAGCAAATTACACGGAGTCTGGTGTGGTCGTAAAAGCCTATGATCACATGGCTAAATTAGATAAATCCTGCTCTTCTGTAAGTACTGGTGCTAAACCATATAACATAGCCAAGATAGCCTGCGATGCTTGTAGAGTTACTCTTGAGACGACGGAAGCAACCTTTGCTAGATTCCCCAATGGACAAGTTACATTAGGTGTATACGCAGAGAATGATATAGAGACATACAGAGATGTTATAGCGTGGATAGCTCAAACCTGTTGCTGTTTTGTTACAGCTTCACGATCTGGCGGTATTGTTTTTAAATCTTATGGCGGTAACGCTGTAGATATTATCGATGATGAGCATAGATTTACAGGCTGCAGCTTCTCGGATTTCTCAACTAGATATACCGGTATGTCCGTGGTCAACATGGAAAAGCAAACCACGAGCTATTATGCTGTATCGCCTGATAATGGGTTAACGTATAATCTTGGCTCAAATCCATTTCTTCAGAATGCCATATCACACTCACTAAGCACAATGAGAGAGGCTATACTCAATAAGCTGGCGCAAATAGATTATGTCCCGTTCAAGGCTACTTGCATTGGAAACCCTGCTTATGATCTTGGAGATACATTAGTATTCTCGAATGGTATAGCAGACGCGACAAAGCAATCTGTAATCACTAAATACACATGGACTTATGGCCGCGATTATGTCATGGAAGGCGTGGGAAAAAATCCCGCATTGGTTACTGGTCACAGTAAGAGTGATAAGAATATATCTGGCTTAATTAGTCAAACTGTTTCTAATGAGTTGTTCAGGTATACGGTATTGCGGAATGGAGCAGCGATAAATATAGCTGATGGTGAGACCAGGTCTATTATCTTTGCTCGTTATTTGCTCAAAGCGCCTTCGCATGTACGATTTAACTTTGAAATTTTACTCACAGTCACGCCTAATGAAAGCACGACAAATCTAGCAGAAGTGACGGTTGAGAATAATACATTGAGACTAACACCAACGCCAGCACCAAACTATGTTATGGTCAGAGCTATTTACAAAGCTGATGGTGAAGAAATTCTAACGCGTTATCCGATTGAGACTTGGACGGCGGGTAAACATGTTCTTACATTGCAATACGATTTGGATCATGATGACTCTTTATCTCATAACTTCGATTTATGGCTGGAAGTAAATGGTGGCTCAGTATCTATTGCTGTTAATGATGCGTATGAAGTTATTTCATCAACGGGACTTGCTGCTGATAGTAATTGGGACGGAACATTCAGAGCTGATGATGGCGACTTATATGTGGTTAGAGACGGGCAAACGTGTAAAATTCCTGATAGCATCGTTGTTTACCAATATCCAAGCAAGACTTCTTATATTGCAGATGAACCTGTGGATTACACCGGCCTAATCGTTAGAGCTATCTTTAGTGATGGAACTTATACAGATATAACAAATTCTTGTGTGATAACCCCCACGTCTGGCACTCCATTTGATCCTCTTGATGATAGTTATGTGGAAATCTCATATACGACTTACGGTGTGAAATATGCAACAGGTTTCTATCTCACACAGAATTACATTATAGGTTTCAACATCACACCACCAACTAAAACTGATTACCATAACGGAGAGATTCTGGACTATACAGGCTTGGTGGTTGAAGCTGTATATAGAGATGGTACAACACTTGACGTCACTGACGATTGCACAATAACCCCCGCGGAAGGAGAGGTATTTAATTATTATGGCAATTAACAAAGTAGTTTATGGAAGCACAACGCTTTTAGACCTTACCAGCGATACTGTTACTGCTGCACATTTAGAAACAGGATACACAGCCCATGACGCAAGCGGCGAAATTATTATCGGAACTCTTACACCAGGTGGAGCAAGTCCTTCGGTACAAACTAAAACAGTTACACCTTATACAACTTCACAAACTGTTACGCCAGATACAGGGTATGATTATCTTTCGCAAGTTACTGTGGCCGCTATAGCTTATACAGAGACAGCAAATGCTGCTGGAGGAGTTACAGCAACGATAGGAACGGTGGCACCATAATGGCAGTTAATCATGTGGTGTTTGGCAATCAGGCATTAATTGATCTGCGGAGTGATACGGTTGCGGCTGATAAATTTCGTAGCGGGTATACTGCTCATGATGCTGGTGGAAATCTGATCACGGGTAGTTTAGTCTCTGCAGCTCTGGAAACTTATGTATATGAGCAGAATTGCGGTTATATAGCGAGTGGACGATGGATTTATGAGAATCCCACACAAACTTATATTGATATTTATGTAGTTGAGGCTAATCACAGATATTTTATAACTTTAGGCGCTGAAGTCGGCACACGTTTTAGGGCTATGTTCACTACTGTAGATGTGTCAAAGAGAACCTCTGGAAGTGTTACAGGTTCAACTGTAATTAATACAGATAATCCGGCCGCCTATACGAACGTTGTATACACACCATCTTCAAACGGTTATATAGCAATAGGCAAGGATAACATTGGGAAAACCGGCGTGAAGACATACGTTTACGATACCACAGCAGCTTGGTTATAGGAGGATATTATGCCGAATTTATTCCCTGTTTCAATTTATTATCAAGATGGCGTAAATATCCAGGAAGGGCAATTCTACTTGAATGCTATTTTGCTCACAAGAATTGATATAACCACAAATCCAACTAAAACAGCTTACAAGGCTGGAGAGAGAATTTCATACGCTGGTATGGTGGTAACGGCTACTTATTCAGATGCTACAACAGCTAATATAACAAATCTCTGCACAATTACGCCTGCGGAAGGAAAAACTTTTGCTCCAGATACAGATACTTTTGTGAATATTAGTTACGCAGAAGGGCAACTAGAATATGCTGTAACGCTAAATTTAACTAATATATATCTGAGCAATATAGCAATAACAACGCAACCAACGAATACTAAGTATAAATATAGACAAGCAATATACTATTCAGGAATTGTGGTTACTGCGACATATTCCGATGGTAGTACTGAAGATATTACGAGTAATTCTGTATTTAGTATAGCAGAGGGGAAAACCTTTGATCCTGAAACTGATACTTATGTGAACATTACCTACAATGAATGCTCTACAACGCTGCAATTAATCTATATTTATGCGCTAAGAATAGCTGTAACAAGTCAGCCAAATAAAACCGTATATAAACCTCTTGAAACAATTGAGCTCCGTGGGCATGAAATAACTGCTTATTATTCTGATAACAGTACAGTAGATATTACGGGACTTTGTAATTACTCCATTATTTCAGGACAAGAATTTAACCCGAAAACAGATACGCAGTGCGATATTTTATGGTACGACGAAGCAGGGGAAACATTTACCACATATTTAACATTAACACCTAAAGAAGCAGAAGAACTTTCATTAAATCCTGAAGATTCCTCTGAAGTGTTCGCTTTGTGGGATGATGGTACAACATCAGAAATATCAAGATTTTGCGATTACACATATGAGGAGAATAGAGTAATAATCAGGTATGGAAATAAATATATCATAGGTGAATTAACCATTGAATCCACTAATCCATTAAGTGTTATCATGGAATACTCGGACGGCTCAGAATTCAATGTTACTGAAGATTGCCAGGTAACTTATGATAACGACGAAATTATCATAGAATACGAAGACTTGGTACTCAGAGAGAGATTAGTAGCTTCAAATCTAATTATCGCAACACCTCCAACAAAGACTTCATATATAGCCAATGAAGAAATAGATTACACAGGAATTGTAGTTAAGTATGTTCATAGTGACGGCTCCGAACATGATGTTACACAGTATTGTGATTTTGATCCTGTACAAGGCACGACTATAACACAACCCATATATGCTCAAATAAGCTGCGCGCCACCATTAGAAACTTATGTGTATGACCAAAATTCAGGCTATATTGATTCTGGTGTTTGGAAAGTTGAGAATCCCACAAGAACTTACATTGATATTTATCAGGTACAAGCAGGTCATACGTATTGGCTAACGTTAGGAGCTACGGTAGGCAGCCGCTTTAGAGTTATGTTCACGACAACAGATATATCACAAACAAGCTCAAATGTTACCGGAACCTCAATAATTAATACCAACAATCCTGCAACTTATGCAAGTGTAACATATACGCCCTCTTCAAATGGTTATATCGCTGTGGCTAAAGATAATGTGGGTGTTTCTGGATTATTTACATATCTCTTTGATACAACTACTACGAATAAGACTGAGAGTGTAACATTACCATTAATTGTGGCGACTCTATCATCAATAAACATTACAACTATGCCAACAAAAATGAGTTTTCGTGAAGGAGCAGCTATTGATTACTCTGGCATTGTGGTTACGGCGATTTATTCTGATGGTTCGATCAAAGAAATACCATATGCTGATTTAGTATTTTTCCCTTCGGCGGGAACAGCGTTTAATTATTCTTCTCCGGTTGTTACAGTTTCTTACGAGCTTGGCGGAATTACTGCTTCTACAACATTTGAGCTTGGATTAGTTACGCTCACAGGCATAACTGTAGGAACGCTGACGCAATCTGAATATGGTATTGGTGAGAAGTTATTCTTCTTGGGTACTCCTGTTACGGCAAATTATTCAGATAGCAGTACTGATGATGTTACTTATGATTCTGGGGTGGTCTTTTCTCCAGCTAACGATACTGTTGTGACGGAGAATACAAACACCATAGTAACTGTGACGTATACAAATGCTGCTAACGAAAATGCCTCGGCCACAGCTACTATTACGATAACCCCATCAACATTAGTCGGGCTTACGGTAACGCCGCCTATAAAGGCTACGTATAACTTAGGAGATACAATTGATTATGCTGGCTTGATTGTTTACGCTGATTACTCAAACGGTGCTCACATAGATGTTACAACCGAAGCAACAATGTCACCGGCTGATGGAACTACCTGGAACAATGAAAATATATTAATGACGGCTTCATATGGTGGTTTTGTGGCTGCACTTAATACTCCTCAAATAGAGTCTATACAACAGTTAAATTATGCTGAAATACATGACGAGAAATATTCGTATTACAGTAGCGATATAAGCTATTATGAAGACGATGCCTATATAGGTTCAAGCAAATACCCGTACCCAACATTGTTGATAAATAAACAAAGTGAACGTAGATGGATAAAAGGTTCAGGGTATGAAATGGTATTATACAAGAAGAATCAATATGATAATTGGGTAATTGATAAGTGGATTGGTGCACATTCTTTGCAAGCTATTGACGCTGACTTAAATTTGGGGGATAGAGATAAATGGCGCGCAGGTTGGGGGTATAGCTCATATTATAACTATGCCGATTATGGACGAGCAAAATCAATTGGAGACGGTGAACAAAGAAGAGGAACTCGATACGAAAATTATTCACTACATACATATAGTGGCGATATAGATATAGTGAAAATTTCAGACTCTGGAGAGCTAACAATATCTAAGCTTGTAAATGGTCTAACTATTAAGAGAACAGGATCATTCAATACAGAAGGATTTTACAATATTACTTGGTCAGAATTTAATTCAATTCATCATGAGAATGGCCCTTCACTGCATAATGGTAATGTCCTCAAGAATAAATACGGCGAATATCGAGATAATTACTATCCTGATGATTTTGATTGGAGTGATTACTATTTATCAAGCTATAACCTGGATACACCTTATTCGGCCTTCAGTTCATATAGAAATCCTATTTACCTAGACGTGGATTCGAATAAGAAATATGACTTTGAGAATTTAGGACGTTCTGATTTTGAGGCAAAGTACAATATCATACGAGTTAGCTTTGGTCAGGATAATTCGTTAGGTTACAAGATTATTCATGATGAGACTAACGGCTGGCAAAAGAAGTTACGAATTGTGGATATTACATCTGCGGGAATGAACGTCTTGAAGAATGGTGGCTTAGTTGGCACATGGGGAAAAACTCTCACGAAAAATTATCAAGGTTTAGACGCAGCCAGAGATATTTTAGCTGTTGTAGCCTATTACAAAGGAGATTCCACTCTGGCATTAGGAGTCTTTAAGGTCTTTCTAAGAGAGCCGTTAATTAGATTGCAACGATTATCGGAGATTTATGTGGCAACCAATCCTACCAAGACGGTTTATAGTGAGAATGAAGTATTAGATACAACAGGGCTTATTGTCAAAGCACGATACACTGATGGCAGTGAAGCTGATATTACAAGTCTCGTATCCATATCACCAAGCAATGGCACAATACTAACCGAGAATACTGTGGTCAATATTTCTTACACCGAACAAGGTATAACCCAGCAAACTCAATTCTCTGTCATTATAGGCAAAGTACAAAGTATAGAAGTCACGTTTTTACCGGCATACGATGAAATGATTAACTGCAACAGACCAGGATTGAGGCTTTATTACACGCCAGGAGAAGATTTCACGGTAACAGCCACTATGCTAGATGGCACAACTGTTGATGTGACAGATGATTGTGAATATTCACCAGAAGGCACCATAAGTTATAGTAATCCTGTATGGTTTAGAGAGAATGTTCCAGTAGTTGTTTCGTACACAGCTGGTAATACCGTAACCACTACATTAAATTTTCCGAATTTAGTGACGCTATCAAACACGTATACAATCACGCCTCCGAGCAAAACAGAGTATCGAATAGGAGAAGTAATTGATTTTGAGGGCTCTGACTTTAGGTCTGGTTTCGTATGGAGCAATGGAGAGAAACTCAGTGATAATTCAGCGATCGCTTGCACGTATATATCTGGAGATTATATCGAGATAGAAGGAGAATATGGTGAACAGCTACTTCAGGTTACTCCGAACACGTCCAGAATTACAATCACAACTTGTGCTAATGGAGGAGACTACAGAGAAGCATACTTTGATATTATGGTGATAAGGTTGCAATCTATAACACTCAAGCCACCGACAAAAATTACTTACAGCATTGGAGAAAGTCTGGATTATTCTGGCATTATAGCCACAGCAAATTATTCAGACGGTTCAAGCGATGATGTTACAGACGATGTTACATACAGCGTTGAAGCCGGAACAATCATTACAGCAGATACATCAACCACAATAACCGTTTCATACACAAATATTGCTGGAGAGACAGCTACAACGTCATTCAATATAACAATTTAACTTCCGGCCTAATTGGCCTGAGGTTGTTAAGGAAGTGAATTGATGAGTCTTCAAGAAATTATCAAGATTGGAAATTTAGCAGGGTGGGCAGTTGTGCTTATTCTGCTGACGTCGTTAATACAGATTAGTCCGCTGAAGTTGAATCCATGGGACGGTATATTCAGGTGGCTTGGGAGAAAGTTGAATTGCGAAACAGATGCCGAGCTTAGAGGACTTCGCGAGCAGTTTCAAGACCTGTGGATAGATTCGCATAGACAAAGCATACTCAGATTTGCTCGTGAATGTCGAGCCGAAATTATTCACAGTTCAGACGAGTGGGGAAATATCTTAACTATGGCAGCGAACTACGAAGCATACTGTCATAAGAATGGACTTGTTAATGGAGTCATTAGAGCGGACATTGAGTTTATCAGGAATCTTTATCAAGAATTAAGTCGTGAACATAGAGTATAAAGGAGTGAGATTTTATGAAGATTGATTGGGCTAAGAAGCTCACGAGTAGAAAGTTTTGGATGTCCTTGGCTACCTTTGTCTCTATGATGTTTGTAGCTTTGGGTGGAACTCAGGACAGAGGAACACAGATAACGTCTTTAATTATGGCTGGTGGAGCAGCGATTGCTTATACGCTTGGGGAAGGATTTATCGATGCTGTGAAATCGGAGGAGGAAGACGATGGGTAGTTACAAGACCTATTATGTCATGAAAAACGGCGAGAATCTCAAGACTGTAAGGAGTCTGCAAACTGCAAAGGAACTGGCAGAGCAAGTAGGGGCTGAGGTCATTTGTGAGGGCGAATGCGTTTACAAAGCGAGTGTGGGAGAACGTTACATTCTTACCAGTCTTATGAACGTCCGAAGCTCTCCAGGCGGTGAGATACTCGGCACTGCATCAGCTGGTACGGTTGTAGAAGTTTATGAACTTAAAGACGACTGGCTACGTGTGAAATGGAAAGATGGCTTAGCTTTTATTCAATACGGAAATGGTCAATTCGCAGGCAGGGTTTAGACCCTGTCTTTATTTATGGAGGATAAAATGGTAAAAGATACGAAGAATTTCAAGGTTAGTGAATTTGCCTGTAAATGTTGCGGTGCCAATAAAATTGAGCAGAAGCTAATGGACATGTGTCAGGTCATTCGAGATAAGATGGGCATTCCACTTTATGTAAGTTCAGGGTATCGCTGTGTGAAACATAACGGGGAGGTTGGAGGCGTTAAAGGTTCGTACCATACAAAGGGATTAGCTGCGGATTTATCTTGTTCACAGAAGGCGCTGAACATTTTCTTGGCAGTTCACGAATTGTATATTACGGGGCAACTTCCTGAGCTCAGCTATTGCACTTTGTACTTGAGCAAGAATTTTGTACATATTGATTACGGCAACAAGAGAATGTCCGTTTTTGAGGTGAAGCTGTAAAAATTTAATCGACGTAGATAGGCCTAAAACGTTTGTATCTGTGTAGCCTTAATATCTTTAATATAGTCATCAGTAAATGATTAAGAAATTTTGACCGTTGCACTCTTGAAAGCGATGAAATCCATCAGGTCTCTCACTTAACTCGGAGTGTGTCCCTTTAATATCATCCATTTGAAGTTTTACATCCTCAAACAAGCTCAACAGGTTTTTGTCTTCTATGTCTCATTTAATCACGGTCTGGACGGTTTGCTTGTCTTTATCACTGTGGCTTCATTCGCCAGAGGCATCTAAGAATTATGTCGAGGCCGATGTTGTGATTGGGGTGATTGAGCTGTTTGAAGCCTATTATTCCCACAGTGAAGTCGATGCCTTCGTCATGTCATTTGCTTTCCCTCGTTGACGAGAACGAAAACACCCGACTTTGAAATTGTCAGATTCTCCACGGAAAATTTTACTTACACTCATTGTTACCATATTGCATCCTGATCGTTACGGTGTTACTACTCTTAAAATACTGCATTATAGTATAAATTTCAGAGAGAAAAGGCCATTTGCACGCACTTTTAGGGCCGGTGAAACGGGAAAATAAGTCCAGTGTAACGGAGTAAAAGGTCAGTTTAATTAATCTTTGGTATTTAATCCATGACGATCACGCATTGAAATTTCTCCTTCAATAGGGATAACATAAGCATTATGAACAATCCTGTCCATTATGGCATCAGCTATAGGGCTGTCCTGATTGGGATCAGTATTAGAATTCGTTTTCACAGTGGTATAATATAAGCTATGAAAACGGAAAAACAAAATCGTCAAGTCTATCCAAGTGATCTCACAGATGCGCAATGGGAAGTTATAAAGCCTCTTTACTCAAACATGAGAGTATATAAGTGGAGCAAGAGGGAATTGACAAATGCTTTAATGTATGTGGTAAAAACGGGTTGTCAATGGAGACAGCTTCCGCATGATTTTCCTCCTTTTCAAACCGTTTACAGTTTCTATAGGAGAGCGAAGGAGAAAAAGTTGTGGGACAAAATGCTTGAACTGCTAGTCGAGAAAAGCCGCCAACAAGCTGGAAGGAACTCCTCCCCAAGTTATGCAATAGTAGATAGTCAAAGTGTAAAGAGCGTGTATAAAGGAGAGGAAAGAGGCTTCGACGGAAATAAAAAAATCAAGGGTCGTAAACGTCACATAGTAGTAGATACAATGGGCAATATTCTATCAGTATTTATTCATGCGGCAAATATTCATGATACTAAATCAGGAATCGTACCCGCACATTCAGCCTGCTTAAAATATCCTACGCTTCAAAGATTTTGTGCAGATGCTGGATATAGAGGTACATTCATAAAGGACGTAGAAACAATATTAGGCAGAGAAGTAGACATTACCGAAAAACTCAAGGCTCATGAATGGGAAAAATTACCTTGGCGTTGGGTAGTGGAACGGACTTTTAGCTGGTTTAATGGTTACAGAAGATTAAGCAAAGACTACGAAATAAGTGAAGAGTCATCGGCTTCAATAGTGAGGTTGTCTCACATTCATACGTTATTGTTGCGCTTGTTAAAACAGCTTCTAAGGTTTTATAGTTTTCTTGAATGTTTGTTTAGATGTTTGCTCGCTACGTGCAATCATCAGCTCGTCAAGTAATTCCGGCATCCTGATGTAACGAACAGATTTCAATTTTCTACACGCTGCATTTCCAAGAGCGCATGCAATGTATGTTTTACCGCTACCAGTAGCTCCTTTGAGAATTATATGATGTTTATCATCTATAAATTTGCACGTGGAATAGCGAACAAGATCTGCTTTATTGAGCTTACGATCCTCGTAATACTCAATTCCCTCAATAGTTGCAGACTGGACATCCAAGCGTGCGTCATGTATACGTTTCACTGATTTATTTTCTGACGGCGACTCCATTCGGCATTAACAAGAAGACCGAAACGATCTTCAAAGAACACCATAGAGTAGGTCGAAGTATCTTTGAGTTGCATCTCAAACTCATTTGCAATGGCACTGAATTTCATCTCCCGCAGTTGTTCTACAGTTGAGGGACTGCTAATTAAGAATTTCTCCTTTTGCTGTAATATGCAGCACCTCTAGTTATACCGTGCGTTTTATTTTCTTTTAGGTCAGAATTTACGCTGTTTTCTTCGTTGCTTTTCGAAGAAGCTTTACATAGAATACTAATATTGCGTATTGTAGGATGAGAACTAATATTGAGAACTCTAGTGCAGGCATCTTCTACAATCTCTGAAGAATAACGTTTTTCCAGTTTTGTCAAGCTTGCACAAAGCTTAAAACCTTGCTCTGCTTCTCGACCTTCGTTTAAGAAATATTGGACAACTTTAACAGTATTTGGACCTACAGCTTGTGCCCATTCAATGAATTCATCTGCGGTATAATTCAAATATTTCCGATGAGCTTCAGGCATGTGTTCAGGTTTTACCACTGGATCTCGTTGTTGTTTATCCAACCGTACATGCATTGCAACTCTTGATTGATTATAGAAAACCTCAACAATACTTTTGGTAAGTTTGACCTCGACTTTTTCGCCGATTAAATCATATGGCACAGAATATTTATTCATACCATCACTAATCAAGTAATCGTATCCGACTTTAGGATAAAGCCATATAGCTGGTTCAAAAGCGTGTTGTGGCAGTGGACGCATAAAATCTTTCTCTTCCTGTTCATATGCAGAAAGACGACAGCCACTTAATTTCTTGAATGGCCTACGGTTGAGTTCATCTAATTCTCTGACACAGCTTGCTGTGCTTCTGCAACAGAGAAAATTTTCGATTTCGAAGCGATGCTGTAATCCATGTGGAAACAAAACGAACCGAGCCTTCTATAGCGGCTTTATCATCAGGTTTTCTGACTCTTGTAGGAACAATTGCGGTACCATAATGCTTAGCTAACTCCTCATAGCTTCTATTAAGTACGGTTTCATAGCGAGTATTAGAATTAACAGCGGTCTTACAGTTGTCCGGTATTAATAAGCGAGGAACTCCGCCAAAATAGTTAAATGCGTGAACATGACATGATAGCCAATTCTCCATTTTCATGTCATCACAGGCTTCAGCGTATGTGTACCAACTGCAAGGCAAGACGGCCACAAAAATGTATGCTGGTTCGTGTTCTCCAGTTATAGAATTTGTGATGGTAATTGGATCCCCTGCCCAATCAACTTGCATGGCATCACCAGGCTTATGCGTTATTCTCATAGTAGCTTTCGTAATGCGAGCCCAACGACGGTATTTTTCACAAAACTGCGTGTACATATATGGTACGCCGTTATCATTACGAACATGTTCACAATACTCTTCCCACAGAAGGGTTAAGGTTACGCCTTTTCTTGCTAATTCTTTACGAATTAATGGAAAATCAGGCTGTGTATACGAAGAATTATGTGTTCGTTTATCAGGGAATAAGGTTTCTTCTAAAAATCTATTTGAGACTTCGTCATCCAATGGCCAGGCAATATCGGCTTTTTTGGCTGCGTTGAGAACGCTCGTTACGGTATCCCTAGAGCTGCCAGTACTCCTGGCAATGAACCTAATGCTTTCGCCGAGACTACTGAGTCTGAGAATTTCTCGATAATTAGCCATGAAGCCACATCCTTTCATATTAAATTTAGCCAATCTAATACATTAGTGGCCTTCTTCCGTCAATATGGCCTTAAATCGCCGTTTCGATGGACTTATTACTCCGTGCAGGTGGACTTTTCGAGGCGTAATTTATATGACGAGGAAAAATTAAGAATATACTGTCCTGATATGACAGATGAACAGATAGCAGAACTGGTGTACGACTTTTTAGAACAAAGAAGTAATTTACCTGCTAATTCATAACACAATAAGTGACTCCCTGATTACAACATAGTCAAGGAGCCTTTATACTTTTGGTTCTGAGAGTGTGCTAATTGTTGTGATAAGTTATATTAGTAAACTGTAAACTCTTCCTTGTAGCGTATTTACTCTTTTGTACGTCAATTAAGTGTATTTTGCTTAAAGATTCATTCGTTCTCGTGCTATCGCTTTTCGGCTATACTTAAAAACTGTCATTAGGCTGTCTCTACCAAAAATATCGTTCAAATTATTCACATTCAAAGTACTCCAGAAAACACACTCCAGTGTTCTACTTATGTCATGAGTTCGTATATAACTATCGTAGAACTTCTTTGACATTTCTCGCCAAAGTTCATTTCGCTTTGTGATTACTTCGTCTGAAAGTCCTTCTGATAATCGTTCTTTTAGCTTAATTCGAACTTTATTGTGTATATTCCCGTATTTCTTCAGTTCTATTGCATAAATTACAAATAAAGTCATTTCCTTATAGACCATAAAGTGACGTGCTAATGTTTTTCGGGCATCTTCGGTTTTATATCTAGCTGCCAGCAGTTTTAGGAATGGACGCTCCACTGTATGACGAGCTTCTTTTTGTTCATATGTTAGGTATGGATTCTCTGTATGAGTCTTGCGACCTATGCATGCTAGTCCTATATTGATTAAAATGTCAACTTTATCTAAAGGTTCTTGATGTTTTTCTTCCTCAGATGCATTTTGTGATTGTTCAGGGGCTACTCTCTCTCTCATGTTCAAAACACAACATAGAACTATCGCTTCCCATATCGGGAAAAGATACTGCTGCTTATTCCTGTTATTAAGCTGATTTGTTGTAACATACGGCAATATAAATACCGCGCATATCGTAAGAATTGTCAAACCATATCTGTACGGGCGAGAAATATTAGAATATCCCTCAGCTCTGAATGAAAGAGTACAATAAATTATAAGACAGTCAAGAAGGCCTAATGTAGGAGTTAAAACTCCAGTAAGCATAAACAATATAATGCGTGTCAGAAAAATTGCCAGAAACATATAGAGATACATCTCAAAGCCAAATTTTAATTCTCGTCGAGGTATAACAAAGCGTATTATTGTTGGCGGTATTACAATCGGAAGATAGCCTAATAATCCAAGCATTAAAGAGGCTGAATTTATTTTTGAGGTAGCATGCCGTATCAATTCATTCCCATATCTGGAATACATTGACACAATATTGCCATTAATACTAGCTATTATTGACAAAGGCGAAATAACATAGGCGTATATCAGCTTTATCTTGTCTCTGTTACTCAATTTATTCCACATCTACAAAACTTCCTTTATATCTTCATATGGATAATCAAACTCTTCGTCTAACGTATTCTCTGTGAACTCCACGTTTATGTATTCCTCTTCGTGGCTAGCTTCATTTGCATCTGTGTCATTATCATAGATTCCTGATTTTTCGCCTGATACTACATAATAGATAAATATGATTAAAGATGAAACTAATATTCCCATTAGAAGAAAAAACATCACAAAACCCATATTATTTTGAGTAGTTAATTTGGATTCTCTTCTCACATCAGAACGATTTTTGTTACGAATTTCTTCTAATGCCTCTGATAGTGACATCTGTCGTTGTTCTGATATATATCGTTGAAACTTTCGGTCTACTTCATGTATCTTACGCTTTGCCGTGCTAATATAATTATCTACCTTAGTAGAACTAGGTACAACGGGAACAGCATCTCCATAAACATTATTATTCCATGCTTCTATGCTGTCTATTTTTGTACCTGAATAACAAATCAAAACGCACTTCTTCGACCAGTCATCATTTCCCCATATAGCTTGTACATGCCCTAACTTACCTAATTCTTCACTAATATTATAGATGTTGTTATTAAAGAATTTCTCCAATTCTATTGTAGATTTTCGAGGGCTTATACCGTTTGATAGTACAAATCTAGCATCAGTAGTATACACATAATTTATAGAATAATTTAGGCCATTACGTGTCCAACCTGCTATTACTGTGAATCCATCTATCCATACTGCTAGCTTTTTCACTCCTGAATAAGCAGGCGGTTCATTGATTTCATATAAGGAAGTCCCCTTGTAAAACTCCATACTGTCAGATGAAAAATACCGTTCCTCTTGTGTCAGCTCAACTTCAAAGCTAGGTTTCTTGTTTGCGATAATACCAGTTGCTTTCTCCATTACCATATTAAAGAGAATATCTAATTTAGGTTCAAACTCATAGCTATAATAATTATCATCGTGAACGTTGTATTCGTAACCAAAGCAAATTTGACAGGAAAATACAGAAAACACAAGACATAATAGAACAATGCTAATAGTTTCAACCATATTGGCTATAACTTTCATTAATGTTCACACCTCCGTCTATCTGTCGATAAAATCGGTTAAAGTTAATTCTCATTGTTCTTTTATACTTACATAGTAATATTCATAATATGTGGAATATACTTAAGCGATTACGATCTTCAGACTTGAGGCAATTTGGTAAATTACATTTTCCGTTAATTTGCTGTATTTTGAGATTTCGTTAATTGGTTTACCGTCTCTTAACATGTCCACAGCCACGCGCTCGTTCGCTTCTTGAAGTCCTTCAGCTTTGCCTTCGTCTCTACCTTCAGCAAACTTTTCCTGTTCTCTCGTCAACAACAACATATATTCTCGCCTCCAAATTGCGTTTTGCTTTGCTTCATATAATGAATGTTCCAGTTTTGTTACAAATGGATCTGCAGATTTTTTGCCCACAACAAAATCCAGAAACGCTTTTAGCTCCTGGCTAATGTCATGAAGTGTCCCCTCTGCATTCAGAAATACTGTATATGCTCCGTCGTTCAGCTTTAGATTCTGATCTTCTTCACACACATTGCTAAAGTTGTAAATATGTCTTCCCTGTTTGAACGGGTCAAACGTGCATATGAATATTACAAATACGTCCGGCAGATCGTTATACTTACCAGAAGTTTTAATGGTGTCCTTGTTCAATGCGTCAAGGCCATTGATTATATGGTAAGCTCTCGTTCTCCTGGGTAAGTCTTTCTTGTCCGTCGTCTGAATCTCGACGCTAAAAATTTTCCGGTTGTCGGTCTTAGCAAACACATCAAAACGTACTCCCCTGGTATCGAGCGTTTCTCTTGAAGATTTCTGTGTCTGTGTGAACTTTATCTTTCCTATTTCGATATTGGGGAAAATTCGCTTTATCATTTCTGTACACAACTCTTCATCGCTCATGACCTTCCCGAACAGAAAATCATCAGCTAGCGTTAGACTTTCCCACAGTTGATCAAAATGTTCTGGTATATTAAGAATCTCTGTCTCCTCCTTTCTGACTATGAATCTTATCTATGTGCCAAAAATATTTCAATAGTTTATATTCTTTCTTCGTTGATACGTCATCGCAAATACAAATCCTAGCAGCCATTCCTTAAATTGTGAATTATTTGAAACAGTCCTATATAATTCGGGGCACGTTCGCAAAGCATTCATTATAGCTCTCCTGCTTTCGTCTCTTGCGTTTTGTTCGTCGGAATTATTCATTGCATTAAAATATCTTTCATCGGTCATTACAGCTTCAGGAAGTTTATTGATTTCTTCCGCTACTTTGTCTTCGTCGCTCCATTTGATATTGCCGAACTTCTTGTGTAATATCGTAAGAATATTCGACAGCTTATCTAATTCAGGTTCATTATTTCCAGAGGTGTTCCCTACAGGTACTGGCCCTATTTGTGAGTCTGCGTCCTCGATCCGTATTTGCATTATCTCCTGTGCTTGTGCCCTGTAGCTTTCTAAATCAACGTCTTCAAGTATCTCTTCCGTAAAGTACTCGTCTTGTGGTGAAGGCAGCAACGGAATCAACAGCTTCAGAAATATCGCGTACTCCTCCCACAAAATATTTCCATATGGAAGAATCGCAGCGAGAAAATTATACGTACGCACAAAACTTTTCGCCGCCCCTTTGAATTTAATTTGCTCATCAACGCTCAAACGCTTGTAATTTTCCACGCACTGATTCAAAATAGGATCAAGAACTTCTCGCGGCTCGTTATCCAGGTAAAGTGCTACAAAGTTTTTCATTTCCTCTTCTCTGAATACGTTAGCGTCCTTTATCGCTTGCAGTAAATCTTCAAGTTTCGTCACGTCAGTCTCGCCAGATAAAATCGTAGTCTTGTAATAACGGCCAAAAGCTTCCTGTATAACTTCAGGCTTGTTCACGAAATCCAATATGAATGTGTCATTCTTGCCAGGGCAACTCCGATTCAATCGCGATAACGTCTGAACCGCCCTTATGTCAGATAATTCACGGTCTATATACATCGTGTGTAACAACGGTTCGTCAAAACCAGTCTGAAATTTATTCGCCACAACTAGAATCCTATATGGCTCTTCACGAAATTTTACCTCAATACTCGCTGATGAAAAGCCGTTGATATCCGTTTCCGTTTTCTGTTCTCCGTGATAATCTGTTTCGCCAGAGAATGCCACGATAGCTTTATACGGACTCCTACGCGCACTCAATAATTCGTTGATAATGTCGTAGTATGCTACTGCGTTCTTGATACTGTCGGCCACAACCATAGCCCGAGCCTTCCCACAAATTTTTCTGCGCCCTACAACCTCGATTAAGAAATGCTCAACGATAATTTCAGCTTTCTTCCGCAACACGTATTCATGCGAGTTCACAAAACGTTTCAATAATCCTTGCGCACGCTTCGAATCAAATACCGGGTCGGCCTCAATAGTTTTCGCGAGTTTATAATACGTCTCAACAGGCATAAAATATTTCAGCACGTCCAGAATGAATCCTTCTTCTATTGCTTGTTTCATCGTATACAGATAATGCGGAAAGTATTGTATAGTCCCGTCAACTCCTGCAACTTTGCGCCCGAACATTTCCAGAGTCTTATTCTTTGGAGTGGCCGTGAATGCAAAATAGCTCGCGTTCTTCACCATCTTGCGACCGTCAATTATCGCGTTAATTTTGTCCTCAAAGTCGTCATCGTCATCATATGCGCTACCAGATATAACCGTGTTCATTTTCGCCGATAAGCTCCCGTTCTGGCTTGAGTGTGCCTCGTCGATTATTATCGCAAAATCTTTGTCACGGCAATTCGTCCCGATCTCCTCAATAATAAATTGAAACTTGTGCACAGTCGTTATTACAATTTTCGTACCGTTATCAAGCAGTTTTCTTAAGCCCTTGGAATTATCGGCCCAGCCCACAATCGAATCAACCTGCGAGTAATTTCTGATCGTATCGCGGATTTGTTTATCGAGATTCACACGGTCAGTTACAACCACAACAGAGTCAAACACTCCAAGCCCCACAAGCTGATGTGCAAGCCACGCTATAGAATTCGATTTACCACTCCCGGCCGAATGCTGAATCAAGTATCTTGCGCCAACTCCATCACGTTTTGAATCACGCAGCAGAGATTTCACAAGGCTTAACTGATGATAACGCGGGAAAATTTGCTTATGGTCAATCAGCTCTACATAGTTCTCAATGATATTCGAGAGTTCGTAGCGCGTCAGAATCTCCTTCCATAAATAATCCGTCTTGAAGCCGTGAGGATTAACCGGGTTTCCGGCTCCGTCGTTGTTGCCCTTATTAAATGGTAGAAACCACGAATCTTTGCCGCAAAGTTTCGTACACATTTCGACTTCAGCGTCATCTACAGCAAAGTGAACGATACACCGCCCGAAATTCAGCAGCTTATCACGCTCACGCTTCCGATATTGCTCAATAGCGTCATGAACATTTTGTCCCGTTATGCGGTTCTTCAGCTCCATTGTGATAACCGGCAGACCGTTCACGAATATGCACACGTCTATAGAAAGCCTAGGGTTAATGCTAGAGTAATGAAGCTGTCGTGTTACGCTGAAGATATTCTGTGAGTACAGCTTTGTCGCTTCACGATTTCCAACCGATGGCCGAACGTAATACAAATCTACGTGCATATAGTTGCATTTCACACCGTCCCGCAGAACCCCAATAACTCCTTCAGTGTTCAATTTCTCGTCAAGAACGCGCAAGAATTTCTCGCGATCAAGCCCCGCCAACGTCCCCGGCTGTGTAGACTCCAGAAAACGAAATAGCCGCCCTTCATCAATCGCATATTCTTTATTGAAGTCCGACGAGTCCCCACACTCATAACCACTCTTGCCACACAAATACTTTACGATTACGGCCTCAAAACCGCCTTCACTCATATCTGTTGCCATTGCCATTCACTCCCCTCACGTCAAGCTGCCCCGTAACAACGTCCGAAATTAACCGCGCCTTGTACTCCTGCCACAATTTTATCTGACTCCGCTTGAGATTTATACCCCTGTCGATCTTGCTGCACTTGTTATCAAGATAACGCGCGATCGAGTCCTGCTCGGCACGTGGAGGAACAGGGAAATATTGTCTTGCAAACACATCAAAGCGAAATTCTGATGAACGTTCCCTTATTCCTCTGTATAAGGATTGAATATAACCACTTCTTGCCATTTCCTTTAGAAGATATGAGTAATAGTGATTGTTGATATTACACTTAGCTACGCACACATTATAAACGGGAGTGCATTTACCGTCAGAATCTGAAACGCCTATTGAACCTGCGAAAGCGTCCATGACATGAATAACAAGATCCCCTTTTCGTACACCTTGATAGCCAATCTCCTTCAGTGATTCTGTGAAGCCTGTTAGCCTTCTGTTCTTACGAAGCGTAACAACTCCGTCACGGAAGCAAGTAACAATATCGTCTGAATCATTAACAGGCCGTTGTGCTTTCTCGTATAAATATTTTCCCCTGTGTATTTCCCAATGTTCTGGAATTTCTCCAAGCCATTTCACGCCGCTGTCCTTCATAGGTGCGTTAGGGTCAAGCCCGTGTGTTACAGCCTTGTTAATCGTCGCTTTCTTGAGTTCGTCAAGGGTTTTCACTTCGCGTTTGTAAGCCTCAAGTAACTTGTCGATCTTGCCGCACTTGTCATCGAGATAACGCACGATCGAATCCTGTTCTTCAAGTGGTGGGATTATTATATTTAGGTTGAGTAAGTCTGTTGCTGATAATGTTTGTCGTACCCCTCCTCCTAAACCGTTAAATATATTACGAAGCCACCATGAATAATACTGATAATAGAAATAATTGACATTTACGACTTCTCTTGCAATGAGACGAATATACGCAGGACTCATAATTCCACGTTCTGGAACGATTCCGACTCTGCTTGTCGATATATTTTCAAGGTCAATCAACTTGAATACAAGGTTATCCTTCTCAAAGATTTGGTATGTTGCATAATCAGACGGAATAAGCCCAACTGGATTGTCTCTATTGTTACGAATTACACCGTCCAAGGTAAGCGATAAGATATTATTCTCAATATTGCCTTCATTTTTCTGTTTTAGTGTGTAAAATATGTGCTTTCCTCTTTTATATGCCCAATGCTCCGGGATTTTCTCAAGCCATTTATAACGCATTATTCGGCCTCCAAAATTTCCCGCAAAATTTCTTGCGTCTCGCGTTCAAGCTCGTGAATGTCCGTTGAAATTTCCGTGAGCGTTCGGAGTTGTTCGGGCTGGTAGAAATATTTTGTGAATGAAATCTCGTAGCCTGTTTGAGTCTTGCTGTCGTCGATGTAAGCGTCGGGCTTGTATGGCAGGACTTCTTCGCGCATGAAACCTTCTATGCCTCCGTCGTAGTTCAGTGGGATTATTTCCGTGTCGCGTAAATCGGGGTCGGGTTCGCCTTCAATAAGTTGTGCGGTAGGGTCTTTGGCGGTTATGAACGGGCGAATCTTTCTCAGCGTTGCGGCGGGAAGTCCGGTTAGCTTGGCAAATTTTGTCCAATCGTCGCAGGCGTCGGCAGCAACTTCGAGGCGGGTTTTCACGTTCTCAAGTTCTCCGGGCTTCTTGAAAGTTGTTGCGGGGATCAAGTTTGCTCGTTCAGGGAAGACTCGTAATCGCAAGGGGCGTTCAATCGTTACGGACCAGTAACCGAACTCATCAGAATCGAACACACGGCTAAATCTCTCGTCAGCTTGGTCAAATGCCATGTAGATTTTCAGAATCTCGTCGCGAATTTCGGGTGTTAGCTCTGAATTTTTCTCACCAAGATTTTTGCGTAATGGAGCCTTGAAAGTTGTTGCGTCGATGAGCTGAATTTTTCCATGTCTGCGCGCTTCCTTCTTGTTGGCCAGCACCCATAAATAAGTCCCGATGCCAGTGTTGTAGAACATTTTTTCGGGAAGAGCCACGATAGCCTCCAGCAAATCTTCTTCTATTATGTATTGCCGTAAATTCGATGGACCTTGACCAGCTTTGCCAGTGAAGAGCGACGAACCGTTATGGACCTCAACAATACGACTTCCGAGCGGCGTTTGAGTTTTCATTTTGCTGATGTTGTTAGCAAGAAATAACATTTGAGGGTCGCCAATGTCTGGAGCCAGTGAGAAATCTTTGTCGTGATAATGGATTCTGAATCGTGGATCAGTGATTTCGTCTTTAGATTTTATGCCCCAAATGTTGAGATCAGTTTTCCAAGGGGTTCCGAACGGTGGATTAGATAGCATGAAGTCGAAAGTTTGGCCGGGTAATTGGTCGTTGGAGATGGTGGAGCCAAATTTGATTCTGTCAGCTTGTTCGCCTTCCCCTTTGATGAGAATATCACTTTTTGCTATTGCGTAAGTTTCGTCGGCGATTTCCTGCCCGAAGAGATATACGGAGACATTTTTGCCGCATTCGGAGGCGATTTTCTTGAGGCGTTCTTCAGCGATAGTTAATATACCACCAGTTCCGCAAGCATGGTCATAGATTCTGTAAGTTGTGTCAAGTAAAGAGTCCTTAACCGGAATGAAGGCCAAGTCCGCAATAAGTTCAACAATATCGCGCGGTGTGAAATGTCGTCCAGCGTCAGTGACGTTAGTTTCCTCGTTAAAGCGCCTGATAACCTCTTCAAACACTGTACCCATGGTGTGATTATCGAGAGCTTCATGTTTAATATTTCCGTCGTTGTCGTAGACTGGTCGTGGGGATAAATTAATCTCGTCGTCAGTGAATTTCTTGATGAGATTGCCGAGAATGTTGTGTTCAGAAAGTTTGTCGATTTGCCTGTGAAATTCGAAGCGGTCAATAATTTCACGGACGTTTTGCGAGAAGCCGTTAAGGTAGCTAATGAAATCCTGTTTAAGTTGCTGCTTGTTGTTGCGTGATAATAAATCCTTGAGCGTGTACGGGGAAGTATTGAAGAACGCTTCACCGATCGCAGCACATAATGCCCCATCTTGATTAGTTATGCCTTGAGCGTCAAGTAGGGCTTTCATCTTGAGGATTTCTTGTTTCTTGCCTTCGAGCACAGCATCAAAACGCCTGATAACGATCATGGGGAGAATAATTTTTCTGTAGTCGCCGACGTCATAAACATCGACGAGACAATCATTAGCGATTCCGAATAAGAATGACACGAGCGAGCCGAAATTCTGTATAGCCATTGTAAGTAACGTCCCCTTAATTTTGTATAGTGTGGTTAATTTCTTCCATCATTGTCTTAAATTCGCGGTACTTGTCAAAATTTTTCTCCAGGTCTCTGCGAATTAAGCTATTAATGTATGCCGTTATATTTCCCTTGAAGAAATATGAGGCAAATTCCACTCCATTATAAAGCTCTGTGGGGATTGCAAGGGAAATTTTGTGTACTGATCCTTTTGCGGGACGGCCTACTTTGCGCTTGGGTTCTTTCACTGGTGCTGACGCAACTTCTTCACGAAATTCTGCCACACTCTCCGCAGCTTTGTTAGTGTATATTCTCTTAGCCATTATTCCAACTCCTCAAGCAATTCATTCACAAAATTTTTATAGTCATTGTTCGTAGTGCTGTTTGGTGCGTAATCGTTCAGTGGCACATAATATTCGGTTAATGCTTCTGTGCAAGATACGCTCTCACGAATTTTTGTCTTGAAACATTTTGTCCCTAACTTCTCTGCTACTTGGGCAGCAAGTTCTCCCATTCGTTTTGACTTCCGTGTACGTTCTTTAGCCTTCACGATTAATATTCCGGCAACTTGTAGCTTCTCATTGTTATCGCGTGCTAAATCCAGGGCATTGGCAAAATCCATCAGGCCATCTAACGACCAGCCAGACTCTTCGACCGGAATTATTACATAATCAACCGTGGCAAGAACATTCTTCAGGGCTACCCCTATTGAAGGTGGAGTATCTACTATTACGAAGTCATATTTACCGTCAAGACTTCTCAAAGAGCGTTTTAGATGAGTAAATCTTCGTTCATCAACCTTAATCATAGTTTCAGCGTCGGACAATAATTTATCGGAAGGTATTATGTCTCCTTTGTATGTATGCTGAACACAATTCACGGCTGGTTCATCACCACAAAATATATCCAGCACGGTAGCTTCGTTTTCTGTTCGTGCCTCGTAAAATTTGGTACTGTTACATTGAGCGTCTGTATCAATGAAAAGCACTTGATAACCTCTACTTTGCAGTTCTTGAGCTAAACAAATGCTGGTTGTTGTTTTACCGACGCCACCTTTCTGATTCGATACTGCTATACGTAATATTTTCTTCATCTCCAATTCAAAATATATGTTATTCTTTAAGTAGATTATATAAATTTATTAGTTGTTTATCGTTTATTAGTATAAAATATAATTTATATATTTGGAATATTATATATGTCCATTAATATTATAGCAATAGTATGAATAAGCTCTAAAATTTCATGAATTAATTCATTTTGATTTAATGTATGATTACCGCTAAAATACGACTGTTTACTGTCCCTGTGTGAAGTAATTAATCAAAACTGTGAAAGGAGAGAGCAAATAATGCAAATTAAGAAAATACGTCTTGTGAACTTTCGAGGCATGAAAGATTTGACCGTAGAATTTGACTCCGGAGTCAACATCATAATCGGGGATAACGGAGCGGGGAAAACGTCACTACTAAGTGGGATTTGTATTGCATTAAGTAGTCTGTTTGATGCTCTAACGTTACGAGACATTGATATATATAGGCCGATTAATAAGGAGGAAGTACGCGTTACTTCAGTGATGATTGGCGATGTTACGGAAAACACGGAAGCACATTTCCCCGTGTCTATCGAGGCCGATTTAATATTTGCACGCGCTGAATATAGATACAAAGTTGTTAAGGAAAATGAGTTAAGCACATCATTAATGTTAAGAGATGATTTGAAAAATTTAATGAAAGAGCATATTAGCAACAGTAATATCAACCTTTCTATATTGAATTATCAGAGTGCTGAAAGAGGCACAGTCTATGAACCTAAGAACAATAATTCTATAGCAGTCAAAGCGATTGAACGTAAACAAGGCTATCAAAGCACTTTTAGAGGCGATTCAATATTTGTAGTGGTTCGTGAGTGGTGTGCACAAATGGATTACACGGAATACAAGCTCCGCCATGATGTGAGGGAGTACAAGAATTTTAAGGCCATAGTCTCAAAGTTTATGAAGGAACTTAACAATATGACCGTGTTTCCACGTGTAGATTATGCCCCCAAAATTGGACAACTTATATTTTTTGATGGTAACAAAGGCGAACTCATTAGTAATCTTAGTGCAGGCTATCAGAGTATTTTATGCATGATAATGGAGCTTGCTTACAGGGCAGTCCTATTAAATCCGACGCTTGATGATTTCAGCAAATTGGAGGGGGTTGTATTGATCGATGAAATTGACGTCCACCTCCACCCAAAATGGCAATGGCGCATAATTGGAGCATTACGAGCTACATTCCCCAAGGTTCAGTTTATTGTAGCAACACATTCCCCGATAGTACTTTCATCAGCAGAAGACGCTAAGTTGATTTTTATGACAAGCCCTAATGAAGTTGAACCACTGGAAAATGCGTATGGTATTGATGTTAATGACGTCCTTGAACTTCGTCAACAAAGTGCTGGTATGTTGCCCGAGCTTAAAGAGTGTCGCAAAAGAATTTCGAGATGTCTCAATAATAATGATATTCAGGGCGCAGAAGCTGTTATCGAAGAAGCTGCAACACAATACAATAAAGATTCGGCACTTGTTAAGAAACTTCAGGAATTTTTCCAAATGAACAAATGGATAGCCGAGGCGTAAAGAATGCTGTATATTAAGAAGAGTACAGATATACCACAAGAAATTATTGACGCTCTCAACATGGCTAAAGAAAGTTGCAAGGAACGTTTAGCGAATGGAGATTCGAAGGCGGCCCGAAACGCTTTTAACGACCTACAGGTGAAGGACGATATTAGAAAGTGTCTTATTCAGGAACAACACGGGCTTTGTGCATATTGTATGCAAGATATTCATACGAAGGCCAGAATTGAGCACTGGAAATCGTTATCGAATAATACGAAAGACGCTCTAGAGTATGCGAATATGCTTGGAGTATGTTACGGCGGTGAGACTTCTGAAGCCCCTGTTGAAGAAATTGATGGTAAGGATAAGCGCGTATTATGTTGTGACGCGTCAAAGGGCGACAAGAAAATAACGCTTAATCCATGCAATATTGAACACATTAACAAAATTCGTTATAACCAAGAAGACTTATCTATTTACACAGAACCTCGAGATGAATTACTAGAACACGATATAAACGATGTACTTCATCTGAATGGCGTAAAACGAGATAACGGAGTATATCTTGATACAAGGACGAATCTTGTTTATCACAGGCGCGAAAAGTATTAAATTCTTTTACTTGTTTTATATGAGAATATATGATATTATATAAATAAATCAAATGGAGGAGTGTAAAGTTTTTTGAAATTAAGTGAGTACGCAAAGAAAAATTCGATAACATATCAGACGGCTTGGAATCATTTTAAGAGCGGAAAAATTCCTAATGCAAGACAACTTGCTACAGGGACTGTTGTTATTGACGAAAATTTACGTACTCAAATTAATGATTATGTTATAGTTTATGCGAGAGTTTCAAGTTCTGAAAATAAATCTAACCTTGATTCACAAGTTGAAAGATTAGTGAAGTACTGCGAGGCTTCGGGATTAACTATTTCAGAGATTGTGAAAGAATGTGCAAGTGGTCTAAACGATAACAGACCTAAATTATCAAAAATATTCAGAGATAGAAAAGCGACTAAAATTGTTGTAGAACATAAAGACAGATTAACAAGATTTGGCTATAACTACATAGAACTTCTTTATCCTGAATGCGAAATAGTTGTCGTAGATCCATGTGAAGATAAACAGGATTTATTTGAAGATTTTGTTTCGCTTGTAACGAGTTTTTGCGCCCGTATTTACGGAAGACGTCGTTCACGCAGGAAAACGGAGCAGATAATAGAGGCATTAAATGATTCTGAGTGAGCAACACATTTTTGCAAGAGGTTCAAGAGCATTTCAAGAATTTGAAAAACTGTGTTGTAATGCCAATAATTTATACAATGCAACGATGTACTGTGTGCGTCAGAACTTTTTCGCGGGGAAGATATTAACTTATCCGGAAGTAAATCAGCAGTTCATCAAAAATAAACAGGCCGATTATTATAGTCTTCCGACAAAAATATCACAGCAAGTTCAAAGAAATGTTGTTGCCGCATGGAGAAGTTATTTTAGCTCAATTAAAGATTACAGGAGAAATCCATCAAAATATCAGGGTAAACCGCACATACCTGGATACAGGAAAAGAGGCGGATTTTATACAGTTCCGTTTACAATACAATCAATAGCGTTTAACAATCGAAATGTTAAAAAAGGATTTTTGAAATTATCTGGAACTTCTGTATTAATCAAAACGCAACAAAAAGAGATACAAGCTGCCAGGTTAGTTCCATTAGATAGAAATCACATAGAAGTGGAAATTCTTTATAATGCTATATGCCATGAGAAGAGGAATACCGGGAAAATTGCATCAATAGATTTAGGAGTAAATAATCTTGCAACGATTGTATATCCTAATTCCCAAACAGAAATTATTAACGGTCGCCCGTTGAAATCGATAAATCAGTTTTTCAACAAGAAATTGGCAAAAGTACGTTCTAAAAATTCACAAAAGGGACAACAGACAAGAAAAGAGGTGAATTTAATAAGTAAACGTCGCAATAAAATTAATGATTATCTTCACAAAGCTTCTCGTTATATAGTGAATCAATTAGTTTCTAACGATGTATCCGAGTTGGTGATAGGATACAATGCGGGGTGGAAACAAGACACTACAATGGGGAAAGCAGGTAATCAGAGATTTCAATCGATACCGTTTTATAAATTCATAAATATGTTGACATACAAATGCGAATTAATCGGAATTGCAGTAACGATTAATGAAGAGAGTTATACATCAAAATGCAGTTTTTTGGATAATGAAGAAATTTGTAAACATGATGAATATAAAGGGAAACGGATAAAACGAGGATTATTCAAGAGTTCTAATGGAAGATTAATAAATGCAGATGTGAATGGAGCATTGAATATTTTGAAAAAATATCTCGAAGAAAAAGCAGTCAGGAATAAAGAGCGGATATTAAACTCTTTGGACTTGATAGAGGTGTGTAGTACGCCAGCAGTTTTTACTGTAAAACTCATAGCATAAATTTATATTTTATATATTTTTATATGTTTTGAGTAACTATAAGTCGTATGAGTCTTACATGGAGAATTTGCGACAAGTGTATGAAACGCAGAGTGAGCTTTATATAGCACTTCAGAAGAAAATCGCTAGTATTGAAAATGCTGAAATATATACTCCGTTTGCAGGGGTATTGCTTTATTTCTTGAAACGAGACTTGAGACTATATGAGCGATGGATGAATCGATCCAATTCTTGCATTAGTTCATAATCGTCCACTTTTGATTTAATTTCCGCTTACCGGTAAAATAAACCTGTTATATTTGCTCATATCTTTTGCTCATCATAGGAGGTTTATTGTGATTTACGGTTATGCCAGAGTCAGTACAAATTCTCAAGCAGTTGACGGAAATTCTATCGAAGCTCAGGTCAACGCGCTGAAAGCTGCTGGAGCTGAACAAATATTTTCCGACACGTTCACTGGCACAAAGAACTCTCGCCCACAACTAGATAAACTTCTGTCTCTCCTTCGTCCTGGAGACACAATCATTGTTACGAGACTTGACCGAATTGCGCGCAGTTTGGTTCATGGGATTCAGCTTCTGGAATCGTTAGCAGCTAGGGAAATCACAATAGACGTCCTTAACATTGGAATAATAGACCAATCGCCAACGGGGAAGCTTATACGAAACATCATGCTGGCATTCTCGGAGTTTGAACGCGACATGATTATTCAACGTACTCAGGAGGGCAAAGCTATAACTAAACAGAAGCCAGATTTTCATGAAGGCCGACCGAAGAAGTTCACGCGATCGCAAATCAATCACGCACTGGAGTTGCTGAAGAATCATTCATATAAACAAGTAGCTGCTCTGACGGGAATAAGTCCGGCGACTCTTGGACGGGCTAAACGACGTGTATAATTAACATGATCTTACGGAGGAGGTGAACATGTTGGCAGATGAATCAGGCCGTACGAGATTCCATTACGGATTTTACGCAGCTATGGAAGTTGAATATGGGTTAGCGAAGATTCCATTGATCTATGAACAAGAGGTCGAATTAGGCAAAGACCCTGTACGTTTAGACTTTCTCATTATCAAGAAGGAACCGGATATAATGCTTCACGATCCGATCGGCGAATTTTTCAGGCTAGTCAATATATTCGAATACAAATCTCCTGAAGACGGGCTATCAATTGACGATTTCTATAAAGTTCAGGGGTATGGACTTTTGGACACGGTGTCCAGAAGTGAACGAATTACCAATTGAAGATATTACTCTGACATTAGTTCGACACATCTTTCCGCGAGACATGATGAAGGCATTACGGGAATCGGGCATGACCATTAGTAATATTCACTCAGGAATTTATCGATTTGAGGGGAAAATCAGCATACCTGTTCAGTTAGTCGTATCATCGCAGTTGCCGGTTAGAGAATATGAGGGGCTGAAACTTCTCGCGAAGGGCATAACCATTGATGACATTATCAGGTACGCTGAGAGAGCCGTAGCGAGTGGAAATGATAATATTAAGGAAAACGCTGGTACGGTCATTGAAATATCATTATCAGTGAACAAGGAATTAAGCAAACAATTGAAGGAGGCTGAGAATATGAACGCTGCAGTGAGAGATGTTTTACAAGATATTTTTGAGGACAGATTTGATCAGATACGCCAAGAAGAAAAAGAGCGTGTGGCTGTGGACATGCTGAGAGAAAATTATCCGATTACTGCTATCGAGAAGATTAGTAAATTACCTGAGACTGTAATCCGCACAATAGCAGCAAGCATCAATGTACAACTTATATAAATTCATAATTCATACTTCTCAATTATGTACCTGCAGTAATTCTCCAGCTCGTATTTTGCCTCGTCAGGAATCTTCCGAGTGAAGAATATTTCGGGTATCTCAACATTTGACATTCGCTTGTTGACTCGTTTGAACGTGAGCCGTTTGTTCTTCGTGTCCACTCTTGCAATTTCATAGCCATTATCAGTCCAGGCTTTACTGAGGTCGTCTCGAGTCCACCATCGCTGCTGCGCAAGAATCTCGGGCGAAACCAATGCTTCAACCTCCGAAAATTTCATTCTGATCGAAGAGGCCGTACTATTCCTGAAAAATTCGCTCAAGACTCTGAACTTGCTTAGGCGTTGTAACAGATTCATTAGCTCCATGTTAGATTCCGGCTGTATGTCTGTCTTGACAAAATCAACGCTTAGTTGTGTACATTTACTATGGATATAAGCCGATCCATTAACCCGACCAGCTTTAGGATCAATCGATATTAATGTACGCTCTTGATCCGGCAATATTAGATAACCACAGTAATAACACCTGCCCTTCTGACGATCCCATACCGCCTTATAAGGGCCACTGATACTTCGGATTGCTCTTGTGAGCATACGCCAGTTCAAATAGTCCGTGTGTATATATGGATTAACTTTCAGCCAAACGCCTTTATGAGGAATTAATACAATATTACTCAAGCTCTTAACGTGGACTTCGCGTTTATGTGGCAGAGCGTATTGAAAAATTCCGCACTGATCCTGATACCAATACTTCTCCAGAACTTTCTCCCTTGTCCATTTCGGGTGCTTTTCTTCACATGCTTCGAGTAGAAGGGCCTTGAGATAAATATCAATTTTGTTGAAAGCCTCATGTGCGTTTCCAATTTTATGATACGTGGCCCAGCCAATGAGTTTATGATTCAAAATTTCGATCAAGCTGCGTTGTGAACCTTTATGGTATTTGACGGTAGCCTTCAATTCCTTCATGAAGAGAGTTATAGCTGCTTCCGATGGATAAGAATAAACCCTGCCATGTTTCTTCACATAAGTTCGCGACATAAAATCGAAGCCCTCTCGTATGTCAACAACTCTTGACTTTGTGGAAGATAATTCGAGGCCACGTGGCTCCAGAAATTCGATCAGGTAATCTCTTACACGCTCTGCTTCTTGCTTGGTCCTAGTGAGAACAATTATGTCATCAGCGTAACGATACATTTCGCCGTTTGAATCGTTATTTTGACGCCAAGTTTCGAACGAGATTCCATTGAATAACTTCCTGACCAAAAATTCCTGCAAGCCATCAAGAACCATGTTAGCAATTATTGGTGAAATGTTCATGCCTATTCCAACGCCTTCATCAGGTTGATATAGTTGACCGTTAAGAATGTAACCTGCCGAAATGAACTCGTGCAGAACAGCTTTATTCAGTGGTATGTGCTCCTCGATCCAGTTGTGGCTAATGCTCTCATAACACTGCTTAACGTCAGCTACAAACGCCCAATCTAAATTTTGAAAGCCTCGCTCAAGATAGAAGTGCAGGTCAAGATGTGAGCGTCCCTTACGAAACGCAAAAGAGGTTCTGTCGGCACGTGCTTCGGCTATAGGGTCAAGTGCCATGGCGTAAAGAGCTTGCATTGCCCGGTCATACCAAGTATTTATGTGAATGTGGCGTATTTTACCGTTCTTCGACTGTACCACAATGATTCGAGCCGGCGAGGCTTTATAACCAGGCTTGTTCAGGCTAATTGCCGCAGTCATCTTTTCCATTGCTGATGTCCACTTGACGTTATCAACGCCAGGAATACTGTTAGCACTGCATACATGCCGAACAGCTAATAATCGAGCGTCTATAGCATTTATGATTGCATTTTGCAGGATAATAACATTTGACCATTCTTTATCATTACCGTTAATTATCTCAAATGTGAGAGTTTTTTGCATTCTAGCCACTCTATTTTCGACGTCGTCCCAATCAATATTGCTCCATGTGGAACCATAGTCTGTTATTCGTAATTGTTCAGCGAATAAATTTCTCTCGTGCTGGCTTCCGTTGGGAAATTTCCGTACTATTTGTTGTCGTTTGCGCTGAGGCCGATTATCCGTTTGAGGCTCCCAAAGAAAACTGTGGGCTATGTGTAACCTGATCGAGAGCGTTATAGGGCAATGATCGGAGCCGTAAATCTCCCTCATGACCGACGAAGTCCTGATGAATGAAGCGATAGACTTCGAGACCAGAAAGTAATCTAAGCGTCGGCCTCGATTGTCGGAGCGATTCTTATCTTTCCCAGACCACCATGAATAAACGTGTTTCGTATGCGGGTGCAAGAATCTAAACGCGTCAACAAAACCTAGAGCAAGAAATTTCATGACCGATTCATGTTCAGTAGTCTCGTAACCATCGTAATTGTAATCAGCCTTGTGAGCGTCGTCAGCTGAGACCGTTACGTTAAAATCACCACAGATTATTACAGCTTTTTGTGCCAAGAGTGCCTCAACATACGCCAGAAATTGTTTGTCCCAAATACTCCGGTAATCATAACGCTTTCTGTTTCTCAATGGGCTTGGAAAGTAGCAATTGATGAAGAAAAAGTCCTGAAATTCCAGCGTAATAACCCGTCCCTCAATGTCAATATCGTTCCAATGAGTCAGACTATCAGCTGCGAACTGATAGAAGTCGTAAGAGACAGCCAAAGGTTTGTACCTTGTCAGACACATTGTGCCAGAGTAACCGCTTCTGGTTTTACAAGATGAAGCGTAACTGTAGTAACCAGTGATTGGAATTTCTGGATCGGCGACTTTAGTCTCCTGAAACGCGTAAATATCAGCCTCCGTGTGCTGTATGAAGTCAAGTAAGCCATGATCAAGTGCAGCATTTAACCCGTTTAAGTTCCAAGAAATGAATCTTAATTCGGAGGCAAACATACTAACCTTGAGTCTATATGTTTACTATCTTCTTCAACTTCTCCTTCAACTCGGACGCACTAAAGCCAAAAGATACGAGACCTTCGTCGTCGTCTTGTTGATACATACCCATAGCCACGTCGGGAATCAATAATCGAGGGATATCAAGTTGGGTATATGCAATTCTGTCGTCAAAATCTCTTTCTTCATAAGCTGCAATTAAAATAATTAACAATTGATACGCTGAAAGCATAGTCATAGCAACTTTCATGGTAGCAGTCTTGTCGTCGGAAGAATGCTTTATATTGTTGTAAACGTCCCACCAGAAGAGTGAACCTTTATCCCAATCCTTGAAAGGCAAGTAATTTCGTTCGGTATCTTCACGAAGTATCGACTTAAAATTTCCGATATTTGGCAACGCTTTAAGCAAAATACTCTTGTACTGGCAAATATTCCCTCTGGGGGCTTTATTGTCAATAAGACTACATAAATTTTTGAATGATGCCTCGATTTCAGCCCCAAGTAGAATAACAGATTTTGACAGAAAGTCTGAGTGCGCGTACTCCACATCAAACGCTACATAATACCTTGCTCTGAGGAAATCTTCTTCGATTGATAAATATCTTCTCCAACCTAACATTTTGTGCCACCTATAATTTCAGCTGGCTTTTTGTTATTAATACTGGCAATGATGGCATTTCCCATAACTTCACGAAACCAAGCCTGATTTTCTGGCGTAGCTGGCATGACAAAAACTTTGCCGTCTTCACCATGATAGTACAAAACGTTTGTGTTTCCCATCAAGTCTCCTTTCTTAACAAAGGCCATACCGTCCAACGCTTCTTTTTCTGAAGAAGGAAGCCCAATAACTTCAGTGCTGCGCTCCATAATATCAGTCTCCTCTGCGAGGAATGCTACAGTTGTCCCTAAATGTTCAGCTATTTTACCTAACATTCCCACATCAGGCGAAGTTCTTCCTTGCTCCCAACGTCTTAATGTGTCAAGGGAAACATTTAACGTCTTAGCAAGATCTTTTTGATGAAATCCCCTCATTGTTCTAAGCCGCACAAGTCGATCACAAAACATCGTTTTTGTCTCCTAAATAATGTTATTTTATCTAAATATTATGTTAGTATACAGCATATGTAGTTATTTTCAACGCAAACATGCTATCTTGATAAAATTTTGCTTTTTTGCCAAAATATAGGCCTTGACTTATTTGCCGGTTGGAGTGATTTATTATAGTAACTCTAGGTCAATATGTTAGTATGAAAGGAGAGAACGAGAATGAAGTCAACAGTAAAATTAATTATTTCGCAAACCCAACCTATCAAAATGATTCAGATAATAGTTTCCCAATATAAAATATTGGCTCTGGACAAATCCCGCTGAGCCACGTAAAATTCTTTTTGCTAAATAAATTAATAAAAATGTAGGTGTGATTATAGCACAGTGAACAGCAAACAGAACAGAAACAAACGAACAAAGACTTCAAGAACCAGAGCATCAGGCCATTTAAGATAACGGGGAAAAGGTAGATGGCAACGATGATGGGAAACGAAAACATAAGGAGACTAACATACGAGCAAGCGACAGAACAGCGTCGGTTGGATGTGTGCGCCTATCATCAGGGGGCAAACGTCTTTGTGGCTTACGGGAACTTGAATAACGTTAAATTCTGGAGAATTGGCTCGGAGCAGTGGCTTGACATGAACAAGGACCGAGATTGCTGGGTATCGCTTGGAGAGTACGCGGATCACAAGTTGAGCCTTATTCCCTTGTTCTACGTGAAGACGCAAAGTCTCAAAGATTACGATCATGTCCCGACTCCTAGCTTAATCACTTATGATGGCGAAGAATATTGCTTGAAATGGATTCTGCGAGAACCTATTACAGCACGGCATCTTAAACTGTGGCAGACGCTCCAAACAATGTTGGCAACGAGATACTGTGAAGACTATCAGGATTGTAAAGAACGAGATAAATTTATCGATAGACATAAGAGTGAGTATGCAATGCTTAGGGTGCCAGGTTTTCTAAATACCAGTACGGGACAGGACACACGGGTAATCTTCTGTTCAGGGCTAAGGTATGACGTGCTTGAAATGGCTATGAAGCTGGAGTTGTCAAAACACGAGGCTGAACGGTATCGCATGGTTAAGTCGAGCACTTTTGGGTACCAATTGAAGCGAACTAAGCCCAAGAAAAGCGAGGCACCGTACGTTCCGGTACCATTCGATGAGACCTTAGCCACTGCAATGCTTAATGCCTTGGGTACTCACCATAGTCCTAGAGCTGCGGACACTTTCATGTACGTCCAGAGGAAGAATGTGAATAAGCATGATCGCAAGGATAGGTGCTTCTTCTACGACAGTTACTCTGTGAGCGACTTGGAGAGTTTTGTGAGGAGGAAGGGTATAACAGCATATGATTTCTGGGCGAGTGCTGGTGAATATCATTGGAATTTCTGGAAAGTTAAAGAGACAACAGTTATAAGGACCAAAGATGACAAGAAGTACACCGAGATCAGACGACAAATGCCAGATCGCGAAAAGTGGGTTGACGCAATACAGCTGAATTTCTTGGTGCTGGATTTCACGAAGTCCGAACTGGATCATATACCGACGCTAGAAGAGGCTCAGGTGCTTATTTACAAACGTTGCCAGGAATGTAATTTGCCCAAGCCGAGCATTATTGACACAGGTGACAATGGCGAAGTGCTCGAATTGCGCTGGCCGTGGTCGAACATACTGGAAAATTGCGGTGAACGCGAGGACTTCAACTTGTCTTACATAAAATTCCCCAAATTTAATATTTTGTTCGACGCTATGCAGGAGAGATTGTTCGAGTTGTTCTGGGACCTTGGCGCCGAGGAGAAGAAGTTAAGTGTTACGACAAAGTTGCGAGTTGTTGGAACGCCTAATACGAAGATGGGAAATATTGTCAGAGTCGTTAGCGAGGCTGACGAGATTATTTCACATGAAGAGTTCCGTAAACGTCTTGAAATATCGCTTGAAGCTCCGAAGCCTAAAGTTGCGCCATGTCCTAGTTTCGAAGAAGAATGTGCGAGGGCGGTGAAGGAAGCTGAAGATTATGAGCGAGAGATGAACGGCGAGAAAGTTGAGAAACAGCAACCACTTACGGACGATTTGTCGCGTCTTCACCCTGGCAGTGAGCGTTGGGTATGCATTTGCACGGTGAATAAATCGAAGGGAGATTGCGGAGAATGGAGAAATTATTGGACACCAGCTAACAGAGTACACGAGAAATTAGCCGAATTGAGACGCGAAATTTCAGATTTTGACGAGTATAACGTGTTTGTCTCACAGTTGGAATTTTTCAGGACGTGTCGTAAAGTAGAGGACGTAGCAGCGTTCAGAGCATGCTTCGTTGACATTGACGGGAAAATAACAGGCAAAGACCTTACGGCGGAAGAATGGCGCGATTTTGTGCTTAAATATTGCCGAGAGAAGGGGATTTTGACACCAAGTGAGTTAGTATTTAGTGGCAACGGCGTACACGTAAAATATTTCTTCACGAGGTACATGTACAGACGAGACTTCCCGAGGTGGCAGAAATTGGAGGATAAATTATTCGAGATGTTCAAGGAAATAGGAGCGGACAGTAAATCGACAGACGGTGCAAGAGTTTTGAGGATAGAAGGGACAAGGAATAACAAACCCGACACGAAGGACAGGGACGTGCGCGTGATTTTTGAGGGCGATAGTTACACGTTCGAAGACTTTGAGCGCGAGGTTGAAGCGTTCCAAATACAAGTAGCAGAGAGCATTCAGGCAATGACTCCAACGAAGGAACGTAAGGTTCAGGAACCCAAGACGGAAAAGTTCAGTAAAACTACGGAAATTTCTAATACTTCGAAAACTTCAGCAGTGAAGAAGGAGGAAACGAAGCCCACATTTGGGTCATGGTTCTTAGTGTTTGACGAGAAAATGTACGGTACTACTAGGTCAATGCATTGGCAATGGGTTACAAAATCAAATTTATACAACCACTTACAGAAAATTGATAAAGATCGCCAAGTTTCATGTTCGGTTGTTGAGCGTGCCCAAGACAAGCACTCATCGAAGGTTAGGAATTTATATCTGAACTATGTGATTTTGACGAAATGTCCAGGTGAGACTACCGAGGCGAAAATCGCGAATATCATGGAGCGCTGCCAAGATTATCGAGGAAGAGAAATAGTTGGGCCGAACAAGATACTCGAAAAAGGAAACATGTTGATATTGATTTGGCGTTACTCAATATCGCTTCCTGGTAAAGCATTATCTAGGTGGATACTGACCCAAGAATGCCTGAATCGACACTTCCAGGAATGGGGAGCGTGTATCGATAAAGCGCAAAGCCCGAAAGCCTTATTGCCAGTGCCAGGTTATGGTTCTGTCAGGACCGTGTACGAGAATAAGGAATTGACGTATTTGTTTGATCGAATCGCATGTGATGTACTGCCATTCAGTCAGATGGAAGTCAATGAATACAAGGCAACGAAGAAGAAGACTCACTCGTTACATTTTGAGCCATTGACCCAGGAATATGTCACACGCCGAGAAGCCGAAGGGCGCAAATCGAGATTCAACCCTGCGCTTAAGATATTCAATGACATAGTGAAATTGTTACGACTACGAGCTGCCAACAGTGAGAATGGCGAAGTCCCAGAGGGCCATAGAGAGCTTTGTGTGTTCTACGCCTTGAATTTTGCGATCTTGGCTGGTCTTCTCAAGCAGGGAGACGGCAAGGACTTTGACGAGTTGGCACAGAAGCTGATAAATCATTGTGGTACGTCATTCATTTCAGACTGTAAGCCGCAGACGTTTATTACGCTGAAGAATGATTTTGTGGCCGGTTTGCCAATTTACAGGGCGCAGAAGGCTACCCTAATTGAGACTTTGGGGATTACGGAGGAGGAGAAGCTCAGCATGGACATCTTGGATCAATATGTCGTTCGAGCGAAGAGCAATAAGACTCAGCCATGGGAAAAGTTGGGAATTTCGAGAGCTCAATATTATCGTCAGAGAAAGTTACCCGTAGCTCCTAGAGTGTCGCCTATCGTGGAGAAGTGTATAGCGATTTTATGCGTGAGACAAAAAAACTCTGCATATTATGAAGGTGGGAGTGGCATGAGGCGTGGCGTGTGTCTCATTCAAGGTAAAAGCGGGAGTATCACTGTCTTTTCTAAAGGTTTGAGGGGGAGGAACACACTTGGGGAGAAAGAAGGGCTTGTTAGTGGAAACAAAGAGAGAATATGTCGTGTGGGGGGAGAGAGTTTCAGGCTTATTGTGGCGAACGTAGAGGGGGTAATTTGGTGGGGTATAGTCTTGGAGGTTGTAGGGGAGCTGGTGGTTGATAAAGTCTTACTGGTAATGGCATCTGGAGGCTTAGAACGGTTTGAGACGGAGAGGCCACCACCTGGGTGGGAGGGGAGAATGGTTTTAGAGGTTTTCCCCTGGAATGGCGTGTAGCAGGTAGGTAGGTAAAGTGTGAGTAAGAGCGTTTAGGCGATAGGAGGAATTTGATTGAGGTGTTCAGGATTGGCGACGAGGTTTGATGGTGAGGAGTTCGCTGTTGTAGCAGTAAGCGCCGCCCCCAAAAATTTCAGCCTCTTCGAAAATCTCAAGAAAGTGAGTATGAGTATCATGGAACTGACGCTGAACAAATTGTTGGAGACTATTGGCGATGATGAAGTTCGAAATCACGTGCCAGGCTCGATAAAGGTACAGGCGAATAGCAACAAGGTCGCTTCGGTTAAGGCTGGCAATAGCGTGTGCGAGGCGTACTCGAATGGCTACGCGGTGTACGACAATGGAGATCGTAAAACGGTTGTACGAATTTCCGATTGCACGAAGTACACGTACAAATTCAATCGACTGCGCGAGAACGAGAAAGCATACGAGAATGTCGAACTCGATCTCAAGGATTCGCCATGGTATCTCGGTGTGATTCTGGCCTGTGAGGAACGGATTCAGGCGAATATGGAGCACTCGTGTTGCAGTGGTGTTGTGAGCGATGAAAACGTCCTTAGAGAGAATTTTATTGGCAGTGCACGATTTGGTAATCCTGAGGCGAAATTCATTCGTAAGGAGACCATTAACGAGGCCCGTAAGTGCTTGCGGTTATTGCCAGATTCTCATGCGGAAGTGTTCAAGCTGTACCATGAGTACGATTACAAGCAGAATGAAATTGCCAAGATTGTTGGCGTGACTCCTAAGACCGTCAGAAAACGATTAAACAAGGCTACGAGTGAAGTTAGGAGGATTCGAGAATGGCTTGACGAAAACTTTGTGTGAATTACTGAAAAAAAGATACGAATAACTCGGTAAATTAAACTACCATTTTTAGGCCTCGAAAAGTCCTATGTGTGGGGGTGTAGTTTTTTTCCCTGAAATTTTGAGGATTTAGGAGGGCGAGAAATGGACGCTCAAAGGTTAAGCGAAGGCTTGAGAACAGTATTTGAGGGCGTTGCTATGGTGTTCGATAGCTTGGGAGTCGATGAGCCAAAATTTCCACAGGTTTCGATAACCCAGGACGAGTTGGTGAAAGTGATCGTAAAGAAGATCAAGGAGAATCCGGCCAACAATGTGAAGATCAAGCAATTATTGAGCTCTTACGGTGTTTCCAAGCTGAGTGAATTACCGGAGGCGAATTATGATGCCTTTATGACTGGACTTGAGGCACTTTGAGTAAGCATGCACTTTTATCAGCTTCGACATCGAAGCAATGGTTGAACTGTCCACCGTCTGCACGACTGCAAGAAAAATTCCCGAACGAATCAAATACATACGCTGCTGAAGGAACATTCATGCATGAACTTTGTGAATACAAGCTCCGGCATGACTACCTGAATGAACCTGTTGAGAAGCCGACGAACGAAGAATTTTATTCGGAGGAAGTCGAACAGGTTACGGACATTTGCTATGAATTTGTGGTTAGGGAGATTGAGAAACTTCGCGAGCCGTTAATTCTGGTTGAGGCAAAACTTAATTACAGCCATATAGCTCCAGAGGGTTTTGGCACTGGCGATTTAGTATTGCTCGGCAAAGATTCAGGAGGACACGGCGTAATTCATGTTCTCGATTACAAATTTGGCCGTGGCGTTTTCGTTGATGTTAATCACAATTCGCAGCTAATGTTGTACGCATTAGGGGCCTTGGCGACTTATGGGTATATCAGGGAAATATCGATCGTGAAAATGACAATTCTTCAGCCTCGCTTGGACAACTTTGGCACGTTTGAATGTACTCGTGAAGAGTTGGAAGCCTGGGGCGAAAGTATCAAGCCTATAGCCAGACTTGCGTATGATGGCGCGGGAGAACAGAAAACTGGCGATTGGTGCAAATTTTGTCGGGCAAAACCGGTTTGTCGTGCGTGCGTTGATGAGGCTTTGAGGTTGGCGCAGGAGGATTTTAGGCCGCCTGATATTGTGCCATTGTCTGAACTTGTTGAATCTCTTCCGGCGCTTATGAGAATACGGAGCTGGATTGATTCCGTGTGGGAGTATGTCAACGCAGAAGCTATTAAGGGAGTCCCGATTGTGGGCTACAAACTTGTCGAAGGCGTGTCAAAGCGTGTATTCATTGATGAAGAAGCAGTGGCAAGAACGGCCATTGAGAACGGCTACAGCGACATTTACGAGCAAAAACTCATCGGCATAACGAAATTTGAGAAGCTGATGGGCAAGAAGAAATTTCAAGAGCTATTAGGAAAATTTGTGACGAAGCCGCGTGGGAAATTGACTCTCGTGGCAGAAAATGGAGGATAACGAATGAACACAAGAGTAGTAATTCCATGCAGAATCAGTTTTGCGAACATATGGGAGCCGAAAAGCGTTAAGGGGTCTGAGCCAAAATATTCTGTGTCGTGTATTGTCCCGAAGAAGGACACGCAGACAATGACGAAGATTCAAGAAGCTATTGAAGCGGCCAAAGAACTTGGCAAGGCTAAGAAGTGGGGCGGTGAGATTCCCAGAAATTGTAAATCGCCGATTCATGATGGCGACGAAGACAGACCGAATGACACGAACTACAATGACTGCTTTTATATCAACGCGATTTCGAAGGACGCCCCCATGGTTGTGGATCGCAATGTTCAGCCAATCATTGATCGTATGGAGTGTGCGAGCGGAGATTTTTGTAATGTCTCTGTGAACTTTTACGCGTTTAATTCCGGTGTGCAGAAGGGCATCGCTGCTGGCCTTGGCAACATTCAGAAGGTCAAAACTGGCGAGAGATTTGGTGGGCGAGTTTCAGCTTCAGCTGATTTCGGTGTACTTGAGGACGAGTCGTTTGAGGTGCCGGACTATATGCAATGATTCTCTCGATAGATATTGAGACGTATTCTGACGTAGATTTAGGGAAATGCGGCGTTTACAGGTATGTGGAGGGGGATTTTCGAGTCCTCCTCTTTGCTTATGCGTTTGACGATGAAGCGGTTCAGATTGTGGACGTTGCACAAGGTGAAGAAATTCCGCAAAAAGTCATAAATGCGTTAAATGATGGATCAATCATAAAAGCTGTATGGAATGCACAATTTGAGCGAATATGTCTTTCGTCCTATTTTGGCCAAAAATTTTCTCCAGACTCTTGGCGGTGCTCGATGGTTCACGCGGCTTCACTATCACTTCCTCTTAGCCTGAAAACGGCGGCACAAGTTCTGAAGGTTAGTGAACAGAAAGATGACGCTGGAGAGAGGTTAATTCGGTATTTCTCAGTTCCTTGCAAGCCCACGAAGAGTAACGGTGGTAGGACACGAAATCTTCCAGAACACGATCCAGAAGGTTGGAAACGGTTTAAGGAATATTGTCTTCAGGACGTCAGAACAGAGCGTGCAATACGTAAGAAACTTGAACGTTTCCCTATGCCGGAGCATGAATGGGACTATTATCATATGGATCAGCGAATCAATGACCGTGGAGTACTTATTGACACAACTTTGATAAAGCAAGCTATCCAATGTGATCAAATACAGTCTGAAATCATGCTCCAACGAGCCTATGAGCTAACAGGACTTGAAAATCCTAATTCTGTAGCGCAGCTTAAATCGTGGCTGGCAGAACGCGGCATTCCTGTTAAGACATTAGGAAAGAAAGATGTTGCGGCCATGATTACAGACCTCGATAAAAACAGCGCGGATCAGGAAGCACTGGACATGCTGAAGCTTCGACTCCAAATGGCCAAGAGTAGTATTAAGAAATATCAGGCGGCTGAGAGATGTGCCTGTGCTGATGGACGCGCCAGAGGTCTATTTCAATTTTCTGGTGCAAATCGTACACAGCGATGGTGTCTTGCTGAAGGAACTCCAATTCTCGTTAAAACTCCAAGCGGATTAATCACAGAGAAAGCCATCGAGAATGTATCACTAACCGACATGGTTTTTGACGGGAACGACTGGGTACATCATGACGGAGTTGTTTTCAGCGGTGATCAGGAAGTCATAACTTGGGACGGTATTACGGCTACACCAGAGCATATGGTTTTCATCGATGACGAAAATAAAATCTCTTTAGGCGATGCAATGGAAAAAGGGATAAAACTCTGGGTAGGAAATAATCTCAAACTGCAACTCGAAATTGAGGCAGGAAGGACTGTGAAAGAATGAAAACATATGATATCTTGAACGCTGGCCCTCGAAATCGTTTCATGGCTAATGGAAGAATCGTCTCAAACTCAGGGCGTGCAATTCAATTACAAAATCTCGTAAGGAATGACCTTACGACACTTGATGAAGCGCGTGAATTGATTAAAATGGGCTGCTTCGACATGGTAGCGTCGATTTATGGCAATGTTCCAGATATTCTTTCACAGCTAATCCGTACCATGTTAATCCCTAAACCTGGCCATGAGTTTATTATAGCTGACTTCTCATCTATTGAGGCGAGAGTTTTAGCATGGTTAGCTGGTGAACAATGGCGGCTGGATTCATTCAATCGTGGTGACGATATTTACTGTGCTTCAGCTTCGGCCATGTTCGGCGTGCCGGTTGTTAAGCATGGGATTAACGGGGTATTGCGCCAGAAAGGCAAGATTGCTGAATTAGCCTGTGGTTACGGCGGAGGCTCTACTGCACTTAACAATATGGGTGCGTTGGACATGGGCTTGAAAGAAGACGAACTTCCTAAGCTGATAAAAGACTGGCGGCAGGCTAATCCGAACATTGTCAAATTCTGGTGGAACTTGGAAGCCGCTGTTAAAGAAACAGTCAAAGATCATCAAGAACGAACGGTCGGTAAGATTAACATTGAATTCTATGCAAACACACTCTGGATCGTTCTTCCGTCTGGTCGAAAACTTGCGTATATTAATCCTAAGTTAGAACCTAATCGCTTTGGCAGAATGTCAGTGGTATTCATTGGCCCATGCGAAGCTAGAAAAGGAGAACGTACAAAAAACTTTGGCCGCAACGAGACTTACGGAGGCAAGCTCGTAGAAAACATTACTCAGAGCACAGCACGTGATCTCTTGGCCGAAGCCATGTGGCGAATGGAACAGGCAGGACTTGATATCGTTACTCATGTTCACGATGAAGTTGTGCGCCCAGATAGGGCATTATTGAAAGCAGTAATTGGTACTGCCGCCTAAAATCACAGGCGAGTTGACCTGCCTAACCGAAAGGCGAAAGCTGAAACGGAAACATAGCATGGCAGGAAAGCGGCGAGTTATTCAAAGGCTAAAGAATAATACTGAACCGCAACAACAACCGAATATGAGGTTTAAGTTATCTACTGAACGTGAGACTTGAGTGTTCCTTTCGTGGGGAAATGCGAAATTAGCCTGTTACGCATTCTGTGAGCATCTATCTTAAATAGATCTCTAGGGTAGAGTGATTAACAAATCACAGCACAAGCAGGAGAACCTGTATTAAATGGTCTAAAGCGAAACCGACAATTCGGATTAACCGAGCAATAATGCTAACTGGGGATACCCTAAACAGAAACGTCTGAAATATCGGACTATGTGTAATGCCATAAGGCGAGAAAATTCAAGCCGTAAAAAGCAAGAATGATGACACTGAAAATTCTGCATGGGTACGGAGCGTCCGTAGTAGTTTGAGAATGGGAAAGCCACTCACATGGCGAAGGGACGCAGTTTATGTAAATTCAGAATAACAAGATGGAAGGAAGGAGAAACCTTAATGAAACCAACATCTGAAATTTTGAAACGAATGGAAAGTAATTCAGAGACACACAAAAATGGTATCTATACTCGACTGTATAGATATCTTTTGAGAGAAGACATCTATATGACTGCATACCAGAAACTCTACTCCAATAAGGGAGCAGGGACAGAAGGAACAGACAACGATACGGCAGATGGCTTTGGAGAGGAGTATGTTCATCGGCTCATCAAAGAGCTGAAAAATTTAACATATGAAACTAAACCCGTAAAGCGCGTATATATTCCGAAGCGCAATGGGAAAATGCGTCCGCTTGGTGTTCCGTCTTTCAGAGAGAAACTTGTGCAGGAAGCGGTGAGACGAATACTTGAGGCTATCTACGAGCCTATATTTAGTTCTCATTCACATGGCTTCAGACCAAATAGAAGTTGCCATACGGCACTAACAGAAATTGGCAACAGCTTCAGGGGCACAATATGGTTTATCTAAGGAGATATTAAGGGCTGTTTTGATAACATCGACCATGCGGTTCTGCTGAAGCTGCTATACGAAAAGATTAAGGACAGCAAGTTCATAAATCTGATTAGAAAATTTCTGAAAGCCGGATATATGGAAGATTGGAAATATCATAAGACCTATAGCGGAACACCCCAAGGCGGTATATTGTCCCCGATACTTGCAAATATATACCTGCACGAATTGGACAAAAAAGTGGAAGACATGCGGGAAAACTTCAACGCACCTTGTAAACGAAACCGTTCGCCTGCATATACACATAAGGGCTATGAAATCAGAAAGTTAAGAAAAAGATATGGCCAGAGCAGCAATGAAGCAGAAAAGAAAGCTCTACTAAAGCAAATACATAATTTAGGAGTCGAACTGCGAAAACTGCCGAACAAAGACGCAACGGACAAAAAATAGCCTATGTACGTTATGCAGATGACTTCATCGTGGGAGTCAACGGAACTCGTGAAGAAGCGGAGCAAATCAGGCGAGAACTTGCGGAGTTCTCAAGAGAAAGGTTGAAATTGGAGTTAAGCAGTGAAAAAACACAAATCACGCATAGTTCAGAGAAAGCCTTATTTCTAGGGTACGATGTAAGTGTTCGCGGAAGCTCCGTGACGAAGCCGACCAAAAGTGGAATCACAAGGCGAACAATGAATTATAGCGTTGATATTACCGTTCCGCTGAAGAGAATAGAGGACTTCTTGTTTGAACACAAGGTTATAAAACAGAATAAAGACGACAGTTTTGCACCTTGGCACAGAGATTATCTTACTGGTTCAACAGACCTAGAAATTATAGACACCTATAATGCGCAAACTCGTGGTATTTGCAATTATTACAATCTCGCAAGCAACTTTTCAAAGTTAGGATATTTCGTATACCTTATGGAATATAGTTGCCTGAAAACCCTTGCAAAGAAGTACAAAACTCACATACGCGCGCTCCTCAAGAAATACAGAGTGGGGAAAAAGTGGGGTATCTCGTACGAAACGAAGAAATGGACACATAGAGTGATGGTAGTGAGACTATCCGACTTTAAGCGTGGAAATATCTTTGAAAATTCAGATATTGATACGTTAAAAGATCGGCATTACTACTCTGATATAAACAGTCTCGAAAAAAGGCTGAAGGCACACAAATGTGAGTTATGCGGAATCGAAGGAGATAATGTTTCCCTTGAGATACACCACGTCAACAAGCTGAAAAATCTCAAAGGTAAAACACGCTGGGAAAAAGCCATGATTGCAAAGAAGCGAAAAACACTAGTTGTTTGTCATAAGTGCCATATGAAAATACACCATTCGTCATAACGTAAATGGAGAGCCGAATACAGCGAGAGTTGTAAGTTCGGTTCGGTGAGGGGTTTGTGCAAACCTACATTAGAAATAATGCAAGGCGGCACTTACCTACTCTACGTGCTGGAAGTTCCAAGGGACAGTATCAGCGTAGAAGAAGTTTGCAGAATTATGAATCAGTCTCCCGCTTGGGCTGAAGGACTTCCGTTGAGTTCAGCAGGGTACAAGGGAGATTTCTACTACAAAGATTAGGAGATAGAAGCATGGAATTATTGGCAACAGGTGAGCAGATTATTTTGGATGGGAGCTTTTCACTATGAAACAAGGTAGACCAATATCAGAGGTTTTGACGGAAATAAAACGTCAGAGCGAAATTAAGCATGACTACATTACGCCGGCTGAGAAGTGTACGTTGGCAGAGAACGGAGAAACATTTAGGTTTGCTGATATGGAGTTCGGAACAACAGAACTTTTTCATCGTCAGATCGGTTCGACTCTAGGAATCCCAGCGAAGTATTATGACCAAATGCGCAAGACGAAACCTCAGTTGCTAGCGTACAACGTTAATACCTGGTTCGCCGACAAAGAGCAAAGTTACATGATTCGCTCATTAGATGAAAGCCGTTGTAAGTTAGCACGCGCCTTTTTGTCAGAACGGTACAGGAGAATCGATAATCTAGAAGTGGCCTCAACCGTGCTTCCATTGTTTCAGGGCATGGAGGTTGCGTCGGCCGCTATTACGGATCAGCATCTTTATATAAAGGTAGTAAATCATGCTCTTGAAGCTGAAGTCGTGCCAGGAGACGTTGTTCAAGCCGGAGTCGTTGTGAGTAATTCTGAAGTGGGCTTGGGAGCTGTGTGCGTATATCCGTTAATTTATCGTTTAGTCTGTAAGAATGGTATGTGTGTCCCTGATTTTGGAGAGCGTCGTGCACACATAGGCAAGGTAGCTAATGAGGATTTCTATTCGGCAGCAACTCTTGAGGCAGAGAATAAAGCGTTTCTATTACGATTGAGAGATGCGGCTATGGCGGCATTGGAGGAAGCGAGATTTAAGCAGCTTGTGGGAAAACTTCAGGCCGCAGCCAAGGTCAAACTTACGGGACACATAAAAGATGTAGTTGAATTAACCGCTAAGACCTACGAATTTAATCAGATTGAACAGGATAGCATTCTGGAATACTTAATTGAAGGCGGAGATTTATCGCTTTACGGTCTCGGCAACGCAATCACTAGAACTTCCCAAGATGTCGAAAGTTACGAACGCGCTACCGTCCTGGAGAAAGTCGGGTGGCAGGTTCTGAATGTTTAGCTCGTTATTGTTGACGGCGAAAGAGCACGAGATTTTACGGTTTGTTGCTGCTGGTTTCAAGGACAAAGAAATCGCCTGTAAGATGTACTTGTCGCCACGAACGGTAAATAGCCACATGAGGGACATTTTTAGTAAGCTGGAAGTCCATAATCGTGTGCAAGCTGTTGTGACGGCTCTGAAGTACGGGCTGATAAAGTTGGAAGAAATCAGTGAGTAAACGGCCAAAAAAGGCGAGTCGGAGTGAATCTCCGGCTTTTCTTTGATGGTGTGTTGATGGATTGGTTCGAGAATTTTAGCACAACTTGGTTAAAATTATTTTGACATTTTTATGTGAGGAGATTTTGCCAGTATGAATTTGAATCAAGAATTACGGAGCTACAGTTTTGCGGACAATGATTTATGGTTTGCGCTTGAAGATGTGTTAAGAGCACTCGAATTAACCGAACAAGACACGCTAATTTTACGTGAGGACGAGCCGGAAGATTTCAAAACGCTGCTTGATGACACGGAAATAATCAGTGAAGGCGGCTTCTATTACCTGACGCTGTTTGTGAGCAAGACTCCAGAGGCTAAGAAATTTGCTAATTGGGTAATGAACGACGTTATGAAAAGCATAGCTGAGAAAGGTTATTACAAGAAGGGATGATATTTAGTGTGGGGATTTTTCTGCGGTTTAGCGTTGGCGTTATTTGCGGACGCGTTATCGGATTTGATTTATGCAAAGGCTGAAGAGATTCGGGAGCGGACAAATCGTATGAAGGAGGTGAAGCCGGAGGTTTAGGCCTTCGGCTTTTTTCATGGTCAAGAATAATCGTAAGGCTATGAGCAATCTCCGAGGTTTGAAACTTCGCAGGGTTGCGTTAGGTCTCACAGCTTCGGAACTTGCTAAGGTAACCAAAATACCTACGGATTCCATAATGGAATATGAAAATGGTACTCGAGTTCCTAAACCAGGTACTTATAACGCGTTGGCCGAGGCGCTTGGTTGGAAAGAGCTTATGGACGTTCCGTTGCCAGAGCCCGAACAAAATACGGTGTTAAATCCTGAGTTCATGTTTCAAGAAGGAGGAGTGTACGAGATAGACGGCTTCCAGTTTGCTTATGTTGGTAAGAAAGGGATTCATCATCATTTTAAGGCTGTGCCCGTCGGTTGGTTGAGAACATATACAGATGCACAACTTGTTGGTAAGAAAATAACGGAGGTGGTGTAATGAATACTCTTGAAGCAAGGCCGCCAGAATATTACAGACAAGAGCGAATGAGAGCAGCAGCTCCAGAAATGTATGAATTAATGCACAACACAGCTTCTTATATATTGGAATGCGCCCGTATATATAAACCTTTCCCGCAGGAACTTGTTACTTATGCCATACGTATACGGGAATTTTTAGCACAGATCGACGGAGAGGATATGATGATGTCTGATATAGTATGCTCAAAATATGTATAAAGCAGATAATAATTCTTAGCCGTTAGTAATAGAATACTAAGTAAGGAAAGAAATTAGCTTTGCTAACAGATTTATGGTTCTGACCCACCTAAAACGGTTTTCTATTGGAACAGGAGAGTGAATGATGCATGAAAAAATATAAGAAGGAATTTAATGACGCTAATATAATTACTGTTACGGTTGAATTAGGTGAAGTTAGCGGAAACTTAGGTGATACTGTTGTTACTGTAAGGAATGATGCTAGCACACAATGGGAGATTAAAGTTGGCAGAGATACATTTGATACGCCTTCAAGAATGAAAATCCACCTAACTGGAGAAGCAGAGCGTAGGCAATTAGTAGCGGCATGTCGTTACATAATTCAGTGTATAGAGAAGAATTCGTGAACAAAATCTAATTATGACCACATAAGCAATAGGCTCCTGATTTAATCTCAGAATCGGGAGCTTATATTTATCTGTCTATTTGTAGGATTCGAGAAACTATGAAGAACTTGTTTTTGCTTTTTCAATTCAATCTACCTACATGATTTTGATGTGCTAGTTACTTTCCCAAAAAGCTGGGAAAAGATATTTATTCCTGAAAACGTGTTAGTTAAGAATGGGGAGAAAAATTCATGGAATTAACACCAGCGATTTTGATGTATGCGCTTTTGGCGTATAGCGTTGTTTTCTCGGTTATTGGCTTGTTCTTTTTCGCGTACTCAATTAGTACGGTGATAAGAGTGAAAGAGATGATCGAGAGTGTAATCAATTTGATTAATCGTTATGAAGGGAGGCAGCGAAATGAGATTGAGGACTAATTTTGAGGACGAAGCTAGAGTCTTTGCGGCTAAGGTTGTGGAGGCGGGGAACGTTGAGAAGTTCTCAAGAATGGTAATTCTGGCGCCGGACATGTACCGAATCCTCGTTGAGATTGGCGATAAATCAGGCTTCTCAGGTGGGCGGGTTGTCCTCAAGAGAGCGGCAAAGGAGATTCTTGAAACTATCAATGCTTGAGTCAGCTATAGAACGAAAATTTGTGAAAACAGTACGAGCTGCTGGTGGCTGGGCAATCAAGCTAACGTCTATAGGCATGGCTGGTCTTCCTGACCGTCTTGTCTTATTTCCACAGGGTAAATGCTCATTCGTGGAGCTGAAGGCACCTGGTAAGAAAATGAGGCCATTACAAATTAAGCGTGCGAAGGAGCTACGAGGCTTGGGCTTTTCCGTGTACTGCATTGACAGACCTGAACAAATCCTCCCGACGATAAAGGAAATGACAGCATGATGAGAGAGTTGTTAGCCCGTGAAGACTTGCACGAATATCAGAACTACTGTGTAGATTTCATCAAGGCTCATAAGGAATCGGCCTTATTCCTCTCATGCGGTTTGGGGAAAACGATAATCACGTTGACAGCTCTGAATGATTTGCTTCTTGATAATTTTGAAGTCTCAAAAATTCTTGTGATAGCTCCTCTACGAGTAACTCTTGTATGGGCTGAAGAGATTCATAAGTGGGAGCATTTGAGATTCCTTGATGCAGTGCTTGTAACTGGGGACGTTAAGAAACGTGAGGTGGCTTTGCAGAGTGAAGCTGTGATTCACGTAGTAAATCGAGAGAATGTTCCGTGGCTGGTTGAATACCTTGGACGGGATTTTCCGTATGATTGTGTTGTTCTGGACGAGCTTTCTTCATTCAAGAATCACAGGGCACAACGTGTTAAAGCTCTGAAGAAGGTAAGGCCTTACGTGAAACGCTGGATAGGTCTTACAGCAAGTCCTGCCACAAATAATTTGCTTGATTTATGGTCAGAGTTCTTCTTGCTTGATGGTGGAGAACGCCTGGGGCGGTATATCGGTCGCTATCGTGAAGCCTACTTCAGACCAGGAGCTATGAATCCTAAGACGGGCATTGTGTACTCGTACGTGTTGCGGGACGGAGCAGAGGAGCAAATCTATAACCGAATCAACGATATTACAGTCTCAATGAAGGCTCTTGATTATCTTCCTATGCCGGAATGTTTATACGTGAATCGTGAAGTATCCATCAATATGGAGGTTTACGAGAAATTCAAGCGTGAGTTAGTCTCGACTATAGGTGAGAGCGAAATTGACGCTTCAAATGCTGCGGTGTTATCGAACAAGCTGATTCAAATGGCGAATGGCTGTATCTATGATGACGAGAGAATACCGCACGTTATCCACAGTGCCAAACTGGACGCGCTGGAAGACTTAATCGAGTCAGCTTATGGTCAACCTGTACTTGTGGTCTATTGGTTCCAACATGATCGGGCTAGAATCCTTGAGCGTTTTTCGGGTATCAGAGAAATCAAGAACGCCGAGGACATCATGGACTGGAACGCCAAACGAATCCCCGTGGCACTCATTCACCCCGCTTCAGCAGGACATGGCCTTAACCTTCAATCTGGTGGACACATTCTTATATGGTTCAGCTTAACATGGAGCCTAGAACTTTATCAACAAACTAACGCTAGGTTGTGGAGACAAGGCCAGAAAAATCCCGTAACGATTTATCACATTATTGCTAAAGAGACTATCGACCAAGAAGTTATGAGGGCACTATACGATAAGGACGCCACACAAGAAAGACTTATCAATGCCGTAAAAGCCAGCTTATCTAGCTGAAAAAATTCATCGTAATTCCTTATCACTATTGTGTTTGTAACGGTAGTATGCCATCGGCAAACGTTAAAGGAGGAATCGATATGGAGGTAAGAGTGAATGGTCAGATTTTGCAAGCCACGGATACTACATTGCAGAGACTGCTTGAAGCTCACAGAGGGCAGGAAGTCGCTGTCGAAGTGCGGACTGTCTCGAACGTCTTCAGACTTTTGCGATTAATGAATCTCCACGTGAAAGCATTTGTATGGAGGCGACTTGCAGGAAAATCGGTAGTGTTGTTTTGGTTGGTATAAGGACAGAAAACGGAAGAAGAGAGCAAGGACTTTAGACTAGGAGTTGTTCATTTTGGTAAATTTTGAGAACGTTCCCGCGGAACTGAAGAGTCTTAGCTCATTTTGTCTGTGGAGATCGGAAAAACGTAATGGCAAGCGTACGAAGGTACCATATGATCCAAAGACGGGTGCACTTGCGCGAACAAACGATCCAGGGACATTCAGCGATTTTGAAACGGTTGTTAGGGCTTATAGTGCTGGCGGTTGGGACGGTATAGGCTTCAGAATATCTGCAGGGATTGGAGCAATAGACATTGACCACTGCATACGCTCGGACGGAACAATAAATGATGTGGCTGCGAAAGTCTTATCATTGTTCGGAGATTCGTATTTTGAGCGTTCACCATCAGGTACGGGGATTCGGGGATTCGTTTTGTTGTCGCAAGATTTCATATACGATAAAAGCCAATATTTCGTGAACAATCGCGAGTACGGACTAGAAATTTATCTGCCTGGAACTACTAATCGTTTTGTAACAGTTACTGGTGATGTATATAGGCGTGGCACGATTTCAAGGGATATGGCGGCACTTCAAGCTATCCTTGATTCATTCATGAAACGTAGGAATCCAAAATCGGGCAGCAGCTTTGATCCAGTTTCCTACTTGACCGACGAACAAGTGCTTGAACATGCTGGGCATTCAGAAAAGTTCCGCGATCTCATGGCGGGGCGTTGGCAAGATAGATATGAGTCTCAATCTGACGCTGATATGGCTCTTGTATCGATTCTGGCGTTTTGGTGTGGAAATGTTGAAGAACAGATTGACAGGATATTCAGGATTTCCGGGCTAATGCGTGAGAAGTGGGACCGGCAGACCGGCGAAAGCACATATGGAGCACTTACAATCAGGAATGCAGTGAACTCTTCCACAGCAATATATTCGCCGATTCAAATTCCCACAGCAGAGGAGGACTTTACGGAGCTTCCGGAGTTCTTGGGAGACGTCAGCAGAATAACTAAGAGCCTTGAGTCAATGCAGCCGCACACGAATCCCCGTTACGCTTTGGGAGAAATAGGTATAGGATATTTATTTGCGGACTTTTTTGTGGAGATCGCGAGATTCAATAGAGATCGTGGAATCTGGTACGTGTACGATGGGCGAATCTGGCGAGCTGACAATAAGGATTTAGCTGTGTCGGAATTAGCGAAGAGACTGGCTGATGATTTGTTCAGGTTTGCCTTGAGAATCTCCGACGAAGATATGCGCAAGAGGTTCTTACAGCGAGTTGCAAAGCTCCAAATCCGTAAGAATCGTAGGAGCATGATTGAGGACGCTAAATCGGTTTATCCAATATCAATGTCGGCCTTCGATAATAACAAGTATCTGTTCAACTGTGAAAACGGTACGCTTGACTTAAGCACAACGCAATTCCGCGAGCACGATCCAAAGGATTTCATCACGAAAATCTCACCTGTAGTGTATGACGCTATGGCCGTGTGTGGTCGTTGGGAAAAATTCGTTGGAGAAGTCATGGAAGGGAAATTGGATTTAATACGGTATTTCCAGAAGGCTATAGGATATTCATTATCAGGCGATACTTCACTTGAATGTCTGTTCATCATGTACGGGCCTAAGACTCGAAACGGCAAAACAACAGCACTTGAGACGCTCTTGAAGGTCATGGGCGAGTACGGAAGATCGGCAAGAGCTGACATGTTAGCAAGCAGTAAGTTTGGCACGAGCAGCAATGCACCCTCGGAGGACGTGGCCAGGTTAGCTGGTGCTAGGTTTGTCGGGATAAGCGAAATGGAGAAAAAGCTGGTTATCAATGCTAGTCTCACTAAACAACTTACGGGGAATAGCTCAATCACAGCGCGATTCTTGAATGAGAATAGTTTTGAGTTCAATATGCAGGCGAAGATTTTCATAGATACTAACCACCTTCCGAATGTGCTGGATCTGACGTTGTTTGAGTCTGGACGCATGAAGATAATCCCGTTCAACAGACATTTCAAGAAGGAGGAGCGAGACCAGGGACTGAAGACGACGTTATCGCAGCCAGAGGCTTTATCGGGGATTCTGAATTGGTGCGTTGAAGGTTATCGACGCTTCAAATCTGAGGGCCTCCAAGAGCCGGAAGAGGTTGTTATAGCCACAGGGCAGTATGCACTCGCTTCGGACAGAATCAGCCAATTCGTGAAAAACTGCTTAGTTTGTCGTAAAGGTTCAGAGCTGCTCCCGAAAGCGATTTATAACCGTTATAAAGATTGGTGTGCTTCAAGTGGTTACATGCCTGAAGGGTTATCGAGTTTTTACGAGCGTATGAAGGTCATGTTTGTGTTTGAGAAGCGCAGACCATGGACACAGGGAGTGATACTTAATGCGACAACGTTCGTGAATCATGTTGCTTGGGTAAAAGGGGAAGAGCCGGAAGAAGATTTCTGCAGTGTATGAGGTCAGAGAAAATTTTTGTAGCAAAAACGAAACCGAAATTTTAGGTAATTTAGGCGTGCGATTTTCTCCACACGTTTGAATGATTAAGAGCCTAATACAAGCAGATGTAAGCATTTGTCCTTGTGAGCAAAAATTTTGGCGTCTCGAATGATTGTTATCAGATTTTGTGGGTAAAAATACCCGTCTGTAAATGTCAGAGTAAGACCTAAATTTTGCTCAAAAATCTCCCAAAATGTTAATAAAATATTGATGTTTATTATGAAGCAAAAGTAGATTTCTCTATGAGTCAAAGTACAAACTATAGAAAAAGGTAGGTAATAATACCCAAAAAGCATAAGAAGTAATACACTCACCTGTATATGCGTTTTTAGTTTGACATAAAAATTTTGCTACTTTTGCTTCTCTCAATATTAAGGGCGCCTCAAGCTGTGGGCATATAAACCCGCAAACCTATCTGCGCTTAATTCCTTATCAGTGCAAATGTACTCACGGTAACATGCTAGGCACTTCGAAAGTATAAGGAGGAATAAGAATGCGAAGTAAAGATGAACTGCTGCTTGATTTTGCGAAGTGGCAGACAGAAGCTAGGGTTAATCTTGTCTCAATCAAAAAAGCTGGGCGAGTCATCATTAATCCTTGGAAGGAAGTCGACACAGAAGAGATTCTCAGTGAATGGCGCGAGAAGGCAGAGAGTTTTTTCTATCATCATTCGGTTGAACTGTATCGAGATTTTTCTGGTGAGTTCTTGGGTTATTCTGAAGAGGAAGTCTCAAAGTTGAGAGTGCTGGCAAATTTTCAGAGTGAACTTGGTATTTATGATGTCAGTGTTGTATCAGAGGAGTTGGGAGTCAGTGTCAACAATCCTTGGTATGACTCTACAGGCAGATTTCCTCTTGATTATCGCGAGAGTCTGCGAGAGTATGGCGAAGCTCTGGTGAGCGAGTGGTGCAGACAAGCATCTGAGTATATTAAGGTGCATTCAGAGTAACATTTTCGGACTGTCCTTTGCGTAGGGCAGTCTTAATTTATAATTTGGCAATAGTAGCTAACTTATACCCGCATAAACCCTTATCACTTCTAACTTTACAACGGTAATATCCTACACTAACACAAACAAGGAGGAATAAACATGATAAGAGTTAATCGAGTCAAGGGAACAGCTAATGTGATAGCTCTTCAGTTATTGAATGAGTACGGAATGTTTTATCAGCCGAATGATGATGCTCTCTGCCCTCGATGTGGGAAATTTATGAGTGGTCCAATAAGTAGACATGCTAAAAGTCGTTGGGTTGCAGGGTATGTCTGTTCGCAATGTGGCCTCATGGAAGCTCTAGAAGATGCTGGATTACTTGAAGATATGCCGCTGTCAGAATGGGCGTATGTACGGGACTGGCGGAATGGACATTTTTGGCTATGGTTTTAACCATTCGCACGGAAGCAGACGCTAAGAAGCTTCTGGATTGGCTGGGTACTACCCAGTCAGTTCGAAATGCCCGTTGTCCAAGGTGCGGTGATTTTTGTAAGAAGTTAAGTTTTGAGAGTCACCAGGCCAAAATCAAAATTTGTCATAGATGCTATGGTCAGGAATGGGGAGAAGCTCATGGTTTATTTCAAAGCAAGATTTTGCTGAGATGTTGGAGGTGCATTATCGAAATAAGGAATGTCGGAGTCTGGGTAGAATGATGTTACGCGTCTGGAGAGTTAAAGGCATATCTGGACGCAATTTTTGTCTGCCTGCTTTGAGCATGCGTCTACAGGAAGAAGTGCCAGCGCGGAGCTGGCTATGATTTTTTCCGATTAGCTTTCCATCTTTCCTTGCTCTCTGGAGTGCAGAATGCAGTGTTGCCATCGAGATTTTTGTAGAGGCTGTTTCTTTCGAGTTTGTGGTCATTCCCTTTCCAACCAAGTCGAATTAACCAAGTGCGGAATGTGAACTTTTCATTCTCTGGTGCCTTGATTATGAGGTTGCGGAGGTTGATGTTCTTGGGAGCTTTTGTTGAAGCAGCTTTGACCATGTAGTCCAGAAGTACTTGTGCAGCTTCTTGGTTTTGCGCTGAAGTGAAACCAGTGAGTTGTAGCTTACCATCTTTAACATCGAGTCCAGTCAAAGCTGGGGAAATCTCCTTGATGTATTGGAGTGCTTCATCGAGAGTTTGTGCTTCGGACAAATCCTCGAGCAGTGTATGACTGATTGTAAAGTTGGCATCAGATGCTTTGTTGATGAGGTTCGAGTAGGTGTAAAGCTCTTTGAGAAAGTATTTTAAGCTCATCAAGTTATCCAAAGAGGCTGTGAAGCTGTGGTGCTCTGTTGGTGTCTCTTCAGTTGATTCTCTGAACAATTCGACAGGAAGACCTATGCGAAATGTTGTTTTGACTTCTGGTTGTTCTGGGTTTGGTACATATTCGAAAAACTTGTCATCCATTGTGATTACTACCTTTCTGTTTGTATTTTGGTAGCATATTACCGTAAAAGACAGTGTTATCAACGCTTTATATTCGAATGAGTGTTTTGGGTAGCCATAAAGGAATTTTGACTAAAATCCTTGATATAACTTGCTTTATTCAGGATTAAGAGCGAATATAACCTTGCCAACAGCAATGGGGGCAAAACACAGAAAGGAAGATAGGAACATGAAACAGTATTATTGTGAAGTTCGCGCAGCATATGAGGCTGGTCTTGGTAATTTGCAGGAACTAGTATGTTGGGTGCAGACAGCATTTGATTTCAATTGCTTCGACCCCTTGGAGCAAGAGGACTTATTGACACAAATCAACCTCGAATGGATGAGTCTTAAGGATTTAGCGCTGGAATTGGAAGAAGAGGACTGGTGAGGCAACCCCTCACTAATTTTTTGTTAGGAGTGTGATCTTAGTGCCGAGAAAACCTAAAGTGCCCTGTGGTCATCAAGGTTGTCCGGAGTTGGTGGAGCCAGGGAGAGTCTACTGTGCCAAACATAGGCCGCTTCATCCTGAGTTCAATCCATCAGCAAGTAGCCGTGGGTATGGATCAGAATGGCGGAAGGCTCGTAGGGGGTTCCTTGCTGCTCATCCGTTGTGTGAACAGTGTATGAAGGAAGGCCGGTATACGAGGGCTACAGATGTTGACCATATTATTCCGCATCGTGGTGATATGGTTTTATTTTGGGATCGTAGTAATTGGCAAGCGTTGTGCCATAGTTGCCATTCAAAGAAGACGGCTCGTGAGGAATTGCATCCGGTATATAAATATTAGGAGAGCAGAATATCTGCTCATTTGTTTTTTCTCACAGGTCTAACTCTATCGAAGTCGAATATGACCACATGCTCATCATCGAAGTATTCACCAAGGAATCGATTTCCATTGAGCTTCTTGCCAGCTACAGTTTCCATGACTCTAAGCAATCTTTTGTTGTTCCAGCGGACATAGTTCTTGCCTTTCTGTGGTTTGAAATTTTGTTCTCCCTCTGCCTTGATTGCCATTTGCTTTGTGTTGCTGTTGAAGTAGATGTTGACTGTGTCTGGGAAGTTCAGGACTGTTAGAGTGCTTGCTGAAACGATGATGCCATACTTTGTTACTGATATGAAGATGTTTCCCCTAGGTTTATATGTGCTGAATCCTTCTAAAATGCTTGTCATTACTACATTCTCCCTTCTTGATTTTCTGCCATATTACCGTGGGTGTTGGACAATGGATGGTGAGATAAGCTGACTAATTTCAGCAGATAACGCGCGTTTTATTCTTGTTGGAAATTTATGGTAAAAACGCCTAGTGAAAAGAATGGCAAAACTACCTAGAAAAACTACCATTTTATGGTCTCGAAAAATCCTATATATGGAGGGCCAATTTTGTTCATGGTATGAATTTCCTTCGTTGAGATTTTTGTTGATTGGAACTTGTCCCGTGGCATATGTTGCTGCGGGGCTTTGTTATAAGCTATGAGTGCGAAGGATGCGTTTAATATGTCGGCGTAGCTCAATTGGTAGAGCTTTTGTGTTGCGGGTTCGAATCCCGTCGCCGGCCTTGTTCTTTTCTTTCGCTAGAGACTTTCTGTTTCTGTGTTCTAACAATATGTGTGGTGCTTCTCTTGGGAGGGGTACCACCATCTTTCTTGAGCCCCGGGGCGGGTGTGAATCTCTAACCGGTAAATCTACAGAAACCGAGGCCAATAAGCGTGCGAATTTTCGCGAAATGAAAACTTTAATCTAGTGTTCATCAGTGTTTATAAAAATAGGAGGTAATATTATTGATAGTTCAGGTGTTTCCCAAGAATTTAACCAGCACAATTTTGCGTCCGTCAGCTATACAGACATACAATGAAAAAATTACTATATTATGATTTGCGTAGGGCTATGAAATGGCGTAAAGCTGTAGAGAATAAGGAGTAATTCATGGACACTACGAAATCGTTTTTTGAAGACCTTGTGGCGGATATTTGTAAAGTTTACACACAGGTTAATGAGGCATATCCCAGTAGAGATTATGATGAAGGCTGGAATGCGGCTGTGCAGGCTTGTCTCATTCGTTTATATCAGTTCTTTGGTAGGACGCCACATATGCCGAAGGAGCATGATCCGGTCAATCATCCAAGCTATTACAATTCGGGCAATATTGAAGTTATAGAGTTCATTGAGGATCAATGCCTCTCATATCATTTGGGGTGTGCTTTGAAGTACATATGCCGCGCTGGTAAGAAGGACCCTACCAAGACTGTGGAGGACTTACGAAAAGCTGAATGGTATATCCATAGGGCTATTGATTCAAATAAGGGTGATGTTCGTTCATGACGTTACTTGAGAGCATTCTTAACGAAGAGATTTTTATCGATTTCGGACAGGAGTATCTGCTTGGAAGCGACCAGGTTTTTAACACATACCCTTGCCGTTTTGCCACAGTAACATTTCAGCTTCTCCCGACTATGATTCTTGATGAAATAATTGATCGTATGAGGCAGGATAATGTGTCGTATTTTGTGCGGGATGGCTGGATTGAGTATTCGATTGGTCTTAATGATTACAACGATAGCAAGGTCGATTCCTGCATAAGCGCAATAGTTGTGAACAGTTCTGCGCCTGATAACGAACATACCTATATTATTGATCTAAGTGAGGCTGAACAAAGGGCAATGTACAAACGATTAGATTTCTTGTGTCGAGAATACCTTGCAGCTGACTGTGAGAATTTATTGAAGGAGGCGAGAAGCGCGCTGAATGATTAATCATATTAAGGATTCTTTCTCCTCATCATTCGATACTCATATTCCCAATCTGTCAGATAATTCTATGTGGTTGTCGGAGCAAAGGTATTTTGTTCAAAAGTATGACTCCATACTGAACGCTATCAGGAAGGAGGAAACTTTATTTGAGCTTGCTCGGAGAGTTGCCAGAATTATTGCAAGTGCAGAGACGCTGTATTCAGATTCCGTGGAGTGGATACGAAAACTTGAGAATAACATTGTCGATGATATTTTGCACAGGCGTTTTTTGTTCAATTCCCCATGCTTGTTTAATGCTGGAGCTGGTTTGACAGTAATTCCCGAATTTGCCGAATTAATTTATAAGGATACGGAAAACATGAGCTTTGAGAATTATAAAACGCTCTATGACAATCGCACAAAAAATCAACAGCTCTTTGCGTGTTTCGTTATAGGAGTTCCAGACAGTATTGAGGGGATTTTCGATAGCGTTCGCAAAGCTGGAATAATCAGCAAGTTTGGTGGAGGCGTTGGAGGTAATTTCGGGCATCTTCGAGAAAGCGGAGCTGAGATAGCAGGCGGTACAGGAGGGAAAGCGACTGGTCCTGTATCGTTTATGGAGACGTGGAACACTATGGGCTCTGTCGTCGTTCAAGGTGGCAAAAGGCGAGCAGCGTTAATGGGAATGATATTTGATGACCATCCCGACATAGATCAATTCATTGACTGCAAAACCGAAGATGGAAAGTTATCGTACTTCAATGTTTCTGTTGCGATCTCGGATAAGCTAATGGGGGCTGCGGAACTGGATCAGGATTTTGACTTGCATTCAAGAGTAGATGGTTCTGTTGTTAAGACCGTTAAAGCAAGAGACTTGATGAATCATATTTGTGAATCAGCATGGAAACGCGGAGATCCTGGAGTGTTTTTTATTGACCGAGCGAGACAAGATAACCTTCTGAAGATGGGTGGGGCCAAATGGGAGCTTGAGTCTACTAATCCGTGTGGTGAACAACCATTACCGAACTTCACAAGCTGTAATTTAGGCTCAATTAATGTCGAAGTTTTTGTAACGTCTGACGGAAGATTTGATTATGAAAAATTTCAAGCTCAAGTTTATAGGTCTATGTATTATCTGGATTTAGTAATTGACGCGTGTATGTATCCTCTTCCAGAAATCGAAGAACGTACGAAGGCTATTCGACCGGTTGGGCTTGGAATAATGGGACTTGCAGATGCTGCAATATTACAGGGGATTAGATACGGTAGTGAAAACTTCAGCATGTTTTGTAGGAGTCTTGGCAGTGCTTTAGCTGTCTCGGCATTAGATGCAACTATAAGAATTGTTACAGATGTGGGAAAGCCAGTATTTCCGGAGCACGATCTCGTTAAGCAATTATTTGAGGGAGAGGAGCCCCCAATATCTGAAGCGGAATTTGTGAATATGTTACAGAAGATGCGTAGCGAGAAGAAAATCCCTATCACGCTGATTAATACACTTGAGGAATTGGGCTGGCAGTCTGCGTCATTAATTCTTGAGAATCTATTTGCAGGAAACATGCGTAATAGTAGAAGACTCAGTATTGCTCCGACAGGTTCAATTTCAATGATCTTGGATACAAGTTCTGGAATTGAGCCGAATTTTGCATGGTCATGGAACAGACGTGTAATGAAGAATGATGGTTCCGGTTTTGAGGAGAGGGAATATTGGCACAGACTTTTGACGCCCGAAATGCGTGAAGCATACAAGATCGGTAAATTTTCAAATCCTTTGTATGTTGCAGCTCATGAAGTATCTACTGAACAGCATGTTGAAGTCATGGGAATTTTCGCCAGGTTTATTGATAGTGCAATAAGCAAGACTGTGAATCTTCCTAATTCAGCTACAGTTGATGACGTTAGAAACGTTTACCGGAATTGTTATGAAATTGGCTGCAAGGGAATAACAATTTACAGAGATGGTTCACGCTCATTCCAGCCTATTGAAGTAAAAGTGCCGGAAGAAAAATCTATCCGAGTGAAAGAACGTCCAGGACTTATTGTGTTTGGCAAGACGATAAAGGATACGACGCCATGGGGAAGCATTTATGTGACGTTGAATTTTGATGCTAGTAAGCCATTTGAAGTTTTTATCACATTAGGCAAGAGCGGTTCTGAATTGAAGGCTATGATGGAGGCTTTGTCCAGAGTGATTTCTATTGGGCTTCGTTCTGGCTGTGGCCTTGAAGATTTTATAGACACGTTGAAGGGACTTTCAGGTAAAGAATATTGGATGCTTGATTCTGATGAAAATTATATTACGAGGTCTTTACCAGATGCTATTGCGTTGTTACTTGAAAAATTAATTGGTCGTGAGGATACAGCAACAAATCACTTAACATGTCCGGAATGTGGGGCGCCGCTTGAATTAGTTTCGGGCTGTGAATATTGTTTTTCCTGCGGTTACAGTCCCTGCCGATAAATCTTAATTACAATCAAGAGGAGAGAAATTTATGTTGAATTTGAAATTGGAAGCACCGTGGTATACGTTTCAGAAGAAGCTAGCGGCTTTGTTTGAACGTGATGTTGATATTAAGGTTGGAGATATTTATGAATGTGATGCTGAAGATGTTCAGTATTGCTTGGATATTGAGGTTCGCAAGCATGAGAAGTTTGTAGCACTGGATCGAGTTTTACCGGACGTTAAGGAGTTTGGGAATGTCAAGTTAGCTATAACTCTCTACGACGAAGAGAATAACGCTGATAATCCCGATATAGCCTTGTACAAGACGATTTTTGAAGGCAATCCGATTCTTCAGGACATCAAGGAGATTATCGACCCTGCTGGAGTTTCTCATGTTTACGTACAGTTCAAGCCCGAGGTCATTCAGTTCTTCGATGACGATATTTCTGATTACAACGGAAACTGGTCAGGCCTTGCACAGTCAATAGCCCAGGAAGTCTTCGACAACGATTATCGCGGTGTGTACTTCTGCACGGCTGCAATTAATGAGGGGTAGTAGCCTTTGGTAAATGTAAACACGCAAATATTTAAGTTGGACGAACTGAATCCGGCTAAGTACAATCCCAGGAAGAAGTTGAAGCCTGGTGATAAAGAGTTCGAGAAGCTCAAGAAATCCATACAGAATTTTGGGTATGTTGAACTGATAGTAGTAAACATTGCAAACAATAACACTGTAATTTCGGGGCATCAGAGACTTTCCGTGCTGAAGCATTTAGGAGAAACCGAAGTTGAATGCGTGGTCGTTGAGCTTAACGAGACAGATGAAAAGGCCCTGAACATTGCCATGAATAAGATAAATGGTGAATGGGACGAACAAATGCTGGTTGATCTGATAGGCGAATTGAAGGACGCTGATTATGACCTTGATTATACGGGTTTTGACGCTCCTGAAGTCGAAGAATTACTCAATAATGTTCATGATAAGGACGTCAAGGAAGATGATTTTGATATTGACTCAGAACTGGAGCAGCCGGCATTTTCGAAGCTAGGGGACGTGTGGATACTTGGTAAGCATAAAGTGGTCTGTGGTGATTCTACAAATCCCGAGACATATGCGCGTCTTATGGAAGGCGAGAAAGCTAATCTCTTGCTCACTGATCCTCCGTATATGGTTGCCTATTCTAATACTTCTGGGAGCATAAAGAATGATAATTTATCCGATAATGACGGCTATTTGTTCTTGCGAAGCGCGTTTGAGTGCTTTAAGGATAACCTAGCTGATGATTCTGCGGCCTACGTTTTCTATGCGACCTCAAAATCTCGAATTTTTTACGATGCCTTCGAAGATGCGGGGTTTAAGGTTTCCTGCGGACTTGTTTGGAGAAAAGATCGCCTAGTCCTTTCACGAACAGATTACCAGCAAAATTTCGAGCCGTTGATTTATGGGTGGCGTAAAGATGGTAAGCACTCATGGTATGGGGACAGGAAGCAGACTACGTGTTTCGATTTCGATAGGCCTAAGAGTTCTAAGACTGATGGAGAGGGACACCCTACGGCTAAACCGGTGCAGCTTATGGCTTACCTTATGAAACAATCAACTATGACGAACGGAATAGTGCTTGATGGTTTTCATGGGTCAGGTGCTACCATGATGGCCTGTGAGCAACTTGGTAGGATATGCCGAGCGATTGAGATTGATGAGAAATTTGTAGATGTCCAGGTCAAACGTTACATTAAATATAGAGAAGGCCGTTATGATGATGTCTATGTTATTCGCGATGGCCAGAAATTAATGTTTGATGAGGTCGCTGCGGTATGATGAAAGTGACGTTATTATCACAGACTCCTGAGCCTTATAAGCTGTGTGGGGAAGCCGCCGCAATTTGTACGAACTCACCGAACCCTACTAACGCATTCAATCACGCGCTGAAATCTGGCCACACTTCCATTCTTGAACATGCTGTATTCGCATTCAAAGTCGAAGGATTATCCAGAGTAGCTCTTTCCCAACTGACCAGACACCGATTAGCTTCATTTGATGTTCAGTCTCAACGTTATGTTAGATTACCCAAGGTTGACGCGCTAAATTTTGAAGACGTGCTCGTGATGCCGGATAGCATAAAGAAAAGCAGCTTGTACTGTGAGGTCGCGAACATGATTGACGATTTACTCTATATGTATCAAAGAATGGTGCAAGCCGGAATCCCTCGTGAAGATGCTCGTTACATTGTGCCTCAAGCCATAACTACGGAATTGATTATGACGATGAACGCGCGAGAACTTTTGCACTTCTTCAGCCTTAGAACGTGTAATCGTGCTCAGTGGGAGATTCGAAACTTGGCAGACGAAATGTTGAGAATATGTAAGCAACAAGCTCCAGAGATATTCAAGAATGCGGGGCCAGCTTGTGTAACGGGAACATGTCAAGAAAAACACCCATGTGGACATTCTAGGTAGTGTCGTCAATGGGTGTAAAATTATGTAAAATTGGATCGAGACAGGTGA